>Ga0315277_10001946_pt1 | contig 29215 bp, 22 predicted proteins | sample YL17G05_15_MG_FD_203695 | JGI IMG/M metagenome (GOLD analysis project Ga0315277, IMG submission 203695) | Sediment microbial communities from Yellowstone Lake, YNP, Wyoming, USA - YL17G05_15 | ecosystem: Environmental > Aquatic > Freshwater > Lake > Sediment | place: USA: Wyoming | collected... | reverse complement strand
GCTCATACCCGAGGAGGACGAGGCGTGGCAGGATTTGTGAAAGGTGATGTCGTCGTCATACCATTTCCTTTCTCTGACCTGAGCCAATCAAAACGCCGGCCGGCGCTTGTCATTGCGCCGCTCGAAAGAAACGACGTAATTCTCTGCCAGTTGACGAGCAAGATCGTCAAGGACACCTATGCCATCCCCATCGATGACGCTGATTTCGCGTCAGGAAGCCTGAAACAGCCGGGCAACATACGCCCCAACCGGTTGTTCACTGCGGACACTCATATCATCCTCTACCGCGTGGGCAGCATCAAAGAAGGGAAATTGGCACAAGTGTTGGACAAGCTGATTGAAATCATCAAGAGCTGAGACACACGTCCGTCGTTGTGCGAAGGAAACAGCGGCTGATGGGATTCGAACCCACAACGTCCACCTTGGGAAGGTGGCACTCTACCGTTGAGTTACAGCCGCATAGTGCCTGAGATTTCAAATTCCAGATTTCAGAGTCAATTCTATTGCCCGCCGTGCCGCCTGTCAACGGGAAAACTTGCTTCCGGCATAGAATGGCCCATTATGAGCTATGAGCGGCATATTTTGCCGTAATAGGCTGTTTTATGCGCGGGGCGTCAAGGTTGGGAGGCCTGAGGGCGGGCGCCGGTCTTGAGGGGGCAGGTCCACAGGTAAATCGTGTGCTTGCGGCGGTCCTCGCGGGAGGTCATTTCCACGACCTTGTCCGGCGGGATACCCGCGAGGTCGAAATCGTGCGAGACGATCCGCGACCCCGGCCTCAGCGTTTGCAACTGCGGGATCAGTCTCTCGTTCAGTTTGGGGCCCAGGTACAGAGTGACCACCGTCGCCTCCCGCAGATCGACCTGGAGGATATCCTTCTGCTCGATGGTGACCAGGTGTGCGACGCCGTTCTTCTCGGCGTTGCGGCGTGCCTCCTCCACTCGCAGATGGTCGAGGTCGTAGCCGATGGCCTTGCAGCCGTAGCGTTTGGCGGCCGTGACGATAATCCGCCCGTCGCCGCAGCCGAGGTCGCAGATGACGTCTCGCTTCGTCACCCGCGCCATTTTCAGCATCCTGTCCAGAATATCCGGCGGCGTCGCAACGTACGCGACGAACAGAACCGCCGGCTCGTTGCCGTCCGCCAGCGCTTCGCCCGGCTGCGCTGAACCTGCACGACCAGTCTCCGCCTGTACGGCCGGGCCGCCCATACTCTCATCGGAGCACAAAAAGAGCGAGTGCGGCTTGTCCTCGTAATCCTGCGCACAACCGATCAGAGAGATACAAAGAACCAATAGAGGAACCGCCTGCGCCGCAATTCTCGTCATGCCAAAGGACCTTCAAACCTGCTCCGCACGCGTGCACGAATCTGACACGGCCAAACACCATGCACTTGTGCAGTTTCATACCATATTCATGCGAAATCCATCCAATGCGACTATTGTATCTGCTCTCGCGAGCATGACAAGGCGAGCGGGCTGCATTTCCCGGGCAGTGCGGTCTTGCAGGTCATTTTGGCGGCGGTATGATGACGGGCTCAGGGTGGGCGTCCACCCGCAACCGGCGTGCTCAATAGGAGGACCCGAGATGGCCCTGAATAAGAAACAGGTTTCCGCATGTTTGGAGGAATGCAGGCGTCACCTGACGACGGAGCTGCTGCCGTTTTGGCTGAATCGGGCCAGAGACGACCAGTACGGTGGCTTCATCACGCATTTCGACAAGGACGGCAAAGACGCCGGCACAGATGAAAAATCGATGCTGGGGCAGATGCGGTTCATCTTTTCGATGTCGGCGGCGCACCGGGCCGGCTATGGCGGGGGCCAATGCGCCGAGTTCGCCAGGCACGGCGTGGATTTCGTGCTCAAGAAGCTCTGGGACGAGAGGTACGGCGGGTTCTACTGGATGCTTAACCGCAAGGGCGAAGTGACCATCGACAAGAAGATCCTCTACGGCCTGAGCTTTGCCATGTACGGGCTGACCGAGTACACGATGGCCACTGGCGACCCGCGCGGGCGGGAGTACGCCGAGAAGGTTTTCGACCTCGTCAAGAAGCACGCGGCCGAGACGATGTATGGCGGCTACTACGAGATGTTCGAGCGGAACTGGGACCTGTGTGGCCCCGGACCCCAGGGCGGCGACCGCAAGACCCTCGACGTCCACATGCACCTGATGGAAGCCTTCACGAACATGTACGAATGCACGAAGCAGGAGATCCACCGCCGGACGCTGCTGGAGGACATCGACATTCTCCTCAAGCGGATTCTGCACAAGCGGTACGCGACGGGCATCCCGCAATTCACGATCGACTGGAAGGTGGCTCCGCAGATCAAGTTCGACATCGTCTGGGGCTGGGACCGGTTTGCCGAGGGCGGCCAGAAGGCCCACGCCGAGGACAACACCTCCGCGGGGCATAACGTCGAGTTCGCCTGGCTGTTGGCCCACGCGACCGACGTGCTCGGCTCCGGCTGGGACGAGTACCGGAAGGTCATCAAGAAGGCGATGGACCACGGCATGAAGAACGGCATCGACCCCGAGTACGGCGGGGTGTACACCGAGGGCCCGCATGCCGGCGGCGTCTACGATATGGAAAAAGAGTTCTGGCAGCAGGCGGAGGTCATGATCGGCATGCTGGAGGGCTGCCTGCGGTTCGGGCCCAGGCCCTACTGGCCGGCGTACCTCAAGGTGCACCGCTTCGTCTTCGACAAGATGATCAATCACCCGGTCGGCGAGTGGTGGCCGCTGATGACCCGCGAGGGCCAGCCGAGCCGCTGGACCCACATGAGCCACTCTTGGAAGGTCAACTATCACACAATCCGGTGCATGGTCGAATGCATCAAACGGCTGGAGAGACTCCTCGGCTGATGGAATATGAAGGCAGATACAAGGCGTTCGACGCGACGCGGATCAGGACGTATCCGCTGAGCACGCGAAGCAACAAGGTCACGTTCGACGGCCTGGTGTTTCCGAAAGACCTCTGCGAGCTCGCGGAGGAGTTGCCGGACGCCGTGCAGAATGACATCCGGGCCGTTGCACAGGCGATTGTCGCCGCGCGGCGGGAGGGCAGGCCCGTCATCCTGTTCACCGGGGCGCATCTGATCAAGAACGGCCTGGGCCCGCTGCTGGTCCACCTCGTGGAGCGCGGCGCCGTGACGCTCGTGGCCGGCAACGCCGCGACGAGCATCCATGACTTCGAGCTGGCTCTGATCGGCGAGACGAGCGAGAACGTGCCCGCCGCACTCGATAAGGGTCAGTTCGGAATGGCGTACGAATTCGCCTACATCAATATGGCCCTGTCCGTCGGCAACCAGCAGAAGCTCGGCTTCGGCGAGGTGCTCGGACGGATGATCTGCGACGAGACTTTTCGGCGGCAGGTGCTCGCCCTCGTGGCAAAGGAAGGCTCGGTTTCCGAGTTCCGCCACCCGGAGGTGAGCGTGCTGGCCGCCTGTTATCGGCAGGGAATTCCGTTCACAGTCCACGCCGGCGTCGGGACGGACGTCATCGATCAGCATCCGAGCTTCGACGGCCAAGCCAAGGGCGGATGCTCCGGCCGGGATTTCCTCATCTATACGAACGAGGTCGCGAAGCTGACTCGCGGCGGCGTCATCCTGAATATCGGCAGCGCCGTCACGGGGCCGGAAGTGCTGCTCAAGGCTGTCTCGATGGCCGCCAACGTGGGCCGTGCCCCGCGTGGCATCCTGACCGCCGATTTCGACCTGCGCGGACATGAACCGGGCGAGATGAGCGACGAGTCCGCCCCGGGCTACTACTTCCGTGACCAGAAGAGCGTCCTGACTCGGATTCCGCAGGCCTTCGGCGGCCGCGGACTCTACATCCAGGGTGACCAGAAGAAGACATTCCCGTTCCTGTACAAGCGGATCATCGAGGCATTGCAGGCATAAGGACCCGGCATGAATCAGCATCGCATCAGGGAGATTCTCGCACGGATAACAGATGTCACAGTGGCGGTGTACGGCGATTTCTGCCTCGACGCCTACTGGATGCTGGACCCGCGGGGCTCCGAGGTCTCCGAGGAGACGGGCCTGCATGCGCGGGCCGTCGCGAGGCATTGCTACTCGCTCGGCGGCGCCTCCAACGTCGTGGCGAACCTGGCGGCGCTGAAGCCCAAGGCGATCCAGGTGATCGGCGTGGTCGGCGACGACATCTTCGGCCGGGAGCTGCGACGGCAGTTTGGCGAGCTTGGCATCGATACGACGCACTTAGTCATCCAGCGGGAGAACTTCGATACGGTGACCTTCGGCAAGCCGTACCGGGAAGATGTCGAGGAGCCTCGCATCGATTTCGGCTTTTTCAACAAGCGCAGCGCCGCCACGGATCAGGCATTGCTCAAGGGAATCCGCCACGCGCTGCAAACGGCTGACTCCCTGATCGTCAATCAGCAGGTGCCGGGCAGCATCACGAACGAGGGCTTCATCGACGAGGCAAACCGGCTCTTCGCCGAGTTCCCCGGCAAGGTCGTGCTGCTCGACTCGCGGCATTTCGGCGAGAAGTTCAAGGGCATCTATCGCAAGACGAACGAGCGCGAGGCGGCGAGGCTCAACGGCGTGCACATCGGCCACGACGAGACGGTGCCCGCCGACGACGTGAGGAAATACGCCAAAGCTCTATACGGCCAGTTCAACAGGCCGGTCTTCCTGACCCGCGGCGCTCGCGGCCTGCTCGCCGTCGACGGCGATGGCATCCACGAAATCCCCGGCATCCAACTGCTCAAGAAGCTCGACCCCGTTGGCGCGGGCGACACCGTTACGAGCGCGCTGGCCCTGTGTTTGGGGGCGGGGGTGCCGCCTGCGGAGGCCGCGGAATTCGCCAATTTCGCCGCCGCGGTTACCGTGCAGAAGCTCTTCCAGACGGGCACCGCCAATGGCGAGGAGATTCTCGCCGTCGCGGCGGACCCCGATTTCATCTATCAGCCGGAGTTGGCGGAGGACCGGCGCAAGGCCCGCTACGTTCCCGGCACAGAGATCGAAATCTGCGACGACGATCTCGAATCTCAGATATCGAATCTCAAATCTCCTCGTATCCGCCACGCGGTCTTCGACAACGACGGCACGATCAGCACGCTGCGACAGGGCTGGGAGCAGGTCATGGCGCCCGTCATGATCAAGGCCATTCTCGGCGACCGCTACGAGACCGCCGACGAGGCTCAGTACCAGAAGGTGCGCTGCCGCGTGCTCGATTACATCGACAAATCCACCGGCGTGCAGACCCTCGTGCAGATGGAGGCCCTGGTCGAGATGGTGCGCGAGTTCGGGTTCGTCCCGCGCGACAAGATCCTCGACCGCTTCGGCTACAAGCGAATCTACAACGACGCCCTCATGGAAATGGTCGGCGAGCGTATCGCTCGGCTGCGGCGGGGCCAGCTCGATACTCGTGATTTCACGATCAAGGGCTCCATCGAGTTCGTCAAGGCCCTGCGCGAGCGGGGCGTCACCCTGTATTTAGCCAGCGGGACCGACCACGCCGACGTCGTCGCCGAGTCCGGCGCGCTGGGGTACGCCGACCTGTTCAACGGCGGCATCTACGGCGCCGTCGGCGATATCACGAGCTGCTCCAAGAAGATGGTCATCGGCCGGATCATGAGCGAGAACGGGCTTCGCGGACCCGAGCTGGCCGTCTTCGGCGATGGGCCGGTCGAGCTGCGCGAATCGCGCAAGCGCGACGGCCTGGCCATCGGCATCGCCAGCGACGAGGTCCGCCGCCACAGCCTCAACCCGGATAAGCGCGTCCGCCTGATCAAGGCCGGCGCCCACCTGATCGTCCCCGACTTCTCCCAGCCCCGCGAGCTGCTCAAGCTGCTCTTTGGCGAATAAGTGGTGTTCTGGTATCATCTGATCTCGTAAGAGGTTCGCAGGGCGAAAGTACGTGGACTTTCCGGAGGCTTCGAAACATGAGCTGGGGCCAGTCAGGTCCTTCGCGGTTGGTCGTGGCACTTGTATGCATCAGCGCATTGCTCCTGGGTGCCGTCGTATTCGTTTGGAGGGCCGAATTGTTCCCTATACTCCCATTCGGCGCACATCTTGTGCCGGCGGAAGGTGGGCCGTCGGGCTCGGCGCAGGAGCTCTTCAGGCAGCATATACTGGACCCCATTCCACAGTCTGTGACCGAGATCAAGGCAGACAGGCTCCGGAAATCGTCGGGGTATGGGTGCGTGTTTCGTTTCAAGATCAGCAAGGCGGATGTCGGGTTGATCGTGAATTCACGACCGTTCGTGAATGCAACACAGGCCGAGTACAGGAACGGCATTCTGCATTGGGAGTATGCACCGGGACTCAGCCGCACGAAAGTCATATATGCCTCCGATTTGCGCAGGCCTCGCTGGTTTGAGCTCCAGAGATGGAATCATTTCAAAGCCTACGTCCTCGACGAAGGCGACAAGTACAACGAGGAGAGCCTGCATATTCTGTTGTACAATGAAGATCTTGAAGAGGCTTACTTCATCGTGGCCTGGGGCAACTGATGCAGCAGGTTGCACGAAGGTGCGGCCTTGCATCGGCGAGAACGGTCACTTCGCGTCGATGATGGCTTGGCGGGCGAGGGGCTCGAACTGGTCGTTGAGGGTGGCCTTGCCGGAAGGGTACAGCTGGGCCATGCAGACGCCGAGCATGTGTTCGGCCGGATCGACGAAGAACGTCGTGTACCAGAGTCCGCCCCAGCGGTAGGAGCCGGCGCTGGGCAGCTCGGTGGACTCGCTCAGGCTGCGGGTGACGCCGAAGCCGAGTCCGAAGCCGGAATCCGCCTTCAGGCCGCCGACTTGATCGGCGGTCATCCAGTCGACCGTTTTACGGCTGAGCAGCCGCACGCCATCCAGCTCGCCGCCGTTGAGCAGCATCTGGGCGAATCGGGCATAATCCAGGACCGTCGAGCACAGTCCGCCGCCGCCCGAGTAATACCGGCGGGGGCCCTCGCAGGGGTAGGTGACACAAATCTTGAAGGGGCCGTCGCCGAGGATGTCGTTGCCCAGCCGCTTGAGGGTTCCGTTCGAGTCCGGCCCGTATACGGCGGCGAGCCGGCTCACCTTCTCCATCGGCAGGAAGAAGTACGTGTCGTTCATCTGCAGGGGCAGGAAGATCCTCGTGCGGAGGAACTCATCGAGCGACATGCCGGAGACGACCTCGATGAGCCGTCCGAGCACGTCCGTGTTCAGGCCGTAGGTCCACGCCTCGCCGGGCTGATGGACCAGCGGCAGTTGGGCGAGCTTCTTCATGTCATCGCCGAGCAGGTCGTTGTCCTGGAGCAGGCCGTGCGTGATGCCCGCCTCGCTGTACTTCGCGCCGACGCGAGGGTCCCACTGGTAGGTCAGGCCCGACGTGTGGGTCAGCAGGTGCCGGATCGTGATCTCTCGCTTGGCAGGCACCAGTTGGCCTTCCGCCCCGTCGTCGCCCGGGACGAGCACCTTCACATTCTTGAACTCCGGGATGAACTTCGAGATGGGGTCCTTGAGCTGGAAATGTCCCTCCTCGTAGAGCATCATGACGGCGACACTCGTGATTGGCTTACTCATCGAGGCGATGCGGAAGATCGTGTCGGGGCTCATCCCGGCGTGCCGCTCCTTGTCCCGCAGGCCGACACTTTCGAGGTAGACGACTTGGCCGTTGCGTGCGACCAGGGCCACGGCGCCGGCCAGGAGTTGCCCATCGACCTGTTGTTGCATCAGGGTCGTGATGCGGTCGAGGCGCTGGCGGGATAGTCCGACAGACTTGGGGGCGGCGGCGGGCAGTCCCTGGCCGTACGCCAGAGGGCTCAGCGCGATACAGATTGTGAGAATGCTCAGGAACAGACCTGTCGATCTTGTCATAGCAACAGACCTCCACATGGCACGCCGTTTCGACGCACGCCATTTTCATCGCAGCAGCAGGACAACGCAAGCGAAATGTGCCACTGGAGCTCGTGGCGGTCGGGGGGGGCGAGGCGCGGCATGCGCCGGTCAATGGTGCGACTGGGGATGGGCGTGCGCGTGTGGTTGGCCGGGCTCATCCTGTGAGGTCAGGAGGGTTCGGGCCGGCACCGTGGGGGCAACTTCTGTCTTGATCTCGATCAGGGACCGCAGGACGGACCCTACGGCGTAGAAGTCGTTTCGCCTCGACTGGTCGGTATCCTTGCGGAGCCAGAGCACGCTTTTGTGGCACTGGAGTGAGGCGGCGAGAACGCCGAAGCTGCCGGCGGGAGTCAGGACGATGTTCTCCACGCGGATGGACCCGTGGCTCTTGCCGCGTGCGATGAGCTGGCGAACGATCAGGAGCAGTTGGTGCACAAGCACAGCGGCGAGGGACGTGGCCTGATGCGGACGGCTCACCAGCACGTAGCGCCAGACCTCCGGCAGGCTGAAACAGATCGGCAGGGGCTCCACCAGATAGACGCTGCCCGCCGCCGGGAACAGGTCGGTGAATCGCGTGACAAAGGGCTTGGTGAAGTCCGGAGGCTGGTGATGCTCGATGACGGGCCGCAGCTCGAGCAGGGATTTCGCCGGCCGGAACTTGTGCAGCAGCACCGGCATGCCGTCAGACCGCCGTATGGCACGGAACGACTGCGCACCGTTGCATCGCCCGATGTCGGCGCCCTGCTGGATATCAAAACTCGTGAGCCTTGTCTGGCTCGGCACATTCCGTGCAGGCGGAGTTGCCAAACTCATAGTTGCTCAGCCATCCGGGACGGCTCGATTCATCGGGTGACGTACGTCCCGGCTGTAGTCACCGTCGTGTGCGGCCTGCGTGCAGCACGTGGTTTCTCCTTCGGCTGTTATCGGGGTCGGCTTGACTGGCCTGTCTGCCACGCCGCATGCGGACTGGAGAACTCCGTCGGAGGTATCCGTTATGGGACATTGTTTTCCGGCGTCCTGGACTGACGGCGTCACTCTGGTCATGCCGCACCTGCCGTGCTATGATTTGCACCGACTGCACAGGCGGGCGTTTCAAGCCGTCGGTGCACCGGAAAGGGACATCTGTGTCGTGGAGAAGTTGTGAAAAGGTTGCACGGACTTGTTGGCTGGCTGTATGTGCTCTCAATCGTGTCCTGGGTTCTTCAGGCCGTTGCGGGCGGCGTCTGTGCCGGCCCCGGAGAGGCGCCTCCGCCGCCGGCGGCTGAGCCGTCGCCGGAAACCGTTACGGCTGTCCCGGAGGCAGTCCGCAGCAGGCTCTCGCTGTCGCCGTTCTATCAGAAGTACCTCTCGGTCGGCGGATTGCCCGTGGTGGGCTCGGCCCGGGTCAGTGACGGGGCGATGCGGGAAGCGGCGTGGATCATCCGGCACGTGCTGTCGGGACGCGACGACCTTCTTCACGCTATGGCGGAGAACCGGGTGCGGGTCGCGGTCATGGCCTGGAATGAGTTCACGACGGACATTCCTGAGCACAGCCGCCTGACGCCGGCGACCTATTGGGACCGCCGCGCCCGCGGCCTGGGCGCGACGCCGGGGGCGCGGGCCGTGAGCTGCGGCGAGGAGAATCTCCTAGGCTTCCCCGGCGACCCATACCCGACAGAAAATATCCTCATCCATGAATTCGCCCACACGATCCATGAGATGGCTCTGCCCGCGATTGATCCGACGTTCGACGAGAGGCTCCAAACCGCGTACAGGAGCGCGAAGGCTCGCAACCTCTGGCCCCGCACCTACGCGATCACGAATCGCAACGAGTACTGGGCGGAGGGCGTGCAGTGCTGGTTCGACAACAACCGGGAGAATGACGCCGCCCACTGTCACGTCAATACCCGGGTCGAGCTGCTGGAGTACGATCCGAATCTGGCAAACCTGTGTGCGGAGGTCCTCGGCAACGGCCCATGGCGATATCGCAAGCCGATGGACCGGGACGCGGCGGGCCGGGCGCACCTTGCCGGCTGGGATCGGGCCCAGGCGCCGCGGTTTCACTGGCGAGAGCTGCCTCCAACCGACACGCCCCACGTGGTCATTCAGACCGACCTCGGCGACATCGAGGTCGAGCTCGACGCAAAGGCTGCCCCGATGACTACAAAGAACTTCCTTTACTATGTCCGTGAAGGCTTCTACAGCGGCGGCATGTTCTTCCGTACGGTCACGGCGTCAAATCAACCCCAGGACGCTGTCAAGATCGCGGTCATCCAGGCCCGCGCGAACCCTGCCAGGGAGCGCGACGTGCTGCCGCCCATCAGGATGGAGCGCACCCGCGACACAGGTCTGCACCACCTGGACGGCACGATTTCCATGGCTCGCGATGGGCCCGACACCGCGACGCACGAATTCTTCCTCTGCGTGGGCGACCAGCCGGAGCTGGACTTCGGTGGAAAGCGAAACCCTGACGGCCAGGGCTTCGCCGCTTTCGGCCGTGTGGTCCGCGGGATGGATATTGTGCGAAAAATCCACGAATCGCCGGCCGAAGGCCAGACGCTCAGCCCGCCGATCCGCATCCGCCGGGCGAGTCGGACACGCTGACAGCCGCACTTTGCTGCAAAGCCGTCCATCGGGCGTTGGCTCACAAATGGTGCCGTAATCCCTTGTATTTCCTGAACATACGTCGCGGGCATCCGTATGTACCCGCAAGCGATGTAGGGAAAATCAAGAGACTGAATCCTGCATGGAGATCATCATGCGGACTCGCGTTGTTGCGCGGACATCTCCCCGGGGGGCTCCGGCTACGCCGTGAAGGTGGGCGTGCATCACGACCATTAACGGAAACACGGGATGGCAAAATACCACAGGCACGCACAACAGACGGGCGATCCACATGGAACGCGCGCCGAGCGGCGGCCACGTGCGCAGATGGGGCAGAGGCCCGCCACCAAACAGAGCGGGCGGCATCGACCTCGCCTCGCCACGGCGTTGGAGAGCATTCAGGATGGATTGGTCGTCCTGGATAAACGTTGGCGCTGCACATACGCCAATAGTGCAGCGGCCGAGTTGCTCGCAACTGCGCCGGAGAGGCTGATCGGCAAAGTCGTCTGGGTGGTCTTTCCCGAAGCGCGGCAATCGCGGTTTTACGAGGAGTCCGTCCGGGCCATCGAACAGAGAACCGTCGTCGAGTTCGAAGAGTATTACGAGCCGCTGCACCGCTGGTATGGATGCCGCTGCTATCCGACGGACAAGGGCTTGACTGTGCTGTTCACCGATGTCGCGGAGCGCAGGCGCACGGAGGAGACCCTCAAACGAAGTGAAATGGTCCTGGCGCACGCGGAGACTGAGTGGGACGATCAGGGCCGGCCGCTGCGAATGCTCGGGGCCGTACAGGACATCACCGACAGAAAGCTCGCGGAGAAGGCCCTGCGATCGAGCGAGCGCCGCTATCGAAGGCTCTTCGAGGCGGACCAGGTCGGCATCTACATCACCAAGCCGGATGGAACGTTTCTCGACTGCAACGATGCGATGGTGAAGATTCTGGGGTATGACTCGCGGGAGGAGGTCCTGCAACACCGGTCGGCGGATTTCTACGTCGATCCCCAGTTTCGCGACGAGGCCGTCCGGCTGCTGCAAAAGGATGGGATTTACCCGGCCCGGGAGGGCCTGGTCTGGCGGAAGGACGGGTCGATTGCGCACGCCCTCGGGTGGGCGGTTCTCCTGACGGATGAGACGACGGGCGAGCCATATATTCAGGGTCTTGCGGTCGATATCACCGAGCGCAGGCAGGCGGAAGAGGCGCTGCGCAGGAGCCAGACGCTGCTCAATGAGACGCAGGCGCTGGCGAAACTCGGCGGATGGGAGTTCGACGTGGCTACAGGCGCGGTCACCTGGACAGAGGGGGTACATAGCATCTACGGCGTCCCCAAAGACTACGATCCAAGCGACGTCGCACGGGATATCTCTTTCTTTGCGGAGGAGGCTCGCCCCGTGGTCCAGAATGCCTTTCAACGTGCGGTCCGGGAGGGCGTGCCGTACGATTTGGAAGAGGAGTTCATCCGCGCGGACGGTACGCGTTTGTGGATCCGCATCGTCGGCCGGCCGGCGGTTCAGAACGGCAAGGTCGTTCGCGTGGTTGGCAACATCATGGATATCACCGAGCGCAAGCGGGGGGAAGAGGCCCTGCGCGAGAGTGAGCAGCGGTTCCGGGCCGTGCTGGAGAACTCGCTCGATGTCGCCTATCGGCGGGATATGCAGAATGACCGCTATGACTACATCAGTCCCGTAATCGAGAAGATCACGGGCTTCTCGGTCCAGGAGGCGGGAGAAATGCCGCTTGAGGAGATGCTCGACAGGGTTCATCCGGAGGATACGGAGCGTGTGGGCAGGGAGTTGTCGGAGGCTATGGCTGGGGGACAGGCCGCTCTGGAGTACCGGTTCCGGTGCAAAGACGAGGAGTACCGCTGGCTGGCGGACCGTCTTGTCGTGCAGAAGGATGAAGCGGGTCGGCCCGTGTACCTGACGGGGATCGTGCGCGACATCACCGGGCGAAAGGAGATGGAGGCAGAGCTGCGCCAGTGGAATGAGCGGCTGAGTGAGAAGGTGCGCTCTCGCACGCGGCGATTGACGACGATGGTAAATCAGTTGCGCCAGGAAGTGGCCCGGCGCGTGGAGGCGGAAAGCAGGCTTCGCGAAAGCGTGCAAATGCTCGAAGGCTTCTTCCAGCACACGATCACGCCTTTGGCGTTCATGGACCGCGATTTCAACTTTGTGCGGGTCAACGAGGCTTATGCCCTGGCTGACCGCAAGACCCCCGAATCCTTCGTTGGCAAGAACCATTTCGATCTGTATCCGAACGACGAGAACCGGGTTATCTTCGAGCAGGTCGTGCGAACGAAGCAGCCCTATCGGGTATATGCCGGACTGTTCCATTACCTGAATGACACGTATCGCGGCGCGACCTATTGGAACTGGCAGTTGACGCCGCTGTTGAACGACGCGGGCGAGGTGCAATTCCTCGTGCTGAACCTGGAAGACGTGACTGAGCGGCAGAAGGCATACCAGGAATTGCAGCAGCGAACCCGCCAGCTTCAGCACCTGGCGATGGAATTGTCGCAGGCGGAGGACCGTGAGCGAAAACGCCTGGCGGAGATTCTGCACGACGACCTGCAGCAAATGCTGGCGGCGGCGAAATTCCAGGTGGGCATGCTGAACAGCCAGGCCAAGAACGACAAGACTCTGCAGGCGATGGCGGGGCAGATCAAACAACTGCTCGTGGAGTCCATCGGCAAGTCGCGCAGCCTGTCGCATGAGTTGAGTCCGCCGGTATTGGGCCAGAGCGACTTGCAGGAGATTTTCGAGTGGCTGGCCGAGCAGGTGAAGACGAAGCACGGCCTGATCGTTCACATCGATAGCGTTGGTCCGGTGGAGGTGGGATCGGAGGCGCTCAACGCCCTTCTGTACAAGACGGTCCAGGAGATGCTCTTCAACGTCATCAAGCACGCCAAGGTCAAAGAGGCACACCTCCGGCTGCGGCGCCGGCACGGCAGCCTGTGGCTCCGCGTGTCCGATCGGGGTTGCGGGTTCGACCCGCAGGAACTGGGAAAGACCAGCGGCGTCGGGCTGCTGAGCGTGCGGGAGCGGATCGAGCTGCTCGGCGGCCACGTGAAGATCAAGAGCGCGCCGGGCAAAGGCAGCGTCTTCATCATCTCGGTCCCGGACCCCGGACCGCCCAAGCCGGCCGCGGAAGAAACTGAACCGGCCGGTGAAGCGGCGCCGCCTGCGGCGGTCGCCAGGAAGAAGAAGCGAGCGAAGCGAACGACCGGGCGGCGGATGCGGGTCCTGCTCGCCGACGACCATCGCGTCACGCGCGAAGGACTGGCCGCCATGCTCGATGAGGAGCAGGATATCGAGGTGGTCGGTCAAGCCGGCGACGGGCGCGAGGCGGTCGATCTGGTGTGCCAGCTCGCGCCGGACGTGGTCGTCATGGACGTGGCGATGCCGGCGATGGCCGGCGATGAAGCCTCACGGGAAATCAAGAAGCATCTGCCAAACACGCGGATCATCGCGCTGTCGATGTTCGAGGACGTGCACGTGGTCCAGCGGATGCGCAGGGCGGGGGCCGAGGCGTACCTGTCGAAGACCGGCCCGGCTGAAGATCTGCTCGCCGCCATCCGCAGCCCCCAATAGACGGCCGCCCGTTGCTGACGATCCCCCCGAGTTTTCTGTTTTCTGCGCTCCGGCTCTCTGCTACTATGTCCCCCGTTGATGCACGGGCTGCGCAGGCCCGGGCAGAAAGGGGCGTGACTGGGAAAGGGAACCGGGCTATGAGAAGGATGGCGATTCTTGCGGCGACGCTGACAATTCTGGGTTTCGGATGTCTGGGTATGAACAAGCAGGAGAAGAAGCAGGCGGCACAGATCGACAGCAACGTCCGGCGGCTGGTGGCCAAGATGACGGTCGAGGAGAAGGTCGGGCAGATGACCCAGCTTACCCTCGAGCAGTTCGTCAAGCAGGACAAGGACGGGTACCTGACGCTCGATGAGCAGAAGCTGCGTGACGGGATCGTCGGCCGCCATCTCGGCTCGATCCTCAACTGCGGCGGCCAGGCCCGGACCCTGAAGAACTGGCAGGAGATGATCACGCAGATGCAGGACATCGCGACGAAAGAGACGCGGCTGCACATCCCGATCATCTACGGCATCGACACGATCCACGGCGCCAACTACGTCCTCGGTGCGACGATCTTCCCGCAGGAGATCGCCATGGCAGCCACCCGCAACGTCGAGCTGATGACGAAGGCTGGCGAGATCGCGGCCCTTGAGACGCGGGCAACGGGAATCCCGTGGAATTTTGCCCCCGTGCTCGATGTGGCGCGGCAGCCGATGTGGCCGCGGGTCTTTGAGACCTTCGGCGAGGACCCCTACCTCGCCTCGGTCATGGGGGCCGCCTACGTCAAGGCCCAGCAGGGCGACGATCTGTCCAGCCCCGTCAAGGTGGCCACGTGCATGAAGCATTACCTCGGCTACAGCTTCCCGAATTCCGGCCAGGACAGGACTCCGGCGTACATTCCGGAGCGGCAGCTTCGGGAATGGTTCCTCAAGCCGTTCGCCGCCGCCGTGAAGGCGGGTGCGGCCACCTGCATGGTCAACTCCTCCGAGATCAACGGCATCCCCGTCCATTCCAGCGAGTACTACCTGACCGACTTGCTGCACCGGGAACTGGGCTTCGACGGTTTCATCGTCAGCGACTGGGCGGATATCGAGAACCTCTACACGCGGGAGATGGTGGCGAAGGACCGTCGCGAGGCCGTGAAAATGGCCGTGATGGCAGGCATCGACATGAGCATGGTGCCGTACGATTACAGCTTCTACGATACGATCGTGGAGCTGGTCCGGGCCGGCGACGTTCCGATGAAGCGAATCGACGAGGCGGTGACGCGGATTCTTCGCCTCAAGTACCGGCTGGGCCTGTTCGACAAGCCCTATCCTAACCAGAACGTCTCAGCCCGGGTCGGCCTGGATTCCTCCCGGCAGGTGAACCTGCAGGCGGCCCAGGAAGCGATCACGCTGCTCAAGAATGATAAGGGCACGCTGCCGCTGGCCCGGGGCCGCAAGGTCCTCGTGACCGGCCCGTGCGCGAACAAGCTGTCCGTTCTCAACGGGGGCTGGACCCTGACCTGGCAGGGTGACAGGGAGGACCTGTATCCGCAGGACAGGAACACGATCCTCGAAGCGATCCAGGAGAGGGCGGGCAAGGAGAACGTCACTTACGCCGAGGCCGTGGCCTTTGATAAGGAGATCAATATCGCCGCGGCGGTCACGGCCGCCCAGAACGTAGATGCCGTCGTCGCCTGCATCGGCGAGCCGCCGTACTGCGAGACGCCCGGCAATATCACCGACCTGACGATGACCGAGCCACAACTGAAACTGGTCAAGGCGCTGGCGGCGACGGGCAAGCCCGTCATCGTCGTCCTCGCCGAGGGCCGGCCGCGCGTGATTCACACGATCGTGGAGGATGCCCGGGCGATCCTGATGGCATACCTGCCGGGTGTGGAAGGGGGCCAGGCCGTAGCTGACGTCCTCTTCGGCGACGTCAATCCAAGCGGAAGACTCCCGTTCACGTACCCGAAGTATCCGGGCAGCTTCACCTGGTATGATCACAAGCCCAGCGAGGAGAAGGGCGGCAACAAGTTCGACCCGCAGTGGCCGTTTGGGTACGGCCTGTCCTACACGACATTCGCCTACCGCGCCCTGCAGGTCGATAAAAGCGAGATGACGTTGAAGGACGACTTGACGGTTTCCATCGAGGTCACCAACACGGGCGACCGGCCGGGCAAGGAAACGGTCGAGCTTTACATCTCCGACATTGTCGCTTCCGTCACCCCGCCGGTCAAAACGCTCAAGCAGTTCCGCAAAGTCGAGTTGCAGCCGAAGCAGAAAGAAACGCTGCGTTTCACGGTGCGCCCCGAGGATCTCGCGTTCATCGGCCGGGACAACAAGCCCGTCATCGAGCCCGGCGAATTCAAGGCGCTCGTCGGCGAGCTGTCCGTCAGCTTCACCCTGTGGCAGTCGAAGAAATAGCGGTTTCGGCATCGGCGCAGTGTGACGAAATCAGGCTGCTGGCAAGCTCCTTCAATCATCCAGAAGGATACAACAGATTTCCTTCATGCTGCGGATGTAGAGGCGGTTGGCGACGAGGGCGGGATGCGACCAGACCTCGGTGTCCTGGAACAGCCGCAGACGCGAGACCGGCGTAAGGCTGTCTCGCAGGGCTTTCAGCAGGACCAGCTCGCCGCTGACGGAGATGGCCAGGACGTGGCCGTTGCCGGCGACCAGCGCTGCATAATCCTTGAAGGCGGCATCCTCTTCCACGATGAAAAGCGTCTTCAATCCGCTATTGAGGTCGAGGCACACGAGCTTTCGGCAGCAGCCGTACACGAGGCCGTCAAGGACGACCGGCGTCGAGCTGTCGGGCGCCAGGCGCGGGTTTGATGCCGCCGGAACAGGTCGAATCTGTCCGCCGGCGTCGAAATCATAGAGTCGCGTGCCGTTGTTCTCCGTGCTGACGAGGAGTCGCCCGCCCACATCGATCGGAGTGGGGACGTTGTAGTCGCCCTTCTTCACGGGCAGCAGCGTCCAGAGTCTGCGTCCGGAGTTCGGGTCCCAGCCGCCCAGCGAGGCGGCATCGTGGCCGACGATCTGGCGAACGCCGCCGAATGTGCCGACGATAAAAGAGCCGTAGGCGGCGGGCTCACCGAGCGTCTTCCAGACTACCCGGCCTGAGCGGAGGTCCAGGGCGACCATCGACGCATTCTCGGCTCCCGGATTGACGATCAACTTGTCGTCGACGATCAGCGGCGTCGAGCACGTCCCCCACTTCGGCAGTTCCGCGTCAAACTCCTTTACGATATTGCGTCGCCAGAGAATCCGGCTGTCACAAAGATCGACGCAGTACAAATCGCCGAAGGCGCCGAGCATGTACGCCAAGCCATCGCGGATGACCGGCGTGGCCCGCGGCCCATTGGTGAACTCCATTTTCTCGGGCGTGGCATAAGCGATTGCCCACTGTTCCTCGCCGTTATCGGCGTTGAGGCATCGCCAGATGTCCTGATCGCCTCGCTCGTTCTTGTCGGCAACGATGACATGTCCGAAAGCGACCGCCACGCCGGCCACAGCGCCGCCGGTCAAGCCCCGCCGCCAGAGGAACTTCACTCGCGAAGGAAGCCGTGCGGGAACGTCGGGACTTATGCCGGTCCGATTCGGGCCTCGCCAATCGGTCCACTGCGGCGTCACCAGCGGTGCGGGCGGGACTTCGCACGCCGCGGGCTTTACGTCCAGCTCTACGAATCCGGCCTGAGAGTCCAGGGCCTTGAGCAGTTGCGGGTTGTCCCGGGCGGACAGCAAGGCGTCCACGAGTTTGCGCTCGGCTGCAGACGATACGCCGGTTGTGGCAAACACGGTGATGAACGGTACAGGGGCGGTCCGGCCGATCACTCGCAAGGCTCCCTTGTCGACGCCCCCGGCGCCGTCCAGGAGCGGCTGGGCGTACGCGGGAATGATCGCGGCGTCGGCCCTGCCCTCGATAACCGCCAGGGCGGCGGTCGTGCTGTTCGGAGCCATTTGCAGCGGCGGGACAACCGTCACGCCGCTTTCCGCCAGCAGGGCGAGCGCGGCGGAGTGCTGCTCGTCGGCGCCGGCGGGTCCAAATAGAATCCTGTGGTCTGCCAGATCCTTGACCGTATTGGCAGCGTCGGCTTTACGCACGACAAATAGGCCGACAAGGTCGGTCCGGCCCTCCCTATCGGTGAGTCGGACAATCGGCTGGACAGCCACACCCGCGCGGGCAGCCTCGGATTGCACGATGGATGTCTTGCCGATGACCAGGTCGATCTTCGCCGGATCGAGCGGACGGATGTCCGTCAAGGTTCGTGCGTGGTGGACTTGAACGGGGCGGCCGATCTTGTGTTCGAGATACGCCGTCATCGGCGAGTAATCGCGAAGTGTCAGATCAGGCGCATGCACGCCGAACAGTGCGGCCGAGAGCGGATCGGTCACTACGATGTGCAGCGGCTCAGGACCGGCGCTGGGAACAACATTCACTTGCCCGCCGGAAGTGTAGTAGAGGTGCGCGAGCCATGCCGACAGCGCCACCAGCGGCACGAGGAGAACGCCACACACGGCCTTTTGCCAACCTGTGCTCACGAGACGCCTATGCCCCCAGGCCCCCCCCTGTACACGGATCCAAATCGGCCCGAGGCGGCCCGCCGCCCGGCCCTCATAATCTATCGGAGTATCGCAGGGGCATCTTTATACGACTCGCCTGTCCCCCCCACGGCATTGGTGAACCCGGGCGCTTTATCTCCGCAAAAGGAGCCTGCAACCGTAGGACCGATTTGTGGATTCTCGTGCATTTTCCGTTCGAGGTGCGTATAATATCGGCACGGATTCGTCCGAAGCAGGGGTTTGCATCCATCGGACGCCTCCGGCTCCGGAATGGATTGGCTTCAGGGAAACTGACTATGCCGATATTCGAGTACAAATGTGGGAAGTGCGGACACGTGATGGAGGTCCTTCATAAGAGTCGCACGGCCGAGAAAATCACCTGTGAGAAGTGCGGCGGCACCGATCTTCGCAAGCTCCTTTCCGGCTTTGCCGTCGGACAAAGCAAGGCATCGGGGTTGCCCGCCTGTGATTCCTGCTCGGCTCTTCCGGCCTGCGGCGGCGGCTGCCCCGGCGGCGCCTGCCCGATGTCCTGACGTGGGCGCCATGCCTGTGGCTACTCGGTCATTTATTGTGTGCCTTCGTTGAGCCAGATGTCCAGGCGGGGGGTCTGCCAGCTATAGGGCTTGTCGAGAATGTCGAGGTCGCCGTCACCGTCGAGGTCGGCGATCTTGGATTCGTGGTTGGCGATGCCTTCGGAAATGATGACGGTTTCAAACTTGCCCTTGCCGTCGCCAAGCAGGAGCATGTTCTTGGCGTCGGGATTACCGTCGTTGAGGCGCATCTCGGCCACCCAGATGTCCAGATGGCCGTCTTTGTTGAAGTCCACCAGCGCCAGGGAATGGCCGCAGTCCACCTCTTTGATCAACTCCGTGCCGACCCATGTGCCTTTCTGCCACTCGTACATCATCAGCGGCGCCCAGCCGTCGCCGACGACGAGAATCACCTCCGGTCGCCCGCCCTCGATGAGTTGGCCCGCAGCGGCCCGCGTGAACTGGTAGCTCGCGTCGATGATGTTCGGCGTGTACTTCGTGCCGCCTTCGTGCTTGAACCATCGCCCGCCGCCGATGATGTCGAGCTTGCCGTCGCCGTCAATGTCTGCTTTGGCCAGGCCCTCGTGCTCATTGACGGCCTTGAAGCCCGGATAGGGCCGGGTCTGTCTCTGCTGCATCTCGCTGTCGGCGCTCCATGAGTAGATTTCCGTGCACGGCCAAGAGTCAGCCTGGCGCGGGGTTTCCGAAATCTCCGCGATGTAGAGCTTGCGGCCCTCCTGGTTCCAGAACACCAGTTCCTGTTTCCCGTCGCCGTCGAAGTCGCCGAAGATCAGGTCATGGTGCTTATTGCCGCCGAAGCTCTTGATGGTATGCCGTTTCCAGGGTCTCGCGGGATCGAAATCCGGATACGGATTCTCCCACCACCAGACCTGGTTGTTCTGCCAGTCGCCGGCGAAGACGATGTCCAGGTCACCGTCGCCGTCGATGTCGAGCGAATCCGAGCCCGCCTCAATGTGCAAGGGCTCCGCGTTGACGATGTATCGGGTCCAGCCGGTTGCCGCACGGCGATACCAGACGAGTGCGGGGGCTTTGGTCCGTTCCGCGATGGCGAAATCGTTGACACCGTCCTTATCGATGTCGCACACGAGACTTGCCGTCTGCTCGTTCCCCGGATTCGGGACCGGCAAATCGCCCGTCGTCGTCGATAGATGTGTCCATTTGACTCCGGCCGCACCGGCACAATGGCAGTAAAGCAGAACAATCACGATAGTACCGACTGCGAGCAGCGTGCAGCTCCTCATGCAAAGGTCTCCTGTACGGTGATTATGGGCTGGGCGAGCGGTCGTCGAGGCCCGCAGTGGGGTCTCTCCGCGGACGCAGGCTGCGCTTTTGTGCCGGTTCCGGCGTGTTCGGCTCCGGCTGTGGTTTCGGACTGGGGGGCCGAACGTCGCTGGATAGGTCCAGAAGGCGACTTACGGCCTCTCGCGTCGCGCCTTCGCCGGCCTCGAAGCGGGCGAAGGTGTGGATCAGATCGCAGCCCCAGGCGATGCAGGTGATGGTCGCTTGTTGGGATTGCCGGTTGAAGCCAAGGGTGCCGACCATCCGGCGCTGAGCTAATGGCGTGGTGGTAACCACAAGGGCCGCGAAGCTCAGGGCCAGGAACCCGGCGACGAACCCCAGCAGGCCCGAAAACGGAATGTCAAAGAGACGCGGGAACGAGATGCTGAACTGCCCGGTGAGGAAGACGTAGGACAGGCCCTGGAGAATGGCGAAGCAGCCGCCGGCCAGGACGACCATGCTCAGCGCGACGCCGTAGGAGGCGACCTCGCCCGAAGCCGGCGCGAAACTCACGACCATCGGCGTCAGGAAGATCCCCAAGTATATGGAGACGAGAACGTTGAAAAACAGGATCCAGGTCTCGTAGAAGCCCAGGCGCACGGCGAGCCAGACGAACCCGATGCCTGCGAGAATAGCGATCCAGAATACCATGTTCTACCCCACGACCCTCTTGATCTCTTCCAGCGTTGTGACGCCGGCCATCACTTTCCTGAGTCCGTCCCTGCGGAGGCCGGAAATGCCCTTGTGGCTGCCCTCGGTTCTCAGCCTGGCGATCAACGATGTGTCCCCGGCGATTTCCGCCTTCAGCGAGTCATCGACGATCATCAGGTCGCAGACGGCCATTCGGCCGAAGTACCCCGTCCCGTCGCATCGCCGGCATCCGATCGCCTCGAATACCTCGGATGGATCGAATCCCTTTTTGCGGAGCCCGTCGAGCTGGCTGTCGCTGAGCTTCGCAGGCTTGCGGCATCGCTCGCACAGGCACCGCACGAGCCTCTGGGAGACGATCAGGTTCAGGCCGCCCGACAGCAGCAGCGACGAGACGCCCAGGTCCAGCAGCCGGATCAACGCCGTGGCGTGGCTGTCGCAGTGAATCGTCGCCAGCACGAGGTGGCCGGTCTGGGCGGCACGAAGCGCGATCTCCGCCGTCTCTTCGTCGCGAATCTCGCCCACGCAGATGACGTCCGGGTCCTGCCGAAGGACGCTGCGCAGCGTCTTGGCGAACGTGATGTCGGCTTTCGGGTTGATCTCGATCTGGCTGGCCTCGGGCAGCACCGCCTCGATCGGGTCCTCGACGGTAATCACGTTGCGAGTCAGGCGGTCAATGTCGTTGAGCATGGCGTACAGGGTGGTCGTCTTGCCGCTGCCGGTCGGCCCGCAGATGAGGATCATGCCCGCAGGCTTCTTGAGAGCGCCTTGAATGACTGCGTATTGCTTCTGCGTGAACCCCAGATCCGTCAGCTTGGAAGACCCGGCGTCCTTATTCAGCACCCGGATGGAGAGCTTCTCGCCGTTGAGCACACCGGCGCTGGCCACGCGGAAGGATGCCGTGGCGTCGCCTTTCTTGGCCATGAAGCCGCCGTCCTGGGGTCTTCGTCGTTCGGAGATGTCCATTCCGGAGATGGCCTTGATGCTGTTGACGACTGCCCGGCATGCGTCCGCCTTCAGCTCGTTGACCATTCTGAGAACGCCGTCGATTCGCAGGCGGACCGTATACGTGGCCTCATCCTTCGGATCGATGAGGATGTCGCTGGCCCGGCGGTCGAGGGCGTCGGCGATGGTCGTTTCCGTCAGGGCGAGGAATTTGGCGTCCTCGTTCCTGGCCTCGCCGCGTCCGTACATTTCGTCAAGGCTGCGGCCGGAGGTGTCGAGCAGATGAATGGCCGAGTCATCCTGTTGCGGCTCGGGGCGCACCGAGCGGATCGCCGTCAGCGCGCTGCGGATTTGCTGCTTGAGAACGTCGAAGAAGCCCTCGCGGGTCTCTTTGGTTTTCTTGGCCGTGTCGATGATGAACAGCGTCAGCAGCAGCGCCGGTCCCGTCAGCAGGGTCAGCACGTTGGCATACACCCTGTACGCCTTAGGTACGAGCGGGCTGAAATTCGTTCGCTGGACAAGATAGACACACAGGTAGAACCACGCGACAAGAAGCAGCAGCCGGATGGGGTTGAACGGCAGCGAGACGACCGAGAGGGCGGGAGCGTGCCCGGAGAGTCCGGCCAGTGGCGAGAGCTTCGCAATCGCGATGACGTCCAGCATCTGCACAAGACCCCTCTATCACGCACAAAAGAGCAGACCTCGAACGTGTCCCAGAGTACCACATTGGATTGGCTCCGGCAAGCGCCAATACGATTTGCCGGGCCCCCAAGCCCAGGGTGTGCGGTAGGCCAGTGGCAAGGCCACCCTCATTTATCATGCCGAACGGAGTGAAGCATCTGGGCAACGAATGCAATCGGCGACTGTTCGCATGCTTGGCACAGATGCGAATCAGAGATCCTTCAAGTCTGCCAGGTCGGAATCGGATTCTCCCGGGCTTACGAAGCTGTCGGAGACGTCGAGGTCGCCGAAACTGTCCTCCAACTCGTCTTCGACGGGCTTGGCGGCCGGCTTCTTGGGCTTGGCCGGCTGCGGGGCGGCCTTCTTCGGCCAAGTGATCTTCTCGGGTTTGCCGTCCGCCTGATAAACGAATGTCAGTGGGCCGATGCGGATGTAGTCGCCGGGCTTGAGGGATACCTGTTTGTCCACTCGCTTGTCGTTGACGAAGGTCCCCAGCTTGGAATCGAGGTCGCGCAGCTCCAGCGAGTCGCCGTTTTGTGAGAGCTGGCAGTGCCTTCGCGATACGTTGGGCAGGGGGATTCGCAGATCGCAATCGTGCCGCCGGCCGAGGACTGTTACGGTGCCGGTGAGGGGGAACGTCTTATGCGCCCCGTTGTTTTTGAGAAGCACCAGATTGCTGTCCATTGAGCCTCTCTCCATACAGCCTTCACCGGACGGATGCTCTACCCTGTATATTCTACCACGGAGGCCGTCCCATAACAAGGAAATTGTGGGAACCATGGCCCGCCGCGCACCGTATCTGTGGTTGGTGTGTAACTACAGAAATACTCAGGCTTTACGGCGATTTCGCGAGTCAGCGTGTGTGCACTTGCGCCCGTCCGCCGGCTCGGGAGAACAGTCCTCGCTCTGACCCATCCGGCCTGCCGGGACGATACTTGACATTATCGGCGCGTCGGCTATAGTTATGGGTTCGCAGTTGGAACGTGCGGCATTTTGGAAAACTCTATGGCAAATGTAAAACTCCCGGATGGCAGTACACTTGAGGTCCCTGAGGGCACCACCGCCAGGCAGTTGGCGGAGCGGATCGGGCCGGGTCTGGCCAAGGCCGCTGTGGCGGCAAAGATGAACGGCAGGGTCGTGGACCTGACCACGCCGATCAATGACAGCCCGCAGGTGCAGATCCTTACGCCCAAGGATGAAGAGGGCCTTGAGGTGATGCGCCATAGCTGTGCGCACGTGATGGCCGAGGCGATCTGCCGGCTCTGGCCCCAGACCAAACTGGTGTACGGCCCCACGGTGGAGGATGGATTCTATTACGATATCGACCTTGACGAGCCGATCCGGCCGGAAGATTTTGCCCGCATCGAAGCCCGGATGCAGGAGATCGTCGAGGCCGACAAGCCCATCATCCGCACGGAAATGTCACGCGCCAAGGCCATCGAGAAGCTCCAGGGTGACCGGTATAAGCTCGACAACGTCGAGCGGGCCCAGGGCGAGACAATCAGCTTCTACTCGCACGGCAACGGCTTCGAGGACCTGTGCCGTGGACCTCACGTCCCCAGCACCGGCAAGGTCGGTGCCTTCAAGATCATGTCGGTGGCAGGGGCCTACTGGCACGGCGACCCGACCCAGAAGATGCTCCAGCGCGTCTACGGCACTGCCTGGCCGACCCGCAAGGAGCTGGATGAGTATTTGCACCGCCTGGAGGAGGCCAAGAAGCGGGACCACCGCGTGCTGGGCAGGCAGTTGGACCTGTTCAGCTTCAGCGACCTGGGGCCGGGCTTCGCCTTCATGCACCCCAAAGGGATGATCATCTGGAACGAGATGGTCGATTTCCTGCGGGAGGTGAACGCCAAGTACGGATACAAGGAGATCAAGACCCCGATTATTCTGAATGAGGAGCTCTGGCATCGCAGCGGCCACTGGGACCACTACAAGGAGAACATGTACTTCACCGAGATCGACGGTATGGGCTACGCGATCAAGCCGATGAACTGTCCCGGCGGCTGCCTGGTCTTCAAGACCACGAAGCATTCCTACCGGGAGCTGCCGCTGCGGATCGCCGAGTTCGGCATGGTGCACCGGCACGAGGCCAGCGGGGTCATGCACGGCCTATTCCGGGTCCGGCAGTTCACCCAGGACGATGCGCACATCTTCTGCTCGCCCGGCCAGATCGAGTCCGAGATCGTCGGCGTGATCGACCTGATCTTCGAGACTTACCGTGCGTTCGGCTTCACGGATTTCTCCATCGAGCTGTCGACCATGCCGGAAAACCATATCGGCTCCGATGAGATCTGGGAGACTGCGACCGAGGCGCTGAAGACGGCGCTGGCGCACAAGCAGATCCAATACAAGATCAACGAGGGCGACGGTGCGTTCTACGGCCCGAAGATCGATTTCCACGTCAAGGACTGCCTCAAGCGGTCCTGGCAGGTCGGCACGATCCAGCTCGATTTCTCCATGCCGGAGCGGTTCGGCCTGGGCTACACCGATGAGGACAACACCGAGAAGACGCCCGTGATGATCCACCGGGCGGTCCTGGGCTCTCTGGAGCGGTTCATGGGCATCCTGATCGAGCAGTACGCCGGCGCGATGCCTGTCTGGCTCTCGCCGGAACAGGCCAGGATGATGCCGATCAGCGACAAAACCAATGCCTATGCCCAGGCCGTGCAGAAGCAGTTGAGCGACGCCGGCCTGCGGTGCGTTGCAGACCTCTCCGACGAGAAGATCGGAGCCAAGATCGCCAAGGGGCACGCGGAGAAAGTGCCGTACATGCTCGTCGTCGGGCCGAAAGAGGCCGAATCGAGCTCGGTCAATGTCAGATTCCGCGGCAGTAACCAGACCCGGACCATGACCGTGGACGAGTTCCTGGCGGCAGCGAAACGAAAAATTGCCGAGAAAGACACAAATGTAGAGTTTTGACGTGACAAACACGATCAAACATGTGGTAGACTGACTGTCGGTCGAAAAGACGGTCTTTCGAAACAGGGTTCTTGAGAAAGGTAAGGTGGTTTACAATCGAGAAACGAGGTCTACGCATCAATGGGGGGATTAAGGCCGACACGATTCGGCTGATTGATGACGCAAACAACCAGGTCGGTATCGTGACCAAGGACGACGCTCTGAGCCGGGCCCGGGAGGCGGGCTTGGACCTTGTCGAGGTTGCGCCGACGAGCGATCCGCCGGTCTGCCGCATCATGGATTACGGCAAATGGCTGTACCAGCAGAAGCGGCGCGTCCGGGAATCGCACAAGAAGATCCAGAAGCATGTGGCGACGCTCAAGGAGATCCGGCTCAGGCCTGAGACGGACAAGCACGACATGGAGATCAAGGTCAGCCATGCGCGTGACTTCTTGGAGAAGGGCCACAAGGTCCAATTCACGCTCTTCTTTCGCGGCCGTCAAATGCTCCACAAGGAGATGGGCTTCGACATCCTCACTGAGATCACCAAGAATCTGGAAGAGGTGGCGAAGATAGAGCAGCCGTCGAGAATGGCGGGGCGGCGAGTGACGTTGACGCTGGTTCCGAAGTAGCATCGGCTGTTCTGCCTGCCGAGAACTGATCTGTGCCGTGCCGACGTGCGGATAACAGCGGGGGCCCGGCCGCAGGCGGATTTTTTTTCGCCAAATTTCTCCACGGCTGTTGACGGCACACGCCGCAATACGTATACTACCGGTTTTCCCGTGGTGAGCGGTTGAAGTCTGGATTGTAGGGGTTAAGAATCGATGCCCAAACAGAAAACGCACAAGGGGATCGCCAAGAGAGTGAAGGTGACCGGTCGAGGCAAGCTGAAGCATCGGCGCGCCGGTGCCAGTCACCTGATGAGCGGCAAGAATGCCAAGCGCCGCCGTCGCATTCGCACGACGGCTGTCGTACGCGGTGGCAAGCTCAGGGCCATGAAGGAAGCTCTGGGCGTCAAGTGAGATCCACCGGGCGTTCGCAAGCCGGTGAGATCTCTGAATGCTTGCTTCCCGGCGTCCATCAGCTGCCGCAGCAAGCCTTATTGAAGTGGTAATTTCAAAGGAAAGCTGATATGCCACGAGTCAGAAAAGGTGCGGCGGTACGCCGAGCCAAGAAACGGGAATTGAAGGCCTCCAGGGGATTTCGCGGCGCCAGACGCAATCAGTGGCGTTTGGCCACGGAAGCCGTCCGGCGGGCGGCAGTCTTCGCACGCGAAGGCCGCAAGCAGAAGAAGCGCGATTTTCGCGGCCTGTGGATCCTGCGTCTCAGCGCCGCCTGCCGCCAGCGGGGAGTGCGGTACAGCGAGTTCATCAACGGCTGCAAGAAGGCCGGTATCGCGATGAACCGAAAAATGCTGAGCGAGATCGCGATTGCAGACCCGCAGGGCTTCGATGCGATCATGAGCGAGGCAAGAGCCGCCTTGGCATAACTCATGCTGGAACGATTTGAACAGATCGGCCGCGAGGCGCTGGACGAGCTGGAGAAAGTCCGGGACCTCAAGACCCTCGAAGAGTACCGCATCAAATATCTCAGCCGCAAAGGGCTGATCATGCAGATGCTCAGCGAGCTCGGGCAGCTTCCCCGCGAGATCAAGCCCCGGGCCGGGCAGCTTGCCAACCGGGCCAAGAACGAGGTCATGGCCACCTTCGAGCACCGCAAGCACGCCCTCGAGGAGTCACAGAAGCGCACGCGGGAGCTCGTCGATGTCACGCTGCCGGGCATTCCCGTCCAGATCGGCAAGCCGCACGTCATCATGCAGACGATCAACGAGCTGCTGGACATCTTCGGCCGGATGGGCTTCGGCGTCGCCTACGGCCCCGAGGTCGAGGATGAGTGGCATAACTTCGTCGCGCTGAACATCCCGCCCGAGCATCCGGCCAGAGACCCCCTCGACAACTTCTACATCGAGGACCACGTCCTGCTCCGCAGTCAGACGTCCACGATCCAGATCCGGGTGATGGAGAAGACCAAGCCGCCGATCCGCGTCGTCGCGCCGGGCCGCGTTTATCGTCCCGACACCGTTGACGCGACGCATATGTACATGTTCCACCAGCTCGAGGCGCTCGTGGTCGACGAAGGTGTCACGATGGTGGACATGAAGACCACGATCGAGCAATTCATCCACGTGTTCTTCGGCTCCGATACGCAATGGCGGTTCCGGCCGAGCTTCTTCCCGTTCACCGAGCCCAGCGCCGAGGTGGACCTGCTCCTGACCGACAAGAGCGGTCAGCAGCGATGGGTGGAGATGGGCGGCTGCGGCATGGTCGATCCCAACGTCTTCGACGCCGTCGGCATTGACAGCGGGAAGTACACCGGCTGGGCCTTTGGCTTTGGCATCGAGCGGCTCGCCATGCGCAAGTACGAAATCCCCGACATCCGCTGGCTCACCGAGAACGACCTGCGATTCCTCAAGCAGTTCTGACCGCTTCCCGAGCGGTTTCGAGGCAGCCTGATCCCTCCACGATGCGTCTGCGGCTCATGGTTCGCCCGGAGCATCTATACCCACGCCCGGTCCCGTGCCCAAGCAGCAACACCCCATGCTCTCCACCGGCGCACTTGCAGACCTGCCCGCCATTTGAGAGAATGGGCGCATCAGAGACCGAAGAAGGTGGGCAGCCGGCATGAGCGACGTGACACGTATCTTGAACGCGATCGAGCGGGCGGACGCGAGGGCGACAGACGAGCTTCTGCCGCTGGTCTATGAGGAATTGCGTCTGCTGGCCGCCCAGAAGCTCTGCCACGAACCTCCCGGTCAGACCCTTCAGGCCACGGCACTGGTGCACGAGGCGTATCTCCGCCTGGTCGGGGACGAGTCTCACAGTTGGAGCAGTCGTGGGCATTTTTTCGCTGCAGCGGCCGAGGCAATGCGGCGTATCCTGATCGAGAACGCACGCCGCAAGAAAAGGCTCAAGCGCGGCGGGGGCCGAGACAGGACGGACCTTGCCGACCCCGAGGTCGCCATCGACAAGACGGTGGACGGGCTGCTTGCGCTCGATGAGGCGCTCGCCAAGCTGACCCGGGAGGACCCGGTCAAGGCCGACCTGGTGAAGCTCCGTTATTTCGCGGGTCTGACTCTGGACCAGGCCGCCCAGGCCCTCGGTATGTCGCGGGCCACAGCCAGCCGATACTGGTCCTACGTCCAGGCGTGGCTCTTCCACGAGATCAACGGGGCCGACTGAGCCAGTCGGCCGGCGGTCTCGGAATATTCACGTTTCCTTGCCATTTCTCTTGAGGCGCGCCGTTTCCGGATGGCGCACTGTAGTACGGAGTGCTACTATAGGAGTCCCGTCATGCTCCCCGACCAAGACGGTGTCGAGCCTATTTACAGTACGGCCGTGGCCAAGGCGGACAAGGCGCAGCGAGCCGCCTACTTGGAGTCCGCCTGTGCCGGCGATCCAGGGCTGCGTGCCCGCGTGGAGGCATTGCTCAAGGCCCATGATCGGGCTCAGAGATTCCTTGAGACGCCGCCTCCCTTCGTGGATGCGCCGGTCCCCGACGAATCCCTAACGGAGGGGCCGGGCAGTATCATCGGGCGGTATAAGCTGCTGGAAAGAATCGGCGAAGGGGGCATGGCGGTGGTGTATATGGCCGAGCAGGAGCAGCCCATCCGCCGTAAG
>Ga0315277_10001945_pt1 | contig 29228 bp, 20 predicted proteins | sample YL17G05_15_MG_FD_203695 | JGI IMG/M metagenome (GOLD analysis project Ga0315277, IMG submission 203695) | Sediment microbial communities from Yellowstone Lake, YNP, Wyoming, USA - YL17G05_15 | ecosystem: Environmental > Aquatic > Freshwater > Lake > Sediment | place: USA: Wyoming | collected... | reverse complement strand
GGTACCCCTGGAAGCCGCATATCACGGCATACGCCGCACCCGCTACGCGGGTGATAGATATGCGGTACCCATTCAAACTCACTTTTTCAACAGGCCCACGGGTGTCCCGATACATCGAGACCCATCATCAGAATTCCCCCCCTCAAAACTCAAACTCCATACCCGCCCCATCTTTCTTCGCCTTCTCGTAAACCGCGCGCGCGGTGCTCATGTCCTGGATAGCGAGGCCGACCGATTTGAAGATAGTTATTTCCTCATCATTCTCGCGGCCTTTGATTCTGTTCAGTACGACATCGCCAAGGCTGCCGCGTACCGATTCCCATTTCCATTTCCCCTCGTTGGCGGGAATCATGAAGTCCCCCGCTTCGGCCTGGCATGCGGAGATGAGGTCGCATACGATTTTTGATTTGACGACCGTCTTCTCATCGAGCTCGCGCATACCCGGCGCATGCGACCCGACGCCGTTGATATGCGTCCCCGGCTTGAACCAGTCGCCGTTGACAATCGGGTCTTTCGCGCTCGTGGCGAGGGTGACGACATCGGCTTCGCATACAGCTTTCTCCGGCGATGCGACGATCTCCACTGCCACCTTCGTCGCCGCTTCAACCCGCCTCTTGAAATCAGCCTTGCGCTCTCCTGGGTCAATGGAATACGCGAGTATCTTCTTGAATTTACGCGCCTCGCACATGGCAAGCACCTGCGTGTATGCCTGCACGCCGGTGCCGAATATCATCCCCACCTTGGCGTCGGCGCGCGCCATATACTTGGTCGCGACGCCGCTCACAGCGCCGGTACGCATCGCCGTGATGAACCCGCCGTCCATCACAGCCACGGGAAACCCGGTGGCGTCGTCGAGGAGAATTATCGTGCCGAGTACAACCGGCAGCTTATGTTTCGCCATATTGTTTTTGTATACCGTGACCACCTTCGCCCCGAGAGCGCCCATGCTTTTTATATAAGCCGGCATGAACAGCGCAACGCCTTCATATTCGGGCGTGGGGATTGGTGTACGCTGCGGCATAATCGCGCCCCCCTGCGCAAGGTCCGCGAATGCCTTCTCGACAGCGGCCATGCAATCTTTCATCGTAAGAAGTCTCTCGATATCCTTTCGGCTAAGCAGAATCGTTTTCATAAAAGGTCCTCCAATCGATTTTCATATCCCAAACTTATTAGAAGCTTCTGACTATAAGGGGACAGCTCTTGGGATGTCCCTAAACGCTCCCCTGCTTTCACCATGGTTCATCCTCATCATGAAATATAGGGAAGCGCTTCGCTAAAATGTAGATTATGTAAATGAAAAGCAATATCCCGAAGAAATATAATATGGTCTTCCCCCAGTTCAATTCCCCTGACTGCAATAAATAAGAGAATTTTGCTGTTTCAAAGCACGTAACATTCAAAAAGCCAATTAAAGCAAGGAGGCCGAAAAGTACCCTTAGTGTTTTATACAAGTTTTTCAATATTTCCTCTTAGCTAACCATTGGGGCTGTCCCCAATCCGGGTGTCACGGGCAGGTGAGTCTTCGAGCATGCCCGTGTCTGTCAACAACTATTCAAATCAGACACGGGCAAATGCATGGCACCTTGCAGGTGCCATCAAGTTTGCCCGTGGCACCCAAGTCTGATTCATATTGGCAGATTAGCTCTTTCAACAATTCCAAAGTCCAATCAAAATCAATGATGCTCTAAATATATCGACAAGACGTAATATGCCACCGGGAAACAGAAGAGCATGCCGTCGATTTTGTCGAGGATACCGCCGTGGCCGGGTATGAGCAGCGATGAATCCTTGGCCGCCATCTCCCGCTTCAGGGCCGACATGCATAAATCCCCGACCTGGCAAAGGATGCCGAGTATCACACCGAGGGAAAATAAATAAGAATATGGGAATACTCCAGGCGCGACACCCGACGCCATCCCGAAAATCACCATCGCCGTACCCGCCCCAAGCACCCCGCCGATTGTGCCCTCGACCGACTTCTTCGGGCTTACTGTCGGCATCAACTTGATACGCCCGAAAAACGACCCTGAGAAGAACGCGGCCGTATCATAGCCCCACGCTCCGACAAGCGGCACAAGCGGGAGGAAGGCGAATCCGTTGCCGAGTTCGGGATAAGTAAATATTTGCAAATTCCACAATTTCAACGCGAAACTTAGCAGCCCGCCTATATAAAGGCTCCCGAGAAGTGTGATGGCCAATTCATAGAGGAAGTTGGCCTTCTCCATGGAGAAACGCCCCATCTGGTAGATGAAAGTGGAGATGAGGAAAAATACCAGCAACAATTCCAAATAGGAAGCGCCGAGATATGGCTCCAAGTATGTCAGAGTAAGAAGCGCCCCCACGAAGATGTAGCCCAAGCGGCGTAGGGGGAAGATTGTACGCGGCTTGTCGCACTTGGTAAGCTTGAAAAATTCGCGCAGCGCCATCCACGATGCCACGATAGCCCCGGCCAAGAGCAGCCAGCCGCCGTATGCCAACAGTGCCACGATTACCGCGCCAAGCGAGATACCCCAGAACAGGCGTATCCCAACACCACGCGCAGTAGGTCGCCCGCTGGATGCGGCGCTATCCGGGTTTTCCATATGCAATGGGCTCGATGCGGATTTTATCTCCTCAACCATAAAGGCACATCCCGACTTCCGGCTGGAATCTTATCATTTCATCGATACAGCGGCAATGGGCGGGTGTCATAAGAAGGACTATTCCCCAATACCACCCGGGAGAGAAGAAATATGGATAATTTTCATTCAAGCACTCGGCGCTGCTGCCGAAAATTAGGGATGTAACTCTTTTAATTGGAGTTAATGAGATTGAGGGTCGAAGCCCCAAAACCCGCATAAAATAAGGCTTCGACAGCATATATCAGGGTTTTGAATCTTGTTTGGCGATATATGACATGGTATAATATTATAGTAGAAAATAGCTTTTATGGCGGGGGATTTTTTATAATAAGATGATAAAAGCGTATCAAATAGTTGTGACAGCAGGGTTAAGGAATCCGGGCAACCTCCATAAAATGGAGGTGATTGGGTGATGATTAAAGTCAGTGAATTAGCGGTTGAGAAAGTGAGCGAAGAGCTCATCAGGTGTAAGTATAACCTGAAGGAGCTCTTCAAGCGCATTGAGGAGGAAAACCCCCGGGTCGCCGAATACATCCAATGCCAGGCCAATAAATCCAAGTCGAGCATGGAGATAATCGGCACAGGTGTTGTTGTTTACCTGCTCCTCAAGGCCGAGTATAACCTTAACGAGGGGAACGGCAGCGACGAACCCAACTGGGACGCCATGCTGAATATTATCGCTGAATTAGACCCCGAAGATTTGGAAGATTAATAGACCTTGGTTTATATATTAACTTGTAAATCTCCTCCTTAAAGGGACCTGCCTGTACGGGTAGGTCCTTTTCTATTCCCATTCGGAGATCACGCTGACTGTTTGTACAACGCCTTTGATTTCATCGGGCTCGATGATATTACCCGCGGTGGATTGCGCAAGGCTAAGGTGCCAGCATGCCTCTTCAGGCACAAACCCATGGGCCCATTGGCCGTCAATCCCGATGCCATAGGAACGGGCGAAAAACTCGGCCAACATAAGCGCGGCGGCGGCACGCCCATCAGGCCCCAAGGAGGGGTGCTCCTGTGCGGCAATCAGTCCCCATAGCCTCTCAGGCAGATGCCACTTGTAACAAAGCGCCGCGGCCAATATCGGGTGGGTGACGCCGAAGTAACGCAGCTCGATCCCTAAAAGCTCTCCCTTCATATCGGCGGAGTCCCTTAAGGCCTTGCCGTAACGCTCCCTGAAAGCAACGGCGAGCACCAGCTTGCCGGCATCGTGCAAAAGGCCTGCCGATAAAAGTGTTGCGGCATCAATATTGCCTAATTTATTTGCGATTATATTCCCGATCTGGCCGACCGCAGCGGAGTGTTTCCAAAGGTCGGTGATTGATAAAACCGAGGAAGGGAACTTAGCCCGCAAAGCCGAGAAAAGGCTCATCCCTAAGATCAAGCCACGTACATTGTCATACCCGAGAAGCGCCACTGCCCTCTGCAAATTGGTTATCCTGCTCCTCAAACCGGCGAAGGTCGAATTGACCACCCTAAGGATTTTCGCCGCTACGGCGGGGTTAAGCTGGACTATCTCGGCAACCATCGTGGCATCGGAATTTTCATCCGCGAGCACCTTCAACAACCTGTCGATATTTGCGGGAAGCTCGCGAAACTCAAGAAGGGTTCCCATCACTGCGGAACCTTCAGGCAAGTCGAATACAATGGACCTAAAGAGAATATCATTGTATATAGGCTCAAAGATGCCCAAGATATCAGGCCCAGTTTGCACCAGTGGTGTCACAATTCAATCCTTTCATTCCCAAGTCGATAATAGATGGACATTCCTTACTACTTCATCCATCTGCGTATTATCAATCAAACGCGAGGCTTTCTCAGGCGGCACACCGAGCACAGCAACGGTCTCGTTAAGAATCGATCCGTTAGGCTTACGGCAGTCCGCGCCCATGTTGTAACTGCGCGCGGTGAATTCGGCTAAACGAAGCACTGTAATCATACGTTTATCCGCAGCCCGGTCCGGGTGGGATTGGTACATCATCAAATCGATAAGGCGTTGCGGGAGATTCCATATCCTGCCCAAGGTAGCCGAAAGCAAAGGATGCGTGACCCCTATTGAAAACAGCTCCATTTCTACGAGGTCCTGCCCTTCATCGATTGCGGCAGTGGTGCATTCAGCAAACTTCGCCGGATGGATGGATGCCAAAACAAGCATGCCGGCGTCGTGCAACAACCCGGCGCTGACCAATGTCGCGCTATCGATATTACCGAGTGCTTCCCCGATTGCTCCCGCAATCTGGCTTACGGCAACAGAATGCTGCCACAGATCGCCCAACGGCAGGTTTGAGGGGAGCTTGTGCGCGCGGTGCCTCATGAAAACGCTCGTCCCCAGAAGGAGCGAACGAATATGGTTTATCCCTAAAAGCATGACAGCCCGTTTTAGATTACTCACAGTCCCACGCAGCCCCGCAAAGCTCGAATTGACCAACTTCAGGACTTTGGCTGCCAAGGCCGGATTCAATTCGACCACCTTGGCGACCATCTGGGCGTCCGCCAATTCATCCTTCAGCACCTCAAGGAGCTTGCTGAGATTGGGCGGCAGGTCGTTGAACTCGGCTAATGCAGCGTTTACCAACCCGGAGAGGCGTGGGTTTTTTTCGAATGCAGCCGAGCGGAAAAGGCATCCGTCCAAACGGGACGATGCAACCTCTTCGAGGCCCGATCCAATTACCGCTATGGACTGCATTTCTTTCTTCTCAACTTCCCCCGTAACTCTCGTAATAGTCGTTTTGTCGACCAAGTTTCGCACCTCAGTTCACCCCTATAAACATGTCCATTTTTATAATGGGTGCGTTATTAATCATTCTTTAGACACGGATTCTTATTACAAACAGACGAGAAGGGGGGGCTCTTGTTATTTTATCCTAATAACCATCAGGTTTAGAATATGATACTTGAATTCCCCAATTCAGAGGGGTAAAAGGAGCACCATAGGATTCTGTTATAATGTCCCATGTGAGCGAGCGAATCTATAAAAACCTGCAAGCAGTACTCCCCATCGGTACAGTAATAATCATCTGGTTGGCATTGGCCGACTCATTCCAGGTCATCAACTCCTCCGTCAAACTCCTGGAAAACATCAAATCAATTGCCCTGGTCCTCGTCTACGGCTACCTTGCCACAGCATTGGCAGTATTCACCTTCTTTATCATCGTGTCCATAATATTGACTTTATTATATGCCCGAAAGGAGCCCGAACCCGCGCAGCATGCCGGTTGGGTGGCCGGGATAGCAGTATTCTTCCTTGTTATGGGATTCGGCTATGTGTCCCTCAAGACATCACTGACCGGAGGCAACCCCCTCGACCCGCGTATCGGCTTTCCCCTTTTGATTTTCCCCCTGGTCGGATGGCTCCTTGGGTACTTCGTCGGTTCCTATATCGGGCATCTGTATAAACCTTCCAACTGGCCAAATCTCCTTGGGAAACATTACAGCTCCGCAGCAGGGGTGGCGGTTTTCGTATTCGGTTCGCTCTTCACCCTGTTCCATGGCAGCATAGAAGGAAGGTACTCATCAGCAAGTCATTTCTTCAAAGCTGAAAATATTACTTATTGTATTATATTCATCATTGCGGCTTTATCAGCATGGCTTTTATTGCGCTTTATATTCACGAGGCTTTCGCGGCGAGGCGGCGCACCTGTTGCGGGTTTGATTGCAGCTTTCATCGTTATCCCGCTCATCATATTCCTCAGACCGACCCCGCCCAATAATCCCGATAAGCACAATCCCAATCCGGGCAATAAAGGGCGGAATGTCATCCTCATAAGCATAGATACGCTGCGCTATGACGAGTTGGGCTGCGACGGCAATGACCGCATCCGGACGCCCGATATCGATGCACTCGCGGCGGAGGGCGTGATATTCGACAATTGCATTGTTCCCATACCGCTCACCCTGCCCTCTCACGCCACCATGCTCACGGGCGTTAACCCGCGTACCCATGGCCTCCGCGGGCAGGACCATCGGCTCGGCAAAAGCTTCACCACCCTTGCCGAGAGGCTTTCGGATGAAGGTTTCACGTGCGGCGCTTTTGTATCAATGAGCGCCCTCAAGGGCAAAACATCATCCTTCGACCAGGGCTTCCACTACTATGATGATTACTGGGTTTATAAGGACGAAAGCAGGTTCTTCCCGCCCGAAGTGAAGTTTTTCGCCGCCGCAAAAATCCTGAATAGAATCATAGTTGGAATGACTCGAAATATACATCCATTTGAGCGTCGAGCCGAGTTGGCGGTGGATAGCGCCCTCAATTGGCTTGATTATACCAAGGACGACGACTTCTTCTGCTTCCTTCACCTCTACGACCCCCATTGGGATTACAACGCGCCCGAACCATATAAAAATATGTATGACCCCAACTACGACGAAAGCAAATTCAAATTCAACAACAAACTGCGACTTCATATGTGGAACCACGAACTCCAGTTGAACCCGGATGACATCAATCACCTTGCTGCACGTTATGAGGGCGAAGTCACTTATACCGATGCCCAGCTCGGACGTTTTTTCAGCAGGCTTAAGGAGCTCGGGCTGTGGGATAAATCAATAATCATCCTGACAGCCGACCACGGGGAGTGCTTCGATCACGACTACTATTTCGGCCACCAGGACAGGGTTTATCAGTCCTGCATACATGTGCCGCTTATAATAAAACCAATTGGCGGGTCGGACGGTCGGAGATATTCCACCCTGTGCTGCAACGCCGATTTCTTCCCGACGATATGCGATATGCTTGACATCAGTGCGAGTAGAGATTTGGATGGGGTAAGCCTTGCGCGATTGCTGATGCCGCCCCATGACGAGACTCTCAAGCCGCACCAGGATATTTTCAGCGAATCATACGGCTTCGACAGTTTCAACCTTCAGCATTACGGCAAGGTTTATTGTATCATCAAGGACGATATGAAGCTCATCTACAGCCCCTTTGCATTTCCCTATGCCCCCATATACCAGTATTACAACCTTACTGTTGACCCTTATGAGGAGAACGACCTTTACGATTCCCACAGCGAGGCGGCGGATATTCTTGCCAAGCAGCTTGATAAATGGGTGGCTGAAGATAAGGAAACGCTGCGCGGACTTCCGGGGAAAATCGAGATGGAAGAGCTGAAGGCGCTGCAGTACTTGAACTAAGACGCTATATAAAATTGGGGACGGGGGTACTTTTTCATAAATATTTCCGGTTCCATATATGAAAAACCCTTAAAAAGTTCCCCCGTCCCCAATTTTTCAGATGGCTAAAGTGTTAAAAAAATTGATTTGATAAACCTTAATCCCGATGATATATTGCTAACCCTATTTGCATTATGCAGAGGTGTTATTTTGCGTGAACGCATAGAAGCCGCTTTAAAAGCCGGATCGGAAGCCGATGATTTGACTATCAGGTTGGAGGAAATTACCAGCACGAGTATTTCCTTTCAGAAGGACGAGCTTGACAGCCTTGCCAACGGTAAATCGGTGGGCGGGTCAGTACGCGCCTTGCTAAACGGCGGCTGGGGGTTCGTGAGTTTCCAGGATTTTGACAACCTTGAGGGCCGTGTACGTCAGGCAATAGAACACGCGAAACTTGTCAGCGGGGACAATTTGAAACTGCCGGAAATACCCCCGGTCGTCGATGAAGTACCACTCAAAGCCGTTCGCCATCCCGATGATGTTCCCCTCTCGGAAAAGGTCGGCCTGCTGAGAAATTACAACAGCATCATCATGGGGTATGATAAAAAGATAGTTTCCACCATCGTACGAATGGACCATTTCCACCAGAAAAGCACTCTTGCCACGAAAGCCGGAAGCTACATCACCCAGCAGAAGCTCAAGCTTAACATGCAACTCGTGGCCATCGTCCCTGATGAAGACGGGCGCCCGCAAAATGCAATGGGCCTGATTACAAGCATGGATAACTACAACACCGTTGCCGGCAAAGAGAAATTGTGCGAGGATGTCGCAAGGAAGGGCCTTGAAATTGCTGCGGCACCTTTAGCCAGGGCCGGGACATATACCGTGATTGCCGACCCGGAGCTTACGGGGGTATTCATCCATGAGGCGTTCGGGCACCTCTCGGAGAGTGATTTTATTTATGAGAACCCCGGATGGCTTGATATTCTCGTGTTAGGCAAACGGATGGGCCGCCCGATATTGAATGTTGCGGACGGCGGCACCGTGCAGGGTCATGCGGGTACCATCAAGTATGACGATGAAGGTACCCCTGCAACCAAGACATATCTCATCAAGGACGGCATCCTCACGGGCAGGCTTCACTCGCGGGAAACCGCCGTCAAGATGGGCGAGAGGCCTACCGGCAACGCGCGTACGGTTTCCTATGCCTTCCCCCCGATTGTGCGCATGACCAACACCCTCGTCGAACCCGGCGGGGCAAGCCTGAAGGAAATGCTCGCGGATATAAAATACGGCATATACGCCGTCAAGCCGCATGGCGGCCAGACCAACTTCGAGCAATTCACCTTCGGCGCGGCGGAGGGATTCGAGATTGTCGACGGGAAAATCGGACGCCGCCTTCGCAACGTGGCCATCTCCGGCAACCTCTTCAGGACATTGGAGAACATCGACATGATTGCATCCGACATCGGGTGGGAAGACCACGGCGGGTGCGGCAAGGGGGCGCAGGTCCCCCTCCCGGTCGGATGCGGCGGGCCGCATATACGAATTCAAGAATGTATCGTCGGGGGGGCATAATATCATCCGTTTAACGAGGAAAGACAAATGGACACAACAATAGTTGAGAAAATACTCAAGGGCGCAAAAGGGAAACTCGACGCGTGCGAAGTATGCTTCACCATCTCGGAATCGAAAGAAGCCAACTACTCGTCGAATAAACTTAAATCAAGCGAGGGCAAAGGCTCCCGTTCAATCGCGGCGAGGGGATTCAAAAACGGCAAGATGGGTTTCTATGTAACCAGCGACCTTTCTTCGCCGGAGGCAATCGTCGCCGCGACGGTAGAGCTTGCCAACGAAGGCGGGCCGCATGAAATCGAACTTCCAGCCGATTTCGGCAACGCGACTGTGGATACCTATGACGAAAAGGTCGCCAACCTTACCCCCGCTGACCTTGTCGGCACAGGAAGGGCGCTAATCGGGATTGTCCGGGAATATGACCCCAAGTACCTCAACGAGGCGCAGGCAGCCTCCATTGTTGAACATACTTTCCTTGCCAATTCAAGGGGAGGAAAAGGTCAACATAAATCGACCCTTGTATCAGCAAGCATCTCGCCTTCCCTTGCCGATGAATCGGGCTTCATGGAGATTTATGAGTTTGAATTTTCCACCCATATGCCTGCTAATGGTTTCAACTTTCTTGGGCATAAGGTTATAGACAAGCTCAAATTCTGCGAGAAAGATGCAAAAGCTGCAACCGGGGATTATGAAATCCTCCTCATGCCCAAGGCCGTTGATATTTTCAACACCCTTCTGCTTGCGGTAAATGCGCGAGCGGTATTGAAAGGCTACAGCCCGTGGAGCGATAAACTCAGGAGCAAAGTCGCGGATGGAAAATTAGAAATAATCGACGACCCGTTAAGGCCCGGACATGCCGGCTCGCAGCCCTTCGACGATGAGGGCACGCCGTCAAAGCGCAAGGCATTGATTGAGGACGGTTTCCTTCGGGTTTTCCTGAACGACCTATTCTCGGCCGCAAAGCTCGGTCAAGAACCCACGGGCAACGCGTTCCGTATGGGCAAGCGCAGCGAACCGAGGGCGTCGGCAAGTACATTGTTCATTACCGAGGGGAAAAGGGATTTCGCGGCGCTTGTTTCGCGTATGAAAAAAGGGATTATTGTCGACCAGATTATGGGGGCGCATACAGCCTCCCCATTCAGCGGCGATTTCAGCGTCAACATCAATATGGGCTGGCTGGTCGAGAATGGCGAAATAGCCGGGCGGGTCAAGGACTGCATGCTCGCGGGTAATGTCTTCGGCTGGATAAAGGATAACATCGTCGAGATCGGACACGGCTCGGAACGCGCATCGGCAAGCGTATGCATCCCGCCCATCCTCTTCGCCGGGGCCAAAATCGCTACGACGGGTTAGGGCGGATTCGGTTTGTTTAGGGACAGGGGTGGCGCGAAACATCGGAACCTTGCCGATAGAGAACAAGTCAGGTATCAGACTATCTTGCACGTAGGCATTAAGGTCCGACCCCATCACAAAATCAAGCCCGCCGTTGGCCCCTTCATCCGCCAAAACCGGCGGGGTCCTATCAACGAACATGTTGCCGAATTAACCGTACGGCCTACGGGCCCCAGCTCATATATCGTATTCACCTGTCGATAATTGGTTATTGACCCTATTTTGCCAAACGCGTCCTTAATAATAGCTGACTGTAACATACGACATCTTTCCTACCCTCTGTGCAAATAATTCACGTTGCCTGACCGCATAATCATGTTGTGTAATTTCCACGGCAACGCTTCTAATCATCGGGATTATCGTTTGATCTAAAATAGATCTCAGCTTAACATTATGTTCTTGTAGGGTCTCTGGTAACATTGGCTCAAACATCCATCCCCTGAAGTGTCTCGCTTTTCCATTCAAATAGATATCGAAAAAGAAATTCATACCATGGCCAGAACTCTCTTGTTTATCTTCAGTGAGAAGCTCGTCATCAGCAAAATTCCTAATTATCTCGGCTATGTCTTCTTTACTGATCGAAAATTCGTACCATTTTTGATAATCGCCATCCGGCAAAGAATCGAGAAGCGATTTGTAAAGCTTTTCTTGCCAAACAAGGCTGGACTGATCATTATCGTATTTTGAAAGGCCCTCTTTCTCAAGATATGTCATCACAGTTTCTTCAAACAAACCCGATCCGTCCTCGAATATATGTACACGATAATGAACGCCTGGCGCGCTTAACAGGCCATCAATCAAAAGCTCATGGAAGTCCCCTTTATCACACGCTGATACAATGTCATTGTTTGTCAATTCTTCCATTGTGGGCATATACCGTAAGCCGTATACTGGATGATAATCGCTACGTAATACATATACCCCAGATACAGAAAACAAAATAGCGATTATCGGTATGATATAGATGCTTTTCATTATTACACCTCTCCATCTATTGTGGTGGGCAACTAAAGCAGTTGCAGTCATCATCTTCAGAAAATAGGGACAGTCAGCTGTTATTTTCTGACACATTTGTAATTCGCTGAATGCCAATACAAATATTATACCACGTCACCCTATCCGGCAAGTTCCCACCTTTCGATGCATATGTCACAATATTACTTTATTGCCGGGAATAATAGGTGACTGTCCCTATTTTCCCCTATTTTCCTATTTTCCCTATTTTCCCGTATTAGACCTTATTCAGATGGCTAAAATGTTATTACTGATTTATCCCAGCCTTTTTCTCCGCGGGCCCATTCTTCGTCATACTCAATACCGTGGGCATCCCAAGCGGTTTTTACATTCCCCCAAAACTTCCCTTTTAGTTGGGGTTCGAAATAACCAAACATTTCAAGTTTTGTATTTATTTTATTTATCCAGTCAATTTGGTATCCATCTTCAATTTGTGATTGCCATTCAATTTCTCTTATACGGTCGATGAATTCGTCAATAAAATCTAAATGTTTTTCGTTTTCTATCCCCAAGCCGACCGTTTCATACAGCCATCCTTCTCTATCGCCGTAAATAATCCTTATTTCGCACGAGAATAGATGATCGGCAACACGCTCACCTGGTAGTAATTCCCCTTTATAGCTCCCAAGCAAAGCAAGTAGTTCCATCAATTGGTCTGAAGATAGATGATATATTGCTCTCCTTGAGAATCCCGTTTTGGTATTTCTCCATGTTGCATCTATTTTGAACCCCAATGCCTCTAATTTCTCTGCCCTTCTGGATCCTATGCCCCTTAGAGATAATACCTCACCATCTCCAAATATCCATATATTTTCTCCGCCTCTTCCCAAATCTGCTTTAATGTAATTATACTCCCAGTCTTTTTCCGAAGGATAACCCCTACGTACATAAATAATAAGGTTATTCTTATTTAAATCATTTTTTGTTATAGAAAGTAGATCATCACCCATCAAAGCATTGGAAGCATAAATATTATGTACTGTAAATACAACCAAAAATAAGATAATAAAAAGGATCGAATAGGGCAAAATCCTTTTTATTTTAATCATAAGGTGGTGGAAAATATTCATAGCAATTACCTCCTGGGTCATCAAAGAAAGGCCCACTCCTTAATATGTGTATATCATCCTCATGGAATTTAAAATGATTTCTCGTAACAAGGAAGCCCGTAGCCATAATTGACCCCCAATAGCCACGATGTTTAAAGGCAGCGAAAGCATGCCCAAGTTCATGGCACACAGCTTTTTGGATTTGCATTTCAGTTGGTATAGGCGGCTCCGGTGGGTCTGGTGGTGGTACCTCTGCGTCACGTATGGTGCCAACAGCAATCAAACAATGAACATGGTCATCATATAAAATAGATGGTTCAGACTCTCCAGGATATTCAGAATTAGTATTTACGCCAAGCCGGGTAAGATATTGAAATCTAGTTATACCTTGAACATGTATATGGTGAAGTTTAGTGCAGTAATTTGATGAAGGGACATGGAAAGGTACAGCGGGATTGTATACGTCACCTCCAAAAGGCAAATCGTCAACGTAATCAAGAATTAATCCTGGTTCAATTGATCTTGCATCGACTTGCTCTTCCCCGCCATCACCAATCCACCATTGGTGAGGGGTCAAATCATAATAATCATCAAAATCAGCAAAATAGACGTAAGATGTTTTGAAGGCATCAGATACAGGAGAATTATCCGGACAATAACCGGGATTGGTTCCACCTTTTAAGGGGCAGAAATCGTCATCGAAAGGGTCATTCATTGTTGTAATATCAAGGATATATCTCCTCCACACCTCAATAGCCGGTGATGAAGCACAACAGAGGGGTTGAGCACTTTGTCCATGAGGCTCCCTGTCATAGAGAATTGCGAACAGTTGATAGTTATCCCCTCCGAAATGCGAGGTATAAAAGGTTGCCTCAACGACCGCCGCTGCTGGCAGATACAATTCTTGGACATGGGCCGGCCCCGGACCATCGACATACCCATCCCCTGCGCCTAAATTATCCGGGTCCCCTGGTTGGGGCGGCCAATTTGGATCCCATGGGAAAGGTGGGTCCGATTGCGGCTGAATTGTAATATCACGGTAGTAAAAATAGACCCAATAACCTGGTTCAAAATTTGATATCTCAATTCTGATGGGGATCCAGTCATCGAAATTGACTGGTCTGCCACCTTCGAATAGTTTATCCAAATTGACATACTGTCTCTGGGCTGTGTATGGCCCGGCCAACGAATCATATGTGCCAACTCTAAAACATTCTTCATCAAACGAAATGCTTGGCTGTGGCGGAGGGGCCGGTTGACCCTGGATATAGCTTACACAGCTAATTTGGGCGGCTTGTTGTTGGCCTAAACAGTATGTATAATATGCCTTGACCCAGAAGTCATCATCCTCAAGGGTTATAGAAAAATTCGGGCCGATTGGCGGGGTGTGAATGATGGACTTATATCCATTTATGGGGTCCTGGCTATATGGCAATCGTTCGTTCCCGTCACCATCCACGGGAAGCCAATTAGTATACGGAATAATCACATCTAACGACTGTTGGTCGAAATTAGGCTGGAAGTCGACAACATCGCCGAAATAGAACTGCCCTTCTTGCTCCGGAGGGTAAATCCAAAAATCAGCGGTGTCGTATTCGTAAACCGTAAACCTTCGCCAATTGTTTATGTCATCCTTCAATCTCACTTTAACTTTTGGATAAACCACATAATACTCAAGCGGAATACCCAAAATCCAGCAGGAATACTCCCCTGCCGCGAAACCATCCGCTTTCAACGGTTGGCAGTATTGAGGCCAGGGCCATATATATTCGCTGTCTGGGTCATTCGCAAATTCATCGGGGGCATATGGAGGCTCATCAACGAAAAACACATCCTCGACAATATAATCGCCACAGTAGAACACCCCGTTACAATCAACCGCGTCAATAGCCAATTGACGGCGCAATAACCCACCCGGGTCGTGCTCCGTTTCCTGATGTCCGTCCTTGGCGATGAGGATGCCATAGACGATGTCGGGGTCAACGTTGTTGCCGATTATCGACATAAAATAATTATACATGAACTGGGCGCTTCCCGTCTGCCCCTCGTGTGTATACACCTGCGCCAAAGCAAGCAGGTCGGGCAGGAGGACATCTTGAACCAGAGGTGGCTGCCCATCACATGTCCAAGCAAGTGCCATGGTGCGTGGCATTATTTATTCACTACCGTAATGATAATCATCATACCCCCCTCCCAATTTTTCCTGGGCAATGTTAGCCTCCCTTATTGCACGGTTAGCGTGAGCACGCTCGAATTCTGCTAACTCATTGCCGTCCGAGGCAGAAAGGTCAATTGAACTCAGGATATTATCAATGAGTCCTTCTATCTGATACAATATTTCCAACCTCGCAGGGTTGTTGTAAGAAACGTTTGGAGTCTCATGAATACAGATCGCATGTTCGCCCTTGGCGATGTTAAAATTGATGGCTTCGTCGGCATATTCAAATGAGCCTATCCCCTGGGGATAAACAATCTCAACATTATCTGCAATGATATCGATTAACGATTTCAATTGTTCAGCATCAATTTGGCCCTTCTGGATGATACTGTATTCCACATTATCACGCATTACCATTTGATATTCTAATTCGGTGAATTCTTCGGCAGAGGCTTTCCCCGTCATTATAGATTCCTTGATCCACCCACCATCCTGCCAGTCTGAAAGGAATAATTCACCAGCGCCGGCGATGAAAACACTTTTTATTCTATTAGCTCTCCCCCATCTATGAAAGAACTGGATATAGATTTCATCGATGTCTTGCGAAGTAAGCGAGGATAATTCGTCAGCTGTAAAGACTGCCAAAGAGCTCCATTCTGCTGCGGGCAGCGAGTACATTGGAATGAACAAAGCGAGTAAAATAATCAGAATGGAGACAATTGTTAACCTTAGGTAAAGCATGATATATACCTCCATATCATTCGCCAACACATGGCCCCTGTCGTAGGGCTTCTAAGTAAAATAGGGACAGTCACCTGTTATTTTCTGACACATTTGTAATTCGCTGAATGCCAATATAAATATTATACCACCTCACCCTATCCGGCAAGTTCCCACCTTTCGACAGGTTATGTCATAATATTACTTTATTGCCCGGAATAACAGGTGACTGTCCCTATTTCCCCCCTACCAATTTGCCTTCGCCGGAAACCAATCGAAGGCTTTTTTCTTAGCATTCAAATTTACAATGAAATCATACGGATCAGGGATTTCGATATTGGCTTCAAGCTCCATCTCGTCTATCCTATCCATAATTCCTTTGATGACAGCTATATTTTCCTCATTTGGCTTTGTCTTGAAAATATACTCAAGCAAGTTTCCGTCTCTCCCATCGAATACAACTCTCACATAAACAAAATATGGATCTCCCATATAGGACTTTCCAGGAAGCAACTCTCCCTCATGGTTCCCAACCAAATTCAGCAACTCAATTATTCGATCAATTGACACTTTATACACGCAATTTCTCGTGTATATCTTAGGAGGATCCCCATAGCTGCTCCAAGTATCATCAATAGAAAAACATGACGGAAAATATTCATCCAACCAATCTCTTTCACACCCTCTACGGGAGTAAACATCCCCGTCTCCAAAAATAATTATGTGCTCCCCAGCAACCGGTATTTCGATATAGGGAATGCCGGTTTTCGGATTGATTCTTCCTGGGTAAGACGTGCCTATTTCAATTATCAATTTACCTTGCTTTATATCCGCTTCGTTCAGGCCTTTCAATTCATTGCCAGTTAAAGGAATGCTATTTGCGTAGGAACTTATTAGGGCAATTGAACCTAATATCATATATACAAGGCAGCCCCCTAAAAGCGATGCAGTTTTATTCATAGTAACAGATACCTCCTAAGTTTCATGGAAATACGGGCCTTGTCGAAGCAATTTAACGCATTCACCGTCAAATAAGAACCAGTCCGGCCACCAAAGGAAAGGATCGTTTGCCATTATAGAATGCGCCCACTCATCAGAAAATAGGGACAGTCACCTGTTATTTTCTGACATATTTGTAATTCGCTGAATGCCAATGTAAATATTATACCACATTACCCCATCCGGCAAGTTCTCACCTTACGACAGGTTATGTCAAAATATTACTTTATTGCCAATGATAATAGGTGACTGTCCCTATTTTCCCTATTTTCCATAAGTGACTGTCCCTATTTTCAGTTTGCGTTTCGTTCCACTATTCCAAGCCATGAGCTTTTCTTGCCGCTTCAAGCGTAAGAAAGTCATACCTGTTGACCCTTTCAGGTCGAAACCAGCCATATTCCTCTTTCTTTTCGTTCAGCATCCTGTCATATTCCACATCATCCAAAGTCTGGATACATTTATTCCATTCGGTATCCCTAAACAATTCAAGTAATTGTTCTATTATTTCTGTTTTATCATTGCCTTCTATACCTGTGTATGTTTCCTCACGAAGCATTCCTTCATAACCTTTGTAAGTTACTCTGGCCTTTTCAGAAAAACCGTGGTTCATTATCGTTTCGCCAGTCTTCAATTCGCCTTTATTACCACCTAAAATCTCTAATATATTTCCTATCTCATCGGGTGAAATGTTATATTTAGCCTTCTTTATATACACCTTATTAAAAGGATTATTTTCAGCTCTCCAAGTTTCATCAACTTTATATTTTCCCAGATAATACTCGTTGACCCACCCCTCAAAGCAAAACCTATAAGTGAAGACTTCGCCATCTCCGAATATAAATATTATTTCAGCCCCCGAACTGGTAAAACCAGTTCCTATACCGTTTTCATCAACCGATAATGGGTAATCCTTACTGACTTCTATAACTAACCCATTATAATCCCCATTCGCAGCAATTGCTTTTAGCATATCGCCAGTTAAATAATCTGCTGAAAAAGCGGATGTAGAAGTAATAACAAATGCTGCTGAACAGGCAGATGAATAAGCTAATATGAGCATCAATGTTCTTAACATTTAAATTACCTCCTAAAGTTCATCAAAATATGGACCTGTTCGCAATTCCTGGATATCATTGCTGTTGAAATGAAAATAGTCCGAGCTTCTAAGACAGTTATTATAATCCATTATCGAGTTGTCCTGAGGCAAAATATCCTGTAAAAAAACTAAACAATGGCCGAATTCGTGACAGGTTGCCCTCTGTATTTGAATTTGCGGATTTTTTACATCCTCTGGAAGGGGAGGTTCAATTAGGTCATAATCGATGAATTCATACCATCCTATAGCTACAAAGACGCATACATGTTCGTCGTTTAGTTCATATGCGCCATCTCTATATACCCAATTCGTTGCATCACCGCCTAGGTTTCGGTCTTCTAAATTAATTATCGAGTCGGCACCTTGCAGGAGCACATGATGTGGAGGCAAATGATAATCAGAGGCGTCGGGGGTGTGAAACGGGTGGTCAAAATATGCCTGTGGAGTATATTTATCATTACCCGGGATGTCTGTAACATAATCCAATATCAAACCGTATGATAAGCCAGGATATGGATCGGCTTGTAATTCGGCGGCATCCCAATATTCAGCTGTATTTGTTGAGTATCCGGTAAGTTCAGTGACGAAAGACAATTGAGGAAATGAAAACTCGGTATATCCTGAGGAAAATTTCCCTTGTACGATGGACAAATTGTAGTTCAAAGGGTCAAAAGACCCATCGTCACCGTTATCTAAAGCGTAGATATTGATATAATAATACCTCCAAACCTCAATTGGCGGGGATTCATCAGAACCAAGCACGATAGCGCCTGGTTCAGAGGGGTTGCGGTCATATAGGCCCACTTGAAGTATATAATTATCCCCTCCAAAGTGCGAGGTGTGGAAATCGACTTCTATTCTCTCCTGAGCCGGCAAATCAAGCGTAGCCGTTGGATTGGAGCCGCCGACTTCTGTAAAACCTGCGCCTGCCCCAAGATTATCGCCGGGTTGAGACGGCAAATTCGGATCCCATGGAAATGGTGGGTCGGATTGCGGTTGAATGGGAATATCTCTAAATTCGAACCGCACCCAGGAATTCAATGACAAATTAATGATGGTTACCCGGACTCGAACCCAATCGTCACGATTAGCGGGCGGGGGACCATCCTCGGGTTGAATTTTATCCAGGTTCACGTATTGCCTGTGCGCTTCGTACGGCCCACTTAATGAATCATATGGGCTGAGTTCAAAGGATCGTTCATCAAACGATATGCTTGAGGGTGGTGGGGTCGGCGGAGGACGCTCACTGCCGTTGATATGTATTGGGGCGGGTATCTCCCCGTATTCCTGTTCGCCGACACAATATGTGTGATAAGCCTTCAGCCCGAAATCGTCGTCCTCAAGGGTTATAGAAAAATTCGGGCCGATTGGCGGAGTGTGAATGATGGATTTATATCCGTTTATTGGGTCCTCGCTGTATGGCAATCGTTCGTTGCCGTCACCATCCACGGGAAGCCAATTTGTATAGGGCTTCAATGGATCGAGCGATGTTGGGTCAAAGTTCGGGTAAAATTCAACCAGGTCGCCGAAATAGAAACTGGCGCCCTCATCAGGCGGTTGAATCCAAAAATCAGCGGTGTCGTATTCGTAAACCGTGAACCTTCGCCAATTGTTTATGTCATCCTTCAATCTCACCCTAACTTTTGGATAAATCACATAATACTCAAGCGGAATGCCCAATATCCAACATGAATACTCCCCTGCCGCGAAACCGTCCGCTTTCAACGGTTGGCAGTATTGAGGCCAGGGCCATATATATTCGCTGTCCGGGTCATTCGCAAATTCATCGGCGGCATACGGGGGCTCATCAACGAAAAACACATCCTCGACGATATAATCGCCGCAGTAGAAGACGCCATTACAGTCAACCGTGTCAATGGCCAATTGACGGCGCAATAAGCCACCCGGGTCGTGCTCCGTCCCCTGCTCCCCGTCCTTGGCGATGAGGATGCCATACATTATGTTCGGGTCAACATAATTGCCGATGGCCTGCATATAATAATTATACAGGAAACTCGCTGCCCCCCCTCGTAGGCATATGTCTCCCCTAAGGGCTTTTTTACTCGGTTTCCTTGGTGCTACCATACGCTTCCGGAATAGTTGATTCCAACCAATGGAATACCGCTTTCTGGGTCGTAAGGAACACCATATGCATCAAATGCATATTTAAAATTAGTGAAGAACCGACCCTCTAATCTCGTTTCAAACCAACCGTATTCCTTTTTTCTTGATTCTAATTCCTGAAGCCAAGCAAGCGGTCCCAGCACTTCTATTTCCGAATTCCATTCTAATAAGCGGACTTGGTCAATCAATGAGTCAATGTACTTGAGCTTTTCTCTATCTTCGATCAACGAGCCGGTTAGCTCAAATAATCTGCCCTCTCTATTATCAACTATAATTCTGACTTCCGAGTTGTAGTTATACTCGGCAATACTATCACCTGGAAGCATTTCTCCTTCGTAATCTCCAAGCAAGTGAATCAGATGAAGTACTTCATCCGGAGTTAGGTTGTATTTTGCCCTTCTGAAATAACCGTTATATTCTTGGCCCCATTCCTTCTTATTTATCCATGTTTTGTCCAAAGCGAAATTTGACGAGACATAATTGTCAACTTCTTCATCTGTAATACTTCTTTCCGAAAATGCAACACCATCACCAAAGATGTACACCGATTCATTACCATACGAATAATAACCCTCTAGATTTCTGGATGCCCAGCTTGATCTGGGTGGAAAGCTTCTATGTAACACGATAGTTATCGACTTATTCTTAAGGTCTTGTGCGGTGAAATTCTTCAACTCGGCGCCCTCAAGCGCATTTTGAGCGAGGCTTGGGAGACCAATAATAATAAATGCAATGATTAGGAGACCACAAACGCTCATAATGAGGAGATGCTTTACCTTATTCATAGCAATCACCTTCCGATCCAAACTCATCAAAATATGGCCCTCTTCTTAGCTTATAAGTCTGGTCTCCATTGAATTTAAAATGCTCTATGTTTATAAGGAAACCCTGATGCATAATTGAACCCCAAAAACCAGGGGGATGATTTAGTCCCGCTAATGCATGGCCAAGTTCGTGGCATACGACTTTTTGAAGCTGTGTCTGATTAGATATGGGAGGATCTGGGGGCGGATCAAGAGGCGGAGCTGCAAGGATAGTATAAACTGCAATATAGGAGTGAACATGGTCTTGATAGAGAATTGGGGGGTCGCCAAAGAAGTTTGAGTTAATACCATACATATCCTGCCAAAAATCCTTTATTCCTTGCACATGGGCGTGATGGAGTCTGCTGCAATAATTGAGAGGAGGTATATGGTATGGAACGGCAGGGTTAAAATAATCGTTTCCGAGTTCCAAATCATCAACATAATCCAAAATTTTACCCGGTTCTTGGGATCTCGCATATTCACCATCGTCCCCAGCATCCAATTTAAAAGCTTCTAAAGTGAGTGAGTATTCTTCATCGAAATTTGCAAATTGGACATAACCGCACTTGAACTTGTCTGGAACCATTGTATAATCCGGCCAATAATCAGGGCCAGGTTCCAAGTTATCCATTGTAGTTACATCTACAACATATCTCCTCCATACCTCAATGGCTGGAGAAACGGCACAACAGAGGGGTTGAGCACCTTGTTCATGAGGCTCCCTGTCATAGAGAATTACGTACAATTGATAATTATCCCCTCCGAAATGCGAGGTATAAAAGGTTGCCTCAACGACCGCCGCTGCTGACAGATACAATTCTTGGACATGGGCTGGCCCCGGACCATCGACATATCCATCCCCCGCGCCTAAATTGTCTGGTCCTCCAGGTTCTGGGGGCCAGTTGGGATTCCACGGGAAAGGGGGGTCTGATTGGGGCTGAATCGGAATGTCAAGGTAATAGAAATAGACCCAATAGCCTGGGTCAAAATTCGATATCTCAACTCTGATGGGGATCCAGTCATCATAATTAACTGGTCTGCCACCTTCGAACAGTTTATCCATGTTGACATATTGTCTGTGGGCTGTGTATGGCCCGGCCAACGAATCATATGTGCCAACTCTAAAACATTCTTCATCAAACGAAATGCTTGGCTGTGGCGGAGGGGCCGGTTGACCCTGGATATAGCTTACACAGCTAATTTGGGCGGCTTGTTGTTGGCCTAAACAGTATGTATAATATGCCTTGACCCAGAAGTCATCATCCTCAGAGGTTATAGAAAAATTCGGGCCGATTGGCGGGGTGTGAATGATGGATTTATATCCGTTTATTGGGTCCTCGCTGTATGGCAATCGTTCGTTGCCGTCAGCATCTACGGGAAGCCAATTTGTATAGGGCTTCAATGGGTCGAGCGATGTCGGGTCAAAGTTCGGGTAAAATTCAACCAGGTCGCCGAAATAGAAACTGGCGCCCTCATCAGGCGGTTGAATCCAAAAATCAGCGGTGTCGTATTCATAAACCGTGAACCTTCGCCAATTGTTTATGTCATCCTTCAATCTCACTTTAACTTTTGGATAAACCAAATAGTACCCAGTCGGAATACCCAATATCCAGCATGAATACTCCCCCGCCGCGAAACCATCAGCCTTCAACGGCTGGCAGTATTGAGGCCAGGGCCATATATATTCGCTGTCTGGGTCATCTGCAAATTCATCGGGGGCATATGGAGGCTCATCAACGAAAAACACATCCTCAACAATATAATCGCCACAGTAGAACACCCCGTTACAATCAACCGTGTCAATAGCCAATTGACGGCGCAATAACCCGCCCGGGTCGTGCTCCGTCCCCTGCTCCCCGTCCTTGGCGATGAGGATGCCATAGACGATGTCGGGGTCAACATTGCCACCTATTATCGACATAAAATAATTATACATGAACTGGGCGCTTCCTGTCTGCCCCTCGTGTGTGTAAACCTTGCCGATAGAGAACAAGTCAGGTATCAGACTATCTTGCACGTAGGCATTAAGGTCCGACCCCATCACAAAATTCAACCCGCCGTTGGCCGCTTCATCCGCGAGCACCGGTGGTGTGCCGTCAACGTGCATATTCCCAAACCACACCGGCCCCTTTTCTATCCAATTCCAATTCCCATTACACTGCCCGCAGTTCAGCATAAGCGAATAGCGCGGGATGAAATATGTATTCCGTGGCCACGCGTGTTCGGCAAAGCCCAAGTCATTCGAATGCCACTCCCAATAATACTGCGCCTCCCCCTGTGTCCATTATCATGGCACATACTTATACCTCTTAATTTTTATTCCCTCCTCGGTGTATTGAAACGAAAATACTGAGGCATCGTAATTTACTTTTAGATCATGGGCCGGCCCATATAAGAAACCTTCTGGTGCCTCGTCAGGATTCTCGAATTCCCAAATTCGGCCACCCTCTCTTCTTTCCAGATTTCCTTCGCTGTTCCATCTGGAAATCCCACCGTACATATCTGTATAACTTCCAAATGAAACTTCACCATCCGGTGAAATATCAAACACACAGCTTTCTCCTTCCAATGGAGGGTCCAAAAGGACTCTTCCAACAAGCTCATTTGATAAGTTTATCTTCCATAGTTCATAAGAATTAGGTTGCCCCCAACCCTCGCTAATTGTCATCACAACACCCCAAAGGTTATTGTTTAATTTATATATACTACTATTTAAACATGCAACCTTATCGATACTTGCCAGACCAATAGCCCATATCTTGCTTAGGTCGTAATCATAGCACCAATATTGCCCTTGGCCTAAAACAAAATACTCATCTTCACCGCCAATGATTTTTATTTCTTCCGGGTATACAGGATAGTCGATGGTTGTCTCCAATACTTGACCTGTATTCATATTAATTTCAATAAGCGAAGCATTTAAGGAATTCATATCGAAGTCGCATATATATGCTGTGCTTTCCCAGCTGTCCCAAGCTTCAGGATATATGGGTTCAATGCCGTACTCAAATTGACCCCAATCGAAATCAAATACATCAGTATATACTTCTCCAGGGCCATCACCCCAGGGTACTAACCTTTCGGTGACTTCATATGAATAGGCATAAGCTGTATTGCCTGTTAAAGTGACAAACAATAATATAAGCATCAAATATATGACGCATTTATTGATTGCAATCAGGATTTGGTGGGTATAATACATGTTCGCACCTCAGCCAAGATAGTATTTTGTTGTAATTCCATTTATAAAAACCCCATGAGGCTATACTTCTATCAAAATAGAATTTAACTACATGGTTTCTAATGTGCTCACATGGAGGGACTGTTTCCCCACCACGAGCTTCGAAGGAAATAAATTTATCCTTATCATTTCCATTTACTCCATAATATAAGCCAATATGGCCAGGATCATAAAATATATCACCCGTTTCTAATATAGAAACATCAAAATCGGGATCAGAACCACGCCCGACAAAGTCACAAAATTCTCCCACTATAAAGCTGCTGTGCCAGTCACGTGGCAGACATCGATTAAAAAATACATGGTATATACATAGGCGCCTAAGCGATTGAACTATCAAACCGCTACAATCAATAGAGCCACAATAGTAGGTGCCAATGGCATGGCCTTTACATTCGTCCCTTGGAGCTCTTTGAATTCCCCAAAAATATCCATCCCTTTGGTGTATAGGATCGTTAGGATCATTATTGGGATCAGTATAAAGAGTGGCGGCTTCCAATACTTCAGGAGGCCTAAACAGGAAGATTTCAACATTGATTGGTTCCTCAGGTCGATATATTTCAAGTTGGCCATTTCTAATCATATTAACAACACAAGTCACTGTGAATTTGCCGTAGTCCACTCGTCCAGGTGGTGGCAAAATCTCAAAGCGCCAAATAAAATCGACCTCGTTTGGTGGATTATCAATGGTTTCAGAATAATGTGGTACCCCATGGGGGTATTGGTCCTCTGGATAAGCAACTAGAGTTATATCAATTATCCCCTCGCAACTAGCGCAATAGTCAAGAGACGCATGGAATTCGAAGTGATTATATTCGCAGTTACAAGCGGGCCAAAAATCCTCATAACAAGGGTTTCCCTCATCGCAATCTTCACAAAAATTACTCTCGTCATAAAAACACAAAGCTGGAACAGAAAACTTCTTATTATCGTCAAAGTTGCCTAAGATACGTTGGGGTGTTTCATTGCATAGTTCAAAACGACAGATGGGATTATCAGGGTCAAAAATATCCGCCTTGCGCTCAAATGTCTCACCCTGCCCACAACGGTCAAAGGCAGCACAGGGGTTCTTAATATGTTTTATATCTTCAAAATTCTTTCCGCAGATAGAGTAATACGCCTTTACGTAAAAATCATCATCAAGGAATGTTATCCCAAAATTCTTCCCTGGCCCAGGGATAAGTATTTCAGATTTATAACCCGTTGGATTTGTTTCTTCATCATACGGTAAGCGCGGCGTTCCATCTTCATATACAGGTTGCCAATTAACGTAATCCAATAATGGGGTAAGTGACTCGGGTGATATATTGGCTGTGAAAAGCACATCCTGCCCCGGGCAGAATTCTTCTTCGTCTTCCGGAGGGTCGATCCATAGCTTGGTATTCTGATCAAGGTAATCATACACCTTCACCCTACGCCAGTTGTTTATATCATCCTTCATCCTCACTTTAATCTTCTTGTATGTCGTGTAATATTCCAGCGGAATACCCAATATCCAACACGAAAATTCGCCTGCCGCAAAGCCATCCGCTTTCAACGGTTGGCAGTATTGAGGCCACGGCCATATATATTCGCTGCCCTGCCCGGTCGCGAACTCGGCAGCCGCATACGGCGCTTTATCGATGAAAAAAATATCCTCGACAATATAATCGCCGCAACTGACCAACCCGCCGCACGTCACCGTATCAATCGCCAACTGCCTTGAGAGCAGGCCACCCGGGTCGTGGTCGGTCTGCTGGTCGCCGTCCTTAGCAACAAGAATGCCATACACAATATTCGGGTCAACATAATTGCCGATGGCCTGCATATAATAATTATACAGGAAACTCGATGACCCCGTCTGCCCCTCGTGGGTGTATGTCTGCCCAATTCCAATCAGGCCCGGAATCAATGTCTGTTGCACATACTGGTTCAATTCCGACCCGATCACAAAATTAAGCCCGCCGTTGGCCGCTTCATCCGCGAGCACCGGTGGTGTGCCGTCAACGTGCATATTCCCAAACCACACCGGCCCCTTTTCTATCCAATTCCAATTCCCATTACACTGCCCGCAGTTCAGCATAAGCGAATAGCGCGGGATGAAATATGTATTCCGTGGCCACGCGTGTTCGGCAAAGCCCAAGTCATTCGAATGCCACTCCCAATAATACTGCGCCTGCCCCTGTGTCCATACCGTATCCTCGTCATTGTCGAAACTCAAACACGGATTGAGCGTCCCCGCCCCGACATAGTTGGTGCGATATGTAATCCCCTTCTGACACGCATCCCACGGCACATCAATTTGCGTATCGCACACGGTCATATCATGGTCATAATTCACAACCCTTCTATCCTCACCCCCTTCCGAATCAAAATGCTTCCATTCAATATTATCTATAGTCCACGGCTGGTTCGGGAGGCATTCCCCGAGGGCTTCTCCTTCACGGGGAGCAATATCACCGCCCTTGTTTCCCTTAGCTTCAATCCAAACTCCCTCTTTGAAACCCAAAAAGCCGTTATAAATTACTTTAATGTCCTGCGACAATTGATAGGCATCGATGTCCTTCGGATGAGGAAGCGGGCTGTTGAAGTCAACCCGGAATATCTGGTTGCTGACGAGTGATTTCACATCTATTGCCGAAGCATCAAACCCTTCCATGCTGAAAGAGTTCTCCGACTCAAGTTCCCAATGAGGAATTGGTTTCGTAAACTCCAGGATGAGATGGCCGTCTTCCCAGCCTATAGAGAAGTCCGGTGGGGAATCAACCACTTCAAAACTGTATGAATTACTCGCGAAAAAACCGGGATGGCCGATGGTTCTTACAACTAAATAATGCGGGCCGATGAAAAGTGGGCCGAATTTGACCCTCACTTCCATCGTAGCCGGGTCAAATGATGAATCAATCTCGCTACCGTCCAGGTATGCCTGAATTTTCCCTTGGAACTTGTCAGCCTGAAAGCCTGCCAAGGTGCAACTGAGCTCCACCGGGATCGGGGGTATCAATGGGTTGTTGTTGAACTCATCAGTTTGCATCCATATGGGAGCATTGTGTATGAAGAACAACGGTAAGGGATTGGCGGGGTCAATTGGTTCAATATTAGGACCTCTTAGGATTGGTCCTTGGGGTGAATTATCTGCAGGCGGGAAGAGAGTCGGGTTTTGTATTTCCACCCCTCTGCCACTGCATGCTGATAAAGGGCATAGCAGGAATACAAGTAGCACACTTAAGCGCGTTACTTTTGATAACTGGGTTCCGTGCTTCATCCTGCGCCTCCCAGGGAAACACTCTATATCGTAGAGGTGGGCTTAATACCTTCTAAAGTGTATCTAACATGTCGGCTGAGCTCTGTCAAGGGGTAAGTGTAGATTCTTGAAAAAAATCACTTTCCCACAACCCTCAACTGTCAACCCTTATGCTGCCCATTGCTCCAAATGGGTAGCCATAGCACCAACAATTTCCCATATATGCTATTATTACCCCCCGTATGATTATGAAATTATTGCGTCGCACAACTCCCGTAGCCCTCGTTGTCGGGGCTGTAATAGCAGTCCTCTACAGCTCCATCCAGGTTGTGGATGGGATATTCGCAAACCCCCAGGTGTTCACATCAGCCGGGATTCTGCTCGGTTACGTCTTCCGCATATATTTCCTCTACCTCCTCTTCTTCGGCATATTCCTTTTCCTGATCAACCTTTTCTTATGCATCTTTTTCCGCCGCAGGATGAGGGATGCCGACTACCCGAGGCTGGTTGAATACGAAGTCCTTGTATCAGCATTCATCCTGTTATTCCTTCTCTACCTGTGGAAAGATAAAGAAACCGTCATGGACATTCTGCGGGAGCGCCACGGGCTCCTGCCGCGCATCTTCCTCTTCGGCGAAGCAACCTTGATCATCGGGTTCATTTCGTTCATTATCGCCGGGGCGGTGCATCAGCTCGTACGCAGGCTACCGGGACGCCAGTTGGCAGTTTACATAAGCAGCGTCGCGTGGTTCATCCTTCTGCTGCCGCTCATCGGGGAAGCAGTTTTATTCAGCATCACTCCCCATTGGCATCCGCTTCTTGAGCTGCTCGTGCTGATTATCCTCGCGTTCGTCTTGGCATTTGTCATCAAATTCCTCAACCGGTTTACGATGGCCCTTATCGGGCTCAAGCGCAGCGCATGGTTGGGATTGTCGATCCTTGTAGTAATTGGTTTCATTTCGTGGGGAGCAATCGCCCTTCTTCACCCCAAACCGGGCTACCGTCCGAGGTCCGGGAATGAGGTCAACATTGTCCTTCTAAGCATCGACGCCCTTCGCGCAGACCATCTTGGCTGTTATGGATACAAGCCCGAAAACCCGATGATAGAGCCGGGACAATTCACCCCGAATATCGACAAGTTCGCATCAGAGGGGCTGCTGTTCGAGCAGGCTCATTCGACGGCACCATGGACCCTTCCCAGTATGGCATCGTGGATGACGGGCGGGTGGCCCGCGGAGACGGGGGGCACCTACATTAACCGCCGGCTGTACCGCTCGATGACCACCCTCCCCGAGGCACTGCGGGAAGAGGGCTACTCCTGCGCGGCCTTCACCTGCAACCCGTTCTTAGGGTCCGAGACGGACATCGGGCGCGGCTTCGACAAGTACTGGGAATTCTTCCACAGTTCGCGACTGACCTCGGGGCTTTTCATCGATGAATTAAACTTCAAGCTGATGGGCAGGATTGATGCTTTGGGGATATACGATGTCGGGCGGATGATTGCAGACCGCCAGATGAGTTCGGTATGTAAGTGGTTGGATAAACATCAAAAGGACAAATTTTTCCTGTGGGTACACTTATACGACCCGCACTACCCCTACATCCCGCCATCCCCTTATAAGGAGAAACTGCCTGATATCGGAGGTCAGAGACGGGCCCCTGTATTCAACGCCCTCTCAAATGTCCGTAGGGGTTCCGGTACTCTTAAATATGGGGCGAGAAGGCATATCGTCAACTTATATGACGGCGAAGTGCAGTTCTCCGACGAGGTGACGGGGGATATTTTAGCCAAGCTCGATGAACTGGACCTGACCAAGGACACTCTATTTATAATCACCGCCGACCATGGGGAGGAACTTTTTGACCATAACGGGCTGGAACACGGCCACACGGAATATAGGGAACTGCTTCATGTTCCGCTTATTTTCAAGCTGCCGGGACGGATTCCGGCAGGCGACCGGATCCGCGAGCGGACAAGCCTTATAGATTTATTTCCGACGCTGCTCGATTTCGCCTCTGCTTCCGTCGAGCCGAAACTCTACAGGGGTGAAAGTTTAAAGAGTGCGATATTATCCGGCGATATGTCGGCGGCGGGCAA
>Ga0315277_10001944_pt1 | contig 29229 bp, 26 predicted proteins | sample YL17G05_15_MG_FD_203695 | JGI IMG/M metagenome (GOLD analysis project Ga0315277, IMG submission 203695) | Sediment microbial communities from Yellowstone Lake, YNP, Wyoming, USA - YL17G05_15 | ecosystem: Environmental > Aquatic > Freshwater > Lake > Sediment | place: USA: Wyoming | collected... | reverse complement strand
CTCCCTCGGATACGGTTCGCGAGGGATTGCGAATAAAATATTTAGGCGATGTTGACGTCGCGAAAGCCGGGGAACAACATGAAGTATACTGCCAAGCACTGGAAAGTTTGGGATTTGTCTTGCTCAAAATGTCTCCCGACAGCCGCTACCCCGACAGCGTATTTGTTGAAGATCCTGCCGTAATCGTTGAAGATGCCCTGGTTATTATGCGCTTGCGCCGCAAAGAAAGAAGGGGGGAAGAGGTGGAGATAAGGCGCGTACTTACCCCGTTCTTCCGTCGCGTGATGCGCGTAGAAGCTCCCGGTTTTATTGAGGGCGGCGATGTATTGGCAACTCTTAGCCGACTGTACATCGGGCTTTCCCGCCGGACAAATTCTCATGGAGCGGAGCAGTTAGCCAGAATTGCGTGGGATAATTTCCATTGCCGCACAAATATTTTTGAAATTCCGAAAAACTATCTGCATCTCAAGGGCGGAGTGACGTTTCACGGAAACACTGGGGTAAAAAGGGGCACGCTGACCGTCTCAGAAGAAATTGCCCGCCATTTTTCCGAGTCCGGCTATGAACTTGTAGTAACGCCCGCAGAAGAACGTTTCGGCGGCAACTGTATTTCAAGCGATGGAAGGTTCTTTATCCATGCCGGGCGACCCAAGACAAAAAAGCTGCTGACAGACTGCGGCTTCCGCGTTCAGGAACTGCAAATGTCTGAATTCGAAAAAATCGATGGCGCCATGACCTGCCTTTCAAAATTATTTTAAAAAAGCCGGCCTCCACACTTATCCACCACGGCTTCCGCATCTCGGGCCGTGGTTTATCTTTAATTGAAAAATTTGAAAATGTCTGATAGCATAATTGCAAAATCATAATGCGCATACTTATCATTGAGGATTCTAAAGAAATCACAAATTTCCTAAAGCTCAGCCTAGAGGGTGAGCAATTTGTGGTTGACGTTGCGGAGGACGGCGAAAAGGGCTCCTTTTGGGCCCGCACCAACGACTACGATTTGATAATTTTGGACAACATTTTACCAAAGAAAACCGGCCTCGAGGTATGCGAGGAAATAAGAAAAAGCGGCAAGACCATGCCCATAATAGTGCTCTCCGTAAGATCCGAGACCTTGACCAAAATCCAACTCTTAAATGCCGGCGCCGACGACTACTTGATAAAACCCTTCTCTTTTGAAGAACTCTTGGCAAGAATCAGAGCGCTCCTCAGGCGTCCCAAGGTCATAGAAAGCGAGATTCTGCAAATTGATGATTTAACCCTCGACACTAAAAAATGCCTCGTGAAGCGGGGGAAGAAGGAAATATACCTGACTCGCAAGGAATTCATGCTGCTGGAATATCTGCTCAAAAATAGCGGGTCGGTACTGTCGCGCGGCATGATTATGGAGCACGTGTGGGACATGAACGTGGACCCGTTTTCAAATACCATCGAGTCGCACATTTTAAGCCTGCGGCGCAAAATCGATTTGCCCGGCAAGAAAAAACTTATCCACACCGTTTCCGGCAGGGGGTATAAGATTAATGCCTAAGAAAGCTTGATTTTGGCTCAACTTTAAGAAGATTTTACCCTTTCTTTATCCGGCGGTCATTATTATTTTAATTTTCCTCTACTGCTTTTCATTTAAATTCTAAATTAGATTAGAAATGTTTTGATAATTTAAAACGACGGAGGTGACCCATGGAAAGCAAGGACCTAAGAGTAGTTGAATGCTACGATTTGCCGGAAAATCCGGACCTGAACACCGTTTACAAGATGCTGCCAAAAAACCCCGACGAAGCGTTCTACAAAGAGCGCACGGACAGAAATATCGGCTGGATAACACCGGAAGAACAACAAATAGTGAAAAATTCGGTGGTCGGAGTAGCGGCCTGCGGCGGCATAGGCGGATCTCTTAATGAAAGACTTCTAAGGTTGGGCATTGGGGAGATTCGAATTGCAGATGGCGAATCATTTGATATTTCCAATATCAATCGACAATTTGCTGCAACGCGCTCTACCGTTGGGAAAAATAAAGCCCTAGAAACCGCCAGGTTTCTAAGAAGAATCACTGATGATTCTACGATTGTTGTATTCCCTCAAGGAATAGCCGCTGATACAGTAAAAGATTTCGTATCTGGCTGCGATATCATCTGCGACGAAATCGAATTTTTCGAAATAAATGCAGCAATTATGCTTCACAAGGAAGCTCGTGTGGCCCGAATTCCAATTTTAGGTTGCAACACGGTAGGATTTGGAGCCCATCTGTTTCTTTTCACTTCTTCGAGTATGACCATAGAAGAGGTGCTTGGTTTAAAACCAGAAGAGGCGGAAGAAATAGATCGAGCCAGACGTTCTGGAACAATATCAGAAGAAAAACTCGAAGAGATCGTAGAGAGGTTAATCTTGTGTGTTGCGCCCGAAGCACAAGAGTATTGCATTGATGGTCGTAATGCAAATCTTAAGGTGTGCCGCCGCAGGCTCCTCAAAGAAGGAAAGGCGCCGATTATCACAACGAACCCTGCATTTGCAACTGGATTTATTGCTGATTGGACATTGCTCTATCTTCTGCGCAATTCCGGACTAAAACGTGATATTGTTGAAATTCCGGAAATGCCAGGTTATCTCTATCTTGATGCAGCAAAGATGCAGGCAAAAGTCGTCACCAAGAAACGGTAGCAAACGGAGGCGTGTTGTGGATAACAACATATCTCTTAAAATTGCCCGGACAGATGAAGAAATAAAAGACTTTCAGAGATTTCTATTTGACATCTACTGTTTAGAACTTAGATGGCACGATCAGTCCAAGTTTCATGATGGTATTTTTGCTGACGAACACGACAGCAAAAGTACGTTCCTCTTGGTTTATTCAAAAAAAGAGATAATTGCCGGTTTGCGCTTGGTTAAAGACTCTGAATCGGGTTTTCCTCACGAGAATGAAATTAGTACAAAACTACCTATCCTCAATAAAGAAGTTGACTTACACATTAGAGAAAAAATATCCAGAATCGGAAGAGATAGGATAAGAGAGATAACCAGACTTGTAGGCAAACAAACAATCAAGCGCGTTCTAGCAGTTGACCTTATGAAATGCCTCTACTGGTACGGTGTCTATAATCGGATTGACGCCTATTTTATGGTGGTGGATATGAGCCTATTCCTTTTGTGCCACAAGCTTCACGTCCCATTAGCTCCTGTTGAAATTCCAAAATATTGCGAAGGGAGCTGGACCATACCCGCTGTTATGATTCCATACGACGTACAAGTTAGTTTAAAAGAAAAAAATCCTGAAGCCTGGAGATATATATCTGACAAATCCAACCTAGTCGGAGAATGGAAAGAATAGACGAGGAGTTTTTAAAGAGAGGTATAATATACACGTACCTCTTTTTGTTATGGAATAAATTTCTATAAATCTATGAATTTAGACCTATTTATATTAATCAGCAGTGCCGTCATCAATTTATTATTACTGTTGACGGTTTTAATAAAGCGAAAAAATAATTTAAAAAATCCAATCAATGCAACTTTCATATTAGGCGTATTGTTTGTTTTAGCTTGGTTTTTATTTAATTATTTAGCTGATAGCAGCACCGATATATCTAAAGCTTTACTATGGACGAGATTAACAGTCCCGTCCTCTCTTTTGGCGCTTTGGTTTATTTTATGGTTTTCATACGCATTTCCAGTAAAAACCAAAAATTTCTCGAGAAAAATTACCATTTATTTTCTACTGGTGGTGATTTTTTCTGTTTTAGCAACCACCGACTATATTTTTAAGAATGTGAAGCTGGATAAGAACGCAGGAATATCTGATATAAACTCAGGAATTTTTTATCCCGTTATGATAGGACTCTATTTATTGCTTGCGGGAAATATGTTTTACAATTTCTACGCAAAATATAAAAAACTTAAGGGTATCTTCCAGACTCAAATTAAATATGTGCTTGCCGGATGGTTTGTATTTCTTCTGGGCGCTTTTGTAGTAAGTTTAATACTCCCTTATATCTTTAGTAATGCTAAGTGGTCAAAGTTTGGTCCCCTGTTCAGTATTATAATGGTCGGCTTCACCGCCTACGCCATCGTCCGCCATCAGCTGATGGATATTCGCGTCGTCATTCAGCGAGGCGCGATTTACTCCACGCTACTCGCGCTGATTGTGGGGTTCTATCTTACAGCTATTTTTGTTCTGGAAACAATTTTCCGAAAAGCAACGAATATCTCGGTTCTTATAAGCGCCGGACTTACCGCTGTCATAGGTATTTTTGGCGTACCCTATTTAGAACGATATTTTCGCCGGCTCACCGACAAAGTGTTTTTTAAAGGCAAGTATGAATACCCGGAGGCGGCATATATGCTGAGCGAAATTTTGAACCGGAACTTGGAATTGGATGCGCTTTCGATAAAAGCGATTCAAGCGCTCAAACAAATCTTCAGAGTAGGCAAAGTGTCGCTGCTGCTCATCCCGCAGAACGTTTTCTTGAGCGAGGAGGGCGAGTGGCAAACCGCCAGCAAGCACTATTCCCGCGAATTCATCTCCGAGCTGGAACGCAACCCGGAGGTGCTTCTCTGCTCCGAGATTACTCGCGGCCAAGTCAACACAATCGCCGGCAATGAGCGTCGGGAAGTCCCGCTTGAAATCCAAAAACTCCGCGAGAAGTGCGGCACCGAGGTAATCGTCCCGCTTGCCTTGGAGCATCGCCTTGTCGGCATACTTACCATGGGGAAAAAGCTGTCGGGCGATTCTTACACCGATGACGACGTTAAACTCCTTAAAACCTTTTCGTGCCAAGCGGCGGTTGCTCTTGAGAAGGCCGAGCTCTACAAGAGAGTTCAAGATTACTCTCGCGAGCTTGAAGCACGGGTGAAACAAAGAACGGCGGAAATACAACGACTGCAGGAAGAACAACGGCAAATGATGGTGGACTTATCCCACGGGCTTCAGACGCCGCTTACGGTAATCAAGGGCAATTTGGATTTTTTGAAAAACCAAATGCCGGCAAACAAAAGAATAGACACACTCCATAATGCCACCGACAAGGTTTCGGAATTCATTTATGACCTCCTAAAGCTTGCGAAGCTGGAATCGAGCCAAGAGGACTTTAAAAAAGAGCCGGTTGATTTCAGTAAATTGCTGCGCGGCATCGTGGAATATGTGGGCGTGATAGCGCAAGAAAAACAAATTGGGGTAGTAAGCCATATCAAGCCCTCTCTTAAGATGTACGGTCAAAAAGACAAATTAGAAGAACTTGTCGCAAACCTCATTAGCAATGCGGTGAAATACACTCCCGATGGCGGCAAAATTTACATCGACCTCAAAAAAATCGACGGAATAATAGCCGAGCTTGCCATAAGAGACACCGGCATCGGCATTGACAAAGAAGATTTGCCGCACATTTTCGAGAGATTTTACAAAATCAGAAGTCAAGACCGCGAACATGTGCGAGGTACCGGCCTCGGACTTGCCATTTGCAAGAGGATTGTTGAAAAACACGGCGGCACAATTGAAGCCCGAAGCGAGCCCGGTAAAGGAACAACGTTCGTAGTGCGATTCCCGCTTGCATTGCAAACGCAGCTGAACGCAGCTGCTAGAGAATAGTTATCGTGGCAGTCGCGCCGTAGGAACCGGCAACGGGGTTCGTATGAACCGACTGGGAAAGCGCTTCGCTCTGAGTAAAATCGCCCATTCCCCGGTAATACTCGGCGGTAAGAAGGGTTCTGGCGGTGGAAGTGGTGCCGGTGCCGGAAAAAGTCCCATCCGAGCCGGCGGTCATTCCGGTAGTGTCCCCGGAATTGGCAGTGGGCGAGCCGGGCGCAATAGTTAAGTCCGTGTAGGGAAAAACATCAACTCTAAATTGCCATTCATCATTGACGGCGTATGCGGCAGAACCGAACGTTAGTGTAACTCCATTTTCCAGGACAAGATTAGAACCGGTAACCGACGGGGCACTCCAATCACTGTCGGTGGAAGACGAATATCGCCATTGATATTCAGCTGCCCCAAGTGCTCCATCCGTAATAATCTTCACGTCATACCTTACGACTGAGGTAGCGACACCGTACGTTCCGTCGTAAGTCCCGCCGGCAGTTAGGGTGTCGTTTGAACCGGCCACGGTCTGAACGCCGCCGATGGTTGTGAGGTTAGTCACGGCCATGGTGACGCTGTAACTGGCGCCATCGCCTACCAAGTTACTGGGATTAATGGCGAAGGAAGTGGTTGCGGTTTGAGTAGAAGTGCTTACCGCCAAAGCGGAAAAGTTGGCTGAAGCGTCGGCGGAGACGGACTTACTGCCTTGGGATATGGTTTGGGTCATGTTGGTCGCGTTGCGCGGAAAAATCAAAAACGAAGCCGAAGCAAAAGTGCCCGGCTGGTAAAGCTGTGTGCTGGTCAAACAGTACCGGTAATTCTGATAATAGCAGTTATAGCTTGAGGCAACCAAATACCATCTTCCAACCCCCTGCTCGCCAAATACTGACGATAGGGATTGGGTATTGCCGCAGTAGGGCGGTGCATAAGCCCAGCTAATTTCATTCCCCTCTCCATCGAAGAAAAAAATGTTGTCAGGAGCGCCATTTGGACAGCCCAAATAAAACTGAATTTCGCCAAAACTCCTTGCGTAAGTTGGCGTAAGGTTTATTACCGAAGCCGCTGAAGCGAAAAACGGCAGAAATATCCCTATTAAACTGACGATAATTGACTTTTTCATAAAACCACGGCGATACCGCAGAAACAAAAAACTCCGCTTTTCCTGCCGCAAGACAAAAAGCGGAGAGTTTTTTCACTATTCAATAAAAAACCGTCTAATTCGTTCATGTATCCTTGCGATCAGACAACGGTCCTTTCGCGTAGAAACAACCGGATTCCTTTCATTCAGCTTAGCATACGGCAGTAAATCGTCAAGTCCCGGTAAGCCGCCTCCAGCGCGGAATTCACTTGATTTACTCACGTTGGCCCCGCTACCGTTTTAGAGAATCACGTTTCATCCATTGGCAGAACGGCCGATTTAACTTTCACGCCAGAAATCTTACCCAAAGAGCCGGTTATCGCTCCCAACTGATCTGTGCTTGCCTTAACCAATACCCCAAAGATCGATTCTTCATTGTCCGGATTGGGTACGTGAATCGATCCCAGAAAAAGTGGTTCAAATTTACCAATCAACGAAATAACCTCCAAAAATGCCCGGGAGCCCCTGGGAAAACTTATTAAGATAAAAGCCATCCTGGTTGATTTTTCCATAATCTTTTAGCTTGAGAAAATCTCGTTGGGCCGCCGGCGTGCTACGGCCCGTTCGCCAGTTAGTAAATCACTCCACGGCATACTTCTTTTTCATCTCTTCCTCAACGCCCGATTCAAACTCCTCCTTGGTTTCTCTGGCCTTCCCAGCAAGTTTTTTTAGTTCGCTTTCGGACAACTTTCCTAAATCTTTAATTCTCAATTCTAAATCCTCTTTCGTATTTTTCTTCGGGTCATCCAAGACCTCCTCAAGTAAGGCTGAAAGAATATAGCCGACGCGCGGACCGGGCTCGATACCCAAAATTTTCATTACGTCGTCACCCCTTACTTTGAGCATCTTCGGCGAAACTGGGTCGTGCTTCACTTTTTCAATCATAAAGAGTAGGTGGCGCAATTTATAAGGAAACGCCTTGGGCACGCCGGAGCCGATGCGGTCTGCTTCGCGAACTTTCAATAAATCATCGACGTTTTCGGGACCAACGCGCGCGAGAAAACGGCGCACTCCGGCCTCCGTCACTTCGCCGACATTGTAATAGAAAAGATGGTAGCGCACGAGATGCACGACTTTTTCCGTAAAATCTTTAGGGAAACGCAAGCGGTCAAGCGCTTTTGCCGCCATCTTGGCACCGATGTACTCGTGCTGATAGAAAGTGGAATCAACTCCTTCGCCCCGCTTTGACTTCGGTTTCCCTATATCGTGCAGAAGCGATGCAAGTCGCACCTCCAACGAATAGTTTTGCTTCGCAGCATAATCAAGCGAGCGGACGTGGTGCTCAAAAACGGTATAAATATGATGCTTGTTCTGCCCAACGCCGATTCCTTCGCGCAGTTCCGGCATCACATATTGGAGCAAATTTAATTCTTCAAGCAAAATAATTCCCTGCGCGGCGCGCGGCGTCTCCAAAATTTTCACAAATTCATCGCGGATTCGCTCTCTGGCAATCGTATCCAGAAGTCCGGCCAGCTTTTCAATGGCCCTCCTGGCCTCAAAATCTATTTCGAAATCCAGCTCAACCGAGAGGCGGACAGCGCGCATCAAGCGCAGCGCGTCTTCGCTGAATCGCTCCTCGGGATTGCCGACGGTACGGATAATTTTCCTTTTTAAATCCTCGCGGCCGTTGTGCGGATCAACAATTTCACCCGCTGTCCACTTCACAATTCCCATGGCAATCGCATTTATCGTAAAATCGCGGCGCGCCAAATCCTCCTCCACTTTTTCGGCAAAAGTGATATAGTCGGGGTGGCGTTTGTCGGAATATTTACCTTCCGCCCGAAAAGTCGTAACCTCCACTACCCGCAAGGTCGCGGACTTACGCGGACTTAACGCTGACTCATGCTGACTTTCTTCTGCGCCCGTCTGCGTGCCGTCTGCGTTAGTCTGCGGTTTTAGTTTCACTAAAACAGTCCCAAAATCGTTCTCGTAAACGCTATCGGAAAAAAGTTCCTGAACCTTGTCCGGCGTAGCATTGGTCGCGATATCCCAATCTTTTGGGCCTTCGACGTTGCTCAGGCCAAGTTCGCGCAAAAGAAGATCGCGCACGCAGCCGCCGACGAGATAGGCCTCATAGCCCTTCTCGCCGAGCTTTGCGCCGATAGACGTAACCTCCTTAGGAATGTCGTACTCCATCAAACTAATCTTAATCCAAGTCGCCAAGTTTTTCTAACGTCGCGCGCTTGGCGCAAATTTCACATTGCTTCATCTAATCTCCGCTCCGAATTGTTTTTTCCTGCCTGCCGGCAGGCAGGCGTTTCACCGCACCTCAGCGTCGAATTGTTTTTTAGTCTCTTCGATGACCCTATCCTGAAGCGGCTCTATTTCTCCGATTTTGAGAGTTCTTTCGTTTGAGCGGTAGACGATGCGGTAGGTATAACTCGATTTTCCTGCCCCGAATTTTTCGGGGCTTTCGTATTTATCTAGAAGCGAGACCTCTTCCACGAGTTCGCCGCCGATGTCGCGGATAAGGTCAAAATAATTATTCGGAATAAAATCGTTTTTTACGACGAACGAAATATCGCGGGTAATGGGCGGGTACTTGCTTACTTCCTTGTATTTGTTGCCGAGCTTGAGTTGGCGCTTTACGCGTTCGTCTTTAGACCACAAGAGGCGTATATCGGGCAGGTCCATGCTCAAAATCCCGAGGCGCTCAAGACCGAAACCGAATGCCCAGCCATTCCATATTTTGGAGTCCACGCCCAAATTATCCAAAACAATCGAGCGTACAACGCCGCTTCCCAAAACCTCAACCCACCTACCCCCGACCTCAATCTCCATCTCTAAACTGGGGTCTGTATACGGAAACTCATCTTTATTGAAGCGATAACGGATATCGCGGCCGTAAATAGCCTGGGCTATTTTTATCAAAACATCTTTCAATTCGGCAAGTCCGATTTCTTTATCCTCGCGCTTGCACAGATACCAGCCATCCATCTGATGAAAAACATTCATGTGCTGGCGGTCGATTTCGTCTTTGCGATAAACCTTGCCGTAGCAGAGAGAACCGACTGGCTCCCCTTTTTTTATTTTCTCCCTAATCGCCTCAAGTCCAAGCCAGTAATACCACATGACTGTCGTATGCGTGCGCAGAATATTTTTGTCGTCCACAAAGTAAGTATCGGAGCGGTTGCGGGCCGGATGGTCGGGAGGAAAATTAAATAAATCAAAACTTTCCCGCGCCGGCACAATTTCCGGCACGCGAATCACGTCGAAAGTCGCAAAATCGGGAAGTTCAACAATTCTCTTCGTGAGCTCCCGAATCGGACTCCCTTCCGTTCGCGACAAGTCGGGCATCTTAAGATATCGCCGCATGCGCAACGCTTCGGGATCGGTTCTTTTTTCTAATTCGGCGCGCGCCACCCTTTCTTCTTTTGACTCAACAACTATTTCCCCGCTCATTTTTTAGATTGCAGCAAAACTTTGTAGTAAATGTAGGTCTTGATTGTAATAATATATTACTGCTAAACTCCTGTTAGGGCAAAATTGAAAATTTACAAAAAGGAGTTTGAGATGAAACGCCGCGCAAACACAGAAAAGGAGCTGGAGATGAAAAACTATGACTTGCTTAGAATCAGGGGGTTGCGCTGGGGGCGCTTGAAAAAAATTTGCAAGATTGTCTGTGTGGTGGGCATCCCGGCGACGGCGATTGCCTTCGGCGCACGCGTTTGGGGCACCGTCGCTTTGGTTGTACTTTGGGCAGCAATGTACCTTACACTCTCCACACTAATTGATTTTTTCAAAAAGCGCGGCGAGGGCAAATACACCCGCAGGATGATCGCGGAGAGCAGAAAGTTTTTCTCCGAAGCCGATTCCGCTCCGCCGAACGGAGCCGCGGCCGGCCCGACCCATCTCGAAATCGTTTTGGGCCAGCCGAAGAAAAAAGGGCGGCCTTATGTTATGTAGGGCGCGATGAAAGACTACTCGCGCCTTTTCTTTTTATGCCAACGTTTTTCATTGGTGGCTGGGGTGGGAATCTCACTGCTCGTCCCGCCTTGGCGGGACTGTGCTTTCAAAACCCTCGGTTTTGAATAATTTCTCCCGCCCATTGTTCGAGCGGAGCGAGATTACAATGGCGTGAATCCCGTACTCTCTAACTTGTATGACGTACCTAGTTAGTCATAGCAGCAATAGGCGGGATCGCGCCAACTCTAGCCTCGCTTACGCTCGGAGAGTTGCGGGACTACACGGGGAAGCGAAGCTCTTCCCCTGCCTGCGGCAGGCAGGCCGACCCCCTTTCCTGTTCGACTCCCACCACAACAAAAAATGTTGGCATAATTTATTATGCCAACATTTTTCGTTGGTGGCTGGGGTGGGATTCGAACCCACAACCTCGGCTTTATGAGGGCCACGCTCTAACCATTGAGCTACCCAGCCATCGGCCTAAATATTTTTTACCATTGATTCCTGTTTATTGCAATTATACGCCAAAAATAAATCGCCACCGCTTCCAACGCGTGGCGATTATTTATTCTTGTTCTTGCCCTGGCGAATTCGTCCGTGCACCCAAAAAAGTGCGCCGAGAAGCCATAATACTGCCATCCCCCATTCCACGTTTAAAAGCATCGGATTGTCATGGGAAACAAATCCTGTTATCGGACTTCGCACCAAAGGCCACAAATAAGCGTGCACGGCTTCGGTGTGCGTCAGCCAATCAATGGCGATGTGGAAAAATACCGCTCCGTAAATCACCGGCGCCCAATTCTTACGCCCGAGAATCACACACAACACCAACCATAAAATAACCCAAAAAAAGACGTTGTGCATACACTCGCGGAAAAATATGGTCAAACGGTAATAACCGACGGTAGTCATCAATGAGCCGACTATCGGCGGCTTCTCGTTCTGGTGCCAGAAATACAGAATGACTTTCTTAATCCAGTACCACTCAAGGGCATGGGGGTGATACTTGAAGTACTTGAAGAACTCGGGCAGGCCAACTACGAGAACCGGTAAATCCGGCAAGCCGGCTCCAAAAGCGAACCAAAAGTGATTGTGCAGCGACCATTTCCGCTTTACCAACCGCGAAAACAGATTAGCGAAAAAAATGTGCGTCGGAAACAGAACCAGCACTGCGCCACCCCCTTTATTAGACAAATGTCTAACTTAAAATATAAGACCAAAACGAAAAATTTTGCAACTAACGTGAGCTCCTACAAGGGAGGAACTCATCTCCTCCCGACCCCTCCTCTTCGCGCAATTCCCGCATTATTTTTCCCAATGTACCTCTTTCTTTGTTAAATAAGTTTCAGAGAATCCAGCGTGAGCAGTTCTGGACAAGGGGGGACGCTATGTATAGAATGATAGAATTCTTAAGAGATTAAATAAAATTAATCAAGATATTTTATTGAGAATAATGATCAATTATGGAAAATCGCAAAAGGATAGTTTTGGGCACAAATAATCCTCACAAAAAAGAAAAGCTGAGATGGATTGTTGATGGGTACTTCTCTGAAATAGAGGATATGCTTGGAGAGATAGAAGTAGAAGAGAATAGTGATACGTTTGAAGGCAATGCCCGAATAAAAGCCCTGGCTGTGGCTAAAAAAAATAATTCTTATGCTATTGCTACTGATGGAGGAGTTTTGATTCCTTCGTTAGGCAATAACTGGAACGGACTCCTTACTAGAAGATTCGCCGGCAGAGAAAATGTCGATGATTTTGACAGAATGGATTATCTTTTGGAGATAATGAAAGACAAGAAAGGCCAAGATAGAACTATTGTTTGGAAAGAGTCTGTGGCCATAGCTGACCCCGAGGGAATTATTTTTTCAACAGAGGTAGATGGAGACACCGGCGTTCTTCAGGGAACTTATAATCCTAAGCAATATAAGAAAGGTATCTGGCTTTGTACTTTGTGGTCTTATCCTCAATTCGGAGGTAGAAACTTTTTTGAACTTAACGAGGAAGAAAAGAAATACGGAGAGATTTCTTGGTGGAGATTAAAAGAAAAGACTAGAGAGTTCTTATCAAGTTACTTAGTCAAAAAATAATAGACCCTCGCACGAAACAAGAGTCTATTGGTCAGCTAATCCTGATAATCTTCAGTTTTTGATCGCGGAACCTAACTTCGTCGCCGACCGCTTTCCCAATTAGGGCACGCCCGAGCGGAGAATTGTAGGAAATCGTCTGAACCGAGTATTCCGCGAACGTTTCGTAGCTGCCGATTTTTATTTTCCTCCCGTCGTCGAGCTCAACAACCGCACCCAGCCTTACGCTGGTGAATAGCCTTATTGGATCCACGACGACAGCTCTTTTAAGTAGCAAGCTTAGGTTGTTCAGCCTGGTCACAAGCACGCTCCTGTCTTGGTAGATGGCTTCTTGGCAAGCGTCATCGTGGCCGAAGTTTTCCGTGCTTTGCCGGTTTGCTTCTCCTTGATCTTTGCCGAGCTCCTTCAGTTTACTGCGAAGTTTGCTTACTTGTCTTTCTAGGGCAAGAAGGTCTTCTTTAAGGAAATAGTACTTTATCAAAGGACACCTCCTCTCTTTCAAACTAGCTAAAAGATAAAGAAAAAATACATATTTGTCCAGACCGCAATACCCCAGCCGTCCCTTGACATTCTTGTGGGCATAATGTTCAATTCTAATTGTTATGGAAAGCAGGCACTCGAGAAGCATCGAGATTGAGTTCCGTTCAAGGTTTGGTAAAAAGAAATATCTGGCCTTGCGTAAATTTTTGTCGTCTAATGCCAAAGATTTAGGAGAGGACGACAAAGATGTTTATTTTTTTATCTTACCCGACAAACTTCTTAAAATTGTTGACAATGTTTCGAGGAAAACCGCCAAGCTGGTTCTTAAGCTGAACAAAATCGGAAAGGGCAGTGACTTCGAAGAAATCGAAATCCCGATAAATCCCCGCCACGTAAAAAGCGCAGTAAAAATGTTTTCCTGTTTGGGTTATAGAGAGATTCAGCGTTCTTTTCAGAAAAGACACAATTATCTATACAAAGGCGTTGAATTGTCCCTGAAATACAGCAAGGTTTGGGGTTACCATTTGGAACTTGAGATGGTGGTGAGGGATGCCAAGCGCGTTCCTAAAGCAGAATCCGCAGTCATGTCGGTTGCCAAAAAACTCGGAGTAAGGATTATGACGGACCGCGAACTTGCCGAATTTACGAAAAAGAAAGACAGGGAATATCGGAAGCGCAATAAGTAGGCGGGGTTTTACAGTAAAAATGGATTTCAGGGAAAAAATATCTGACTGGTCGGAGGCGCACGTATTCTATAATCTTTTTACCCACAAACCGGCAGGCGACTCTTCGCGCGACTTGTTAAATGAGTATAAGTGGCGGATGGAGGCGATGGCTGCGCCCAACGGCAGTTTGCTCACAGAGAACTCGGTATTCGACCTCTTGCGGAAAAACAATAAGCTTTATTTTTTGCACGTTACTCCGAATTTGAAGAAGATTCTTGAAAACGGTTCCATATATTCCAGCGGAGGATGCCTTATGGGGGCGGTCTATGCGACACCGCTTTTTCAGGATAAAGGAAGGTTGCGTCTGCATAATCTCGGCAAATATATTTACGAAAAAGAGGCTCCCAGGGCGCTTTATTATAGTGGCAGCAAGAACAAACTGGACGGTCTCGTTGTGGAGGTTGTTCTGCCGCGCGGGAACCACGAGAATTTAATCGGTATCGACTACACAAAACTCGGCAAGGTTCATCTCAATATATACCGCGAACTCGAGTACCTCCTGTCTTTCGAGGAAAGGCTGAGGATATACAAAATCCTTATAGACAAGACCAGGAAGTCGATGGCTTATCTTGACCTTGTCCACAATGCTTATTTTTACGACAGAGAAATAGATCCAGAAGAGTTTTTCAGATTATTTGTCGCGGCGGTAGAAAATCTACCCATTTTGGGGTATTTGTATTTTGAGGTGGTTGCGGAGTATCTGCTGTTGTTCCAGGATTGCCCTTCGGCAATTGACCGCAAGAAAATCGGCGAGTTTTGCAATTTTACCTATAAGGATTTAATGTTCGACTTCTTCCCGTCCTTGCTCAAGAGCACCAGCTTGAGTATTTTCTCGCCGTCCATAGAGCGCCTGGCCGGATATATAGAAAAGAAAAAGATAATTTCCAACCTGGATAGAAAAAAGATGGTCGACTATATGGCCAGAAGATTAACATTCTTGACCAATACGAGACTTTTAAATTCCGATAATCCGGACACCGCCATTCATTGGCTTGCCATGAAATGGGATTTTGAGCACCTAACAACGGTGGCGCCGGGTCTTTTGGGCCACCTCATACACAGGGAATTGCGCAATTTCGGCAGATACCCCGATTTCTACTTCTATTTCGACCAATTCAAGGCCCTGCAGGCGTGGAACTATTGGAATCATATGGACATCGCCATACCTTTCAACGGTTTTATTCCGAAAGGGGAGACCGGGATCAATCCGGCCGCGACAAATCTCAAATATAAAATATATTCGGCCAAAATAACTTCCGACAAGATATTTTCTTTTGCCGAACCGCAGGCCGAGTTGCCGGTTAAATTGGTGCCACGCTTGGTGGATATCAGGTTCACTACCATGCGCAGCAAGGCCGGCAAGCACTGCAGCAACGAAAACAATGGGTGGTAGGTTTTATTTTGTCGGCGGCGTAAACGGCGTCGGCAAATCTACTTTTTTAAAAAAGTTGGCCCTATGGGATAAGGGTGCCAAATTCACCGTCGTGAGCGGATCGCGTGAGCTTATGAAATGGCTGGGTATAGAACCCAGAAAATACTCCCGTCTTCAGAAGCTCGACGACAAATACAAAAGGAGAGAACTAGGAATGATGATAAAATTCATCGTCAAAAATAACAGCCAAAACAAAAAAACGCTTATCTTCGACGGCCATTATTTACATTATAAAAAGGGGGCTTTGATCAATGCGGTGGACGGGTGGATCAAATTTTTTAAGGCCATGTTCTTGATAGACGCCCCAGCCAAGGTGATTGTCGATAGGATTTATACGGATAAGAAAAGGAGTGTGAGCGATCGCGACCTATTCCCTGTTGGCACGAGCAAGAAGCAGAAAGAAAAAATAATCGATTTCTATTGTAAAACCACGATGGACGAAGTCAGAAAAACCTCGCGTCGTTACGGGATTCCCTATTTTGTTATATCGAGCGACAAGGATCCGAGAGAAATGTTGGCCGAATTCATATATTTTCATAATAAAATTACGGCTAGCACGCAGAATGCCTTACGATAACCAAGAAAATAAGAGTATCGATTTGTTGTTGCGGAGATTGCTGGCTAAAAAAATGATTGGCCGCAACCTTAAGAATGCGATTAAGCGCGCCGGAAAAGAACTGGTTTTTTCAAAAAATCACATCCTGGGACTGAAGAGGTGGTTTTCCTCGGCGCAAAACGCCAAGAAAGATTTTCTCAGAGTTCAGGTCGGCGGAGGGGAGCACGTCTTGAAGGGCTTTTTAAATATAGACATAGCACGGCCGGCGGATTTGATTTGCGACGTTCGTGAGGGGATGTCACTGCCAAGCGGGTCGGCGGAGCTGATTTTTGCCGAGCATTTTCTTGAGCACATAGATTACCCGCGGTCGGTTAAGAGGTTTATCAAGGAGTGCTATCGGATACTGAAACCAAAGGGGAAACTGGTTATAGGCGTACCGGACGCTGGTATGATGATAAAAGCATATCTCAGAAAAGATAGGAAATTTTACAGAAAAATCCTGAAAAAATGGTATTCAAAAAGGTACATCCTTGAGGATATTGACACATATATTGATTTGGTAAATATACACCTCAGGGACGAGAACGATAGCGATAAATATTCACCTCATTTATGGGCTTACGACGAGGAAAAATTGGTGTCGCTGTTTCGTGCGGCCGGCTTCGGACAAGTTAGCCGTTGGAAATTTGACACCTCTATTGCCAATCCCAAAAGAAAATTCGGAAGCATATATCTCGAGGCAGTAAAATGATGCGCGCAGGCGCTAGCGGACGAGTTCGCAAGCGAGGACTGATCCGTGGCTGGCCGCAGTTGATTTATAAAATCTCGCGAAAGATCGATAATTTTTCATTTTTTTGGCAATAAGAAAAAGCAACAATTTTATGAAATATTTGTGTGAGACAACAACAACGTTGTCCGTTTTTAATTTTTTTATCGTTTTGATGAATCTCAGACCCCTCCTTTTGGCGTCCTCAAAATTCTCTTCGTCGGAGTAGTGCCAGGTCGGACTCTTTTTGTTTTTTTTATCCAGCAAATCAAGTATTTTTTCGGTGTTATTGCTTTTACTTGGCTTGCCCTCGATTTCCGTTGGCAGCTTTTTCTCTTTCAGCAAGTTGCTGACAACCAGCCTTTTTTTGAGTTGTTTGGCGATTATTGCGGCAGTTTTCTTAGCCCTTTCGTACGGGCTGGTGATGACTACGTCTACTGGAAGATTTTTTAATTTTCTTGCGGCGGCGTATGCCTGCTTGCTGCCGACTTTTGTCAGCTTGGCGTGTGCTCCCGGTATTATTTTTTTGATATTGGCGGATGTTTGACCGTGCCTGATTAGATATATTTTCATTTCATATAGACACTAAAACAGGCCGGTTTTTCTCGCAAGTCAAAATTTTATTGTTACGGCGGGAATTTTACTGCTCGGCCTCAGCTATCTCCCGAAGCGGAAACTTTCGTTTTTCGGGAGGCTATCGGAGCGCCGATGAGCTTGGTGTCGCCGAAGGCGACTCATCGGCGCGAGATGCAGCCAAAAATTGCCGCTGGAGCAATTTTATGGCGGCTCTCGAAAAATGAAAGTTGGAGCTAGTTGCGGGGGCGGGAATTTTACTACTCAGCCGATGTCCATCGGCTTGCGTTCTCAAAACCCTCGGTTTCGAGTAATTTCCTATTCACCCCGCCAAGGCGGGGCAAGCGGGAGGAACTCATTTCCTCCCGACCCCTCCTTTTCGTGCAATTTCCGCCCCCTCGTCGTAACCGAAGCGGAAACTTACGTTTCGGGAGGAGCTATCGGAAGAATAAAAAGATTGGTCTTTTGCGAAGCAAAAGTTTTTATTCTGAGATGCAGGCGGCATTTGCCGCTGGAGCAAATGCACGCCGGTCCTCCCGAAACGTAAGTTGGAGCTAGTTGCGGGGGCGGGAATTGCACCCGCTACCTCAAGCTTATGGGGCTTACGTGCAACTGTTACACTTCCCCGCACTAGAACTATAGTTCAATCCAAATAATTGTCAAAGACGCCGATTGATGCGATTATAAGATTGATGAATCCCGTTAGAAAACTAAAACCGATGTCCAATTCACTACAAACAATTTACTGCAATAGCGAGCATTCGTCATTGGGGGGTCGTATGTTTAATTTTCTAACGGGATGAAAATCGCCATCCTCGGTTTCGGCCGCGAGGGAAGATCCGTCTTGAGGTTCCTCAAAACACGCGGACTGACGCAGACAAACAGGCGGACTGACACAGAAGATGAAATTTGGATTTTAGACCGAAATCCGAGGTTAAAAGTTCCGCGCGGCGTAAAATCGCAATTAGGAAAAGAATACCTAAGCAACCTGGAGGTGTTTGACGTTATTTTTCGCTCCCCGGGAATACCCTATAACCTGCCGCAACTAAAAAAGGCGCGCCGCAGCGGCATAAAATTTTCCAGCCTCACCAAGCTTTTTTTTGAAAACTGCCGCGGAACAATAATCGGGATAACTGGAACAAAGGGGAAGGGCACGACCGCGACGCTGCTTTATAAAATCTTAAAGGCGGCCGGCAAACCAGTGCTTCTCGCTGGGAACATAGGAAAACCGGCGTTAGAAATATTGCCGAAAATCGGAAAGAATTCCTTGGTGATTTTGGAGCTTTCGAGTTTTCAGCTTCAAGACCTGACAATTTCCCCGAAAATCGCCGTTGTTTTAGATGTTTTCCCCGACCACCAAGACAACCACTTAAGCTTAAACGAGTATTATGGGGCCAAGACCAATATTGCCCGCCACCAAAAAGACGGGGATAAAGTTTTCTACTTCTCCGCCAAAGGCGCCCGCCTGCCTGCCTCGGGCGGAAAAAATAACGCTTTAAGCGGCTGGGTTGCATCTGGTGGTCGCGGCAAAAAAATCGCCGTGGACGAAAACTGGTTCGGGTTATTCAATAAAGCCGATTTAAAGATGCACGGCAGCCACAATTTCCGAAACGCGGTAATGGCGGCTACCGTGGCGCTTAGTCTAGGCGCACCCGCAAAAACTATAATTAAAGCCGTTAGAAACTTCCCCGGAATGGAGCACCGCTTGGAATTTGTGAAACAAATCGGCAACATAAAATTCTATAACGACTCGGCCTCAACCAACCCGCATACGGCGGCGGCGGCGCTCAAGGCCTTCCCCGGCCGGACAAAAATCCTGCTCGCCGGCGGGCAGGATAAAAATTTAGATTACGGGCCGCTCGCGGAAGCGGTTAGAATTTCCAACGTTCTCTTGATCGTCTTACTAGGTGAAAACAAAAAGAAAATAAAGGAGGCCGTTAAAAGAACGGGTATGGCTATTAAGTTGGTCAACACGCTAAAAGAAGCCGTTGCCGCGGCTTACCAATACGGAAAAGCCCGCGCGCGCGACCGTGACAGCGTCGTGATAATTTTCTCCCCCGGCGCCGCGAGCTTTGATATGTTCAAAAATTATGCCGACAGAGGAAATCAGTTTAAAAAAACAGTTGCTAAGCTTTCAAAATAAATTGCAATTACGCGGCTTAAAAGTTAAAATCTAAAAATGTCCTCCCTAATCAACAAGCAAACCCTGGAACACTTAGCCAATCTCGCCCGCATAGAATTGGACCGGCGGGAGGAGGAAAAACTGCTCCGAGACCTGCAAAAAATTTTGGAGCACTTTCAGGAGCTACAAGAGCTGGATACTTCAAAAGTGGAACCATTGGCCGGCGGCACGGAACTCACAAGCGCTTTCCGCGAAGATGCGGGGAGGGAGAATACCAATCAAAGAAGCGGCACCGAAGAACTTCCTGAAGTCCACGATGGTTTCTTAAAAATTCCTCCGGTGTTTGAATAATGAATTCGACAACTTCGACAAGCTCAGTGCAAGCAAGCACACCATAAACATGGCCATCATCCTTGAAAATCTGACGATAAAATCCTTTCACGAAGGACTTGTTAAGAAAAAATTCTCGGCGCTAGAAATTGCCCAAGCGACTTTTAAACACATCAAGGAGACTGATAAAAAAATCGGCGCCTACTTAAACTTGCGGGAAGAGGCGGCAATTAAGGAAGCCGAAGCGGTGGATGTGGCCATAGCCAAAGAAGAAGAAATCGGGACGCTGGCCGGCGTGCCTTTGGCCATCAAAGACAATATTTTAATCAAGGGCTGGCCGGCCACGGCTGCCTCAAAAATACTGGAAAATTACACCGCAAGCTACGACGCCGGCGTCATACAAAAATTAAAAGCGGAGAACGCCGTCTTCCTTGGAAAAACCAATCTTGATGAATTTGCCATGGGCTCATCAACGGAAAATTCGGCGTTCCAAATCACCAAAAATCCCCGCGACCCCGAGCGCGTCCCCGGCGGCTCCTCCGGCGGCTCGGCGGCAGCCGTGGCGGCGCATATGGCTCTGGCCGCCTTGGGGTCGGACACCGGCGGCTCTGTGAGACAGCCGGCAAGTTTCTGCGGTATCGTCGGCCTAAAACCAACGTACGGCGCCGTTTCTCGGTCCGGACTAATCGCCATGGCATCGAGCCTAGACCAAATCGGCCCCCTCGCAAAAACCGCTGAAGACGCAGCCATATTATTCAAAACAATAAGCGGAAACGATCGGCTTGATGCCACGAGCGCCGAGGTCAAATACGGCGACGAACTTTTAAATCCCGATTTTGAAACCGTAAAAAACCTGACCGTCGGCCTACCCGAAGAATATTTCATATCGGGAGTGGACGAGTACGTTCGCGCCGAAATCGAAAAAGCCACGGAAAAAATAAAAAGTTTGGGTCTGAAATTCAAAAAAATTTCCCTGCCGCACACCAAATATGCCCTCTCTTGTTATTACATCATTATGCCGGCGGAAGTGAGCGCCAACCTCGCCAGATTCGACGGGATAAGGTACAGCCGAATCAGGGGCCTCGGGGACGGCAATTTGAAAGAAATTTATTTTAAGGACCGCGGACTTGGTTTCGGAGCCGAAGCCAAGCGGCGCATTATCCTCGGCACCTTTGTTTTGTCCTCCGGCTATTATGATGCTTACTATGAAAAAGCCCAGCGCGTCAGAAGTCTGATAAAAAACGACTTTAGAGAAACATTTAAGGATGTCGACGTGATTTTGACGCCGGTGGCACCGACACCCGCCTTCAAAATCGGCGAAAAAATTGACGACCCTTTTTCAATGTACTTATCCGACATATTCACCATTCCAGTAAATTTAGCCGGCCTGCCCGCGCTGTCGCTTCCGACAGCGCCACGGAACTACGCGGACCATACGCAGAACTACGCAGAAGGTTTTCGGCGTCGGTCCGCGTCCAGTCAGCGTAAGTCCGCGTCTTTGCCCGTTGGTTTCCAGTTAATCGGCAAATGGTGGCGCGAAGCCGATATTTTGGGAATCGGCCAGTTTTATGATAGATTGAACCAATAAAAGATGACCATATCCCCGGCGCTACTCGCGCAAATCAACAATACGATAAATAGCCCCATAGTGCGGCAGATCGAACAAAAATCAATTTCTCTTTACTCGTCGAACCTGGGCGCGTTAAAAGCAATCGCCATATTACTCACGACTTTTTTTGTCGGCGCGACAATTTATTTTGCCTTGAAGATCGGCTGGATAGCTCTTCGCGTCGACAGGGTTCGAGACGTAATCTTTAAGAGCGAACTTTCCAAGCGCCGCTCAATCAAGGCCTGGAATAAAATTAAACTGTATCACTTCGCCGGCGACGACAACAGTTTAAAAATCGCCGTGATTGAAGCGGATAAGCTCTTAAGCGAGGCGCTGCGCTTGGCGGGGTTTAGGGGAGAAACGCTCGGCGACAGGCTGCAAAACATAACCGGGGCCCAACTGCCCAATATTCAAGAAATTTGGGAAGCCCATAAGTTGCGAAATCGGCTCGTCCACGAATCCGATTTCAAACTAAGCCGCGACACGGCCGAAAAAGCGCTTGCTGTCTACGAACAAACTCTTAGGGATTTGGAGTTGTTGGACTAGAAGACGCCGATTCTAAAGGGGCCCCATTTACGCCGGAAACTGTGACTTTTTGTGAACCAGGAGTATGCGTGCCGGAAATTTGGACGGCGTTGCCCAAGAGAGGCTTCAGCGCCGTGTCAACTTTCGCGTCTTTGGAATTTGACACAAAAATCTTCACGCCGCTCGTCGACGTGATAGAATATTCAACTTTGCCGCCACCGGCAAGCATCCCGCCGAACGCAACGGCGACTTCGGATGTGGAAACGCCCGGCGCCGCCACGAACAACGAGAGGTTACCGGCAAGTTCCTGATTTGCCGCCGTAAGCGAGGCAATCTGCGAACTTAAGTCCGTGTTTTTATTTGTTAATTCCGCGACTTGCGAGTTCAAGGCTGAAATCTTTGAATCGGCGGACAAGCCCGTGCCAGTTGCGGCGATCAACTTATCCTGCAGCCCGCTGTTTTGAAGGTAGAAATAAACCGCGGCGGCGGCAAAACCAATCGCCAAAACTCCCAAGACAATTGAAAGCAGGAGCGACTTGTTAAATTTTTGTGCGGGCATTTTTTGCTTACTCTCGGTCAGTTTATCAGCCAAGCTTTTCTTTTCTTCCTTGCCGGTTACTTGAGTGGGAATCATGACGTCTAATTTTGAATTCGAAACCAAATCGCTTACAACGATGGGCGTTGAGGGGGGTAAGGCGGCGCCGGAAGCCGACTCAATATTTTTCAGCGAATCTTCGATGTCTGCAGTTGACCAGCCGGCTTCAGTAAGCGCATTTCTTATCACGTCGCTCGCAACGCCGACTTTCAATTGAGATTTTATGTAATCAACCAATTGTTGCTGGACCATATTCTTATTCTACCAAAGCCACGCAAAAACAAACAACGACCTGTGTATAACCAAAAATTCTAGCGGACCCGATTTCGAAACTTTGCGCCCGCGACGGGATATTTCACTACTCATTCGCTTCGCTCGTTCCGTTTTCAAAACCCTCGGTTTTAAATCCGCTACGCTCATTCCTACACGGAGGGGATGCAGTAGCCTCCCCTCCGACCCACCCCTCGTTCAAATCCGGTCGGCACGGGACAGAAACAGAACTACCCACTTCGGGGTAGTTCTGTTTCCGCTTGCGCAGCCGACCGGATTTGAACCGGCGATCTTCCCCGTGACAGGGGGACGTGTTAACCAGGCTACACCACGGCTGCAACACTTTTAATTTAATAGAAATACGCCAAAAAGTAAAACTACTTGATGAGCTTCAAAAAATCCTCTTCACTTATGATTTCAACGCCGAGCTTCTTGGCTTTTTCGTATTTTGAGCCCGGCTCGGAGCCGGCTACGACGTAGCTCGTCTTGCGGCCGACCGATTCCGAAACTTCCCCACCCAGTGCGCGGATTTTTTCTTTTGCCGCCTCGCGCGGCAAGGACTCCAGGGTGCCGGTCAAAACGAACGTTTTGCCGGAAAATTTCGCACCCCCCGGCCGAACCTTTTGGCTTTCTATCTCCACGCCAGCCTTCTCCAGTTTCTCTAAAAATCTTATGTTGCGCGATTCGCGAAACCAGTCATAGATGCTTTGGGCCACTTTTGGCCCTATGTCCGGAATTTCCTGAAGGTCGTCTAGGGAAAGGTTCTTTAGTATGCCTGCTAATTCGCTGATTTTGATTTTCGCAAGTACTTGTTTGGCAAGTAATTGTGCGGTTTCCTCGCCGACGTGCAATATGCCCAAAGAAAACAAAAATCGAGATAAAGGAATTTTTTTTCTGCCTCCAACTTCCTCCACGATATTTTGCGCCGACTTTTCGCCAAAACGCGGCAGAGCCGAGATGTCCCCCATTTTCAACGTGAAAATATCGGCGGCGTCGGAAATCAGCCCTTCATCCAAAAATCTGTCAATAATCTTCGGCCCCAATCCTTCAATGTTGAAAGCCCCGCGCGAAACGAAGTGGTGAAGTTGTTCGCGGTGGCGCGCGCCGCAGGTTTTGGAAGAACAGCGGTAAATGGCGCCTTCGCGGACAACTTTTGAACCGTCAACCGGACAGTGTGCGGGCATTTTAAATTCCTTTTCTTTTCCCGTCCGCAATTCTTTCAAAACCCTCGTCACTTGCGGAATAACATCTCCGGCGCGGCTCACGATTACCGTGTCGCCTATCTTAAGCCCCAGGCGTTCGATTTCATCGGCGTTATGCAGGGTGGCATGGGTAATGGTCACGCCGCCGACCCGAACGGGACGCATGACGGCAACCGGCGTAAGCGCGCCCGTTCTCCCAACCTGGACAATGATATTTTCCACGATGGTCGTCGCTTCACGCGGCGAAAATTTATAGGCGATTGCCGCCCGCGGCGCCTTGCCGATAATGCCTTCCGGATTATATATGCTCACATCTTCATAACCATGATTGCTGTTGATAGACACGACTATGCCGTCAATCTCAAAATCAAACCTCTCGCGCTTCTTCTCAATGATTTTGTGGAACTCAAACACCCCTCTTAACGACTTTGCCACAGTGCCGTGGCGAAGATTGGTCTTTATGCCGTAGCTCTCCAGTGCCTCGTATTCGCTTTTGTGAGTAGGATATTTTTCGAAATACTCCTTATCATGCCCAACCACGCCATAGGCGTAGAATTTCAGATTCCTGCTCGCGGTAACCTTCGGGTCAAGCTGCCTAACGGAGCCGGCGGCAACGTTGCGGGGATTTGCGAAAAGTTTTTCTCCTTTTTTCTTTTGTTCGCGGTTTATGCGTTCGAACTCTTTTTTCGTCAACACAACCTCGCCGCGAACAGCTAACTGCTTGGGGAAGCCGCCGGCAAGGGACAAAGGGACGGCTTCGATCGTCCTTATGTTTTGAGTAACGTCTTCGCCCCACAAGCCATCGCCGCGCGTGGCGGCTTGAACCAATATGCCATCTTCGTAATCCAGTTGAGTGGCGAGGCCGTCCATTTTGAGGTCACAATAAAAATCACCCTTATATTTTCTCCCCATGTAACCCTCGAGGCGGTCAAGCCAGCCTCTCAAGTCATCTTCGGAAAAAGCGTCATTCAACGAACTCATTCTTGATTCCTTATCTTTCCAATCCAAGTGTTTCACTTTCCTGAATTCTTTGAGCGGCTTGCCCGCGACCCTCTGCGTCGGCGAGTCGGGAGTAATTAAGTCCGGAAATTTCTCTTCCAGGTCGAAAAGCTCTTTTTTTAGAGAGTCGAGTGCCGAGTCGGAAATTAAAGACCGGTCGAGAACGTGAAAGGCGTAGCGGTATTTATCAATTTCTTTTCTTAGTTTTAATATCCTTTTTTCCGCGTTTTTTTTGTCCATAATGCGTTTCGCGCCGGGCCGCCGATTGTGTGGATCATAAGCCGCCAAAGAATAAAACGAAGGCGCGCTTCGCTCCGTCTTCTGTGGCAACATTGCCGCCAAAACCCCTTGATACGACGCTCACTGCCGACTCATCGGTGCAGTCAACCACCGCGCCGGAACCGCCCCAGCACTCAATCTGAAGCATCTTCTCGTTGCCGTTCATGAAATACGTCGGCGCCATCGGGCTCAAAGCCGAGGCCATGGTGCTTGAATGATAGCGCTGTCCGAGGCCCCACTCGATGCCGGCATCCGCCGCAAAAACGGCCTTGGCCGAATTGGCAAAATCCGTCGTTTGTCTAAGCTGATAAACCATAAGCAATCCGGCGATGGCGGTCGTCCCCAAAATCGCGCTGCCCAAGGCAAGCGACGTCAGAATCATCATTTGACCGGAGTTTAGGCGGGGATGTTTCATGTCGCAATCTCCTTACAATTATAAACCTTTTCTAGGCCTTAAAAAATCCGCGGCTACAAAAAACCCCGCCGAGGCGGGGCGGTGTTCAAAGGGAAGCCGCTGTTTTACGGCGGTATTTCTATTGTGCCCGGCGCGTTAACGGTTATGTCAACTTGGAGCGGCAACGGCGTGATAACTCCGCCGCCGGTAGTATTCGTGCAAGCGAGCGTGTAGACGGTGCTGCTAGCGGGGGAAATATTTGTGCTGCCGACCGCAGCCACCGGGCCGATATCCGGACCGACGTCCGATGTTATGCCACAACCGGAAAGTCCCGCGCAATCCCAACTAAGGGTCGTCGGCTGCGGCGGAATAATGGTTGTCGGCGAAGCGGTAAAGGAGTTGCAGGATGTTTGCGGCGCCGATAGTATAAGATTTATTCGAACATTAACAGGCGCTGTATATGCACCTGACGGGAGCGATGTTCCTTGGAGCGTTATGGTGGCCACACACGACCCGGCTGTCTGGCACGAACCGAGAGGAAGGCCGGAGGTGTTCGCGGAAATGGTTACCGGCTGGGCGGGGTCGCCGTACTTGATTGACGTCGGCAGGGTTGAGGTTACGAGCCAACCGGGCGGGCCGGTATAAACGGGGTTGCCCATATAATATAGATTGGCTAGGGTTGAACCGTTCGCGCCATTATTGGAGATGTTTATGACGCCGCTGGGATTGCCGCCTTGCAAGGAAAGCGGATTGGGAGAAACGCCGATGGCTGCCAGCGGACTCCATGTGATGTTGAAAACAACCGTGCCGCCGGCATCAAGGTTCAGCGTGCAATACGGGCCGGTGCAAGGCCCCACGACTACGGCTTCGGCGACTTTAGCAATCAAGTTTTTCCAAAACCCCAGAGCAAAGATATTATTCTCCCATTCTCCGGCGGCGAATTGCTTTTCAACCCCTTTCAAGGAAAAAAGCGGGCCGGCACTGTATGGAATCGGTGTAAGAGTATACAGACACGAAGGCGGAGATCCTGCCGGCATATTCAGATATGTCTGGGCAGTGCTTGAGGTACAGGTATTGACCAAACACGGATTGGTGCTGGGAGCAGCTGAAAAAATCCACGAACTTTGAACCGGCTGGCTTGTGGAGGCATTTAGAGAGTTGACTTTAATCGTGCCCGCGCCGGCGCAAGAGGGGGGCAGCGGAGCGGCAACGGGGCCGATACCCACAAACGACGTCGGGATGTTCGTTCCGTAACCGCTAGGGCTTGCGTTATAACCTCTTGCCTTGGTTGTCTCCGCATTGCCCGCACTCACCCAATGTTGGGCCTGCTCGCTGCCCAAAAGAGCGGCAACGCTGGGAGTGGTGAAGGGGTTTAGAGAGCTGTAATTGATATCGTGAACACCACCGGATTCATAACCCCCAGAAATTCCATAACCAGCGTAACCGGCTGGGGTAATATACCCGCTTGAAGCAAGCCGGCCATAGACAATCTTGAGAGGGCTCGATTCCTCGGAGAACACCGGCGCGCTCGTTTGCGCGGACGACGCCGGGCCGACAGCCACAAAGCTAAATGGTGAATCGGCGCGCTGGCAGTCTCTATGAAACGCTCCCACATTAAACCCGGACGACGAAACGGAGCTAACCGCCTCGGTATAGAAATTCACCGAATTATCGCCGACCACGACGACAGGAATTCCCGAAAACGGCCTCAAAAATGTCACATGATACGAACCGCCGCTATTTCGCGTCACAATAAAACCCTTGCCGCCGGCAACAAGAGGACCATTTATGCTTCCCCTCACAACCATTAGCTGGCCGCCCTCCGTCTGCTCCACGGCATTTGCCGTCTTGGATTGATGGCCGACTACTATAAAGCTAAATGGCATGTCTTCTGCGTACGCAGCTCCGCTCTCGCTGCCACTAGGACAATTAGATCCATCCAAAACTTGTTTTGACGTATACACGTCAAACGAATACAAAGTTGAGGCTCTGACGGCGATATACCCCACCGTGGTACCGTCCGCGATTGACGCATGCACAATTGGCGAATCACCGCTGACAACTGCCTTAAACGGCGAGTTAAATGTCACGTGGTAATACCCTTTGTTGATGGGGCGTGACGTAAAACCACTGCCGCCAATCTTACCGCCTGACAAACCAACCGAGCCACGCAGTATACGAACAGTGTTGGAATCGTTCGTTTGGAGCGGCTGATCGGTAGGGGTGAACGGCGTTACCGTCACGCCGACGTTGATTGATTTGGAACAGCTCTCGGTGGATCCCCACTTCGTGATGCTAAAGTCATAGGTTATTTCGACGGTCGCGCTGCCTAGTGACCTAGCAGACAGCTTAAAGGTATTAGTCACTCCGTTGCCGTTGCTTGAAACACTTGTCGGGGCCAGAACAGCGACTATCGCCGAATTACCGGAGGACGCAGAAAGCGTTGAGTCTCTAACTACGCCCTGCCCTCCCGTAGTAACGACGTTCGATGCGCTGCCACCCGCGTAGACGCCATCCGTATCCCCGGCCATTATCGAAATAGCGGTTGGATATGATGTCAGACTGCAGGCTGCGGCACGGGCAATGGGTAAAAACGGCCACAGGACGAAAGCCGAAAGGAAAAAGCCGAAAACCAGCGAAGGTTGGAGATATGAAAATATTTTTCTTGATAATTTCTTCATTGCTTCTCGGCATAACTGGCCGTAACTGTCCGAAGGTTGCCTTCGTCAAAAACGGAAACGCTCGTGACCGAAGATCCTTTGGTGGCGTAAACGCCGAACGAACTGGAAGAGACCGTTTGGTTCACAATTGCCCAGCCAGCGCCAAAAAGATAGGATCTATAATCGGAAACAAGCTTGTCCAGCGTCTCTCCTGATTCCATGTCCGTCGTATATTGTTTGCCCGTACCGTAATCGACGGTATAACTTTTCAGGATCTTCGCACCGGCGTCAACCATAAGCCCGCCCAAAAAGCCGGTGGTTAATTCCCCTTCGGGGGCATAAACCGGCACCGGCTGTGTTGTCTGGGCAACGGGTTTTTGCCGGGAGTAGAGATAAATAAAAGGTATGGCAACGACGGCCGCCAAAATAACAAGCAGGGTAACGAGACGGACGGTTTTGTTCTTTCCCATGTACAGATTAATTATAGCAAAACGCATACGGACGGCAAACAAAAAACCCCAGCCGTTGCCGGATGGGGCTGCCTAAAATGGGCTAATTTACTGATTAGACAAGACCCGGAACTGGTCGCGGTTCGCCACGTAAAGCTTCGTGCCGTCCGCGGAAACAGCGAATCCTGTCGCCAGCTTGTCCCACGTAGCCTGAAGCGGCGCTACTGCACCGTCAGACAAGGAGATTTTGGAAAATCGCGAGAGGCCTGCGGACGTGTCTGCGAAAGCCACGATTAGGTCGCTGTTCGCGTTGTCGGCCACAATCCGGAAAGGATTACCGCCCAGAACGACCCGCCGCAGCTCGCCGACCGTGCCGTCGGCATTGAGCTTTGCGAAAACAACGGTTTTGTCGCTCTCGTGCAGGAGCGCAACGACGCCGGAGTTGAATATGGCGATCTGCCAGCCGCCGCGCGCCGGAGCCAGTTGACTCATTGGCGTGAGACCAACTAGCGTGGTCGAGCCGAGAAACGTCATATCGGGAACTTTAACGAAAGAAAGCTGCAGGT
>Ga0315277_10001943_pt1 | contig 29234 bp, 18 predicted proteins | sample YL17G05_15_MG_FD_203695 | JGI IMG/M metagenome (GOLD analysis project Ga0315277, IMG submission 203695) | Sediment microbial communities from Yellowstone Lake, YNP, Wyoming, USA - YL17G05_15 | ecosystem: Environmental > Aquatic > Freshwater > Lake > Sediment | place: USA: Wyoming | collected... | reverse complement strand
GGCAAGCCCATCGCCGCCGTCAACGGGAATATCGCCATAGGCATTCGCCAGCACGCGTGACGGATCATGGTTCCCGTTTCAGTTTGGCGGGACGCCTTGAAGACCGTACCCGATCTCCTCGTTGCACTATTTGCGGCCTCCATAGCCACTGGATCAATCCTTTTGAACGATTTCATTATACCGGTAGGCGATTTTGATCCGGATTGTGACCGGCCCCAGTCCAAAAAATACGTTTCTTCATGATCGGCAACACATCCTGTCGTTCCTGGCCGAGACCAGGGAATTCGTGGGAGGCGAGCTGCGCAACGGTGATCGCCCGACCGGGAAGCAGATTGCCCGACATCTGAAAGAAGTATTTCAAGCACTGCCGCGTTGCGTAACGCGGATCTTTGCCCGTGCGGATTCCGGCTTCTATTGCTGGGAAGCGGTGGAGGCATACGAAAAATTCAAGTGCCAGTTCATCGTTGTGGCGCGTAAGACCCCTCGCCTGGTGGAAGAATTGGTCGCAGCCGAGTGGAAACCATCGCCGCATACGGATGCGGACGAACAGTGCGAGTTCTGGTACCAGCCGAAGGATTGGGGCAAGGCTTACCGATTCCTTGCGCTGCGTTATGAAAAAGACCCTGATGACGAAGAGGAATCGGATGAAGTGGTGCAGTATCAACTGTTCGCGACCAAGAGCTACAAATATCGTGTGTTTGTGACCAACATGGAGGAACCGATCGATAAATGCGTGTGGTTTTACAATCAACGCGCCGGGGCGGAGAATTTGATCAAAGAATCGAATAATGATGCTGGCCTGGCCGCTCATCCTTCTCGCCTCTTTGTGACAAACCAGAATCACTTCCACCTGGCCATGCTGGCATACAACCTGAATGCCTGGCTCATGCTCTTTAATCGGGAGGCCAGCGATACCACTGTGACGCTGAAGCACACCACGCTCGCGACGGCGCGGTTGCGATTTCTCTTTATAGCGGCAAAGATATGGCACCATTCGGGACGGACAGGAGTGAGCTTCAGCGACCATTACGAAGAGAAGGGCTTGTTCAGGCGCCTAATGGAACGGCTGCGGTCAATAAAGCCAGGCGGAGACAGTTTTGTCCCGGTCGTAGAGGGGGCACTCCTCTGAGGATGCGCCAAAAACCGGGACAACAGAACAAAGGAGGGTGCCAACCACAACATTTCAAAATCAACAGGCATACGAGACCCCCAATAAAGGTGCAGCTACAAGTGTCCCACGACTAAGATAACACCCCGTCCATTTATGAACGGACAACAAATTCCGGATGGCCAGAGCAATTCAAGACTTGCTTAATAACATCCGTGCATAAAATTTTATGCACGAACTGAAAAGGCATTGAAATCAAATGTTTACATGACTGCGTTGAAGAATCGATTTTCAGATGGTCACATCAGAAGATAATCTGGCGGGTCATTCGAGTGCTCAAAGGCTTTTTCGTGCATAATTCAGGTTTATCTCGCCCGGCAGTCATAGGCCGGCTGGCTAGGTATAGATGTTGCCGTGTTTATTTCATATTATGATAATAAGGGACCCGACGCAGCAAAAGAAAGAGTGATGCCGCACGCCCTAGGTAAAACAAATAAAACAGAAGCAGAAGGCGGAGAATATGGCCGACACCACGCAAAGTTGATCTTCGATGAAAGATTGAGGCGACAAGCAATCCCAAAATGCCAAAGCAAGCAATAACCAGCAACGAAGATTTTCCAAAAAGGGCTCCCGCAAAAACCAGAATATGTCCTACAATAAATGCAAAGGTTCCTAAGAGAGGTCTGTCAAACCAATGCTGGCGAAAGGTTCCAAACGCACCGAGGCCATACCACGTCTCCCTTCGAACAAAATGCTCCAAAGTCTTGGGCTCACCGAGATGGGTTACCTGCAACTCAGGAGCATAAAGCAACGGAACGTGTTTGTCGAAGGCCCTGCGGCTGAACTCGGCATCTTCGCCGGTTGCCAGACTTTCATCAAAGCCCCCTATGCCTAAGAAAACGCCTCGGGGCACCACAATATTTCCGCCGCTGAGCGCGACAAATCGATCTGTGCTAGCCTCCCTAAGATAACTCCAAGTTTTCGCTATCCAAGATTCGTCAGGAGGAAGGTGATAGTATGAACCAGCGAGCCTCGGGTGTTCCCCTACTAGAGTCGCCGCAACGCGAAGCCAATTTGATGCGGCAACACAGTCTGCATCAACAAATCCTAAGATACTTCCTTGCGCATGCTGCGCTCCAATATTGCGTGCAACAGAAACTGTGCTCCGCGGAATTTCTATTACCTGCACACCCAGCTCAAGAGCAAGTTGGCGAGTACGATCGCGTGAACCGTTGTCAACAACAAGCACCTCATAGCGGTCTTTCCTGTAATCCTGCTCCAATAAGGCGTGAAGACATCTCTCAATATTTCGTTCTTCATTAAAGGCCGGAACGATCACCGAGATGAATGGTTCACTCATGTCGACTCTCTGTGAAGCTCATCACATCGGGAAAGCCTTTTAACGAGGGAGGGTTTATCAAGCTCGCAAACTTGCGGCAACAGGACCGGCAAGGCGGACAGGAGAGGAGGCGGGATCGAAGCCGCAGCATCGGGAAAACCAAAATGGTCAATCGAAATAGGCTTTTCGGTATGGTCACCTTGATGCTAGCTATTTGTACGCCTGGGTCATCTCAGCAGTGATTGGACGGGCAGAGAAGTTGTTTTCAATGTGACGGCTGCCGTTGGCTTCCAATTTGTGGGCGCAGGTTGGATCCGAGAGAACTTGCTGGTAATACTCTCTTCCTGTAAGCCGGTTGTTAGGGGGATTCCGCGGCGTTTGCAGGCTTGCCGAAAGCACACGATCACCGTGTTCTTCCAGTAGCCAGGACCGTCCGGGCAGCACTACCTTGTGAGTGCCTGCAATCTTGAAGGCTGCAACCAGGACATGCAGCGCGTCTTCGTATGCTTGCGTTCTGACGGTTAACACGTGAAAGGCAGCGGCAAATTCAGCAAAAGAAAAGTCCGAGTTATTAACGATTACATATTTGTAGGGAACGCCACGACAGGCGAGGCCTCAGCAGGCTAGTCTTCAGAGATGCCGAGCTTGTGTGGTGGGCCGGCCTGCATCATCGACCCTATCTGCCATTAATACGTCTACTTCTTGATCTGCAGGTTTCTGGGTTGCGTTGGAGGTGTGTGGCCCTGAAGGAGCCCAAAATAGGTCGGCCCAATCCTGCTCGGATTGATAATCACATCATCCAGATACCAGCGATTATTCCAGGATGTAATAGGGTTGACGCCGTAGCCGTCTACGATTTTGTTGCCTCCCCAGGTGATTTTGTTGACCTTGTGGTTAAACAGGGTCAAAAACTTAAATAAGCCAAGTCCGTTTTGATAGGTCGGATCGGGGGTGTTATGTGCCAGGACGTTGCCAGAGTCGTCATAAAGCCAGAACTCTGCAGCCCCGTCAAAGTTGTCTTTTGTGCCCAGGTTTAGACGATATTCGACATTAGACCAAGCATCACTCTCGTAAAGCGAATCTCCCTTAGTGGTCGAATTTGCCATGATATGTAAAGTGCCATTGTAGTCGCTTGAATATGGCAGAAAATAGTTTCCGCTGCTATTGCGGATAACATCATAGCTGTATTGGCCGCCGCCACGATCCACCGCGTTGAATGGATAATCAACTAACCCTATGTCATATATGCCCTGACCGGCACCTAAGAGATTCAATACATGAAAATTCAAGCCGTAATCGGAAGCTCCAGTAACATTGGGCGCATGGGTCTGCACCCATCCCTGTGATATGTAATCGCGAGAGTTTGTGAATCCGGTGGAAAGTTCAAGATGCTTGGGGTACCCAAAATAAGTCCAGGGCCTTGATTGGAGGGTATACCACGTTGGTGGTTCCCTGTTCCAGAAGTCGCATTCATAGCGGATGTAATCTGCCGACTTATTATTGGGATTGCGGGCGGCTGTGGATGCTCCAGATAGACGAATGTAAATCGTTTTGTAGCCAAGACTGTCGTTGTCGCCGTAAACCCATTGATCCGTGCCCAGATGCCCAAGTGTCACTCCAAGTTTAGCATTAATAGGAGTTTCCGCAACATAGGCGTGTGCAATGCTTATATAGGAAGGCTGATGGTAGGTGTTATCCGAGACGGTGGTAACCGTGTAGGTCCCATTATAGTTTGTGGTGCCAGCAATAGTAACTGTATCGCCAGCCTGAGTGTAACCGGGCATGGTAGTGCCGCCAGGGTAGAAGCTGATATTGAATTTTACTGTTCCATCCCCATTATCGACAACAGGTACATTCTTGATATAATGTTTCCAGGTTCTTAGATGGCTAATTCTAGAACCATTGATGGTAAGATCATTTGGGCAGAAGATTCCTGGAGAGGCGACATTGAGATAGTATTCCTCCGTCCCATGAGCGGATTGGATCCAGGTATATGGCCCGCCTGTTAGACTTCTTCGATCTTTGGAAAACTTAAATCTATAAAAGACGTAAACCTCCCGAAGCCCACTGGTCGGATCTCCTGGGTTCCCGAAATAGATTCCGAGTCGACCTGGTCCATATTTGGCTGCACGATTATAACCGGCGAGTTCTGGATGTGGCCCACTGTTTTCCGTAAAATTCGCGTAAGAGAGACAGGCCGATTTTCCACCCCATAATGAATAATTGGGGCCAAAGTTGGCGATAGATCTTAGGTTCTCTTCACCAGACAATGGGATCCAAGGAGATTTTGTAGTATCCACATTTGCGTAAAAGAGGCTCCAATGAGAATAGGACCCGTCGGTTGTTTTCGGCATGTAGGTTGGATGATCCACGCTGTTGATATAGCCGAGCGCTCCAGGCGGCACTGCCCAATCCTGTAAATTGTCAAAGGTTTCGACAATTCCATTCGGAAATGCTGTTTCGAGCGTGGATTGCAGGTCGGCGGGTGGGATTGTGGGGCGAGCCGCGAGGGTTGCCAGAATAATGGCAAATCCTGCGAGAGCAATAAAAGATAGGCGCTTCATGGATTACTCCCTCTGTGATTGCAAAGCCTGGATTATGCGCAGGCTTCTGTGAAATCATATCGCCGAGTGTGGACAAAATGATGTGAAAACGATCACATTTTATTGCAAAGCAGCATGGGGATGCGGGGTGCGCAGAAATGCTGCGCAGATATCGGGAGAGCATAGGTGATAACGGCAAAGAGGATGGCGAATTCGCCGAAGAGGAGACAAATGCGAAAATACGCCATGGATTGGACTTTGGCATATTAAATGATGATCTTGACCTGGACCGGCAAAAATCAAAACACGGGAAATGGTTCAAGCTTGAATCTGGATTAGTGATCAGGCCTTTAGCCGTTTAGAGCAGATGCGCGGAGACGCGTTTGAGGGGACGGGGCGCTACAGTCGCGTTATGAAAAGGCAAGTCCTCCTGGCGTTTGGAAGCTAGTTTGCATGTGACTTTCGACGCTTAAAGAGCGCCAGGGTTCGACTCAGAAAATAGAACTGAAGCAAAAATAGAAGCCGGACCGCATCGATGAGGCACAAGTTTTTGCTTCGGAGCTTAAACAGCGCTGCGATATTCGGCAAAATGAGCAAAACCAAAGGAAGCGCAAGCCATGTCCGTCGCGGCAGAAAAGGCTGAACCATGAGAGATGCGGGAAGCAGAAGCCCGTAATGTAACGGGATAAAGGCACTGGGGATATCTCTCAGGCGAAAACCATAGCTGCGAATTGCTTCCCAGTTGCTTTGCCCACGCCACCTTTCCTTCCTGATGAAAGTCCTGATCGTCGCGGCTTCCCCATAATGGGTAACCTTGATACGGCTGTCGGAAACGATTTTCCCGTAAGGACTTAGACGATAGGAGAAGTCGACGTCCTCGCAGGTGGTCAGAGATTCACAAAAACCGCCGACCTTTTGAAGCGTGTCCCTGCGCACCCAAAGGTTCATCGATTCAAGCCAAGCTACTTGCTGCACCTCCGATCCTTTTTTTCGGAGCAGATACCATGTTGTCTGGACCCAAGTTGCGTCCTTGGGGGGGACGGGGGGCGATCCCCAGAGAACGACATCGGGACGATCAAAGTACTCGGTGGCGCTTGATATCCAGTTTTCGTCGACGACGCAGTCGGCATCGACAAAGGCGATTATATCGCCCGAAGAGGATGCAGCCCCTAGGTTGCGAAGCCCTGAAACTCTCTTCGTGCTGTCCTGCAATACCTTAGCGCCAAACGATTTAGCTATGTCGACAGTCCGATCGGCAGATCCGTTATCAACGACGACCGTTTCGACGTCCGGATATTTCAATCGTTGGACCGATTCCAGGCAGGCCGGGAGGTTGGCCTCCTCGTTATAGGTCGGGATAACGATGCTTACTCGATGATTCGGGGTCATGGTCGAATCTCAGAGGCGGTCCTTGGCGCTTGACATCGCGCGCCGAAAAGTGGACGGTGCGCGTGGAGGAGGCCTACCTGGACTTGCCTTCGGTTAGCCAAGGAACTTGCGGTGCCAGAGCTCAAACATCAGAAGTGTCCACAGAATGGAGCCGAAATCGCGCTTGCCGGCCTGGTGAAGCTCCCATAGCCGTCTGATCTCGGGCTGGCGGAGGTAATTCGCGACCCGGGCATCGGGCGCCAATAGACTGGAGGCTGTCACATCCCTCAGTTCATCCCGAAACCATTGTTCGAGGGGAACCGAAAAGCCCATTTTCTTGCGGTGAATCGTCTCCGGGGGGAGGAGTGGTTCCACAGCCCGCTTCAAAATGTATTTCTTTTGCCCGTCGCGATACTTGAGCGCCAGCGGGATGCGCGCGACGAACTCAAGAACCTCCTGATCCAGCAATGGCGCCCTGACCTCCAGCGAATGTGCCATGCTCATGCGGTCTACCTTCACCAGGATATCCCCCGGCAGGTAGGTTTTCATGTCGGTATAGAGCAGCCGCGAAAGGTGGTCGTCGGTGTCCGCGCGCTCGTAATACTGCCGGGTAATCGAATACGGGTCGTAGTCTCCGATCGCTTTTTTGGTCTGGTCGGCGACCAAATCGTCCCAAAGCGACCCGTTGAATTCGGTGTTGGTAAGATAGAACGCATAGCAGGGATCGGCTGCCAGGGCTCTCAGCAGGGTCGCTCCCCTCTGGGCCAGCCTGACATGGCTGCGATCCATGATTCCCGCCAGCCCCGGAAACAGCGATTTGCAGACTGGCCTGGGCACCCAGGCGCGGATGCGGTTTTCGGTGGCATCAAGGTGGTATTTTTCATATCCGGCAAAGTTTTCATCACCCCCATCACCTGCCAAGGCAACGGTAACATGGTTGCGTGCCACTTTGGAGACGTAAAAGGTCGGCACGGCGGAAGAATCGGCAAAAGGTTCATCGAAGTGCTTAACCAGGGCGTCGAGAACCTCGAGAACATTCTGCTTGACGGTAAATTCGTGGTGCTGTGTGGCGTATCGCCCGGCGATCGTGCGCGCAAACTGCACCTCGTCGAAATCACGCTCGTCGAAACCAATCGTGAAGGTCGAAACCGCATTTTTCTGCTGGCCGGCCATGAGTGCCACGACGGCGCTCGAGTCAATGCCCCCGCTTAGAAAGGCGCCGAGCGGGACGTCGCTGATCATGCGCAGTCGCACGCTCTCTTTCAGCAGGGCGGCGAGATCGTCGGCCAGCGCCGACTCGCTGGCAGCCGATTGGGACTGAAACGAAAGGTCCCAGTACTTAGTTTCCTTTATGCCCTCCGGTGAGCAGAGCAGGTAGTGTCCGGGAAGCAGCTTGCGTATGCTCCGGTAGATGGTCTTGGGATCCGGGATGTATCCGTACTTGAAGTAGTCGTAAAAACCCTGGTAGTCGATTTCGCGCCTGACGGATGGATCCGTCAGGATTGACTTCAGTTCAGAGCCAAAAATCAGGGTCTTGTCGTCGAGGTAATAGTACAGGGGTTTTTTCCCGATGCGATCGCGCGCCAGAAGCAATTGCCGCTTGGCCCTGTCCCAAAGCGCGAACGCGAACATCCCGCGCAGCAGCTTGAGGCAGGCGGGCCCATGTTCTCGGTAGAGGCAGAGGATGACCTCGGTGTCGCTGGTGCTCCGAAAGGAGTAGCCCTGCAATTCGAGGTCGCGGCGCAGGGATTGAAAATTGTAGATCTCGCCGTTGAATGTGATCCACAGTTGCTCGTCGGCTGAAGCCATGGGCTGATGGCCCATGGCAGAAAGGTCGATAATGCTCAGCCTCCGATGCCCCAGACCGATCGGCCCATCGACAAAGATCCCGTGATCATCGGGTCCGCGGTGTGCGATGGCATCGCACATGGACCGGACGACATGCGGATCCACTGGTTGCGCGTCGTCATAGTTGTACTTTCCGGCTATTCCGCACACAGCTTAATTCTCTCTCGAGTCATTTGCCGGCAACTCGTGCGCCTGAGCTTTTATGCCGAAAGGATCGATATGCGAAATGACCCATCGGAATTTTCCACCTGCGCCGCCTGGCAGCTCCGCGACATATTCGATCTGAACACGGATGTCGTCTCCCAGGCGCTCGTGAAACGCCTCGAGCAGGAGTTTTTCATCCGTGCTGGAATATTCGGGGCCGCGAACAATCCTGATCAGAAGTTCATCGAGAGATAATTGGATGATCTGGGACCCGGCTACGCTGTGGAGCGGTTTAAAGGGATGGGTCAAAACCGAGGGCGAAATCAACCTGCCGTCCCGAAGAGTCACGATGCTCTCATTCTTGGTTGCTACTTCATCCATGAGAGGAAAGTTCCGGCCGCAGGCGCAAGTGCCGGGCCTGAGGGATGAACTATCGTTCGTCACGTATCGGATCATGGGCATAGCGAAATTGTGCAGACTTGTGGCCACGATCCGGGCAAGGTTTCCCGCAGGCGCCGGATTGTCATCGCGGTCGAGGAATTCGGTTATGCCATAGTCCAGGTTCAAATGGCGCCCGTTGTGATGTTCGCATTCGGTTGCGTAGACGGTGCGTTCCGCCATGCCGTAGAAATCGAATACTCTGCAGCAAAACGCCTTTTCGATCGCATCGCGCTGTTGTGGATAAAGAGTTTCCGAGGACGTAAGAACGGCCTTCAAGGGGAAAGTCGAGTTGTTTTTCAGAAGATACATCGCGAGGATGAAAACCGTGGAGGGATAACCCTCCAGAAACTTGATCCCCTCCTTTCGCAGCTGCGCAAAATAGTGCGGGAGGTTTTTTTCCTTCAGGTGGAAGGAAGAGAGAAACAGCTGGTTGTTGACGTAATTCCAGCGCCAGAACGGCGGATTCTGTTGCCTGATGGGGACAATTACCTTCCCCAGCACGCAAGCGTAAGGTTCCCCATAGTGCATACCGGCCCAGTGCTTCTGGCGCCAGTCGACAACGTGGTGCACTACGCAGGTGCGAATGTCATAGCGTAAATCCAGCGGAGAACCCGTCGTGCCGGTCGTGTGGCCATGGCGCAGCAGCATGCGGTGCGCACTCGTCGATATCATGCGCGGCATGTGCCTGCGAATCAGGTCCTTCGTCAGAAGCGGGAGTTTGTGTAGATCCTCGGCTGTGAGGATATCCGTCGGCATGAGCCTCCGGTCCTTCATCAGTTCGTGGTAATAGGGGACCTTGGCATAGGCATGCGCAATAAGCATGCGCAGGCGCTCGTTCTGGTACTCCCGCAAATCTGAGAGGGGAAGCCATTGCAGACGGTCAAACTCCTCGGCAAGCCGCCGGAATTTGCCGCCATACCTTTCCCAATAAAGCTCGACAGCCTTGGCATTGAGCATCAAGGTTTGGAGTGGGACCGGGCTGATGTCGTACAGTTTTTCAAGCCCCATGGGACCTCCGCGAATGGAGGGAGGTTTGAGGATGAAGGTCTGAATCGAACATCGATCCAGATCCATGGATAGGTTGGGACTGCAGCTCGGAAGGAGATAGATGGAGCCAAAGCGGCGGCGTTCGGTTGCAGCGCACGCTCCAGTGTTCCTCTGGGTTGTGGACCACAACCTGGCCGATGCACGCTTCAGAGGGAAGTACTTGTCGTGTGATCGATTGGGGGGATGGGGCCGAGCTGAACGCCAAGTCTACAGCGACAACCTCCCATACCCAGCTGGCCGCGATAATCAGAAAACACAATGTGGCCGCGATAAAAGAGCGCGATCTCCGCCGGCGCCACAGTTCCCGGAGCGAAAGCATGGCGGGCGCGGCATAGAGAGCAAGAATGAAGAGGCATGGGACATGATATCGCGAATGGGCGAAGGAAAGGGAGTAAATCAGGCATTGATACCCAATCAGCAATATCAGAAATCCATGAAAGCGTCGATCTTCGGGCGGGCTCAGGAAGACCCCGAAGGTGGCAAGGCCGATCAGAACCGCATAGCTAACCAGTATGAAGGCCGCCATCAGTACGAGGGCGGGCTTGGGAAGCGGTCCGAAGTTGCCATCGGCGGCTCCGGCGATCAGTTCCCGTTCGAGCTGCCAAAAATTGAAGAACTTTACCAGATCTCGTTTCAAGGTCAGACCAGGGTGCGAAATCACGAAATCAATGCCTGCGCGCATGGCGAGTTTGTCGATCTGTCCTTGGGTCATGCCGGCGGCCTCCGGGTGCTTGGCTGCAAGCACTCGGCCCCAATATTGTTCGCCGGTAATGTTGGCAGCATCCCACGCGCGGGCGATCGGGGTGTATTCGTAGTTTCCCATCATGAAGTTCCGGCCACCCATGACATCAATGATGACGGTGGTGTGCTGGACGCGGGTATTGCGCAACACCCACGGGGCGATCGTTACGGAAAAGCTGCAGCAAAGGAGGGCAACGCCCAGGATCCGGCGCCAGAAAGGGGCCGGCCAGACAATGAGGACAAAGAGCCCGAACACCGGAGGGAAAAGCCAGAGGATGCTCCGCGCAAGTGCTCCCAGGCCTATCAGGAATCCCGCCAGGGTCAGCCAAGTCAACGACCGGTTGCGGAAGGCGAGCAAAACGGCCAGGGCTATGAGGCAGAGAATAAATGTGAACAGCAACTCAGTCAGAAGCAGATTTGTGTAGCCCAGGAAAGTGGGGTAGAAGCAGAGGAAGCCTGCTGTCCACAGGCCGATCCGCTCCCTATATGCCATCCGGCCCAACCAATACACCAGGTAAACGATTGCCAGGCTGAGGATTAACTGAAAGATCCGGACGGCCAGCCAGTTTTCGACACCAAAGAGACGATAGAGCACCGAAACCAGGGCCGGATAGAGAGGGGGACGCGCGGAAGAAAGCGTGCCTGCCGTGAACGCGAATTCACCACGCGTGGCCAGGCTGACCGCGAGCTTGTTATAATCCCTCTCATCCCAGATGTTCAGCGGCGCATCGGCAAAATGAATGAGAAGAGCACCGCGTACCAGGAGCCCCAACAGGAGTATTAACAGGAGCCGGCGATTCATTGCGCTGCCGGCTTCCGGTATTTTTGTTTTGGCGTTGTACAACCTGTTGTAGGGCTAGGGGACGGATCTCGATGAGCAACGCCGCTGACGGGTGCGGAAGGGTTGCATGGCGTCTGGGAAATCCTGCGTTCGCCGCGAAGCGCCAGACGAAGCAGGAGACGCTCCGGAGGGCGTTTGAGGCGCGTGAACCACGGCTCGTAGACGTCAATGGGCCTTACAAGGATCGTGAAGACTCCTGCCAGCCGGCCGGCGAGCACATCGGCAAAAAGCTGGTCGCCTGCGATCGCCGTCCGGGTTCGATCGAGCGCGTGCTTTTGAAGCAAGGCTTTCAACCGGGCAGGAGAGGGCTTCATGACCTGAGCTGCGAAGGGGACGCCCAGCTGTTGCGCCAGGACCTTCACGCGAGGTTCCCTGCCGTTCGACAGGATCGAGAGCCGGATCGAAGCCTCTCGAAGGCCGGCGGCCCAGGATCGTACAAGCGGGTCGATATCTCGCGCCGTATACGGTTTCAAGGTGTTGTCGATGTCGAGGATCAGGGCGTCGAGCCCTAGCCGGCGTACCCGCTCGCTGGTGAGATCGAACACGCTGTCGACCCGAAGATCGGGCAAAAGCCGGCCCAAGAGCCTCGCCAACCGACCGCCATTATGGTTCATGATCTGCCTGATCGACTGCCTGGCGGAACCAGAGTTCGAGCCCGGCGATGGAGCCGAAGAGATTAGCATAGTCCTTGCGCCCTGAGAGATGTTCTCGAAACAACGATTGGAGATAGTTCATGTCGTAGAGCTCCCGCTCGCGGCAACTTTCGGAGAAAATGATCTTCCCGATCGCGTCCCGGAAGACTCCACGGTACCAGTTGTCAGACTCCATGTAATGCCTGAATCCCGGCACCCGGAGCCGCTTTAAGACGACGTTCAGGTGGTCCCAGAAATATAGGTAGAGCGGACCGGCGTTGAGCGGCGCTCCGGTGTTGGAATTGGGAATCCTGACCGCGTCCGGCATGAGGCGGCTGATCAGAGCCAGCTGCACATTACCGTTAGTTCTCTCTCGCACCGGCAACCGGAGCACCTGCTCGAGGAACACTTCATCCAAAAAAGGCATGCGGATCTCGATCTCGGATCGGAAGACCTCCAGGGAACTGACCGCGAGCCTGCGAACAAACTCATTAACATAATAATAGATGAAAAGGTCGGCTGGATTGAGCGCTTCGGATGCTGCCTGGTAGCCTTCCCACAGGGACCTCCGCGGCCCCTCGAGAGCGACCTCCCGGATCTTGGCAGAAAAGAGCCGCGCCGGGTCCGCGTCCATGAGCACGATATTGCCCTTGGCATAGATATGCTGCAGCGCCGGTCCACCGCCCGAAAGGCGGGTGGCCTCGGCCCGGAACCGGACGGGAAAGGCCTCCGCTGCTTTGGCGATCTCGCCCCCGTGCCCTCGGAGGAGAACCCTGAACGGGGCCCGCTTAAAGTAACTTAAGGCCACTATCTCGGTGCATTCATGGGGGTGGTAGTAGCCCTCACTCAAGCGCAACATCTCGCCGGCCAAGGCCGGGTAGTCTGCTAACTGTTCTTTTCCGATCGGCAAAAAGGTGTGACGCGTCCCGGCGATACGAGCCAGCCGACGGGCCACCCGTTGATCCATGCAGCCCTCCTGCCCCAGGGTGTAGGTGGGAAGTCCCCTGGCTGTCGGTCCGAGAGCGGCCAGAATCGCCCTTGAATCGAGACCGCCGGAGAGGGAGAGGCCGAGAAGATCGCAGTCTTTAGAGCGGACCTGAACGGCATCGACGAGGCTCGACACCGCATCATCCACGGACGTTCGTGCGCTTTTTGCGTCCGCCGGTGGGAAGAGATCCAGCAGGCGCCAGTAGCAATCAGTGGTGTATGAACGGGTTTGGAGGTCGTAGGTCAGTACCGCTGCAGGTGGCATGAGATGCAAATCGCGGAACAGGGTTTTGCATCCCAGGGGGTGGCCGAATCGGTAGAAGTCGGCAAGACAGGCGTAGTCAGGCTTACGGGAAACCGACTTGTCGGCGAGCAAGGCTCGAGTCTCGCCCGCAAACAGGATCCCCTCGGGGAGCAGGGTAAAGTACAGCGGATGCAGGCCGAGCTTATCGGAAATGAGCTTGAGCTTCCGTGTGCGGCCGTCGTAAATCGCAATGTGAAATGCGCCCCTCAAGAATTTGAAGCAGGAGTCTCCATGTTTGAGGTACTCCTCAAGTACGAAGTCTGCGTCACCGGTTCTTACGGCATCGTTGTAAAGCTCCCCATGAAAAGCCAGGCGCACCTGGCCGCCGGCATCCCGGGCCGGTTGCGAACCGGTTTTGAAAATCTTGAGGCCTGCGTGCCCCAACCCCACGCCGATGCCCTCGTCGACGAATGCGCCAATGTCCAGCCTGCCCTCCGGATCCAGAGCTTGGATCATTGCCTGCTGGAGTGGCTGGATGCCGCTTGCAGTGCCTGCCTTATACCCACCGAATACGCCTGGCATGATTTCCTCTACTTGTGGAGCAATAGGTGACTGACAAATTGAGCTGGATCAGCCAACCATAACAGCGCTTGACCTTGCGGGATTGGCAATGGGATCCGCGCCATTGGCGTCATGCGGTATCTGAATGGACATGGATAGCCGCCGCTAGAGTCCGCAGGTGCTAAGAGTCTCGGAAAGCTGTCGGGAAAGTCTCTCAATGTTGAACCGTTCTTTCTGAGGATAAGCTGCGCAAAGCCGTCCATTGACCTGTTTTTGAGCAACCATGCTTGCGAGGAAGGCGGCAATGGCGTCAACTTCCTGCGGGGCGAAGAGCTCCCCAAAACCGTAGTTTCTGATCATATCCGCCAGTGCGCCCGAAGTGCCGCCGATGGTGAGGATGGGGCGGTCGAGCATTATATAATCGTACAGTTTCGAGGGTATCTGCGTGGCCGTGTCGGGTTGAAAATTGACCAGGATGTCCGACTCGGCCAACTCGCGCAGGCACCGGTCATAGGACATGGGCGGGTCGATCCGGACTGAGCCCGCGCTGATTTCCCGGGCATAGCGCTCCTCAAAGTGATAGCCGAGGTCGGTAGCGCCAATCTGTCTGAATGTGACCTGGCAGGCATCGGGGGCGGAGCCGGAGATTGACTGAATCGCCTGGATGAGGGGCGCAGGATCGCGGCCGCCGTAAAGGAAGCCCGCGTGTGTGAGTGTAAGCTGGTTTGTGGCGGCGGCGTGTTGGGGTTCAGAGCCCCGTCCGGAGACGACAGCGGCAATCCGCGGGTCTGCCGGGTCATATCCATTAGGCAGAGTTACGAAATGATCACCCGGCAAATCGGGGAAGCGCCGGAGAAAGTCAGCGCGCAAGTCTTCCGTATTGGCAAGCACCAGGATGGCATGGCGAATGACTCTGCGTTCGAGCGACTTCTCAAGTGCATCCAGACAGCGCCCCTTGGAGCGCATGAAGCAGTTGCCTATCCATGGATCGCGAAAGTCAAGGACCAGGGGTACCCGTGTCATCATGCTTATCAGGAAGCCAACGGCAAGGCCGCTCCAAGGCATCCCCGTGGCGAAGATGGCATTGACATGGTGCCTTCGGACGATGAGAGCGCCGCGGATGGCGGCCGGAACAATCCACGGTCCGGCTGAATCCGGGAAGTGGAACAGGTCATAGAGAAAATCCTTGGCGCGCTGCAACTTGCCTGATATCCCGTTCGTTCCGGACTGGATCGCGACGACCGGGCTGGGGCCAGTGGGGGCACGCCGGCGTTTGATCGCGGTTTTGACAGCGATCAGCATTCGGAACGGGTCGATGATTCCAGTGCGATAAACCCGTTCACCGTGTATCGGCGTGGGGTGAGTGTTGTCCAATGCAACGAACTTGGGGTAGGAGCCGATGTGCGCCGTCAGGACGTGCGCCTGGGCGCAAGGCAAGTATCTAAGGAACTTGGTGACGCGCTGTGCGCCGGCAAAGCCGGTGCCCCCGACGGGCGGATAAAGATACGCGACATAGAGGATGCGGCGCGCGCATTTGGGGTCTGGTGCGTAATTGCTATGGGCTTCGCTCTGCCCCGGTAAACGCGATGATTCCAATCTACACCCTTTTGCGGATCAATTTCGCGGGATTGCCGGCAACCACCGAGAAGTCTTCAACATCCCGGGTCACCACCGATCCCGCGCCAACGATGCATTTCCTGCCGATGTTGGCCATGATGATGGATCCATTTCCAATCCAAGTGTCTTGACCGATTGTGATCTTTTCGAGACGGCCCCCCTGGTGCTGAACCGGCGTGTCCAGGTCGTCAAAGCTATGCTGGTGGCGCCCGCTGAGAACGTTGACATTGCTCCCCAGAGTGCAGTGGTCCTCGAGCCTGCACGTGCCGATATTGCAGTGAGCGCCGACGTAAACACCGCGGCCGATCTCAATGTCCCGCTGGGCAAAGATCGTGCCAAACAGGATCAGGCAGTCGCCGGCGCAACGAGTCATGGCCAGGCGGTAAAAGGCCTTGCGCAAATAGCTCCCGGGCAATCCGGGGAGGAGGCTGAGAAATTGCGAAACATCCGGGAAAAAGCGTTCCTCAAGACCGAGCGGTTTGTGACAAAGGTACAGCAGGTAAAGGGGAAGAATCACTGCAAAGCAAACGGCCTCGGCAGCGCTCTTGATAATGGTCTTCATTGGGCTGCCTGCAGATTCCTGCCTTTGCCCTCGAGCAGCTCGAAATACAGGTCAGTGAACTCCTGTGCCATACGTCGCGCGGAGAAATTCTGCTCAATATATCTGCGGCCATTGTCGGCCAACTGCCTGGCAAGCAGCGGGTGGTCCAGGACCCTAGCAAAGCGATTTTTCAGCGCTTCCACGTCGCCAAATGGAGCCAGGAGTCCGGTCTTTTCATGCAATACGAGCCGGTCCACGCCGGTAACGTCGAACGCGGCGATGGGGACTTCCATCGCCATCGCTTCCATGAGACATCGGGGTATACCCTCACTTTTCGATGCCATCGCCACAACATGCGCCCGGCGCAACAATTCCAATCGGTCCTCGCGGTATCCGAGAAACTCGACGCCGGGACCGCACGGGAGAGAATTAGAAAGGTCTCTGAGCATCTTCTCTTGAGGCCCCTCGCCTACCAGCAACAAGCGCACATCCTGGCGGTCATGCCATAGCAAGTCAAAGGCCCGGATGATAGCTGCAATATTCTTGTGCTCGATCAGGCGGCCGATGTGGATCAAAAACTTCATGCTGTCTGCATGCAATCTTGCCGGTTCGGGGCTGTTCTTGACCGCATCAATCTCGGACAAATCCACGCCATTGAGTATCAACCGGGTCTTTGCAGGCGCCACGCCAATGCGAGCTACATCATTCACAAGACCTGCAGAAATGGGTGTGACGCAGTTGCATCTGCGCAAGACATGATAACTTACCCGGACATAGAACCCCGTGGCCTTGTCGGATTGGTCGAATCCGTGTGGTGTTGCGACACAATGAGAACCCGACAGGCGGGCGGTGATAAAGCCGAGGATATCCGACTTGTACCCATGCGTGTGGATAATGTCAATCCGTTCTTTTTTGATAATCCTGCGAAGTTGCACAATTATGCCAGGATCGAAACGGCCGCGCATGGGGCAGCGAAATGCTGGAAGGCCGAGAGATCGAAAGTGGCCGTACAATTCTAGGCTTTGCCCCTTATCCTCAGGAACCGCGAGCATGCTGGAGACTCTCTCGGGATCGAAGTTCCGGACCGCAGCAAGAACCCAGCGTTCGGCGCCGTAAAACCCGGTTGATGATATGAGCTGAAGTACGCGGATAGCCCTCACCTAGGCAGCCTCCGGTCGCACAGCCGCGGCAATTCTGCCGGATGCCACGTCGTATCCCGCCGTTGATTGCCGCATAGCAATCTGCCACCAGGCGGCTTTCATCAGCAGCACAAAGTAGAACACCTCATAACCGCTGATACTTAAAAACATAGAACAAACGAAAAAACCGAACAAACTGCAATCCACGGCCTCGCGGATCGTCATCATCAGGGGATCGATCTCGCCAATGTCATTTCTTTTCGTACGTCGCCGCCAGTGGAAAATATCGATGAAAATGCATAAATAGGCAATGGCAGCCACGACTCCGGTTTCAGCCCCGAGCTGGACGACGGAGTTGTGCGCAACCCGAGGTTTCGTACTGGAATAGGAGGGATACGCCACCATGAAGTTTCCAATCCCGACCCCGGTGATGGGATGATCCAGCATCATACTAAACCCGGTCTTCCAGGCATCTACGCGGCCCACGGCCGAACCGTCCTCCTCATAGTCGATGATCGTTTTGCTGCGCTCGCGCAGGCTCCCGCCCTGGAAGACAAAGGCAGCGACCAGGGCGGCGAGGATGGCAACACCGAGGATCCGATGCCTGGAACGAACCCAAATATAGAGCGAAACGGCGGCCAGCCCGACAAGGCCGCCGCGCGAAGAGGTGAGAAAAATTGCATGCCAGGCGAAGGGGATGCAGAGCAAAAGAGCCACTTTCAATATCCAGTTTTTGTAGAGCATGCCGAAGTAATACAGGAATGGAATGCCGACAACAAAGAGCATCGCAAAGCAGTTCTCATCTGTATAAATCGCCTTGGCGGTAATATCGGTGCCGGGGCCGGGCAACCGGCCGCCGCGCAAACCGAAACGGAGATACTGATCGTTTGCCCAATAAGTGTAGTAGATAATCGTGAACAGCATCAAGGCGGTGAGATAAAACAGCTTGCGCCTGGTGTCAATAATCATTATCGAAATGAAATAAAACAACAGGACCTTGGTAAATGTGGTCACGATATATTCTGAATCAAACACGACCGAGGCGGTCTGTGTGTTGTGGCCGAAAGGACTGAACAAATAAGAGAGAACTGCAGATAGCCACATGATGAGCAGATATAAGTTTTGCCGGTCCCACAATCTGGCCAGGCTTATTTTCTGTCTCAGTGACAACACGACGAAACCGATGAGCACAGGAACCGAGGTGTAGACCGCATAACGCATATCGCCGAACACCCAGTACCAGATGGCGGCGGGATTATATACGGAAACGGTATAGTAGGCGAGCACGCCTATCCAAGGCACAAAGGGGGCGACTAGAGCGTTACCGGCTAAGAGTATGTAAAGTAAGATCTGGGCCATAGATGGCAGATTCCTCTGATGCTGCCTCGATTGATGGATAGAAGGCGTAAACGATTATCCCGAATCGACGGAGAGGCCGAATCGAGCTTTCGGCGCTGACCATCATGCTTATAGGAAGGCGTTTGTGGCGGTTCAGCGTGCAGGCACGCGATGAGCGAGGTGAAAGAGAAGTCATGATCGAAGTTGGGGTTCGAGCGGCGCCCGGCGGCGCGCACTTTGACAGCGGATAAAACTTATCGAAGCGATATTTTGGTTGAGCACGGCTATGGGGCGGGTCTGGTTGCGGGTCGGGAAGGAAGCCAAATCGCGTGTGGCCCGGGTGCGGATGAATTCTGCTTTCTCGAGAAGCGACTGAGCCTGGGAAGCATCCGCATGGCGTGCGGCATGGGAAAAAATGGCGGATTTGCGCAAATCCTGGGCGGGCCAGGTTTCGTTCGGAAAATCGAGGATCTCAGGATGGTCGAGATAGAGGCACTCGTGATCCGCCATCCAGAAGGCATAGTGAAGCAAGGTGGCGCGGGCGTGGGCAACCAAGGGATCGGGCGCCCCGATTTCGACGCTGAGATCGAGAAAGCGGGCCAGAGCCTGGAGATAAATCGTGTACATCCATCGGCGCTCGACATCCAGGAGGCGCATGGCGTCGAGATTGTCGGTGGGGGTGGCGCACGTACGGATGAGGTCGGCAAGTGCTGACAGATATTGCTGGTCTCGTGTGAGCAAAAAGGCGTCCAGACAGGCGTTCAAGGAGTTCCCGCTGGCACGCCCGGGTCCGTCCAATTCGAAGGGTTCAGGCCTGGCACTGGCCGGAACTGGCTGGCGCAGGCGCTGCAAAGAGCGGGCGAGCAGCTTGCGCAGGCGCCGGGTCAGGCCGCGATCATAGCGGATGTTTTGAAGCGTAAAGACGCCGAGGTCATGCAGTGCATTTCGCGAGCGCGCATCGCCGGTCAGGCAGTAGTGCAGGAGGAGCCCGCTCGTGTACAGGTGGTGATACGAGGGCCCTCCGCCATAGTCGTGCCTGCCCCGGCCACGCAAGTTGGCGCGGGAGTAACAGCGGTGGGTGGCTGTGGCGGCATCGAGATAGTGATCGGTGTGCCAGAACATGCCATGGTTGTACGCTGCCCGATCAGCCTCGGTATGATAGATGTCGATATCGGCGATATGACGGGCGAGCTCGTCGGCAAGCACGAACCAGAGGCGGTTGCCGCCGGCGAGGAAACGCTGCAGGCAGCCATAGATGCAATCATATTGGTTATTGTAATGGGACACGAGTGGCGCGTCGGCGGGACGTCCCTGCGACTCATGGTCGGCAAAAAATTCGCCGAAATTGCGCCAGCCGTACTCGTCGATCACCTCGCGCCGGTGGAAAAAGGTGTTGGTTCCTGAGACCGCCGAATCCAGAATCGCCAGCAGTTCATGATTCGGGTCCTCCGCTTCTGGAACGAGATAGGGAACGGAGTCGCATCGGCAATGCCATTCAGGCGGCATCACGGGAATCAGGGGGCGATAAATCCATGTCAGAGACGGCGGCAGTGCCGCCGGAGTGCCAAATGCCAGGTATACGGTATGGGTTTTTTGCTCTCCGGGCTGAAGCTCGTAGCCGGCCTCCGATTGCTCGGGAAAGAAACCCAGGGTCAAGGCGCGATCCCGACAGGCAATCGATTTGGGGAAATCCTGCCAGAAGTAACGGAAGGCGGCACTCACCGCCGGATCCGATCCCCGCAGCGTCATGATCGGATTCGCCCGCTTGCCTTCCTGCACGAGGGCGCCTTCGAGTTGGACCCTGTAGCCACGGAAAGAAGTGGTGACCTGCCCATTCCTGTCTACATGATTGCTGGAGTGCCAGTTTTCGCCTCCGCTCGAGTCCTGATAGATGAGAAGATCGCCGCCCGAGAGGTCCTTGCCGGACTCAAATCTCACTTGACCCAACGGACTGGAGAAATGGGGATCGTCCTCGTGAATCTTTAAATCGGCCGTGCAGGCTGACGTTCCTGCCAAGGTGAGGTGAAGGTTGAGGGTTTTAAAATAGATTGAGTTGGGATCCCCAAGATCCCAAAGCCCCCAAGGATGACAGGCGCGCCTCGGGTTTCGCAGAGCGACGTCGAGCCTGACCAGCGGGGCGCCCGCGAAAAAATGCAGCCGCGCGGCAAGACGGGCCGCCTGTTTGCGATCCGAAGTGCGAAATTGACCTTCGAAGCGCAGCGTGACCCGCACCGGGCCGGTTGCTTCCAGAGTCGAGAAGTCGATTTCAGGTTGGATCTTCTTTCCCTCGTGGTCGATCAGGAACATGCCCCTGGATGGTGAGAGAAGATCGCTGCCACCGGCAGTCAGGCGGGAGAAGGGGCCGAATCTGAATCGATCCAGATGAAAGATCGCGCTGCCTGCGGTCACGACGAAGCTATCGCGTTGCTCTAAAACCCTAAGTTCTTCGGATACGCTTGCTGAACCGGGCTCCCCTCCATCCCAAGCCACGGAGAGCGTTTTGCTCGACAGGGCTTGGAGCGTAACCAGGAAGTCTAACAGGACCCATTTTAAGCTGCCGTCGCTCCAGTGCGCGAGCACCTGTGTCTGAAGCGGAAGCCGGCCCACCTCGGGATCCATCAGCATCAGGCCGGACGTCGAAAGGACCAATCCTTTGGGGAAAGGAACCCCCATGCTGATCGGCTCAGCGAGGCGCTCGATGCCGGCTGTCTCGATAAAGGAGATTGAAAGTCTAGGATCGCTCAAGGTATTGCAGGAATCTCATTGGGCTTCGGAAATTATTGTGATGGCTGCACTGGGAGCGCGGGCGTCCCGCCCGCAAACTTGAGGTAAAGCAAAAGTTTCGAGTTTGCTCAGGCTGATGCGGGCGAGACGCCCGCGATCCCAGGGCCGAATCGCGTGTCGCCGTTGGAGAGCCTTTTGTCGCCGTGGTCTGGTCAAAAACTATGCGGCATTGGGCGTCCCGCCCGCCAAATCGGCGCGCGGGACGCGCACGCTCCCGTGTTTTCAGTTACTATATTATCCAATCCTTATCCAATCCTCAATAATGCACCATGCCATGGGACGATTGCCCCTGAACGTGCCGGGGTCCCGCCAAGGCATCATACAGAGACTCGTATTCCTGAACCATTTTCTCGACGGTAAAGAGTCTGAGGAAGCGCTCCCGGCCCGCAATTCCAACGCGCTGCCGCAATTCGCCGTCGCGGCCGAGAAGCAATATCTTCTCAGCCAGGGCAGCGTCGTCATCACTCGCGACGACATAGCCGGTCTGTCCTGCCACGACGATTTCCGGATTCCCGCCCACATCGGTCACAATGCAGGGAAGGCCTGCCGCCATCGCTTCCAACAGAGTCATCGCGGTCCCTTCGCTGAACGAGGTGAGCAGGAACAGGTCCATGATCCGGTAAAACCGTTCGGCATCATTCCGGTAGCCGGTTATGCGCACTCGTGAGGACAGCTGCAGCTTGCCGGCCAGTTGCTCCAGGCTCTCGCGCTCGGGACCGTCACCGACCAGCAAGAGGTACGCCCTGGGATTTTCGCGCAGGACATGCTGCAGGGCGCGGATCGCCATGGCTTGATTCTTGATGGAATCAAGGCGCGCCACCGATCCCATGACGAACGCGTGTTCCGGGATATCTAAAGATGAGGCCAGCCCGGATTCTTTCTGGCGCTCACCGGGAACCGCAGGCACGCCATTGTAGATTACCTTGATCCTGGCAGGCGGGAAATTTTCGTATTCAATCAGGGCGCGCCGGGTGGCCTCGGAAATTGCCGTGATCTCATCGGTAAGCCGACTGAGCAGCGGATTGGCCAGGGCACGCTTCAACTTCCTGCAGTCCGGATAAAACCTACCATGTTCCGTATAGAGAACCTTGGTCCGGGTCAGGATCGAGGCCAGGAGTCCATATATGTATGGCGTATATTGGTGGCAATGGAGCACATCCACCCGCCGGCCGACAATGAAGCGCCGAATCTGCGCAACGAGATGGAGATCCAGGCCGGGTTTCCTGTCAAAGCCCGTGACGGCGATGCCCTGGCTCACGAGTTGAATTCCAAAATCACCGATGGGAACGCTCAGGCACAAGACGGACACATCGTATAGAGACCGGTTCGTTCCGCGCACCAGATTATAGATGACGCGTTCGGCGCCCCCGATGCTCATGTCAAAGGTCAGGTGCACGATGCGCTTCATTCGCCGGCGTTATCGGTATAGAAGTTCGTCGAGTTTCTGCAGGTTGGTGTCCCAGCAATAATGCGCCCGGATGTTATTCACGGCGTTTTCCCCCAGAACGTCCCGTTTCTGGGGGTGGCTGAGCAGGTCGATGACTTCACGCGCGAAATCTTCCGGCTGGTTCGCCACGACAATGTCGGAGTTCTCTGTACAGATGATGCCGTCCCGCGCGTTCGACGTCGCCACGACCGCATTGCCGGTGGCCATGGCCTCGAGGACCTTGTTCTGCAATCCCCGGGCGATGCGGAGCGGGATGACACACACATCCGCCTTCCAGTAGTACTCTCTGATGTCGGGCGCGAAACCGGTGACCGTCACTCCCGGAATCCTGGCCAGGTTTCGCACCTTCCTGGTGGGATGGCTGCCGACAATGTAAAATTCGGCGCCAGGGAACTGCGTCCTGATCGGCGGCAGGATTTTTTCACAGAACCATTGCACGCCGTCCTCATTGGCAAAATAGTCCATGACCCCCGTGAAAAGGAGGATGGGGTTGCGATTATCCGGTCTCTTACGCTTGGGTGTGAAATAGTCAAAGGAGACGCCGTTCTGGATCACACTGACGTTCTTGGCCTGGGGGTAAAGTTTTTCGAATATGACCTTTTCTCGTTGCGACACGAAGATCGTGGCATCAAACCTCTGATTGATCCTGACTTCGTAGGGGAATAGGCGGCGATGCTCGACCCCATAGAGTGCGCTCAAGGGCCGCCGGGCATAGTTGGAGTACTGCCGCCACTTGTCCGAATCCAGGTCGACATAATCCATAATCAGCTTGACGCCGTCGGCACCGTTTTGCCGGAGAACCGATGACCGGAACACGTACTCGGCCATGCTGGAGCAAAAACAAACGACGGCATCAATATTTCTGTTTGCCAGAGTCGAGTCTACGTAGCGTTGCAAGGAAGGGCCGTAGAAATTGGCCACGGAAAATGGCCGGGAAGAGAGCACGTTCCGAATCAACTTGATTCTCTTGAAAAAGTGCCGGGCGTAGACTTCCTGGCAGAAGTCCGAGAGCGTCGCAACATATTGATGGTCGGCCTCGTGATCGAGGACCGTGCCCAGGTATATGTTGTGGTGCTGGGCCAGGTACTTGATCTCATTAAAGGATCGGATCTTGTCCCCTTTATTGGGTGGATACGGAATGCGGTGGGCAAGAAACAGGATGTTCAGGCGCCTGGGATGTAGTGCCTGAACGGGCTGCGGATGGGGAAGATCCGCGGCCTGGCGGCGCTCGGGCGGATTCCATGTCGTGATGACTCGGCCCCTGAGGTTGTCCACAATGGCAAGCGCAGAGGCCAGGTTGACCATGCAGAAATAGAAGGGAATCGCCACAACTCGCCCGGTCCGTGACTCCTTGGCACGCATCCGGTAGCCTGCAAGTGCCAGGGCGTAAAACAACAACTGCGCGATCAGCGACACTGCGTAGATACCGCCAAGCGGCCAAAGGAAGAGGTTGCTCGCAAAGAGAGCCAGCAGTACAAATGGAATCAGCCAGCGAAGGAGCTTGTGGGAGATCACCTCCAGGGCATAAAGGGGGTAGCGAAGCGGATTGAGCACCTCTTTGACCCGGAACAGCCCGCGCCAACTGCGATTGACAATACGCCTTTTCCGGCTGAATTCTCTTCGGAAATCTCCGGCGGTATCCTCGTAACAGATCGCACCGGGCTCGTAAACGCCGCGGTAACCTTTCGCGACGATCTGCAGTGGATTCACAAAATCATTAATGTCCTCGGGGCGGAGCGCCTCGTACAACTCTTTTCGAATCGAATAGATGGCGCCATCGGCGCCGACCATGGAGCCGATCTTTGACTCGAGGGCCTTTAATTCGGCCTCATAATTCCAATAAAGGCCTTCGGTTCGCCCCACCGCCGAAAACGCCACATCCCGATAGCGTGATTCTCCGGTTACGCAGCCAACGGCAGGATCGGCAAAGCTGCGAACCAGCCGGCGAAGCCCGTCGCGTTCGAACATCGAGTTGGCATCGGTAAATACGATGATTTTCCCCCGAGCCTCAGGAACCGCCATGTTTAGCCCGGAGGTTTTCCCTTTTCTCTCGGCTTGGCGGATCAACCTGACTTCACCGGCATAACGGCTGACGATGGAATCCGTGGCATCAGAAGAGGCATCCGAGACCACCAGGATCTCGAACTTATCTCTGGGGTAGTCCAGTGCGAGCGAGTTTGCGATCTTTGCTTCGATCACTCGCTCCTCGTTGAAGGCCGAAATGATCAAAGAAACATGCGGACAGTAGTTGTCGTCCCGTTCAATGCGCTTGCGGATGAACAGGGCCAAGACAGCGAGCAGAGCGTAGTAGCCCAGATAGACGTAGACGATGTAGCCCCAGCTGAGGAAGAAGACATACTGGAGGATTTCTACCATGACACCTCGTTACTGTGAGGTTGCGAAGGCAGCGTCAAGAGCAAATAAGTCACGGAATTAATCCACAGACGTGGTTGTTGCGCCCGGTGCAGACATATCCCCGCTAGTTGGTGATGAACTTTCGAATGTGCGGTCCGAGCAGAATGGTCACCGACAGCGGCAGATGACGCCAGAGCCGCGCAGCCAGCAGATATTTCGGATTTTGGGACAACGGTGTCGGGGCGGGCAGATTCTTTCTGGGAAACAGCTGCCAGTTAAGCTGCACCGGTTTTGCACCCCATTGTTCTTTGAATTTATATGTGCCCGATCCGATGCTGGAACGCCCGAAGTCGAAGGAATGGCAAGCCCGGCCGCAAGCCATCTGCATGGCCTCCCAGTAAAGCAGGTTGTTGGGACACTTGGAGAAATAATTGCGGAGTGATGAAGCCCACGGAACAATGATGGACTCCTTGTAAAACAAATACAGCAGCCCCCCCACGGTTTTCGTTCCCTCTCGAACAACAATCACCCCCGCGTCCTTGCGGAAGTGTTTGAGAATGGCTGCAAAGAAAGCCATATTGTGGACGGGTGAGCCCAGTTCGCGCATGTTGACCGCGAACACAGAGTAAAACTCCTCGAGGAGATCCGCCCCGCCGAAATGGGTGCACAATCCCTCTTTGGCGGCTTTCCGCACCTGGTTTCGAACCTTGGCTGGCAGATTGTTCCAGACCCCATCCCTGCCGGCCGAGATGTCAAGCACCATCGAGACCTTGTCGAGCCTCAACTCGCCGCCTGCTTCAACAGGCTGCTGATGCCGCAATTCGAGAGCGTCGGCCCGGCATTTGTCGCGCAGCGTTAAGGCGTGATTGAGCAAAAGCTGGACGACCACCGGCTCCGGGGCCAGGATGCCGCCATAGTCGAGAAACGGCATGGAACACAGGGTGTTGCCAAGCCAAAATCCCTTGACGCGCACAAGGGGGAGCACTCCGACGATCTCGCGGCCTTTCGAGGCAATGAGGTAAAACCCGCGGTGTCCATAGGCTTCCTGGACCACTCTCTGCCAGCAGAACAGATGGGCGATCGTGGAATCCCGTGTGGCGGTCACGAACTGGTCCCAGAGGTCGCATTCTTGTTCCGAACAGAGAACCACCTGAGTTTTGCTCGATGCCGGAGTCGGAGAAAGAACCCCTTGGGACTCGGCGGGCAGGGTTCTCACAGCTTCGCCCTCTCAGTTACAGGGAAAAAACTGTAACATATTGATAATGGGATGCTTATATGGATGCCCAAAATTAAAACAACATCAACAAGTGCTTAAGAACCCAGTGAGGGGGAACACGCAAATACTACTACAAAGGTCTTGGCTTTTCACCCCTCAGATTTAAGTCAGAGCCGAAGACTTCATGAATCCCCGGTGATTTACATCGTCAATTGTGACCAACTTGTTATGATAATCTGTCGAAAGGCCCTCCCGGGACCGCATGCGGCTGGAACGCCTCTGCCGCTTATGCCTGCCAGTCACCGCTGGCTACCGAGCGGCCCGGGGGCATCTGCTTCGTTGGCGCTCCTCGACGATGTGCACCGACATCGCCTGCGTCGCGCCGCCTTGCATCTGCCCCCGCGGCGCCCGGAACGCGGCCCCTCCTAATTTAATTCGGTGAACCACCGGCTTTGCCGGTGGACTCCCGGAGTTTGACAATTCCGGGAGTGGGCAGTGCCGCGCCTTCGGCGCTCACTTCAATATCATCCTCCTATCCCGGCCTGACGGCCGGGCCTAACCACTGCCGGCCCTTCGGGCCTGGATTTCTGGTCAACCGAAGGATGCTGCGAAGCTGAGGGAAGATGCCCAGTGCGACTGCTGCACAGCGGGCAAAGGCGCTGTTTCTGGAAACGCCTGCAACCGAATCTTGAAAAGCAAACCACAGAGGACACAGAGACACAGAGGAAACGAAATAAAAAAATCTCTGTGATCTCTGTGGTTCAAAAATATACTTTCTGTTAAAAAAGTGTATGTTTGGATTAGTTGCACAGGGGGAAAAGGGGAAATCGCTAAGATTGCAGAGCACATCATCCAATTCTCGGCCCCTCTACGCTGAGCTTGATGAGGGGGATGGATCGGGCATTGACTTGGCATTGAATGCTTTTTATAATGTTTTCACCCCTTACCTCCGATTTGTGTACTGAATATTGTGTCGGTTCAAAGCAAGGCGGACGCAAGGCTCGCGACAACCCAGAGTTTTCACAGGCCGGAAGCCTGTGCGCGGGTTGTTTTCGAAAAAACGTGCCGAGCGCGCAGGGGAAAACATATGATAGATATAAAAAGCTTGGGAATTGGAGGCTGGCTCAGGATTTTTTGGCGGCGCAAATGGTATTTCCTCGCCGTGGCGATTCTGGTCTCTGCCGGTGTGACTATTTATGCCATGCGATTGCCACAATCTTTCACTTCTGAAACCAGCATCCTCGTCGAATCCGCGATCATTGCCGAAGATTACGTGCGGCCCGCCGAACGATCCAATCCGGTGGAGCGGATCAATGCGGTTCGGCAGCAGATCGACAGCCGCAAGTTTCTCCAGCGCATCGTTGAAGATATGCAGTTGAATGGATTCGGAACCCGCAAAGATTTCGTAATGGAGGATGCGATCCGGGGTCTCCGGAGCAGTATCATAGTAGGCACTACCACCGGGAATATGTTCAAGCTCTCGTATTCCGCGACCGAGCCGCGATCTGCCCGCGACGTTACCAAACGGCTGGCGGATGTATTGGTCCAGTCCAACAATTCCGCCAGAAAGACCAGAGCGCTCGAAACCGATCAGTTTATTGACGAGCAGTTGCGCCAGATTGATGGCCAGCTCACGGCACAGGAAGAAAAGATCAAGAAATTCAAGACCGACCATCTCGGGGAACTTCCCGAGCAGGGTTCCGCCAACATCAATACCCTGAATACGCTGAATACCCAATTGGCGGGGGTGGATAACGCCATTCAACAGGCCACGGATCAGCGCAAGCTGCTGGAACTCAGGCGATCTCGCCTGGAGGTTCTGGCGCGTGCCTTCCCGACGGCCCCACCTGCAGGGTCCGTCCCCGAAACCAAGGATAAACCTGCCCCTGTTCCGGTCCAGAATCCGGTTTTGCTGGCACTAAGAGCAGAACTCTCAAAATACTATGCTCGGGGATATAGGGATGATCATCCCGACGTCAAGCGCATGATCAATGAGATCCGGCGATTAGAGGAGCAGGCCGCCAATAGTGCCGCCGATGCCAAAGCAGCTGAAAGTACGGCTCTGACTCCCTTGGGATCGGGCATGAAACCGGTTGACGAGCGAAACCCGGCCAATGCCGCGAGCGCGACGCTGGTCGATATGGAATCTGAGACCATCAAGCTCGAGATGGAAAAAGTCGACAATGAGCTGATCCGCCAGCGCAAGGAGCGGGAAGAGATCCTGAAGCGGATGAAAATCGTCGAAGGCCGCTTGAAGCAGGCTCCTGCCATGGAGCAAGCGTTGGCTGTGCTCATCCGCGAGCATGACAGCCTGCGGGCCCAATACAATAACCTGCAGCAGAAAAAGTTCAGTACCACAATGGCTGCAAACCTTGAAACCGATCCCAATGCCGAGATATACAAGGTTATCGACGAAGCCAATTTGCCTGAGAAATCGGCGTTTCCCAATCGTGTCCAGATTATTCTGATGGGAGTGGCGGGCGGCATCGTGCTTGGTTTGGGCGCCGCTTTTGCGCGCGAATATCTTGATCCCAGGCTGCGCGATGAGGAAGAAGTGACCGCTGTTTTGAAACTCCCGGTGCTGGCATCCATTCCTGAAATCCCCAATGAGGCTGTCCCATTGCGCAGGCGCCTGCCCAAGGCATCGGGTTCTGCTTGAGACCTGGGATGCCCGCCATGCTTGGCTGACATGGATTTCAGCTTTACATAATCCCCAGGATTTCCGCAAGACAGATACTAGCCAAGGGGGCTGCGCCCCTTGATATCCCGCCAAAAAGCGGCGGGATATGAGAAGCCGGGAGCCAGAAGCCAGAAGGGATCTAAGTCCACCATTTCATAAATACGGTAACGTATTTTCGCCCCTCGGGGATTCACGGGCTGGAAGCCCGTGCCACGTTAACAGGCAGTCGTGGCACGGGCTTCCAGCCCGTGAAACTGCGAAGCCTGCTCCATT
>Ga0315277_10001942_pt1 | contig 29243 bp, 14 predicted proteins | sample YL17G05_15_MG_FD_203695 | JGI IMG/M metagenome (GOLD analysis project Ga0315277, IMG submission 203695) | Sediment microbial communities from Yellowstone Lake, YNP, Wyoming, USA - YL17G05_15 | ecosystem: Environmental > Aquatic > Freshwater > Lake > Sediment | place: USA: Wyoming | collected... | reverse complement strand
GTTTTTCTCTATATCGGCACTCCGTTAGCGCTGACTCTTAACCTCCAGCTTGAACATTCATCGTGGAATGGCTTCACTTTCTGGGATCTGATCTTTCCGCTTTTCCTCTTTATTGTCGGGGCCAGCATGCCCTTTGCCCTGAGCAAAAGAATCGAGCGCGGAGACAGCCGTAAAGAACTCTATATTCATATTTTCAAACGTTCCCTTACTCTGCTTGTTCTCGGGTTCATTTATAACGGCCTGCTGGATTTCGACCTTTCAAATTTCCGCTACACCGGAGTTCTCCATCGTATAGCTGTCTGCTACCTGATTACCGCCTTGATCGTCGTGAACACCAAAGTCAAAGGACAAGCTATTATCGCCGGGGCCATCCTGCTTATTTACTGGGCGATCATGGCCTTTATTCCCGTACCCGGATTCGGCGCGGGAATGCTCACCCCGGAAGGAAATCTGGCGGCCTGGATCGATCAGCATTTTCTGCCCGGCAAGTTCTGCTGTTACGGGTTTGGCGACAATGAAGGAATCCTGAGCACGATACCCGCGGTTTCCACGACCATTATCGGCGTTCTGGCCGGCCACTGGCTGAGATCCTCAGCCTCACAGAATAAAAAAGCAATAGGACTTTTCTTGGCTGGCCTGATAAGCTTGAATCTGGCCTTAATCTGGAAACTTTTCTTCCCGATCAACAAGCTTATCTGGACCAGCTCTTACGTACTTTACGCGGCCAGTTGGAGTCTGTTCCTGCTGGGCCTTTTTTACTGGATCATTGATGTCCGGGGATACGCCAGGTGGGCATTCCCCTTCGTGGTGATCGGGTTGAATCCGATAACGATCTATGTCGCCCAAAGTTTATTCGATTTCGGCATCATCGCCAATATTTTCATCCACGGCTTCATAGAACATTTCGGTTCTTTCAAGCCTGTATTCTGGGCCTTCTGCGTTCTCGCAGTCAAATGGCTCTTCCTTTATTTCCTGTACAGGAAGAAGATTTTTTTAAAGGCCTAGAAGCGTGTTGAAAAATTCAAAAACTAGGGAAAAAAGGCTGTCAAGGGTCGGCCGTAAGGCCGATTTACATGCCCTTGACAGCCGAAAAAGCAATAAATTTAACATCTGGGAGCGTTGAAATTTCTTTTTTCAACGCCCCTCTAGAGCCTGGCCAGGTGGAAGGATTATAGACTGGTTTAACAGCAATCTTTAAAAGAAAAGGGTTTCCCGTATACTATCAGGGAAACCCTTTTCTTATCTGCTCAGAGAGACTGGTCAGCTCTGGAAATTCTCGTAAGGGAGCATGAGGGTTCTGACCATTTGCTGACGGAGGGCGAGGTTTTTAACCATCTCATCTTCCAGAAAGCTTATCCGCTGACCGAAACGGTCGAACATGACATCGCGGCAATCAATCATTTTCAGCGGGCGGAGGGGGTCGAAAAGCTCGTCATAATTGGGCCAGATATTGACCATCGCCCCACTCTTGGGGACACTCGAGCCGGGCAGAAGTTTCCAGGGCTCAAACGTTATTTCATCCGCCACTATAGCCTGCTGGAGCCTCATGGACAGGTCTTTGGGGATAATTGCCAGATCCTTGTCGCTGGTCTTCCAGTACCCGCCGGTATTGAAAACATAGCAGGTAGTGCCCAAATTAATGAGCTTGAGGAATAACTCGCAGTCCGTGCTCAGGAAATGGCAGCGGAAAGGGTTGGCGAAAGGCTCGAAAACCAGCTTTTTCATTTCTTCAGGGGAGACATTTTCCGCGGGGGTGCGTTTAGTCATCAAGGTAGCACCCATGGCCGCGGCAAGTATCGGGTTATCAAGGCGCACGATAGGCGGCAGGGTGGAATCCTTCATCAACCAGACCACTGCATCCGGCTTTCCAGTCTTGTCGCCGACAGTGCCCAGAACATCGCGGCTCTTTATGCAGCGGCCATTTGCATTTCGGACATCATTAAGCAGGGGAATCTTCTTCCCGTCGATCAAGACCACTCCCTCATTCATAAAACTATAAACCATCTCTTCGGTCCAGCCCCGGTCGGTCTTATCGAACAGAGTCGGCTCAAGGGCCATCGAGCTATTGTTGTCGAAGTCAATTACAAAAGCATCATCGTGGATGATCACTCCGCCTTTACGGTTGGTCAGGGCGCTCTTGCCGCTGCCGGAAAGTCCGAAATTGGCGGTAATTCTTCTCTTGCCTCTATAGGTGTCCTCGCGGATTCCACCGTGGCAGGGGACCATGTTCTGTCGCACAGAAGCCCGCCAGATAAGGGTCAGGGTGCCTTTCTTCATCTCGCCGAAATACCTCATACCCAGAATAGCGATGGCATTGGCAGTGTCCTCAATTATCACCAGCCCATCCGGGTAATCGGGATGACGCCATTCCGGGTCCACGAGCACAAGGATATCCGCTTCTTCAAGCGGATTGCTTCTCTTGTACCGTTCAATCGCCTCTCCCTCGTAAGCCTGAAAATTAGTCAGCCAGTCGAAAGCGTTCTTGGCGTGGCGTTTGGGGATAATGAGGTTCATCTTCATCATGAATTCCTCGGTCAGGCCGCCAATAGCCGAGGTCACTATACATTCTTTTTCGCCCATGCGGAAAATAGCATCCCAAAGCACGCCGAGACAGCGTTTCCGCTCTGCATCATCCACCCGGCTCATTACTCGCCTCGACTTCGCCGTACGTCCCACCACATTGCCGTCACAAGAAAGCAGAGCAGGGCTTCCCGGCTTTATGCCGAACTGCTCCGGCTTGTACATCGGTAGATCCAGCTCGATAACCCCGGGCTGCCTGCGCGCAAGCTCATAAATCTCGGCATGTCCCATACATTTCACATTGTTGGCCTGAAAAGCCGCCTCTATTGTGGCCCGGAAAGGACCTAGGCGAGAAAGGTCGTTCTTATAAAATTCATAGCTGTTTTTCGTACTCATCGCCACCCCGTTTATTTTAGAATTTAAAAGTTAAAAACAACATTCCCTTTTTAAAAATTGCTATCTTTTTGGGATTGTAAATTGGATAACAATATATAATGCGATGAGAGTAAAAATGAAATGGACCAGATCGGTTAAAATTTTTAACCTTGCTTGAATGGGTTACAAAAATAAAGACCAGTGGATAAGTCTGCAAGGAAATAATTAGTACCATTATTTTTCTTTACACACGGATTATTGCAGAATATATTGTCCGAAATTTAAATCGTTGAACTGCCATTTTTTTTCATCCCTCAGCCGGAGGTTTCGGTGGATAATCAGACTACGAGTCCCGAGGGTAAGAAAACTTACAAGGAATGGTCTCGCGAGGATGTTATAGCCTGTATTCTGTCTCCGCTCGCTTATTTTCTTATCACTGTCGGTACACCCCTTCTCCTGTTGAACCAATGGATAGGCTGGCTTACAATTCTTATCGGCCTGGTGGTAATTGCAGCGATGTTTATTATTATCGATCCTAAATTGAAAGCATTGAGCGATGAGTTCGAGAAAAAGCAGAAAGCATATCTCGAAGAACTGGATAAGATTATCGAATGGAAATCAAATCCCTAATCGGGAAGCTGAGCGTACGATGAATCTCGACATTTTGAAGCCCATAGGAAATCCTGTACTGGGAATTATAATACCATTGGCTGTATTCATTTTAGCCACAGTACTTACCTGGTGGCTTTACCGTCATTTCTCGAAACCAGAGAAATGAAGCTCTGACTGTAAATTAAGCCAGGTCCCATAGCTCTGAACGTGAATTCTTTCCCGGCATTATTCAGCGGATAATACTCGCTACAACATTCTAAAACGTTCAAAGAACCCTTATCGTCGAGGCCACTTTCTCAAAGTTTTCAGGAGCAGAGAACAGGAGCGGCACCTTAATCGTTTTATTCCTTTCTTCCCAGAGATCGATCCTCGCCGGCGTACCGTCCAGCTTACCCACCTTTATGCCCCAGGCTTTATTTATCGCCAGGATAGCCGCCGCATCCCAGAGGTACACGCTTCCCTGGAGCACTCCTGCAGTTGTCTGACTGGCGGTGACGAGGCCGTGATACACCGCGCTTCCCAGAGAGCGGACCTTGCCCGGGAAAGTGATCGAATAGCGGCGGTGGGAGTCGGACGGGATATAGAGCACTGCTTCAGAGTCCAGGATAGCCGGCTTTTTGGGCCGGCAGGGCTTGCCGTTCTTGAAAACGCGGCCATCAATGCCCGTATGATAGAGCTCATCAACCACAGGCAGGTAAACAATCCCGAAAACCGCCTCCCCATTTTCAACGAGGCCCAAAGAGAAAGCCCAGCAGGGAAGGCCGCTGACAAAAGAACCAGTCCCATCCAGCGGATCTACTACCCAGCACGGTGCATCCTCACCTGTTCCCTGTTCCATTCCCTGCTCTTCCCCTAAAATGCCGAATCCCGGAGTCAATACCCTGAGCCTTCGCCTTACCAGTTCCTCTATCTCTTTGTCAGCAGCGGTGACAAAACTCGCATCGGATTTACGCTTCGCCTTCACCCTGCCAAAATATCCGCGAGCCACTTTGCCTGCCTCATGCGCCAGAGCTACTATTTCACCATAATCGAACTTTTTCATCTACACCTCATTATTCAACACCTTTCCACTTTTATTCTTGCCAAAGATAAACCGACCTTATAATACTAACCTCATCTTCATTTTTCAACAATCAATCCCTCCTACCTGGATTTCTATATGCCGGTTTTTGCGGTTGAAGAGCTTATCCCGCGCCTTAGAGAAATCTTTAAGGAACGCGGGCTTTCTATTCATGATGCGAAGGTCATGGCGGATATTGTCCTTGACGCTGAGGCCTCGGGTAGAAAAACTCACGGGCTGATCCGCGTGCCGTGGATACTGGATCAGCTTGCCGTAAAAGGCCACCCGCGTGGAAAATGGCTCCTGGCCAAAGAAACTTTTGCGCTTTATGACGGCTGCAACGGACTGGGATACCTTGTGGCCTATGAATGCACGAAAAAAGTAATTAAGCTTGCCGGCAGTTCATCCCCGGCCCTGGTCGGGGCACGAGGCGCTACCCATACCGGGCCTCTGGGCTATTTTGCCGGAATGTGCGCCCGCAAGGGATTGATCGGGATCTGTCTGGCTGACTGCACTGCCCTGGCCGCCCCTTTCGGAGCGAAAAGCCCGGTTCTCGGCACCAACCCGCTAGCTTTCGGCATTCCTTTCCAGCCCGAGCCGATAATAGCAGACCTGGCCACCACAGCGGTCACTTATGGCGACTGCCGGATAGCCATGGCAGAGGGCCGCAGGCTTCCCGAGGGAGTAGCCCTGGACAGCCGGGGCAAGCCTACTACAGACCCAGAGGCAGCTCTTAAAGGCGGCTCACTGTTGCCTTTCGGCGGCCACAAGGGATATGCCCTGGCCCTGGTGGTGCAGATACTCACCACCGCACTGACCGGGGCAGCCGCTCTCCCAGGAATGAGAGAAGATTACGGATTCACGGTTATCGCCCTGCGGCGGGACATTCTGGCAGGCAGGAATAAATTCGATAAGACTTTGAAAGAACTAATCGGGGCGGTAAAAGCGGCGAAGCCCGCAGATCCAGGGAAACCGGTGCTGATCCCCGGGGAAAGGTCCGCTGCCAGGCGCAGAGAGGCTTTCCAAAAAGGGATCGAGATTCCTCAATCTCTTTACGAAAAAATTTTTAGAGACAGGATTAAGAAAAAGTGACCTAATCTATGGGCGATAACACTCCAGGGTTAAGGCCTTGACATAATTTGTTATCCTGTTTATTTTTATAAGCTTATTTTTTCAGCCATTTTTCGCGGTCCCCATCGTCTAGAGGCCCAGGACTCCGCCCTTTCACGGCGGCAACAGGGGTTCGAATCCCCTTGGGGACGCCAAATATTGAAAAGGCCGCCTCGACAACGAGGCGGCCTTTTTATCTTTAAAATATAATCCAGCAAATTCAAAACTTAGAAAACAAAGCGATTTTTTTCTTGACAATACTGAATGATTAATTAAAAAATGGAAATAAATCATTTTTGAGATCACAGGTGGAGTAAAACCCTAAAACTAAACCAGAGGAGGATCAACTAATATCTTAATGTCTAAACGCCCCAGGGCAATGCCAGAAGATCGACAAGAGCAATTAAACATATTCAGGTAATCAAAAGTAATTCAGGGTTAGGTACAATCTTGCAGAAATCCAAAGAGGATAAATTTAAGGGAGGCAAACATGTCAGTTGAATATAATGATAAATCCCCTTTCGATACAGAGCATCTAAAATATTTATTTTTCTCTTCTGAAGGGCGAGTGAATAGGAGAAGGTATTGGATAGGTTTTTTGATTCTATTGCCAATATGGCTTATTCCCGCAATCATTTTGTTATTAATACACCCTTTATTATACTTCCTAGGATTTTTAATCGGGGTATATCCGAGTATAATGATATTGATCAAAAGGGCTCATGATCGTAATCGCTCCGGTCATTTCATTTGGATTTGTTTAATTCCCTTAGTCTCATTATGGCCGGCAATTGAACTTCCATTTATAAAGGGCACCCATGGCCCTAATAGATTCGGACCGGATCCGCTACAATAGAAAACAACTTAGGATAGCTGTTTAATAATCTTCTGCACAGATTTAATATTTGGAATTCATAAATATATGGAGTTTTAATTTTTTAGCTCTAAATCCATTTGACAATTATGTAACCGCAGGCGTTTTTTGCACGGTCATGAATCTTTTCCAATCTTTACATAAACGAGTCATGAAAGAAAATTCACACACTTGATCTATTGGATTTCACTCTTAAGAGGGAAAAGGCTGGTTTTAATAAAATTTTAATTTAATAAATCAGCCTCACCTCGCCCTCCCCCTCGAAATCCGCGGTCACTCGCAGCATTTTTGCCGTTTCATCGTAACTGACAGGTTTAGGGGTATCCCCGACCATTACTCTTTCCGGTTTCTGCGACGAATAAAATCCTATCTCCGCTCCGCCTTTGAGAACTGCGATATAGGTACTCTGGTCAAGCCAGCCGGCCCGGCTGAAAATACCGGAGCTGTTGTACATTTTCAAAGCACCGAGAGGAGCTACAGTTCTATCGAGGAGCGAAACAGTATAGATTTCGAACTCCCCGTTCTTCAGGCGGAGAGGCCAGGCCCCGGAAACCTTCCTCAGGCGCAGCTCGCCGGTTTTGAAAGAGTAGACAGCATAGTTCTTGTCCTGTTTCACACCCCTGATCATAGAGAGGGAAATCGTATCGCTGACCTCTATTGCCCGTCCTTTTTCATAGCGGCAGTTCCAGGCTCCCAGGACATATGTGCCCTGAGCCTCGTTGCGATTGGACATTTTCAGGAGGACATTTTCAGCGAGAGGGTTGCGGAAAAGGATATCCGGCGTGGGTAGAGCCGGGTCCGGGCACCTGAGGACCCGCCCGTCTTTCAGGGCCACCCTGGAAAGGAGATCAAAATCGTGCTCGCCGATTTTATCCGACACATATACCGGCGAGCCGGATATAGCGCGCGCCGAGGCGTGGAATGCGCCCATTTCGTGTTTGGACTGGAACATGTCCCAGTCCGGGTGGACAAGCTGTGAGGTCATCAAACTGTTGTAAGCATTGGTTACCAGATGTTTAGTGTGGCTTTCCGGAATCTCGGGGAAGAAATCATTGGAATTGCGGGTAACAGTCGAGCTCGAGGCCTGGAAAAGAACATCCGAGCCAAGGGCCATGCAGTTTATGACACTAGCCGTGCCGAAATAATGATCTACAGATTCCTCGAGGGCCTTGCGGTAATCAGCCATAACTTTGGTTCGCGGGCCAAGGCCATAGGTCATGAATTCCAGGTTGGACTGGTTGTCCACTTTCACCCCGGTCACCCCTATCCCGGCGAGCCAACTGTGGTAATCACTGTAGAAGGCACTGATCGACTCCGGCCGAATTGTATTGTACTGGAAAGGAACCCATTCTGCAGTTTCTTTGTTCAATGGCCGGTTGGAACGACCTGTCGAGCTGTAAGTGCTGTACTTTTTCAGTTGACGGCTCTCCGGATCAATGCCCCGCCAATAGCCCTGGAAGGTCTGCCAGACCAGAAAATCTTTCACTCCATACCCTTCTTTTGCTTCCTTTACGGTCTTGGAGAGCCCGGCAGGGAATTTCTTTTTATTTTCCCTTATTCCGGTGAGATAGGTCTCTTCTTTGAGAAATCCATACTGCCTGGCCTCCTGCCAGCCGTCATCGAGGATCACGAAACCAGGTCTTACCCCTCCTTTCGCGAATGAGCGCAATCCGGCTATCACCTTCTCATGATCCACATTATGATAGCAGGCGTTCCAGGTACACCAGCCCAAGCTTTCCACCCAGCGCGGAACTTGTTTCTCCGCTCTCCTTTTTCCCAGTCCCATTTCCTTCACCACCATGGCAAAAGCGTCATCAATCAGGGCATAGGGGTCCGTGCCCAGGGCGAGATAAACTCCTCTTAACTTAAGCCCGGCCTCACTCTCCGGGCAGTTGTTGTCCGCCATGATCGTGAATCCTGCACTGTCCCCGGCCAGATTAATCCTGTAGCCCTGGTCGATCAGGGGGAGGAGAAGCCCGACCAGCCCATCGGTACGGCGCCAGAGAAGAAACTGGGTCTCCAGAGGAATTCCGCTCTCTTTGGCGGGAAATGCCGGCTCCATCCACCAGGGGATCTGGCGGTACAAGGCCAGCATTTTTTCAAGCTCGGCGATTTTCAAATTTCCCCACTCTTGCAAGCCTTTCCCGCTCCTATCCGTCTCCAGATACAGAAAGACTCCTGGCCCGGTTATCTTTTCCCCGGAAAGGGCAATTCCTCCGGGCAGATTACCCAGAACCTGAAGATCATTGCTTTCCAGGGAATTTTGCTTCAGCTGCCAGGATAAGTTCCAGAGATAAGGAATTTTAGTTTCCTTTCCGGTGCAGGAGAGGAGGAAAAAAACTACGGTACAAGCCAGGCCAGGAATAATTCTTTTCATTTTTTCCTCCGGTTAAGAACCGCTGTTTTGATATTATTGATAAACCTACAACCCCCTGTCTCCCACTTGGGCAAAGGGGATTAAAGCATTATATCTCAAACGATTACAAAATATCCCTAAGATATCTTATCAACAATTTTTTATCCCTTCAGCAAAAGAGTAAAGGTAGAGATTGTAAATATTAATTTACATATAACTGGAGAAGCGGCCAAACTAATTCTAAATCTAAAATGTCAGGTAAAAATCTTCCCGCAAAATTCGCAAGAAATCGGTTGAATTACTTTTTGATTTTAATTAACATTGTTCTTCATATTTTCGTAAGCCTGCCCTGATTTTTGTTCCCGGGTCAATTTTTATCGATTTCAAGAACCGGGCAGGATTCTGATTCCAGCAGCAGTTGACAACCGGCGTCAGGTTTACCGCCCTGATCGAGGAGCTACTATGGTTCTGGTTTCCAGAGTTGATTTGGTGGTGATCGCTGTATACATGGTGCTCATGGTAGTAGTCGGAGTGCTTTTATCTTATTTCAACAAGTCCGACAGCGATTTTTTCAAGAGTGGGAATAAGATGCCCTGGTGGCTTTCCGGTTTTTCATTTTTTATGACCAGCTTCAGTGTCTGGACATTTACCGGAGCCGCAGGCCTTGCCTATCGCGCCCCGGCAGTGGGCATGCTCATGTATTTGAGCAATGCCCTGACCATGTCCTGGGGCGTGTTTTTTCTGGCCAAGCTCTGGCGCCGCTCCCGCTCGGCCACTATCATGTCCTATCTTTCCGAGCGATACGGGGTTTCCACCAATCAGGTATATAGCTGGACCCATCTGGTCCTTTCTCTTGTCCAGGGAGGCATACAGCTTTTAGCCCTGGGTACGTTCATCTCTGTGGCTATGGGTACGGACCTCAGGCTGACTATCATAGTCTGCGGAGTGGTGATCGCTATATACTGCCTGATCGGCGGCCTCTGGGCGGTGGTGGTGACTGACACCCTGCAGTTCATGGTGCTTTTTCCCATAGCCCTGGTGGTCATGTTCCTGGGACTCCATGAAATGGGCGGCGTTTCCGCCCTGTGGAACAAAGCGCCGGAGGGTTTGTGGCAGATCCACACCCAGGAGTTCAGCTGGAGTTATCTTTTGGCTTATGCCATAGTCATGTCCTTCGCCTTCAACAGCGGCTCTGCGGCCCAGCGTTATTTTTCGGTGAAGAATGAAAAAGAGGCGCGGAAAACCGCTCTTCTTTCCATGATTCTGCTCCTTTCCACACCAGCGGTATTTCTTCTGCCCCCTGTGGCCTCACGGCTTACCGGCCTCGACCTCTCGTCCATCACTCTCGGGCTCAATGCACCGGAAGAGGCTGCCTATGTCGGGTTCTGCCTGAAATACCTGCCCGCCGGGGCAATAGGTATCATGCTGGCGGCAATGCTTTCCGCCACCATGAGCTCGCTCAGCGCCACATTCAACGCCTATGCCGGGGTGCTCACCGAGGACATTATCCGGCAGATTTTCTGGAAAAAAGCCTCCAGCAAGACCTTGCTCCTCATTGGCCGTCTGACCACTCTTATTTTCGGGGGAATGGTTATTGGCGCAGCTATATGGCAATCTACTTCCAAGGGCGGAGTGTTCGGCCTGATGATGACCTTTTCCGGCATAGTGATAGTCCCGGCCGGCATACCTATTGTCTGCGGCCTCTTTTACCGTCACACCCCCCGCTGGGCCGGGATAGCCTCGTTCATGACCGGCCTGACTATCGGAAGCCTCTGCCTTTACCTTAACATAAAACTCACTTTCACTGACCAGGTATTCTATCTCGGCGGGATAAGCGCGGCTATCTATTTCCTGCCCGGCCTTTTCCTGAAACCGAGGGAAGAATACAAAGCAGCCCTGGACAGGCTGTTCGCTAAACTGACTGCCCCGGTCTTACCTGATGAGGTCGGAGATACCGAGACAACCGATCTGGGAAGCCTGAGAATCACGGGCTGGACAACTGTCAGCATGGGACTGGCGGTTATGGCCCTGGCGCTCCTCAATCTGCCCCTGAGGGGCAGATTGATCAACCTGGTAATCGGTATCCTGACTGCGGCTATCGGCGCCTGGCTTTTGGGGGCCGCCTGGATCATAGTTCACAGGAAAAGGGCTGCTCTCCCAAAAACCTGATATCTTTAAAAATGTGTTGAAAAATCAGTTGTCTTTAGCTTGATTCATGGATGGCGTAAGTGCACGGGATGCAGTGCCCCTAAAATAACTTAAGATCGCTTGAATGAGAGAATAACCTCAGGGGAAAATTATGAGTCTAAAAACACGGTTCATTTTTGTCTTCTGCATTTTCTATATAGGGATTTCCCGGCTTTATTCTGTCCCTGTTCCAAAGCCGGCTGAAGACAAATTTCTTGCCAGGGCGCGGGAAATCAATCAGCGAATACTCAACCTGGACTCGCATGTAGATATCCCTGAGAATTACGCAACTGCCGAAGTAGATCCCGGCAAACGCAGCGAAAAACTGCAGGTCGATTTAGTCAAAATGCGGGAGGGAGGGCTCGATTGCGTGTTCCTGGCTGCTTTCGCGGCCCAGGGGCCTCTGACCGAGAGTGGTTACCTCGAGGCTCGCCGCCAGGCTATGACAAAAATCGAAGCTATCCGCCGCCTGGCGACGCAGATGTATCCGGACCGGATCGAGCTGGCTGTTTCTCCGAAAGAAGTAAAGGCCATTTACTCCAAAGGTAAGCTTGCCGCGGTTATCGGGCTTGAGAATGGCTACGCCATTGGAAAAGACCTGTCCCTGCTTAAAACTTATTATGATCTCGGAGTCCGCTACATTACTCTCTGCCATGTAGGGCACAACGATATCTGCGACTCCTCGAACCAGCCTTTCGATTTCCCCAAAATTCAGGAAGAGGAGAATGATCAGCGGCTGATGCATTTTGTTTATTTTCTGGAGACTGTATATTCGTCGAGACCTGCGAGTCCGATGCACGGCGGGTTAAGTGATTTCGGCAGGCAGGTCGTGGCCGAGATGAACAGGCTGGGGATCATGATCGATGTCTCGCATATCTCTCCGGCATCTTTCCAGAACGTGATCGAGACCAGCAAAGCTCCGGTCATAGCCTCACATTCCTCCTGCCGTGCGCTCTGCGACATGCCGCGGGACCTGGACGACAGCCAGCTTTTGGCTCTCCAAAAGAACGGCGGGGTGATCCAGATCACCGCTGTCCCTGAATTTCTTAAATTTCCCCAAGAACAGCGCCATCTTGCCGAAACACTGCTCGATAAACTCGGATTAAGGGATTCCGGACAGGTTAAGCTGGCCAGGCTTTACAGGGAAGACCGGGCGGCTTACGAAAAAATTCTCGAGCTTGGGGAGGCGGGAATTAAAGAAGTGATCAAGTCATCTCCTCCTGCGGATGTCACTGACCTGGTCAATCATATCGACCATGCGGTCAAGCTTATCGGGATAGACCATGTGGGCCTGGGCAGCGATTTTGACGGCGGAGGGGGAGTGAAAACCTTCGACAATGCGGCAGAGGCGGTTAATGTTACCGCAGAACTGTTGCGCCGGGGCTACAGTGAAAAAGACATCCGCCAAATCTGGGGCGGAAATCTGCTCCGTGTCTGGGGCAAAGTGGAAAAAGTAGCTGCGAAGCTTAAGGCTGAAAGACCCAAATGAGCCGGTTGTCAGGCCATCCCAAGCTATTTTACGTATTCCATTGCCGGAGACATTCCCAGATTCTGCATAATTATGACTACAATTGCTGAAATTATGACAAAAGTGATTACTTTTATTGTTAAACGGCCAAGCCTGGCGTTTCTTTTTAAACCACTTCCGATTACCAAGGCGGCAATGGAATTCTGTCCTATTCCCCCGAAAAGCCAGGCTGCGAGGAGAACGGATTTAACTGGAAACACAGAAGCCATTCCCAGCACCATAGCGAAAGAAAGAAAACTGCCTATCTTTAAACCAAACAGCGCACCATTTCTCCAGCCGGAGATACCAAGTCCTACCATCAGCCATACCAGCATGCTTGAGGAAATGAGAAACGATAAGTAGCCAAGCGGAATGAGCTTGAACATTTTCTCCGGTGGAAGAAATACTGCGCTCGATTCCAGCCATAGCTTAGCAAACAGCCCTGCGTTCTGGAATAAATCAAAACCGATCTGGGATAACCAACTCAATAGAGTGACTATGATAAGCTGTCGGATCGAGAAATTGGTGTTAACATTGCCGGTACTTTCCAGGTTACTAGTCATAATGCTTTCCTCCGCTATGTAAGGATTATAACAAATTCTTTGGTCTTGTTGGTCCAATGAAAATTATACAGTCTGTATATACGGGTTAAGGACTATTCTTATCTTATTGCACTGGGCATAAAATTTCTGCATTTATCCGGTTTACTTTGTTACTTTTGTGGGCCAAAAGTAACCAAAAGCCTTTTCGGGCCGCAAAGCCTGCTGACCATGAATCTTTTTCAACCTTTTGTGTTTCTTGTTGCTCCTGCCCGCTCCTAATGCGGTCGCCTCGGCTCGCCCGTTCCGGGCTTGCGCAAAAGGCCTGCCCGCCTTTCTTTTTCCAGCCAGGCAATGATGGAAATTGAGAGACTTCTGCACGCTGCCTTTTCAAACGGCTTAAGCGGCCCTATTCTTTTTCCCCGCCCAGCCCCAAAACATTGTCTGATTGCCTGCATAAAAAACCCCAGGCGGCAATCAGGCCGCAATGTATCAACTGTTCGAGCTAAGGCAAGAGGAGCGGTATTCAACAATATAAATGGAAACTATTTAACGCTTCCTTTAGTAAGTACAAACTTGCCGGGCTTTTCATCGTTCAGCTATAAAGCTATGGTGATTAAGTCCTGCCAGCGCTTTGATTGTATTCAGGATTATTTTGCTCTTCTTCCCTGTACTCGAGAATATCCCCCGGCTGGCAGTTCAGCGCCTTGCAGATAGCCTCGAGCGTGGAGAAACGGATCGCTTTGGCTTTACCTGTCTTCAAGATCGACAGGTTGGCCATGGTGACTCCCACTTTCTCCGAAAGCTCGGTCAGGGACATCTTTCGCTTTACCATCATCAGATCCAGGTTCACTAATATCGCCATTTTTGCCACCTCTTAAATCGTAAGGTCGTGTTCTTCCTGCATTTTCACGCTAGCGTCGAAAATCTGCGCAATCAAGAGGATCAGCAGGCCCAGTAAAATGTAGCCAAGATTAAAGTCGAGATTGACGCTCAACGAAGTCCCCTGCAGGCTGATCTTATGGATATATTTAAAACTCATCACCAGACCCCAGATACTGTCGATGATGCCGAACACTATCACCAGATAGCCAATCAAACGAATCCTCTTCGGGTTTTCCCGCTCAAAGGGGCGGCCCTCCTTGACCGAACGCAGGAAAAGACGGAGCTGACGGACTATCAGCAAAGCGATAAATAAAAAAGGCAGCACTACCAACAGAGCAAGAAAGCTTGCTTTTCCTTTATTGAAAGTGTCTGTGATTTCTACATCAGTGTGCCCAATAATTTTAACCGGCGAAAGCTTTTCCTCTGCTGGAGAGGGTGCAGTACAGGCGCTTTCTTTATATTCAACTTTAATCGGCAAAAAAATTATTATTTTCCCCTGGGTAGGATTCCAGCCCATCATGAGCGCCAGCCAGAAACTTACAGTCAAGATGATCCCCAAAACTATCAGGTACCAGAAAGCCCCGATAGTGAAAGCCAGGAAACGGGATATAGGCGAAGGCTTGGTCTCAGACATCTAAATCTCCTTTCTCCGGTCAGAACAGGAAAGAATAAAAAGATTTGATTCACTCGTTCTGCTAAGACCAAAATTATCTAAGGCGAGAAAATCCCAGCAGAAACAAGACGAATAAGCAGGCAAGCGGAATACACCAGACAAGGCTCACTTTCAATAATATCCCGCCTAGGAAAGTCAAAATATCGGAGAAAGATAAACAGATCGAGGTAAACATCTTAAACTCCTGGCCAGATGAATAAAGCGGTAACATCTGTATCTAATATACAAAAAAGATTCTCGATTGTCAATATTTAATTATTGTTAATCGATTATATTTTTAGGTAATTAAATAAATTATTATCGAGATGGGATATCTAAACTCTCGGTTTCGCCTGTCCAAGAGCTTAGATATAATGTAATTATTTTATTATCAAGCAGATATAAGGTACAATGAAAAAGGCAGGATTGGGTTCTAATCTTGCGGATACAAAAAAAAGGGGGTGGTGCATGCCGCACCATCCCCTTTCCGTTAGACGAGCATCGGATTTCAGCCGGCCAGAAGTCTCAAGATGGCCAGGAGGTCGAATATATCCACCTTGCCGTTGCCATCTACATCCGCGCCTCCTGAGGCTGCCTGGCTTCCGCCGAGTACTTTGAGGATTCCCAGGAGATCGAAGATATCGATCTTGCCGTTGTTATCCAAGTCTCCAGCCCGGATAGCCTGCGTGCCATCCATGAGCACCGAGAAACGGTAAGTTGTCTTCGGGGCATCCACCGGGTCCGAAATCGTATGAGTCGAATCCCCAGCCACGATATAGTACTGGATCACCGCCCCTTCCTTCTGCCCCGGAATCTCAGTGCTGTACAGGTTCATCTTGCCGGCGACAGGGTTCATAGTTATGACCTGGAAGGTTTGTCCCTCTACGGCGAAATAAAGCTTTGCCGAACGCACGAGAACATTATCGACAACCGTGGCCGTGATCGCGTACGGGCCCAACTCGTCAGCGGTACTCGAAAGCTGTGTTGTACTCGAGATTACCGGAGCCTTGAGATCGAGTATCACTCCCAGCGTAACGTCGCTGTAAAGTGAAAGATCTATCGTGGCTGCGGCTGTGTTGGCGATTGTGTCGAGCTCAGTTGGCAGCTGGACAAAATTGCCCTGGCTGTTGAGACCGAAAATCGAGATACTGCTCTCGGTAAACTCCGGTATATCTCTCGCCGGAATATCGCGATCCTCGTATTGCAGGGTGAGCTTAAACTCCATGGTGGTAAGGCTGGACTGCATACTGGTCAGGTCAAGCCCCCAGCCGCGGCGGATGCCGTAAAAATCGCCTCCCTCGGCGCCTGTTCCGCTCAGGAAAGGCTGGACCACGACCTTGTCCTTAGACCTGGAGAGATAGCTGTACCTGCCGGCCAGGGCAGAGGCCAGAAACGTTCCTCCTCCCCCGCCTTCCAGACTTCCCGAAACCTCGCTGCCGATTGCTCTGCCGCTAACTGGAGCTTTCCCCTTGTTCTTCATTTTCAATCTCAGGCCCATGCCGTGAAAATCAACGGAAGAGGTATCATCCGGATTAAGAGGCGGCACCGGGACATCTTCACGGCGGATGATCTTGAAAGCGATAGTGCTACTGTCAGTGCCTCCCCGATTGTCACTGGCGATCACTGTGAACACTGCCGAGGGGATCTGCAAATTCTTGTCCAGCAGGGCGGTGTTGAAAACAAAAACACTGTTATTACGGATGTCCACGGAATTGATATACGGAGTCTGCGTGGAGTCTAGAACAATGGTTACAGGATCACCATCCGGGTCGGTGGTGGTGATCTCGAACATGATCATTTCACCTTCCACAACCTTCTGGTCGGAAATCTCGAAAATAACCGGCGGCCTGTTCTGGTCGGTAACTGTTATCTCCACCCCCTGCTCTGCTGTCTGGGCGCCCGTGCCGGCTATGAAGGTTACCTGGTAAGTGCCTGCCTGGTCGTAATCCGGCGACCAGAAAAATCTGCCGCTTGCTCCATCGAGAACGGCACCACCGGGCAGTGAGCTTGAAACAACCCCCAGGCTCGCACCGGAGACATCTATGGCGATCACAGTAAATTCCAGCGTATCGCCCTCGGGTACAGACCAGGCGGACTGCACTGTAATCACAGGAGGCAAGGAGACATCGGTCACTGTAATTGTCATCGCCTCTTCATCAGTCAGCTCGCCGTCCGAGGCAATAACTTTCAAGTCATAAATCCCAGCCTGGCTGTATGACGGTTCGAAGGTAAAAGTATTGTTATCGCTGTCAAATGTGGCATTGTCCGGCAGCGGATTGATCAACACGGTTACCGGATCGCCCTCAGGATCGGAGATAGAAACAGGCAGAATCAGAGTATCCCCCTCCGAGACCGTAAGCTGCCCTATGCTCCCTATTGACGGGGGTTGGTTTGCCGTACCTACTGTAATGAATATGGTGCGGCGGTCTGAAGCCTGGCCGGCATCGGTGACAACGAAGGTGACGCTGTAGTTGCCGTCTGCGGATGGTGTCCAGGTGAAAACCGCGGGTTTGGACGTACTGTTGAATGTCGAGCCTTGAGGCAGTCCGGAAGCAGTAATGACCAGCACATCGCCGGAGTCCGGATCTGTAGCCTGGACTTGCAGGGAAATATTATCCCCGACTTTGACTGCCATGTTGCTCAGCCCGGACAAACTCGGCGATCGGTTGGTATTAAGTACAGTTACCTTGTTGGAAACCGAGGTCACCTTACTGTCGCTGCCGGTAACACTGAATGTCAGGTTGTAAATACCCGCCTGGTTATAATCAGGCACAAACCGGAAGGTGCCGGTGACCACATCGAAAACGGCGTTGGTCGGCAGGCTCGAGGGCTTGTCGAATACCACTCTCTTGCCGTCCGGATAACTGCCGCTGACCTGGAAAGTGAGACTTTGCCCCTCGGCGGCAGTGAAGTCGGCAAGGCGGGCAAGGACAGGCTGCAAGACAACAGCATTAACGGTGATGGTGACTGTTTTTTCGGTCAGGAAGCTCCCGTCCCCCACTCCGAACTTCACCTTGAAATTCCATTTCTGGGTGAAATCCGGCGTCCAGGAAAAATTGCCGTTAGTGTTATCGAACATGGCACCGCGGGGCAGGTCCCGGACCGAGTAGCTCAGTTTCCTGCCGGTAGTGGTGCTCCCCTTGACCGTAAACTGCAACGGCACGCCCTGGTTCACCGCCGTGGAATCAATCACCTCTACGGTTGGCGGCAGGCTCACCGCACCGATAAATATACTCACCAGGAGCTGATCACGTGCGCCTTTGCTGTCGGCGACCACGAAAGCAGCCTTGAACGGCCCTACCTGATCCAAGGCCGGAGTCCAGGTGAACTGTCCGCTCAAGGAATCGAAAACGGCTCCTTTTGGCAGCACAGGCACACCGGAAACCTGAAGCACCGAGTAAGTGAGCTTATCGCCCTGGTCCGGGTCCACGGCTTGCACAGTGAAAGTGACCGGGGTTCCGGTTTTACCCTCGATGAGAGGTACCGGGTTAAAGCGCGGCGGACGGTTGGTACCTTCTACCCTGATAGTGAAGGCTTTGGTCGCCTCTCCGCCTTTGCCGTCTTTCACGGTCACCGTGATCGCGTAATCCTTGGCGCTGCCGAACGGCGGAGTATAGCTGATAACATTGTTAAGCAGCGTGGCTTCAGTCGGCAGGCCCTGGAAAGTAAAGGTCAACGGGTCGCCATCAGGATCCATGACCGGAATGGCGAAAGAGAACGCCATGCCTTCGAGCAGCCGGATGGGCTGGGGTATATCCCCGATAACCGGCGGCTGATTGACTCTCAGCACCTTGATCTTGAGTATACGGGAGGACTCGGCTCCCTTCGAATCCCTGGCCACGAAGGTGATAATGAGTTCCCCTTTACCGAGAGGCAGGCGGGGAACCACGAGTTTGAAAGTTCCGGAACCCTTGCCATTATCGGTAAAAGTCGATCCCGTCAGCGGTACTCCGGGGATATACAAACGAATGGTGTCGCCCTCCTGATCTTTGGCACTGACCTGCACCTCAATTGATTGTCCTTCTGTAGCGGTAATGTCGGTGAAAGGATCGATTTCCGGAGGATGGTTTTGAACCACCACCTCGGTTTTAATCCGGCCTTCGCCGATATTATAGCTGCCGCTGAGTACGCCATCCTTGAGGCTGAGGTTCAGAAATACGGACCAGATCTTGGTATTTGTTCCTATAGCAGTGCTCGCTCCTCCGTTCCAGGCTCCGGCAGGCCCGTCAGTCTGCCCGCTGACACGCGTGAGAGCTAGATTATATGTTGTTGGAGACAAACCGCTGGTTACGGCTGTTCCGGCCAGATTGCTCCCATTGGCAGCAAGCGTCAAGGTGAAAACCACTGTGCCCGAGGCTTGAGAATCGAAGTATTTGGCCTCCCCGGTGAACTGTACTGTCCGTCCGGTTTGATCCCACTTGGCGCTGGTAATCGGATTGCCGCTAATTACGGTTTCCAGGACAATGGTATTGGCCAAAATGCTCAGGTCTGATTGAACTATTCCGGTGGCCGAAACCTGGCGGTTGCGCAGGGAATCAATGGGAAGCTGAATAACCAGTCCCTCAGGAGTCTTGATAACCGTCCCTTGGAAAACCAGCACCGGTTTCTGGATCAACTGGTTCAGGTTGTCATAGAAAGAGATCAGCAGAGTGCTTCCGCTGATATTGGTCACCTTGCCGCGCAGGGTAGTCTGCGTTCCGGCCTGAGGCCCTCCGCCAGAGCCGGTTGCCGCTGCACCTCCGCGGGTAACTGTCCCGGTAACCACATCGCCGGTTCTGACCAGGTCCGCGGCCAGCGGCACTCCGTCACTGCCAGCGCCGCTCCAGCTACCGGTAATCTTCCCCGGTTCACCGGAAATCTTGTTCATGTTCACTGTCAGCGTAGGTTCTCCCACGACAGTAACATCGCCTTTCATGTTGGTTACATCAGCAGAAAGGTTCAGCTTGCCGTTAGCTATTTTCTGCGGCTGGCCGGGGAAAGGCTCGTTGAGGTTCAGCTTAAAGGTGAAGACGAAACCGTCCCGCCGGCCATCGATTATGTGATACACGGCCACCTGGAGGTTAGCCTGCGTCTTCACCACCCATACCGTATCCGCATTAATGGCCAACGAGCCGCTTGACTGGCCGAGACCGCGGACATAAGCGCCCACAATAAGCTTATCCGGACCGCCCGGAGAAATCTTGCCGTTCTCGTCAATAAGCCATATAGTCCCTGCGGAAGTATTGACATTGACCTTGAAAAAGAGATCCTTGTCCGGATATTTACTTTCGACGACAAAACCGGCCCCGGCGATAGAGGTCACCTTTCCGGCGAAAGGCTGGCTTTTCGGCGACGGGATCAGCACACCCTTGGCCTGCAGAGTACTGGTGGAAATGAGCTTGCCGGCAAGTTTAATTTCCATGCCCTTGATTATCGCATCCTTGCTCAAATTCGTCTGGGTCTGCTCGTTCAGAAAAACTGTCTGGGCGGTATAAACGACCTGAAGGACTATGATTTTGCCCTCTTTATCCCTGGTCTCCAGATCGAAACCGTCAGCCCGCACAGATACCACTGTTCCCCCCAGCTTGAGGAAACTCCCGTAATGATATCTCAGCAGCGTAGGATCGACCGACTTCGTATCCTGGGTAACTACTCCCTCGATATCGATAATATCCCCAATGCTCAAATCCGCAGGAGTCATATCGAATCCTTCGTCGTCCTTGATCGGCACCTGGCCCACCAGGTTGACCTTGGCCTGGGAAACCGGAGCTTCCGGGTCAAGTATTTCTACAGTTATCGAGACAGCATCTATGCTCAGGATCTTCCCGGGAAAAACAACATGCTCGCCGGGACGGGGCATTGAGTTCTGGAGGACCAGCAAAACTGCGATATTGTCGCCATTTTCCGCCTTAGTGTAGGTTCCCCGCAAAATATCCCCGACTATAAAAGTGGACAGACCTGCGGGCTGGCCATCCGCATCCTCGACCTTTGTCTCGGCACCAATTTTCAGCTTCAGGAGGTTCAGGGTATCGACATTACCCGTCGGGTCTATACTGGCAATAGAGATGTTATCAGCACCTGTTTCGACCAGACGGCCGCTGAAATACACTTCGCCTTGCTCAGGCGGTTTTATCCCGCCCAGGGAAATTGAGAGTGCCAACACTGTCCCATCCGGCTGGAAATTACCAGTAACAGCGACAAAGCCGCCACTGGTGAGGGTGTTAAGCTGAACCGGATTGCCCTCCTGATCTGTAATCTGGGTCTTGGCATCTACCAAGACCTTGATTGTCTCCATGGAGCCATCCGGGGCCTGGTTCTGGATCATGATATAATTCGAGCCAATTTCAGAAACCTGGCCGCCGATAAAGTTCCCGCCTCTGTTCCCAGACGGTGTTTCGCCTTTCTGGATGATCAGGGCTTTAATAGTGCCATCAGTCATCCTCTCGCCATCCCCGAACACAAAATCGCCGACCGCAAGCGTAACCGGATTGCCGTTTTTATCCTGGGCCTGGGTCTGGCTGTCAAAAACGATTTTGATCTTAAAGGTATTCCCGGTGGCCGGGTCCTGGCCTTCCAGCTCGAAAAAGTCCGTGCCGAGATTGACAATTTTCCCGCCGAACGGGAGTTGTTCGCCTGGAGTACCTCCCGAGCCGCGGCCTTTCTGGATTCGGGAAGCTTTCACATCTCCGGTGGCTGAAAATTCACCTTCCCCGCTGACTTCATCACCCACACTGAAAGCATCAAGTGTAATAGAGGCGCCTTGTTCATCCTGGATCATTGTTTCAGAAGTGATAAAGACTTTCAGCCTCTCAGTATTTCCTTCCGGAGTGGTGCTTTCCACAACGATATAATCCGTGCCTTTTTCAAGAATTTTGCCGACAAAGAAATGTGGCTCTCCGCCAGGCTGCTGGCCGCCTTTCTGGATTGTCAGGGCTTTAACCTCACCTTCACCCTGAAACTCGCCATTGCCATTAACAAAATCCCCGACTACAATAGTGTTCAAAGCAACTGACTGGCCATTCTCATCAAGTATTTGAGTGCTGGCATACACCAGCACTTTCATGCTCTTGTTCTCACCTTCCGGTGTCTGAAACTGGAGCAGCAGATAGTCCGTGCCCACCTCGGTAACCTGGCCGCCGAACTCACTTGTGCCTCCTGGGCTTATCCCACCACCGCCTTTCTGGATCACCAGCGCCCTGGCTGTACCATCTGCACGAATTTCACCGTTACCGGAGACAAAATCACCCACCACAAGCGAGCTCAAAGGAATTTCATGGCCGTTCTGATCATAAATTTTGGTATCTGAATCCACGAAAGCCTTGATACTTTTCTTGCCCTCCGGAGTATCGACCTCGACGACAATATAGTCCGTACCCACCTCGGTAACCGTACCGCCTATCGGGTTCTGGGTTCCACCGCCACCTCCGCCGCCGCTGACTTTCTTGATTTCTGATGCGCTGATACTGGTACCTTCATTTACACCTGTACCATAAACAAAGTCACCAATAGCCAGCGTCGCCGAACTGCCAGCTTCATCAGTGATCTGCAACGCAGGATCATAAACAATATGCTGAGCAAATGTATCACCCGTATTCGGATCAACACTTTTCAAATCGAGAAATCCGGTGCCCATGTTCGTAATTTGGCCACCGAAGGGTATCGGTTCGCCCGGGGTTGGCCCTCCACCACCGCCACCTCCTCCATCTGGAGGTGCAGGATCTTGCTGGATCATGAGAGCTAATATGCTGCCATCAGGCTGGGACACGCCTTCACCATGAGCGTAAGAACCTGCCGCCGGTATGTCCGTAGTAGACTGGCCGTCCTGGTCTCTGAACTTGGTGTAGTTGTCATAATTGACTATCGTGGTACCGGTGGCATCTGTAGTCTCAAATTTCAAATAACCTGTTCCTGCCTCGATCACCTTACCCACGAACCATGCATTGCTGGTGGGAGGTGTCCCGCCACCGCCAGTAGTTAAACTGACATCCTTGATAGTGCTTGCTTGAACACTCATAGTCGACGAATCAAAAGTTCCATTGACCTCGACAAAATGCTCAACCAAAATACTTGATAAAGGAATAATTGTAGTACCATCGGCGGCAGTAATCTGCGCACCGCTGGTATAAACAATAATCTGCAAGACCTGGCCGGAGGTAGGATCAGTAGCTTCCACTTTCAAGATGCTGCCGGTGTTTTCGATCACCTTCCCGACAAGAGGCATCGTGATGCCCTGATCCTGGGCCGGTGAAGGCAGGGTAAAAAAGATCAGAGAAAGAAGGGCAATGGAAAGAATGGCGAAAAAGCCTTTTTGAGACTTCATAAATCACTTCCTTGTTATAATTAAGCCTTTACCGAGTTACAAAAACCAAACCATTTCATTTCAGGGACTTAGAAATGCAAGAAATAATCTTTTTAAGAGGGATTTTACAACAATGGGAATAGATTTTTTTCGGAAATATCACAATTAAAAAGAGAACCACCTTGTATATACAAATTATCGCACCGGTTTCTTTGTAATTAACGTTATTTCATGTAATTAGAAAGCTTTTTCCTCCTGTTTATCTTAACCTTTAAGAGATAAAAAGTCAAATCAAAGTTATTCCCCTTGCCTGAAAAAAGCTAATTCAGGGCAGTATCGGAAAAATAAAAGTTTAAGCAGAAATTCGAGGCTTTAATAATGCTACATTTCCCTATGCAGCTCAGGCTTCGAAATTCAATACGATATCGCCCAGCAGCATGAGTTCGCTTTCCGGCATGCGCTTGACTCTGAGAAAAAGTTCCATAACCCCGCCGAAATCCCCTCTGACAACTCCGCTTCCTTTGAAACCGTAAGCATGAAAAGGAGCGTAACCGCCGATCACTTTCCCTTCCTTTTCGTGGGTCAACTCCTGCGGCTCGTAACCTTCGATTTTAACTCCCTGAGGCAAATTGTTCAGCATGTCCTTGATTTTGTCAGCAGCCTCGCGGTTATTGATCCGGAAAGAAAAATCAAAGCGGGCCTCTTTTATGGGGCGTACATTTCTGATTTCGATGCCGACCACCGGCCCGGCTTTGGCCACAGCTTCCTTGAAACTTTCCACTATATCTTCTTCCAGACAAAGATGGACATAGTTATCCAGCTCCAGGACATCTTTGACCAGTTCAGCCAGGGTGTCCCGCCTGATGCCGCTTTTGCGATGGAAAAAGTAGCTGAATTCCTTACCCGTGCCGCATCTGAAGCCGAGAAGAAAGCCCTTGACCAGAGCGAAGGAACCGGCGACAACCAACTCTCGATAACCCTTTGGCATGGCTACCTCCAGTGGCTAATTAATAATTGAAAGGAAACAAGAAAAAGGCTCTTTTTATTTTAGACAATTTCGGTTATAAAATCCATGTTTATCCTTTATTAATTTGATTCCACTAATTTATTAATTTAACAAAAGGGCTGCCATTAGAAAGCAGCCCTTTATATTTTCATTGTCGATCTATCCGGTGCGATCAACTGCAGCCGCTGGTTTCGCCGCATGACGGGCAGGTGTAGCATGTACCCCGCCGCTCCATCAGAGTGCCGCAGGCATCACAACTGGGCGAGTCTCCGTATGGATCGAATTTGACAGCCGGGGACTTGCCTGTTGCAGGATTTCTGGCGCGCATAGGATTGTTTTCTTTTATTGGCTTGCTCAGCTCCTCGATTTCCTCTTCAGTGGACTTTATCTGCCTGACACCAATGGCTTCCTGCTCTTCGGGACTCAGAAATTCAGAGGCCAGCCAGCGGAAAATATAATCCACTATCGATTTGGCCATGGGAATCTGTTTATTCTTGGTCAAGCCGCTGGGTTCGAAGCGCATGTGGATCATTTTATCAACCAGGAGCTCGAGCGGCGCGCCATATTGCAGGGCGATAGAGGTGACAATCCCGAACGCATCCAGGAGACCGGAAAGGATCGAGCCTTCCTTGTGCATGAGAATAAAAATTTCGCCCAGCTTTCCATTCTCGTAACAGCCGGCGGTCACGTAGCCCTCATGTCCGGTTATTTCGAACTTGTGGGTGACTGCACGCCGGGTTGCAGGGAGCCTTTTCCGGCCGGGGATTGATATCTGTCCGGCCCGAGAGGCGGTTTTCCTGATCTTCATTGTCTCCAGCGGCTGGCTTCTCTTGCAGCCGTCACGGTAAATAGCCAGAGATTTAAGTCCGAGTTTCCAGGCCTGTAAATATATCTTCTCCACATCCTCGATAGTGGAATCCTGGGGCATATTCACGGTCTTGGAGATTGCGCCGGAAAGGAACGGCTGAACCGCAGCCATTATCTTCAGGTGCGCCTCCGGAGTCAATGTAGTGATCCTGCCCGGCTCACCCAGAGAGGTTGCGAAAACTTTCTTTTTTCCTTCCGGAAGATCGAAAGCCTCCAGGTTCCCGTGCCGGGCGATGTGTTTTTCGGCAGCTTTAATTGTCTTTTCCTTAAGGCCCATACATTTCATACTTTCCTGTACAAGCGGATTGACCAGGGTCAGCACGCTGCCGTCGACCAGATTTTTGTATTTGACCAGGGAGAGTTCAGGTTCAATGCCTGTGGTAACGGCATCCATGAAAAAACTTATAGTTCCGGTGGGAGCAAGAAGGGTCGTTTGAGCGTTACGGAATCCTTTTTTGTAGATTTTCTGGCAGCAGATTCTGTCCCAGCTTGTCCTTGCCAGGCGGATCAGCTCATCGTAAAACAATGCCTTCTTTGGGGGAGGAGTGATCTCGTGGAAAAAGGAGCGATGCTTATCCAGGACACTGGCCATAGATTCAGCATTGAGCGGGTAACAGGCGAAAGGCCCTACCCTTTCGGCTAACCATCCGCTCGTTTCATAAGCCAGGCCGGTCAAGAGAGCGGTTATTGCCGCGGCAATAACCCTTGCCTCATCTGAATCGTAAGGGATCCCCCGAACCATCAACAGCGCTCCGAGATTTGTATACCCGAGACCCAGAGGCCTGAAATCCCGTGAGTTGCGTGTTATTTCAGCGTTTGGATAATCGGCAAACCCGCAGAGTATGTCCTGGGCCATGATCATTATCCGGACCGTGTGGGCGAATTCTTCGACCCGGAACCCATTCTCGCCGGCAAATTTCAGCAAATTTATCGAAGAGAGGTTGCAGGCGCTGTCATCGAGAAAAACATATTCGCTACAGGGATTCGAGGAGTTTATCCGACCGGAATTGGGACAGGTATGCCAGTCATTAGTGGTGGTGTCGAACTGTACACCGGGATCCCCGGTAAGCCAGGCCGCCGTGGCTATCTTATGGAAAAGTTCGCGGGCATTCACCTCCCTGACCACAGCTCCGGAAACAATGGCTTTTAACTGCCATTTGCCGCTCTCTTCAACAGCTTTCATGAAATCATCGGTTGCCCGCACGGAGTGATTGGCATTCTGATAGCTTACCGTAGCGTACGCTTCTCCGCCTATCGACCCGTCATAGCCTGCGTCAATCAGGGCCCGCGCTTTCATTTCCTCGATGACCTTGCTCTCGATAAACTTCTCCACATCCGGGTGATCGACATTCAGCACGCACATCTTGGCCGCCCGTCTGCTCTTCCCGCCGCTTTTGATCGCCCCGGCATTGGCATCGAGCACTTTCATGAAACTAAGCGGCCCGCTCGCCGTCCCGCCAGTGGAAAGAGGCTCGCCCTCGGCCCGCAGGGTACTGTAATTGACTCCGGAACCGCTTCCCCATTTGAAAATCATCCCCTCGATTACTACCAGCCGGCTGATATCGGCCATATCATCCCTGACCGAATTGATAAAACAGGCCGATGCCTGGGGCCGCTCACCGGGCACACCGATATTGAAAAGCACAGGGCTGTTGAAACAAGCCCTCTGGTCAAGAAGGATGAATTTCAGCTCCGCGCGGAAAGTCTCCTTTTCCTCACTATCCGCGAAATAACCTTCTTTATCCCCCTCGGCGGTGATTGTATCCACCACTCGATTAATAAGCTGCTTGAGGCTTGTCTCCCTGTAATTCCTGGCATTCTTGAAATATTTGCTCGCCGTAATTTTGCAGGCTGTTTCCGACCACAGGGAAGGGAATTCCAGGTTTTTTCCCTCGAAGACCACCCTGTTCTTCGCCTGATCCATTATCCTGATCTTGCGCCTCTTCCATTTCACCAGGGAATATACATCCCTGTCCTTCAGGGTGAAAAGGCGCTCTAATTTCACCGGGTAACTGAAAAGTTCCGCTTTATGTCTGCCTTTTTTCTTTCCCTTGCCTCCGGAAGAGGTCCCAGACACAACTCTACCCACTTTAAGGTCGGAACCATGCCGGCTGACTTCTTTTTTCTTCTCCTTAAGCGGCATTATCCTATCCTTTATCTTTAATCAGAACATATATCTGGTATTCTTTTTTTTTCGCATATACTATATATTGTATTATCGGCAAAATGTCAAGCAATTTATACTTTTTATTCCATTTTTACTTGCCTTAAATTTTTCTTTTGTCCTGAAAGTAAACTTATGAAAATATAAAGAGTTATTATTTCAATGAAGCTGAAAAAAAAGCCGCGGATACCGGTTCAATTTCCAGAACGTACCCGGCAACCTGCGGCTTTCTAAGAGAATAATTCGCGAATTTCGTGAATAATAAATAACAACAATACCTTAATATGGATCTGCGGCACCGTATAACAAACGGGAAAAAATTTTGCTGCTATCAACTTTTTATATTCCGGCCCTGATTACTTTTTCAGAAGTATCTCCCATGTATCAGCCTGCTTGATTTGCTCAAAGACACTGGCATACCGACGATTGTACGCATCCGCCGTAAACCCCAGGTTATCTAAAGTAAAGGCCCTCTTTATAAGCAGGGTTTTGTTATCCGGCTTGGCCAGGACCCGGTTATAATAAAGTCCTCTGGTTTTCAATTCCACAGGGGCGGGAAGGCTGTCCGGCAAGGTATAACCTGCTGGAATTTTTATTTCCAGATTTGTTATAAAATCTGCGGTATGGGGAAATACGAGATCGTAACTATGCTTCGTGCCGCTCAAGTTCGACGAATATGGATCGCCTATGATCGATGAGCTGATAACCAGGCCTTTATCGGATTTACTGCCGACATTATTCAGAGTCACTTCACCGCTCGATGAAAAATCCAGGGCTGGCTCAGATGGATCTTTCATCTGAGGAGAACCGGCAACCTGAACTTCTTTGAATATGCCGTTCAACATGCCGATCCAGGCTGTGGAGCGCTCTTCCTGGGGCACTCCCAGCAGTTTACGGCGCATCCTGACGCTGAAATGACCGGTCAACTGCTCCTCCAGTTTCCCAGAGGCCGAACCGTTCTCATTTAAGTTCAGAGCGCCTTTCAGTTCAAACTTGTTTTCCTCGGCTTTAGTGATTGGAATATCTGTATTGAGAAAAGCTACATTGTTTAAATCGCTCTGATTGACAACTGTGGTAACGCCCTCCAGCTCGTAATCGATATATCCCGGCGGGACCGGGATATCCGAACTTGGCTGAAAGATCTTGTATTTGCGGATGCCTACTTCTAAACCTAATAGCGAGATATCGAACTGCGCTTCACTGAATAGCTGAGGGATATATTTTCCATGATCCCTAAGTTTGGCATAAGCAGGATAGACTGTTAATCCATTCAATTGCAATGCGTTGTAAAGAAAATAGTTGATATCATCGGAATTGCCTGCCCCGTTTTGTATCAGCACGTCCGGATCCAGAGGATTAGAACCCCAGAAATAACTGTTCCAGCGCTTCAGCTCACCGTCATCCTTGACATTTTTCCGCACCCAGGAGATCGCAGCCATTACCTTTTCTTCCGGGGTCGTGGCATTCAAGATCGCCTTGGCAATCTCAGTCTTTGCTTTGCGGCTCTGCCGGTCATTTATCTGGTAATTTTTAGCCATTCTGTCGAGCATGGAATTCAAATTCGGGCTGAAACCTGTATGGCGGACCCGGTAATCTATATCGCTTCTTTTCCAGAGCTGAATCAATTCCTTGAGCAGAAAATCCACCCGGGGACTTAAATCAGCGTATGCAGGAACAAAAGGCAGGTCTTTAGGGTAGGCCTCTATTGTGTCCGTGGAAACTTCGAAATAATCGTGGCCGAAAAACTGCCAGGTATCCGGATTTTCTGTTACATCGGCTGTACGTAAGGCTGTTCTTGTTCTGGTGTTGTACTGGTTTTCGAGGTTGGTGAAACGGGGCTCGAAAATGGTGCTGGGCTTAGTAGTGAAATTATTGGGCAGATAACCGAAACGCATCATTCTGGCGTTGCGGAGGACATAACTAGCCTTTAATACCGGATATTCTTTCTGGAAAAAGAAATGGTCATAAAGCACCACTCTTTTCTGCTCAATCTTGTAATAATACTCGATTACGCTGCCGACCCGCAAATCCGGGAAATTTATTTCACGTATAGACCAGGCTTTTTCTTTCTTTTTATGCAGGATAGCGTTATCAGTAATCTGAAGTCTATCCCCTGAAGAGGGATCATCGGTTATTTCTTCGCCGCGTATGGCATAGACATTGTTGCCCTGTTCCAGCGGGAAGATAAAATCCTTATCCGCCGCTTTAAGGTCAACGGGCCGATTGGGGAAATCATTTACCGTTGCTATCT
>Ga0315277_10001939_pt1 | contig 29273 bp, 16 predicted proteins | sample YL17G05_15_MG_FD_203695 | JGI IMG/M metagenome (GOLD analysis project Ga0315277, IMG submission 203695) | Sediment microbial communities from Yellowstone Lake, YNP, Wyoming, USA - YL17G05_15 | ecosystem: Environmental > Aquatic > Freshwater > Lake > Sediment | place: USA: Wyoming | collected... | reverse complement strand
CAGGGAGATTGCGGAATATGACATCGTTGTCTCAATCCCTGTGATGAAAACGCACATGCATACGGGAGTAACCCTATCCGTCAAGAACATGAAGGGGTGTCTGTGGCGACGCTTTAAGGTGGAGCTGCACATGCTGCCGCAACTGCCGGGATGCGAGGATAAGCCTTTGGATATAGCGATAGCCGATATGTCTTCGGTTCTTCGTCCCGACCTATCCATAATTGATGGGACGATCGGAATGGAAGGGCTGGGGCCGAGCGCGGGCAATGCCAAGGTGTTAGGGGTGGTGCTCGTTGGCGTCGATGCGTTTGCGGCGGATTCGGTTGCCTGCGCCATGATGGGAATCCGTGCGGACGATGTGCCGCATTTGCGGCTGGGTGCGGAAAGAGGATACGGCGTAATAGACCTTGCTTCCATCGCCATACATCCTGAAAACTGGAAGGACGTGCAGGCCCCTTTCGACCTGCCGCCGAAGGAGCTGTCGTTAGAATTCTCGGGCTTTACCATTTTGGATCGACAGTCTTGCAGCGCGTGCCAATCGACATTGCTGATGTTCCTCAAGAGGTACGGCCAGCAGTTGCGTGAGGGCAGAGCCGATGATAAAGAGATCGTTATCGCCATCGGGAAAGGTCATGAGGAACTGCCCAAAGGGACCTTTTGCGTCGGCAACTGCACTGCCATGCACAAGAACTGTGGAGTGTTTATTCCCGGCTGTCCGCCGGTGGCAAGCGAGATACTGTCTATGTTCACTCAGTAACAGGCGGCGGCTTCAACAGAACGGAGTCGTTCAGTCGGGCAGGCGATGCGTGGCTGCGGAGGATCGTGAACAGGCGATTGACAAACTGCAAATTCGGTTTATCTTAACGGGATAATGGTCTAAAGATACTTTCCTCTTGGCAGGAATGTGGCCTCTGTGAGCGAATTCGGCATTTTTGACGGGGATGGATATGGCAAGGGTATTACATGGGTGGTTGTTGTTTGCGGCGGCGGCGCTTGCGGGATGTGCGGTTTCAGATTCTCATCAAGGGGCCGCAGTCAGCTCGATGAGCAAGACGGTCGCCCGGTTTAATCAAGGGGCGGCCCTGCTCGAGCAGTATAGTTACGTCAAGGCGGCGGAGGCGTTTGAAGACGTGGTTAAGGCGGCGCTCGACTGGACCGCGGCCAGATTTAATCTTGGGCTTGCGTACTTCAATATGCAGGAGAATCGCAGCGCCGAAGAATATCTTGCATACGCCGGGGAAGCGTTTGAGGCGGTCTTGCGTTCCGACCCCAACCATTTGCACGCTCGATTCTGTCTCGGGCTTTACCACCAGCATCTTCGCAAGAACGAGGAGGCCCTGGCGTGCTTTGATGCGGTGCGCCGAACGGACGATGCGGATCCTTACGTCGCGTACAAATGTGCCGAAGTCCTTCTCAGCCTCGGGCGCGACGACGAAGGCATAAAGCTGCTGGAGAAGGTAATCGAACAGGATCCGGGCTTTGTCTCGGCGGTGTATCGGCTCGCGCTGCAGTATCAGCGGATGAGGCAGCGCGATAAGGCGCAGGGTCTTTTCGACCGTTTCAACGATCTCAAGACCACAGAGCTGACGGGCGGCAGTTTCAGCGTGCTGCAGGCATACGGGACCGTTGGAAAGTATTTCACGGCGCTCGGTGCGGACGATCTGCCGTTGTCACGGGTGTATCCGAAGACACGGCTGTTGTTCCGTCCGGACGTGAGGCATTTCGACGGGCAAGTTGCGAAGTGGGATTGTCCGGGAGGGTCAGTAGCTCTTGCCGGACTTGCGGCCGGCGATGTTGACGGCGACGGCGACATCGATCTCTGCATTAGCTCTGTCGGGAACGATGGGAACACCTCAATTTGGGTAAACGACGGGTCGGGTCGATTCTCAATCGGCTCGACGTTGGGGCAGAAAGGCATCAGTCCCTGTTTCGGCGACGTTGATAACGATGGGGACCTCGACCTTTGGCTGGGCTGCGCGGGGGCGGACGCTTATTTTGAGAATGACGGAAAGGGGGTTTTCCGGAAGGCTGAGAGTGTTGGCGGCGAAGGGTTTGTGACCTCGTGTTCAAGGCTTGTGGATTTCGACAGCGACGGCGACCTGGACTTCCTGGCGTTTCGGTTTGCCGGAGGTTCAGTGCCGGGTGCGGGGCCATTCGAGCCTGCCGCCAGCAACCTCTATAATAACAATAGGGACGGGACTTATCCGGATATAGCCGAGAGAGTCGGTCTGCGGCTTGAAGGAAGAACCGTAGCGGCGGCGGTATATGATGATTTCGACAACGACCGGGATTTGGACTTTGTGATCTTTCCGGCAGACGGCGGCGACGCGATTGCGTGGGTGAATGATCGTGTTTGGAAGTATCACGTGCTCGATGCTGAGGCAACGGGGCTGCGAATCAAAAACGTTGTTGGGGCGACATCCGGCGATCCGGACGAAGACGGCGACCGCGATATTCTTATCTTTACGGGCGAAGGGGTTCATCTTTTTTTGAATCAGGGCACGTTTCAGTTTCAAGTCGATGAGGTTTTCGCGGATAGCTGGGGGCGGCTTGGCGGAACCGGCGGCCAGTTCGCGGATATGGATAATGACGGGGATCTGGATATCGTTATCGCCGACTCGCATCGCGGGGGAGGCAGCCGAGGCCCGGCAGTTCTCATCAACGACCGTCGAGAAGAACGCTTCATCGATGCGACGAGTATCGATCCGGGGAATCTTCTTGGCGCCATTGCGTTCAGCGGAAATGCCAGTTGCATAGCGGCGGATTTCACCGGCAATGGGTGCTGCGACATATTGCTGGCCCCGACAGGAGAGAAACCTTTTCTGATGGAGAATGCGACGAAAGGGAATCACTGGATCGAGATAGACCTTTTCGGGACTCGGACACAGGATAAGAATTCCCGGTCGAACGGCTCGGCGATAGGCGCGCGGGTGGAGCTGAGGAGCGGGGCAATTTCGCAACAGTATGTCATTGGCGTTCCATCAGGTCCGGTGGCGATGCCTCCGTACCGGATTCACGCGGGGCTTGGGCCGCATACAAAGGTTGACTGGCTGCGCATAATGTGGCCTGATGCGGTTCTTCAGGCGGAGCTGGAAGTCGCCGCCGATCAGGTGATTACGATTACGGAGCTTCAGCGTAAGACGTCTTCGTGTCCGCATCTTTTTGCGTGGAACGGCTCACATTTTGAGTTTATATCCGACTTTGGCGGTATGGGTGGCCTCGGATATCTCGTCGCGCCCGGCGAATACGCCAAGCCCGATTCGACGGAGTATGTTCCCGTTCCAGGCATCGAGCCTCTTGATAAAGAGTACGTCTTGCAGGTTATCGAGCCGATAGAGGAGACCGCGTATTTTGACGAGGCGAAGCTGATTGCCGTTGACCATCCTGTTGGGACGGAGGTCTATGCGAATGAGATGATGGCGGTGAATATCGAGCCGCCGGCTTTTGAGCTTTTCTGTTTGAAGGATACTATCGAGGCAGTAAATGCCGTTGACCATCGGGGAGTTGATGTTACGCGTGAGATAGGCACGCTTGACCGGCGTTACGCCGGGGCGACCGAGCTGGACCGGCGTTTCATAGGGCTGGCGGAAGAGCATTTCGTTGAGCTTGATTTCGGCAACCGGCTCGCGGACATATCACCTGGGGCACGGCTTATTCTATTCCTTTGCGGGTGGGTAGAGTATGGGTACTCGTCAACGAACTTTGCGGCCAGCCAGGCAGGTTTGCGTTTGCAGGCGCCGAGTGTTTCGGTCTTTCGCGAGGGCAAGTGGGTGGAGCTTTATCACGAGGTGGGCTACCCGGCGGGCATCCGGCACGTAATGACTCTTGATGTTACGGGCAAGCTCCTGCCCGGCGACCGACGGATTCGCATTTCGAGCAATATGGAGCTGTACTGGGACCGCATATTTGTCGCGCCTATTTTGGAGGACGTGCAACTTGATATTCGTGAGGCGTCGGCAAAGAGCGCGGATCTTCATTTCCTGGGCTATCCCCGCGAATACTCTCCGGACGGGCGTCATCCTACGCTGTATGATTATGACAGCGTCGATGGGGCAATCGCGTGGAAGATGATGCGGGGAGAGTACACGCGTTACGGCGACGTGACCGAACTCGTCGAAGAAGCGGACGACTGTTATGTGATTATGGGGCGCGGCGAAGAGCTGACGCTGCGTTTTGCGTCCGACGCCTTTGGGGCGATACCGGACGGGTGCGTTCGGTCATTTATTCTCAAGACCGACAGTTTCTGCAAGGATATGGATCTTTACTCGGCACACGGCGATACCGTCGAGCCGCTTCCGTTTCACTCTATGAGCAATTACCCTTACGGGCCGGACGAGAATTATCCCGACGACGTGAAACGGCGGGAGTACCGCCGGCAGTACAATACGCGCCCGGTAGGTGAACCCTGGAAATAGCCGGAGGCATTGGCGGGAGTCTTCCACGTCGAAGCGAAGATACAGTCGAACGGCGGCAGTATTGACTTGCATAAGAGGGCTTTTTTTGGTCTAATTACGAAGAAGTAGTGGGCCGTGTACGGATTCTTCGCGGAGACGCCGAGAGAGCCTGTGGCAGAGCAGCCTACAATGAAACGGCATAAGAAGACCAGTCAAGCCGGACAAAAGCACAAACGACTCGGGCACAGCGCAAGGCCGAGCCCCGGGCGCTTGCAGCAGTCCTTTTTGCGAAGTCATAGAAAAGGCATACTGGTATTGGCCGTTTTAGCGGTCGTATGTGCCGCAGCAATAAGTATCCACTACGTCAGACCTCTATTTCGCACGGATAGGGCGCTGCGGGATTCAGAACTCTCGCCAAACCGCACGTCCGAGATATTGCCGCCTCCCAGGGCGCCGCTGCGCACGGCGCAGGATATTGCTGCGCTGAAGAGGGAGGAGCTGGGACTTGCCGAGACGTTGATGCGAGACTTTCCGGGTAATGCGGATTCGCTGATAATAATGGGCAACGTATGGTACAGGTACGGCGATGCGGTGACGGCTTTGAAGTATTACGAGAAAGCTCTGGAGATTAACCCAAGGCGGGCGGACGTGTACGACGTTATGGGCCAGTGTGCCCTCGAGAAAGGTCTATTTGGAGAAGCGATCGGACATTGGCGCACGGCATTATCCTTAAATCCACGGCTTCCCAACGTACACAGCAATATCGGCCACGCGCTAATGATATCAGGCAAGAGCGACGAGGCTGTCGAGGAGCTTGAGAAGGAAATTCAAATATCGCCGACCTCCAGCCTTGCTTACTTCTTGCTCGGTCAGGCACATAAGATGCAGAAGGAATACGAGAAGGCAAAGGAGAGCTACGAGGGCGCCATCAGAGTCGATCCGGAGTACGCGAACGCTTACTACGGCCTTGCCAACGTCTGCACTAAACTCGGCAAGAGCGATGAGGCCGAGAGTTACTCCGAGACCTTCAAAAGGCTAAAGGCTGAGGCGCGTAAGGACCTTAAGGACCGCAAGGTCGTTTATGACGACATCGTCGAGACGCAAAAACTCGCAGCGTTGACGTACGTCGAGGTTGGGCGAATGTACTTAGGTAACGGGCAACTGCAAAAGGCTGAAGGATTTCTGCGAGAGGCTGTAGCGCTTGATCGTGAAAACGCCGTGTGCCTTGAAGAATTGGCGGCTCTATATCAGGCGGAGGGCAATCCGGCAAAAGCCCTTGTCATATATAAACAGTACCGGGACCTCTATAAAGTCATTCAGCAAAGGAATTGACATGATAACCTCTACAACCGGCAAAAGAGGTCAATCACACACGCACACCGGGCCGAGCATCGTCGTGGCTGCGCTGTTGTGCGTCCCAGTCTTTGCCGGCGTCGAGGGTTCTATAGTCCTTCGCGATGTTACGAAAGAGACAGGGATCGCCTTTATCCACACCGACGGCAGCAGCGGCCGACGGTATATCGTTGAGTCCGTCAGCGCCGGGCTGGGGCTTTTTGATTATGACGGTGACGGCGATGTGGATATTTATTTTCTCAACGGCGCTCCGTTGAAAGGCACGAAGGTCAGCAAGCCGCCGACGAACGCACTGTATCGCAATGACGGCAACTTCAAGTTCACCGATGTAACAAAGGAGGCCGGGGTTGGCGATACGGGATTTGGGCTCGGCGTTGCGGCGGCTGACTACGACAACGACGGCGACCTTGACATATACATCAACAACTACGGACCGAATGTTCTATATCGCAATAACGGGGATGGGACTTTTACGGACGTGACAGCGGAGGCGGGGGTAGCAAACGGACATAAGGTGGGGGCGGCGGCGATGTTCTTAGATATGGATAAAGACGGCGACCTGGACCTGTTTGTCGGCAACTATCTCGATTTCACATACGAGAATCACCTGGCGCGAACCGAAAAGGGCTTCCCCAAATATGGCGGTCCGATGGATTATCCCCCGATGGCGAACGATTTGTATCGCAACAACGGCGACGGGACATTCACGGACGTCGGCATCGAGTCGGGAATTGCGAGGCACAAGGGGTGGGGAATGGGGGGAGTCTGCGCCGATTACGATAACGACGGCGATACGGACATACACATTGTTAACGACGTTTATGCTAATTTTCTCTTCGAGAACGACGGGACAGGCAAGTTTGAAGAAGTGGGCCTGCCGGTCGGCCTGGCTTACGATATACACGGAGATGAGCAGGGCAGCATGGGCGTGGAGTGCGGCGATTACGACAACGACGGCTGGCTCGATTTCTACCAGACATCCTACGCCAAGGAGCTTGCCACGCTGTACAGGAATTTCGGCGATAAGACGTTTCAAGACGTTACGATGCTTACGGGCGCCGGGGCCGGCACGTTTGCTCCCGTCACGTGGGGCGCCGGCATGGTTGATTTCGACAACGACGGCGACCGCGACATTTTTGTCGCTTGCGGCCACCTGCAGGACAACGTTGAAGAGTACGACAGTACGGCCACTTCTAATAATCGAAATGTACTGCTGCTAAACACCGGAGATGGGAAATTCATCGACGTATCGGATCAAAGCGGCGACGGAATGAAGGTGGAATTGCGCAGTCGCGGCGCCGCCTTTGACGATCTGGATAATGACGGCGATATTGACGTTGTTATTCTGAACTCTCGGCGGGAACCCACCGTTCTAAGAAACGACACGCAGAACGGCAACCATTGGATTCAAATTCGCCTTCAGGGGGTCACAACCAACCGCGACGGCGTCGGGGCGAGAGTGAAGGTTACAGCGGGCGATTTGGTGCAGATCGATGAAGTGCATAGCGGTCGAGGTTATCAGAGCCATTACGGGATGCGCCTGCATTTCGGATTGGGCTTGAGGAAGAGCATCGATCGCATCGAGGTGCGCTGGATAGGCGGAGGGGTGGATGTATTTGAGGGTATTGCAGCCGACCGGCTCGTCGTATTGGTTGAAGGCACATCGAAAAGAAATCAGGTTGGAGAAGAATGATAAGGGCTAAGAAAGGTTACCGGGGCCTCCCTATCGAATAAGGTGCGGCAATGGTAATATGGGACGTGATAGGCAAGCGGAGAGGACGTGTTGTTCGAGCGTCCTCTTATGCAGTTGGCGTGGTGAACCGTCCCATAAAAGCGCCTCTGAGATCGCCAAGAAAGGGTGACTTTGTGAACAGCGGGCCTAATTGCCGGGTGCAAGGAAGTAAAGGCGCGCGATTGCCGATTCATTAGTGCAGGTTTTATCCCAGGTGCGCGTAACCGGGATATTCTTCAGCAGGATGAAGTGGAATCGAGGGCAAGTATAGGACCCTCGGTTAGGATGAACTGAGATGCAAAAGCGTGGGAAGGCCATACGGGTTTTAGTCGTTGTGTTTGGTTTATGCGCAGCGACGGCCTTTGTTCTATCACTGAAGCTATTGCTTGACAAGGCGCCCGGGTCACAGGCCCCGCAAGTCCCGCCGGGGACGCCTTCCAGCGGGATGGCCGCGCCTAAAGAGAAAGAATCCGCAAGCCGGACAGAAGGCCAAGCCCCGTCGGCAGCCGAGGAGTCGGGGCATGTCGAGGAAGGCATTGCGGCGGTGAAAAAGGAGGAGTTCAGGGTTGTTGAGAAGCTGATTAGAGGCTTTCCCGGCAACGAAAACCCGCTCATAATAATGGGCGACCTGCTTCGCAGTCACGGTGATGCTGTTGAAGCCATTAAATACTATGAGAGGGCTTTGAAGATAAATCCGATGCGGCCCGAGGCGCACGTTGCCATGAGTGAATTCTCTATCAAAGAGGGCAAATTCGAGGAAGCGATTGCACACTGGCGAAAAGTATTGCAGGTGCAGCCGCAGGCTCAACTTATGCACGGATACATCGGCGAGGCTCTGCTGATGCTGAATAGGCCCGCAGAGGCAATCGAGGCGCTCGAAAAGGAAATCCAGGTTACGCCATACTCCAGCCGCTCCTATTGTCTAATCGGCCAATCATATCAACAGCTCAAAGAATACGAAAAAGCGAAGCAAAACTACGAGGCGGCCGTCAAAATCAACCCGGGGAATTCCGATGCTTATTATGGTCTTATGACTGTTTGCACGAAGCTTGGCGACAGGGACAAGGCGAAGGAGTACTCGGAGTCATTCAAACGGACCAAGACGGAAAAGCGTGAAGAGCAAAAGGCCGACAAGGTCAAATACGATGACATAGTTGAGACTCGAAAGAGGTCGGCCTTGACTTACGTTAGAGCGGCACAAATATACCGGATGAATGGTAATTTGCCCACCGCAGAAGAACTGCTAAACCAAGCCGCACGGCTTGATCCGGAAAATGTTGCGTGCTTATTGGAGCTGGCATCTCTGTATAGAAAGAACGGTCAGCAGACGAAGGTGCTTGAGGTGTATGCGAAGATCAAGGAAATGGAAATAGAAAACCTGATCTATTTGCTTGAGTTTGGCGGTCTATCGGTTGATCTGCAGCAGTTCGAGGATGCAGAGAGAGCCTTCCGGAAGGCGATTGAGCTGGCGCCACAGAGTCCCAGCGGGTATCAGAAGCTTGCACTGCTGTATTTGACTATGAAGAAGGAGTCTGCACAAGCCAAAGGGCTTGCGGAGAAGGCTGTGGCTTTGGAGGAGACGGCGGTCAACTACTCGTTACTGAGCAGGGCGTGCGTCATGAATGGAGACGGAGCCGGGGCGCTGGAGGCTATCAAAAAGGCTCTCGAGCTGGAGCCTGACAATAGAGAATACCAGCGTTATTATGATCTTATTCGACGAATGAATTGAGGCAATACGAGTTATGATCAATCGAGCTATAGCATCGGATTCCGGGCGTCTTAGTGTCGCTGTTCTAATGTTGCTGTGCGCGTTGGCCTGTGCGCGCACAGATGGAGGCATCGTGCTGAGCGATGTGACTAAAGAAACGGGGATAACTTTCATACACACCGACGGCAGCAGCGGCCGGCGATACATAGTCGAAACGGTAAGCGCGGGATTAGCGCTGTTTGACTACGACGGCGACGGTGACGAAGATATATATTTTCTCAACGGCGCACCTCTGAAAGGCACGAAGGTTAGTAAACCACCGACGGATGCGTTGTATCGTAATGACGGCAACTTCAAGTTCACAGACGTGACAAAGCAGGCTGGTGTCGGCGATACGGGATTTGGACTCGGTATTGCCGCGGCCGACTACGACAACGACGGCGACCTCGATATATATATCAACAACTACGGGCCCAATGTTCTATACCGCAATAATGGGGATGGGACTTTTACAGACGTGACAGCACAGGCAGGGGTGGCAAACGGAGATAAGGTGGGGGCTGCGGCGATGTTTCTGGATATGGATAAGGACGGCGACCTGGACCTGTTCGTCGGCAACTATGTCGCCTTTACGTACGAGAACCACAGACCGCAAAGCACAGCCGGCATCCCTATGTACGGCGGCCCGATGGATTATCCTCCCCAGCCGAGCGACCTGTATCGCAATAACGGGGACGGGACATTTACGAATGTGAGCGTCGAGTCGGGGATTGCCGAGCAGAAGGGATCGGCAATGGGGGGAGTCTGCGCGGACTATGACAACGACGGCGATACAGATATTCGTATCGTCAACGACGTTAATGCCGACTTTCTCTACGAGAACGACGGAACGGGCAAATTTGAGGAGGTAGCGCTACTATCAGGCCTGGCCTATAACGTGCACGGCAAGTCGCTGGGGAGCATGGGGGTGGATTGCGGCGACTACGACAACGACGGCCTGCTTGATTTCTACCAGACGTCCTATAACAAGGAATTGACAGTGCTCTACAAGAACATAGACGGGAAGATGTTTGAAGACGTTACTCTTTCCACCGGCGCGGGCGATGGGACGTATCCGCATGTTACCTGGGGCACGGGGCTGGTCGATTTCGACAACGACGGCGATAAAGACATCTTCGTTGCCTGCGGCCACATACAGGATAACATTGATCTGTTCGATAATACCGGCACATACCTCGTCGAGAACATACTTCTGATGAATACAGGCGACGGGAAATTCGTCAACGTATCAAAGGAGAGCGGGGATGGAATGAAAGTTAAGCTGAGCAGTCGCGGGGCTGCGTTTGATGACCTTGACGGTGACGGCGATATTGATGTGGTAATTCAGAATTCCCGCCGGGAGCCTACAATCCTAAGAAACGACACGCAGAACGGCAACCATTGGATTCGCATTCGTCTTCACGGAGTGAAAACCAACCGCGACGGCATCGGGGCCAGAGTAAAGGTTACAGCGGGCGATCTGGTGCAAATCGACGAAGTCCACAGCGGACGCAGCTATCAGAGCCATTACGGGCTGTGGCTGCATTTTGGACTGGGCAAGAGGGAGAAGATTGACCGCATTGAGGTGCGTTGGATAGGCGGGGGCACTGATGTTATTGAGAATGTATCGGTTGACCAACGTTTGATTATTACGGAGGGGACTGGCGCGCCGCCGTAAGACCGCCAAGGAAGAACCCAACCTTTGTATTCATACGGAGAGATAGAAGGCCAAATGTCGCACAGGCAAGACAAGAAGTCGAAACAACTGAATGCGCGCCTCTCAGCCTATAGGGGCATCGGGACGTTATCCACAACGAAATGGATGATTGTGGCGGCCTTGATTGTAGTCGGATGTATTGGGACTGCGGCCTATATTCTCCGACAGAAACACGCAGACAGCGGAGCGGATGGCTCGATTGCGGAAGGCACGGTCAGCGTCGCTTCAGAGTCTAAGTCACCTGATTCTACAATAAGACCGACGGAGGGCGAATCCGTGTCTGTGCCGGCGGCTGCCGATGCAAACGAGCAGATCGCCTCTTTCAAACAGCTCAAGCTCGAATTGGCGGAGAAGCTGCATGATCGGTTCCCAGAAAGCAGCGAGGCGCTGATACTGCTGGGAAACGTTCACCGCGACAACGGCAACAGCAGCGAGGCGATTCGGTACTGGCAGGAGGCGTTGCGGATTGGCTCTCCGCGTGCGGATGTATATGAAGGTATGGGAATGATCGCCATGGAGAAAGGAGAGTACGACAAGGCGGTTGACTTCTGGCGAGAGTCGTTGAAGCTGAATCCGCAGGCAGTAGGACTGCGGACCAGCATCGCTCAGGCGTTGATGCCATTGGGTCGATACGATGAGGCGCTGGATGCGCTCAAGGAGCAAATTGAGTTATATCCTACATCACAGACGGCGCATTTTCTGACCGGTCAGATATTCCTTCAGAAGAAGGACTACCAGCGCGCTCGTGAGGAGTATTTGAAGGTTTTGGATCTGGACCCGGAGCACACGAACTCGCACTACGGGCTGTTGACGGTCTGTATGCGGCTGGGAGAGAAAGAGAAAGCACAGGAATATAGAGAGAAGTTCAATCGGTTCAAAACGCGGGATATGCAGAAACTGATAGACGAAAATAAACTGGCGAATGATTTGGCGGCCGTGCGCCAGAACTACGCGGAGACGGCTTTTAATGCGGCCCAGATTTACGAACAATATGAACAAGCCGGGGAAGCGATGGTCTCACTGGATAAGGCCGCCCAAGCCTCGCACGACAATCCGGAGCTTTTAGTGCGGATCGCCCAGTGGCATTATGCGCGTGGCCGCCTTTCTGAGTCGCTTGCCCTTCATGAACGGATCTCCCGTGCGTATCCTCAGCACGGTTTGAATCTGTTTCTGCTGGGGGTCCTGTACGCTCGGCAGCAACGTTTCGACGATTCGAAGGCCTCGCTTATGAAGAGTATCGAGTATTCGCCGCAGTCTCCCGACGGCTACAGGGAGCTGGCGCGCTTGTGCCTGCATACGCGCACGGATATTGCACAGGCCAAGGTCCTTGCCGAAAAGGCGGTTTCGCTGTCGCCCGTTGCCCCGAACTATTTTGTATTGAGCCGGGCTTACGACAGCAACGGCGATCGTGAGGGGGCGATTTCAGCATTGTTAAAAGCGATTGAGCTTGATCCGACGAACCAGGAGTATCGACGCGTATATGACGCCATCATCAACAAAACACAATAGCACAAAAAGGGCGGTAGGCCGGCTGTTACCGAGGATTCTACATTTGATTTTCTTCGGAATGTGTCTTGGACCGATGAGTGTGGTCTGCTGGGCGCAAAGAATCATATTGACGGACGTAACAAATCAGACCGGAATTACGTTCGTGCATACCGACGGCTCATTCGGGAAGAAGTACATGATGGAGAATGTCACTGCGGGGATAGCGCTGCTTGACTACGACAACGATGGCGACGTGGACATCTACTTTCTCAACGGGGGCATTTTGGAGGGCAATCCTTCCAAAGAAAGGCCGACAAACGCTCTGTATCGAAACGACGGGGGCTGGAAGTTCACGGATGTTACTGCGGAGGCGGGGGTCGGAGACACCGGGCACGGGCTTGGAGTTGCCGCCGGGGATTATGACAACGACGGCGATTTGGACATATACTTGAATAATTATGGCCCAAATGTTCTGTATCGCAATAATGGAGACGGGACATTCACCGACGTGACGGAGCAGGCTGGTGTGTCGAATGGGAATCAGATGGGAGCTGGGGCGTGTTTTCTCGATGCCGACAAGGACGGCGACCTGGATTTGTATGTGGCGAACTACGTAGTATTTGACTATAAAGCTCATGTTATCAAGACCAAGAAGGGATATCCGTATTACACCGGTCCTCCGAATTATCCGACCACGGTGGATGCTCTGTTTCGCAACAATGGGGATGGGACATTTACGGATGTCAGCGTCGAGTCCGGGATTGCGGGGTCATCCGGCGCAGGGATGGGAACGGTTTGTGCGGATTACGATAACGACGGCGACACGGACATCTTCGTCGCTAACGACATGGGCCCGAATTTTCTGTGGCGAAACGACGGGAAGGGGAAGTTTGAAGAGGTCGGGCTGATCAGCGGCTTTGCTTACGATCTGCATGGAGAAGAGCATGGAAACATGGGGCCTGACTGCGGAGACTACGACAACGACGGATTTCTGGATATTTATTTGACGTCATACGCGAAGCAACTGGCCGTTCTATACCGGAATCTTGGCGATGGGTCTTTCGAGGATGTTACGCAGACGACCGGGGCAGGCGCGGGCACTTTTCAGGATGTCACCTGGGGCAACGGATTCGTCGATTTTGAGAACGACGGAGATCGGGATATTTTCGTCGCGACGGGGCATCTACAGGATAACATTGAGCTTTGGGACGATACGGGCCGCTATATGGCGCCGAATATACTCTTGATGAATACAGGGGACGGCAAGTTTGTGAATATCAGCGAGGATGCCGGATCGGGGATGAAGGTCGTACTAAGCAGCCGAGGGGCGGGATTTGACGACCTCGACAACGACGGCGACGTGGATGTGGCGATTTTGAATTCCCGGAGGGAGCCGACCATCCTGAGAAATGACTCGCCTTCGCAGGGGCACTGGCTCGCAGTTAGCCTGCGGGGAGTCAAGACGAATCGTGACGGCGTGGGGGCGCACGTCAAGGTTTTCGCCGGCGATTTGAGCCTTATCGACGAGGTGCACAGCGGTCGCTCGTACCAGAGCCATTTCGGGATGCGGCTTCACTTCGGATTAGGCCAAAGAACGAAAGTTGACCGCATTGAAGTAAGCTGGATAGGCGGGGGCGTGGATGTTATCGAGAATGTTGAGGCGGATCAGTTCATTACCATAACTGAGGGCGGCTCGGTTGTTCTGAGTAAGTGAAGGCGGCCATTTCCGTCGGCCCCAGAGGGCGCAGTCGCCCGGCATCTATCGTACCGAGCGGAACGGCCCGCATGTTACTTCCCCTCGAATCCCAAAGTATTGGTCCTGCAACCCCGCGCCACTCGGTTAGCGCCTTGACGGCATCACGTATGGCGGTGCGATCCAGGCCGGCTTTGCGTATGGCGGCGACCATTAGGTTGACCGCGTCATACGTATGTGCAGCGAGATAGTCGGGGCGGCTGCCGAATCGAGCAGTGAATGTTCGTTCAAAATCCTCTGAGTTCTCGCCGGGCAGATAGAGCAGAGGGAAAATTGTTCCCTCGGCGTCGTTGCCGGCTTTTTCTGCGAAATCTCGTTTGCCCAGACACGGTCCGCCAAAGATTGGGGTCTGCAAACCTCTTTTTCGCATGACAGAGGTTAGCCGTGCGCTTTGTTGAGAGTCGGCGATCAAGACTACGGCGTCGGGCTGAACGTTTATGACCTTATCCGCGAGATCGGCAAGGTCCTTTTCGTCGGGCTTAAACTGAAAATGGTAAGCCGGAGCGATCTGTCTTTGGCGTAACGACTTAGAGAGTTCGACGGCGAAAAGTTGGGAATCGTGGTCAACCGCGGATACAAGGACAAAGGGCTTACGCTGAACGTGTGCGGCGATTGCCCTGGCAAGAGGTCGCGCCTGGAGGCTGTCCGGAGGGATGCAGGAAAACATCCACGGCACATTGGCAAGGTTGGCAGTTCTGTCGGTGCTTCCGGGGCTGAGCAAGGTCAGATGGGCCTTTGCGACGACCTGCTCAGCCAGGTGTGTGGATGGTCCGTCGATTCCACCGATGATTGCCCGGACTCTGTCGAGATAAACCATGCGGACCACCTGCTTGACGCCTGATCCCCAGGGGTCGCTCGCCCAGGCCGGCACAAGGCGGAACGGCAGGCCCTTGTATCCCCCCGCCTGGTTGGCCTGCTCAATAGCCAGGCCTGCTGCGCGCCACATTTCGATGCCTTGGGCTGCGCATGGATCCGTTGGGCCGAAATACCCAATCAGAACTTCGTTAATATCGCTTAGTGAGGGGTCATCAAGACAAAGGGTATCTGGGGACGCCGGCTGCGGCTTCTCGCAATGGAGCGGTTGCTCGCAGGGGTCTTGACAATGGCCTGTGGCCTCCGCGCACGCCGGCATGGCGAGGCTCAAGAACAGGCAGTGGACAGCAAGAATTCGGAGCATGTCCATTCATTCACTTTCTGTGCGGTCAAGGCAGTTGAGCGGTCAGGGTCGGCCTGCTCACCCGGTCGCGCGGCGGGATGTAGCCTTGGGGCACCTTGAGGTCTTCTCTGGAATAGAATTTCCATTCGCCCTTTTGCCTTTTGGCGAGGTAAACATCGCCGACGTCATCGAGAGCGGCGCTGAGCACTATGTCACCGGTGACGCCATTCCAGGGCTTGGTTCGGTAGGCAAGGACGTCGCGTATCTTGGCCCTGTTGAGGCCCGCGGCTTGTATGGCCCAGATAAGCATATTCATCCCGTCGTAGGCGTGGGTCGCATAAGTCTCAGGGTGCTCGCCGAAGCGCTGCTGGAAATCCTGACGGAATCGCTTCAAACGAGCGGTCTGTCTGGTCGGATCCCAGGGATACGTGCAGACAACGCCTTCGGCGTTGTCGCCGGCAATCTCGATAAACTCGTCGGACAGGCAGCGATCGCAGGCAAAGTAGGACTGGTCCATACCCATTCGGCGCATTTGATTGAGAATGAGCGCCCCTTCCTGTGCATCTCCCCAGTGAACGACTGCCTCGATGTTTTCATTTTTGAGGCGTTCAAGCTGTAAGGAGAAGTCATCAGTGCCCAAGGGATAAGCCATCTCGAGAATGATGGGATTTCCGAGTCGGCGGCTTCCGTCGTTTATTTCGCGGACGCCGAACCGCCCGTATCGGTTACTGGCGCGTATGATTCCGACGCGTTTGAAGTTGAGCTTTCTATACATGTAGTCCACCAAAAGATAGCTCTGCCGGCGGTCGTCGCCGATGCAGCGAAATACCCATGGGATATTCGTTTCGATGAACGTAGGGTCGGTGTCGCCGGAGTTCATCATAGCGACCTCGGCCTTTAGCGCAACACGGATTGCAATATGGCTGTTTGCGCCGTCGATGGTGCCGAGAATCGCCCAGACGTTTTCCTTATATGCCATTTTGATAATCTCATTGCCGGAGGCGCCCCAAAGCCCATTGTCGTTGGTGACGACGAGCTCAAAGGGGATACTCCTCTTGAGATACCCTCCAGCGGCGTTGGCCTGCTCGATAGCCAGGCGCGCACCCTGAAGCATCTTAATGCCAAGCGCCTCTTCATGGCTCTTGCCGCCGGTCGCCACTGATACGGTGGACATAATTGGTCCGATGAAGCCGATTTTGACCGTATTGACATCTTCGGGCTCCGGTATTCCCCGTCCTGCGCCGGTATATTCCATTTGCAGGAGAAAGTGCTCCTTATACGGCTTGACATGCCTGAACGGCTCGACATCTTGTGCCGTTTTGGCGTAGTTGTAGTCCTTTCGCAAACCGAGGTCCGGGACTTTGTACGCGCCGGCCGAATTGATCTTCTCCAGAAGCAGCCGCGTTTCCGCGTCAATCTCCGTGGTCTGGTCGGACAAGCTCGCCCGCTCCCTGGTAGCGCAGGATGAGACTAATACAACGAAAACAGTTAGTGAAAATAATTTGCACCGCTTCATAATCAACCTCACTTTACGCCGGGATAGTAACCCTGGCCTATGCCCCATCCGAGCCCCTTGCCGGTAGCGACCCATATATCATTTCCATCAACATCCACGTTTATGATGAAGCTGTGGGGGACGGCCTTGGGCATATCGACGGTGGTTAGGAGCTTGCCGGCCTGGAAGACCTGGGCCTTGCCTTGCAGCGTGTTCGGGTCGCGGGTGTACGTTACCACGCTCTCGGTCGGAAAGTCCGCCACGACGCCCAGCCCCTTGTCCATTGCGAAGTAGCACTCGTTTGCGCTGCGGGCCTTGACGTTGTTAGTGAAGTCGCTGGGCAGTCCGGTCTCGTGGGCATAGAACCCGCGCCAGTTCCTGCCGTCGTACCGGCACGTGCCAAAGTATGTCGAGACCCACAGAACATTGTCGACGAAGCTTACGCCGGTTGTAATGACGTGGATTATTCCATCGTCGCGGTAGAGGTCTATCTCCATTTCGCCGTCGGGGTCGAGGTAGTCCTTCCATTTCTCGGATGCGACGTCGAACTCCAGGATTCCGCTGCCCCAGACGGCAAGATGCACCTTGCCGTCGTTATAGCAGACTCCGTAGTTCCAGATTTCCTCCATCGGTGCGTTTTTCTCGGTGTATATAGTCCACTCGCCGGTAACGGTATTGTACCTGCTTGCGCCGGCGGTTGTAGCGGCCCAGATGTTGTCGTTCTCCACTGCCAGGCCGTAAACGACGTCGTTGACCAGTCCGCTATTGAACTGGTGCCAGTGATCGAATCTTCCGCCGCTGAAACGTGCCAAGCCGCCGCCGAACAATCCCAGCCAGACGTCCCCTGTCTTCGGATCAATATCGATGGCAGTGACTACGCGCCAGGGAAGACCATCTGGCTCTTTCCAGTTCCTGATTTTCCCGGTTTGCCTGTCGATGCAGGCCAGGCCGTCTTCCGTGCCTACCCAGACCCTTGGTCCGTCGGCCTTGACGGCGAAGATGTGGTCGTTTGGAAGGCCGTCTTCGGTCGTGAAGTGCTTCCATTCGGTATAGACATAAGGGAGCTTCTGTGCTGCGGCGGCGGGAACAGACGAAAACGCAGGCGAAGCGCTTGTCGAATCCCCGGCCCGGCAAAACGCCGCAAGCGACAGCATTATTAGGATGTTTGCATTAAGCATTAAATACTTCATAAATAATTCCTTTTTCTTGCACCAGGACTGCTACAATGTCTTGATGTATTCGATCAGGTCGTTGAGCTGGTCTTTGGTCATATCATTTGTAACGCCGTGTCGGTCGTTGGGATTATATCTCGTCCAGATTTCTTCGAGGGTCCGGGCAATCCCATTGTGGAGATATGGAGCTGAGTCGTAGATGTTGTTTAGATGCGGCGTGTCAAATTCCGTTGCCTCGTCAAACCGGAACTTTGTCCCGATATTATGGCGAAGCCGGTCGGTGTAAAGAGGCGGAAAGTGGCAGGTGACGCACCTGTTGCCTTTCTGAATAATTCGTCCGTCGTTGGTGGTTGCTCTCTCAAACATCTTTTTTCCGCGGCGTTGTGCCTCAGTCAGCTCCGCGCCCAAGGGGCGGTAGCGGTTCGGCGGGCGCGGAATAGTGCAGATATAATTATCCAGAGCGGAGAGCTGTTCGGGCGTAAACGGCTGGATTCGGCTGAAGAAGACGGCCAGGCGGGGACCACACTGTCGTTGAAGGCTTGGATTGGTGCCCTCCCACTTGAAGGGGGCCGTGTCGAGAATACCCCTCAGCGTTCGATTGTCAACGGGACTGCTGCCAATTCCGTCGGGTTGAATGTCATAAGTTAGCCCGTCAACGTGGCCGTCGGGGTGGCACGAGTGACAGGAGAACTGGCGGTTAAAGGTGTCATCAGCGCTGTGGAAGATGCGTTCGCCATGGCGCACTTCGGTGATGGTCTTTGAGCCTCCAAGGTCGATGCCTGCAACGGCTTGAAGGGTATTAAGATCGATTACGGTCAATGAATCATCAAGGGCATTGGCGACAAAGGCCGTCTTGCCGTCGGGCGTAATCAGCACGCCCCTCGGGCTGTTCTTTACAGGTATGTGCGCAATGATGAATTCCGTCGGTTTGCCGAGGTGGTTTGGCAACACGTTCCGCCTCTCTTCTTCAGAAGCGGCTTGGAGTATTGAAAGGAGCTTGGGGATTTCGATGACGGCGACTCGATCCGTACCTGAGCTTGTCACCAGGGCCAGGTCGGCCGGGTCGGGGAAACACATGTTCGGCTCGTCGAGGAGCACCTGATCGACGCGGCCGCTCCTCCAGACAATCGCCAAGCCATTTGTAATGGTCCAGCCCTGAAGCAGCCGCGTCATAGGAACAAGGTTTTTGGTGCGGTTCAGCGTAACCAGCGCAAAATCTCCGCTCGGATGCCAGGCCACGCCCTGGAGCAGATTTGCGGCAGGGACGACAAAACGATTGTCAACTGCGGCTCGCTGGGCGTCAATGACAGTAACTTCCGACATCGAAGGCTTACGAAACTCGACGAACTTTGAGAGGGTGTTGGTCACGTAGATCAGCGAATTGTCGGGGGAGCGTGAAAGGGACCAGGGGCCGCGGCTTGCACTGAGGCGTTTGACCTCTTTGAGCGTAGTCGTATCAATAACTGAAATGCTGTCGGCAGAAGTATTGAGGACATACAGGCGCTTGCCGGAGGCGTCCGTGAGGACTCCGTGAGGCTCATCGCCGACGGGGATAGTCTCAACGACTTTTCGAGTTGGGACGTCGATAATAGAGACGCTGTCGTCAAGACGATTGCTCACATACGCTGTGGCGCCATCGGGGTGGAAGGTAACATCCGTCGGGTGATGGCCGGCTTGTATCTCGGCGATTTTCCGCCGCTCCCGCACATCGACAACAATGACCGAATGAGATGCTTCACAGGCAACATAGAGTTCGTTGGCGTTGGGACTGAGGGCCATGTTGAGCGGCGTCTTATACAGCGGCGCTTCGGCTGCCTTGGGGGGCACGATAGGATGAGAGATTTTCTCGACCGCTTTATCGAAATCAAAGGGTTTGCCGTGTGCGTTTTCGTGGCACGGCAGACAGGTTTGCCGAGTAACCTGCCTGAGTCCGGCAGCCTCTGCGGCCCGCGGATCGGTCATAATTGCCTGGGGGGAATAGTTGCTGCCTGGACCGTGGCAGGCCTCGCAGCCGACTCCCTCGTAGGGAGAGTACGAATCAAGAGCCCCGCCGGCGGGATCGGTGAAGATAGCAGTATGGCACTTCAGGCAGTCCGCACTGGCCTGCGGGCTGGTCTTGATGCCTTGCTTTTTGGCAATCGCATAAGCCTCGGGCGTGGCCAGCGCAGCGTAAGCGACGGCATGCTTGCTTAATCGCCACTTGCTGAACTGATAGCCGAATTCAGGCCCTTTATGACAGCGGGCGCAGACATAAACGCCGACATACTGAGGCTTGCCGCTCTTTGCCACCGAGTCAGGTATTGGCGGCAGCGTCTCATGGGCGCCTTTCCTGGTGGTTGGGTGAGCAATGTCACGCCATGCCTTTTCCATATCGAGCTTGGGCAGTTTGTGCACCGCGACGTGGGAGCCTTTTACCTCGTGGCAGCCCATGCAATCGGACATTTTGGGGATCATAAGCCCCGCCTTAACAGCCGCATCACGGTCGGCCATAACGGCGGCATCCATATACTCGCTGCCTGGGCCGTGACATTTCTCGCACTGAACGCCGTCTTCGACGTAAAACGTGCTGTCCTTTTCCCAGTCTTCGGCATGTGCTCCGGTTGCGTGGCATCCGAGGCACATAGGCGCTTCCTGCGGTTCCTGGGGAATTCCGCTCAAGTCGGCAATCGTCCTGGATTCCGGCATTGCCAGCACAGCATAAGCGCCGGCGTGCTTTGAAGCGAGCCATTTGCTGAGCTGGTGGCCCATATTCTCACTCTGATGGCAGGTCGCGCATACCCTTGCACCTACATAGACGGGATGCTTATCCGCGCCCTCGCTCGCCAAAGAGATGGATATGGGAAATGTAATGCTGAATAGAATAGAAATAATACATTTCATTTGTATCACTTCTCCGTTGTATCAGGTTCTTGTATTACGGTAAGGAACTGATTTGCCTTAACATCTGTAAGTTTGGTAATTCGTCCGTTTGGCCAGCGAATCTCGAGTGAATCGACTTTAGGAGCGTTACCGAGGCCAAAATGGCGTCTTGGGTCGGCCTGGGAGAGGTAGCCGGTGACGGGAATCAGGTCCTGTATTTGGACCAGCGAACCAGTTTTGACGGTAACGCGTGCGCCGATAGCATCGGTTTTACCGTTGGCGAGCTTGGCCTCGACCATTAGCCAATTATTGCTGTTGCCGCCGTCGTTGCGGAGGAGCTTTGGAGTATCATTGAGGTTTATGATGAACAGGTCGAGGTCGCCGTCGTTATCGTAATCGCCGAAAGTTGAGCCTCGGCCGACGTACTTTTCCTTGAAATATGGTCCTGAGACTGCTGCGACGTCTATGAAGTTGCCTTTGCCGTCGTTTCGCACCAGCACGGCTTCTTCGGTATATTCGTGATGGGCGTCGCCGTTGGAGACGAAGAGGTCGAGGTAGCCGTCGCAGTCGTAATCGAAGAGCAGGCCTCCCCAGCCTGTGTATTGGCCGCAGACAACGGCAAGATTCGACGGAGCCGTGCGATCTTCAAAATAGTCGCCTCGATTCATAAGCAGACAGCCGTAGCCCATGTCGGGGATGTAGATATCGAGCCTGCCGTCGCGATCGACATCGCCGATCGCCGGGCCCATAGAAGAGACCCCTTGTCCCCCTTCTCCGAAGGCCAGGCCCATGGCCAGGGCGTCGTTTTGAAATTTGCCGCCGCCGAGGTTTCTGAAATAGTAGTTTTCCATCGCGTCATTGGCGACGTAGATATCCAGGAGGCCGTCATTGTTCAAATCCGCAATGGTGGCGCTCATAGCCCTGCCATTTGGCTGATAGACGCCTGCATCCTTAGTGACATCGGTAAAAGTTCCGTCGCCGTTATTGCGGTAGAGGGAATCGGGCTGCCCGTTATAGCTGAGCGGACCGGGGTATCCGGCGGCCGCGTAGTACGACTTGAACTTTCCGCTGTCGTATTCGAGATAGTTTGCGACATAAACATCGAGGTCGCCGTCGCCGTCGTAGTCGAACCACGGGGCCGAGAGGCTCCAACGTGGATTGTCCAGGCCGGCGGCGGCGGATATATCCGTGAAGGTTCCGTCGCCGTTGTTTCGATAGAAGATGTTGGGCCCGTAGTTCAGGACGTAAAGGTCGAGATCGCCGTCGTTGTCGAAGTCCGCCGCTGAGCATCCAGTTCCATAATTGTTGTCCGCAACGCCGGCTTTTTCGGTAACGTCTGCAAAAGTGCCGTCGCCGTTGTTTCGATACAATCGGTCGGTGAGTTTGCCCATGAGGCTTCGGCTGCGATTATCACTGACTTCTTTAAGCCAGCAGGGCGAGGGGACAAAAATATCGAGCCACCCGTCGGCGTCGTAGTCGAAGAACATGGCGCCCGAGCCGGTTCCTTCGACGATATTGCTTAGCTTGGAGTCGCCGTAGCTGACCTTTTCGATGATTCCGGCTTGCTTAGTAACGTCGGTAAAGACGGGCAGCTTGTCCGAAGCCGGGGCAACTGCAACGGTTTGGAATATGGCCAGCATTATGAGTAATCGTAGTATTTTCACTTTGTATTTCCTCCGACCTTTTCTTTCTCTTGGATCACCGGCACCGGATACGAAGTACTATCCCAGGCTGCTCCGAGATCGATCCACTCGACGAAGGCGCGTCTTTCTCCTTCGGTCAGCGGGGCGGCTTGTCCTTGAGGCATTTTCCTGATGAGAGGGCTTTGGGAAATGTCGCCGTCCCAGGGCCTCGACGTATTTCTCCCCAAGATGCTCCAAATAAGCGGGCTTGTCCGGGCCTGGCCGGGGTGGACATATTTTCCCTGACCGGGCGCCGCAAGGCGTCCCTGGCGGGACTTATCGCCGGGGGTGAGAAGACTTGCGTAGGCGCGATTGGGAAGGCTGTTTGTCCCGGATGCTGTGTCCGCCGGTGCTTCCGGCGTAAGACAAAGCGAGGCGTCGGGCTTGTTGTGACATCCGGCGCATTTATTAGTTACGATGGGCATAATATCGTGTCGAAAATCAACGGTCCGTCTGCGCTGTGGCGGCAAGGTTAGTTTTGCGGAAGGACGAGTCAGGGCCTGGACCAAAAGGTTTTCAGGAGTAAGCTCGCCGTCTTCGTGGCAGCCGATACATCCGCGCGGCTCGCGGTTCTTCGCCCAAATCCAGCCGCATCTCCGCACGGCCATACCGTCCGCATCAAGGGTCTGTAGCTCGATTGAGGAGTTTGCGGGTATCTCAATATTGAAGGAGCCGTCCGGTTCTATATCGATTTCGCCGAGGATACGTCTTTGCGCAAGCGCGGGGATTACTGCGGCAGATTGAAGGGCGTGAGATTCCGGCGAAAGCGGTATCCCCTCTATAACGCGGAGCCTTTGGACGGTTGCCTTTGGTAATTGGAGATCCGAGAGGCCGACATCTAAGCAATAAAGCTTGCCGTTAGGATCTTCGATGTTGACTGTGGTGGACCTTCCATCCGGCTCGGGACGTGCGTATATTGCCTTTGCCTGAATATCGTGGTAGGCGGGGTCGTCGAAGATCAGCTTGAACTCTCCGGTTGAAGGGTCGAGACGTCCGACGGCATGCGTACCTGAGCCATTTCTTCGAGAGACGAGGATGTCGCCGTCAGGCAGAGGCGAGGGCGAGTGGAAAAGCCCATCGCCTTCACGCGTGACGGGCCGATACGAGTGAAGCGGCCTGCGCAGGCGGACAGATCCGAGCGTCCCTGCACCGTCCCAGGGAACGCTATCAGCCTCGACGAAGACCGCCAGGCCCTTTGCAGTGGTGCAAGGCATGTGTTTTATGCGCTTGCCTTCGTCCGTGGAAAAGGCTGCGAAGTCGGTGCCGTCGATATTGACGCCGAACAAGGCGACGCGTCCGAGCAGTCCGTGATTGAGGCCGGACCGCTGCCAACCGGCAAAGAGCAATCGCCCATCAAGTTGAATGAAGGGGTCCATATCGCTGGAGAGGTTGTAAGTCAGCCTGCGGACAGCCGAGCCGTCGAGATTGCAGGCATACAAACTCGTCGCCGGCGAGCCGCCGTGCTCGTTGACCGCACCGCTCTTCGCCACAAAGGTGAGGTGATACTCCGGCTCAGAAGGAACGCCGATAGGCTTGAGCGTATAAAGCGTTGACTGGTAGCCGGGACTGCGGCAGTCTATCGGCCCGCTGGTGACTTGCCGCAGGTCCCGCAAGGGACGGCTTGCGCCGTTTGAGCCGTCGATATCCATCTCGAAGATGCTCCATGCATCGGCGGCCTCCCTTTTGCCTGCAAAGAGGATGCGCGACCCATCGAATGAAATCTCGGGGTCAGAGGCGCTGTGGAAATCTTGACTGATAGTCTTTATAGACAAGTCCGGGTTAACGATTATGAGGCGTGCCCCGTCGCCGTAGTCCGCGCGAAGCATCCCATCGGCAGGCGGGCCTTGCTTCTCCGAGGCGGCATCGGCGGGAATTTGTGTTACAACCATTGCATAGTCGATAGCACGGTCTGAATGTGTGGTTGGCTCGGCAGCGCCGCCTTGCACGGCAACCACAGCGGCCAACAGGATAATTGCAGAGAAAAGCATTAGACAACTTGGCGACATTCCCTTATCGCACGGCGGCATACGCCCTCCTGCTTGTGTCAAAGAGGCTCGTTTTGTAGTGTTCATCATTATCGACTAATATCGCCCTTCAGGCTCAGGGCATTTAGTGTTTTCGGCATTGGATGTGCGGGGGTATAGGGCGGAGATTATACATTTCGGCAAAACGAGCGACAAGGTCTTAGAATAGTGCGCCATCAGCCTTGGTAGTGCGGATTTTGTCGCTGCAGAAGCATCTCTTAGGATACCTGCTCACATAACGGAGCGGTGCTGTGGCGAGAAAATTATGGGACGTGCAGGTCTGGTCCGCAACAGTCGCCAAATAAGGAAGGAATGTGGAGTAAGAGTGTAGGACGCGGCGTCAGGCGGATTGCTCGATGCGAGGGCTTTCGTGAACGGCGGCGCTAATCTTAAGCGGAAAACATTTCATTTGAGGAAAGGCTTTTCCTATTTTGGCTATGGCGGCCTCGCAGTCAGAGGCGCTTCGGGCGACGAATTGGGCCGTGCCGTCTCCCTGGCTGCCGACGCCCTTGCCGCCGTAAACGTGTTCGGCGATTTCCCGGAAATTAAGAATCTCGTGCAAAAGGGGGCTTCGCAACTGGTCTGGCGAATTCGGGGCTACGAATTCATCGAAGATTCGCTGCGCCTCGTTCATAAGCCGCCCAAGTCGTGGTGCATCTCCGATTGATATAACGTGGTAAGCCTGGCGTATGATTCTTTCATTTTCCTGTCCCAAAGCCCGCTGCAGACCTGTATTATCAAGATAATTTCTCTGCAAATCGTCCAAGATGCGGATAGTGTCCTTCTGGCCGGCCAGGTCCACGAAGAACATATCGACCGGGGCATTTACTGAAATCGGCTCGATCTGAATCCGCTTCGATTTCTCAAACACAACCAGGACGGGCGTTTTGCCGTATATGCACGCCTGGTCCATCCGACCGCACTGGCTGCCGGTCAGCCTCTCGCCCAGATAGGCTATTTCCATCATTTCATAGGGAAACATCTCTAGCTCGTAGATCGCATTGAAAGCCTTTGCCACAAGTATGCATACCGCGGCTGAGCTCGAAACGCCTTTCTTCAACGGCAGATCCATTCGTGTTATGCGAATATCCAGGCCGTGAGGAAGATTCAATTGTGTCAGTATGGCGTGGGCCGTTCCCGCGGTATATCTGAAAAACTCGCTTTCATCTTTGGCCGCCGCCAGCAGCGTCCCAGGCTCCCAAGCGCAGCTCATCTGCCGCGTTCTCCCTCTGGTCCGCCCCACGTCGTCAGGCAGTATTGTCTCGACTACGAAACGCTCACTTGGCCGCACGACTGCGGTAATGGCCTGGTTCGTGCCGATAACGATGCAAAAGCCCCGATGAATGCCATAGTCCGCCGCCCAGTCGCTATGTTCGCCGAAGAGGCAAATCCGCCCGGGTACGGAAATCTCAATCTGTCCTGCCGCGACGGGCCGGCGGCACGGCGGGCTGTCTTTGGCGTCTTTAGAGGTGTGCTTCATTATTCTACAGTCCTATCCACCAAGCCGAGATAACATGACTAACAATCCAGCACATTCAATCGGCTCTATTCGTCGGACTCTTTATCTCTTTCGCCCCCCAAAGCAGCCTGGGCGCGGGCATAGCCTTCAGGAGTCCCGACATCGTACGCCCGCCCCTCGATTTTGCAGAGAAAGTACTGCTGGGGATGTTTCCTGAGCAATTCGACTTGTGCATCGGCAAGCTCAGTCTCCCTGCCCGTCTTTTGTGCGATGGTACTAATTTCGCAAAGGCAATCGAAGATTTCCGGCGAGAAGACGTAGATGCCCGCGTGAGCCAGAAATGTGTCCTCATGCATTCCGTCTGTTCTCAGCTCCATTCTCGCCGTAGCCAAATCCGGTTTTTCTATAAATCGGGTGCAACGGTAGAGGTTCTGTTTTATCAGCACACCGCAGGCTACTCCGACTTTGGACAGCTCATTTTTTGTGACTGCCTGCACCCCTATCATCGCCACTGCATCACAGCAATCAAATGCCCGGGCTACCTGGGCCGCGCAGGCCCCACGGGCCGCGCCGCAAGGCGTCCCCGGCGGGGCTTGCGCGGGCGGCTGGCCCGCGTCCTGAAGGTGTATGTGATCGCCCAAGAGCAGCATGAACGCCTCGGCGCCAATAAAATCGCGGGCCAGCAGAACGGCATCGCCGAAACCCTGCGGCTTGTCCTGGGTGATATACTCGATGTGGGCGGGCAATTTCCCGAAGCCGCCTTTGCGAACAGCATCGAAGTACCGCCCCACCATGTCAATTTGCCCGGGCGAGAGCACAATGCCGATATGTTCTATCCCCGCGGCAATCGCCTGCCGGCATATTGCGTGCAGGACGCATTGAATTTGATTTGCGGCATTAACCAGCGGAAGCATTGCCTTGGGAATGACGCTCGAAATCGGCATCATCCGGGTTGCCTTCCCGGCGATAGGTATCAGTGCTTTGCGAACAGTCATCTTAATCCTTTAGGCATCGTGACAAATCGAGGCAGAACCCATTGATTTACCAGCTTCAACGCCGCCTCGCACGAGAATTCATATGCCCTCCTTTTGAATCCGGCACAGCAGCCCTCGCAACTGGTAAGAGCCAAATGCCGGGTCGTAGGGCGGCGCATTGTTGGTCAGGATGTTGGCATTAGACTCCCAGAATCCGTAGTCGGGGGCGGCTTTTTCGGGGAACCACCATCCGTGCTCGATGTTTATCACTTGAGGGTTAATATCCGTTGTGATCAAGGCCCGCATTCTTATGCTGCCCCTTGGAGAGCTGATAATGACCCAGTCTCCCTGAGAAATTCCATGCAAATCGGCAATTTCCGGATGCAGCTCAGCTTGGGGGTCAGGTCGGCGTCGCCTCAATGATGCTATTTGCCTGTATTCGCTGTGAAAGAACTCCATCCTTCGACTGCCGGTAGTAAGGATATAGGGGAATTCTGCGGCCAATTCAGGAGTTTGCAAGGGGCTTTCAGGGGGCTCTCTGTATGTAGGCATGGGGTCGTAGCCCATTTTCTCTAAGGTCTTGCAATAAAGCTCGACCTTCTTTGAAGGAGTTCTAAAACCGTTTTTCCGGTATTTTTCATACTCATGAGGCGGATATATGAAAGCGCGTTCCTTAAGCTGCTGATATGTAACGCCTAAGGGTTCAAGCTGGTAGTCAATGATATCCTCGATAGTCTCGTGCGCTCCGGGCAGGTCGAGCCTTTTCGAGAGCTCATTCATGATCCATTCATCCTGGCGGCATTGGCCGGTCTGTGTAATTTTCGGCTGGGCGATAACCATATTTTCCGCCACCAGGGGATAAGCGGCAATCTGGTTGATTTCAGTCCAAAATGCCGCAGGTAGGACATAATCCGCTATCGCCGCGGTTGGCGTCATGAATAGGTCCGTGACGACCAGCAGCTCCAATTCCTTTAGACTCTGATAGACTTCTTTGGTGTTTGCAACGGTCACCAAAGGATTGCTGCCGAATACCAAGAGGCTCCTGACCCTGTAAGGTTGGCCGGTCCTTATTGCCTTGAATAATGCCGGGATATGGGCCGACGGCATAACTGCCCGCCACCCGCTCAGCAGCTTATAGCTATCGGCGCCCAGCCGTTTATTCAACATACCCTTCGGCAGCTTGTCCTTTAGAGTCGGATAAGCGCGAATTACATTCATTCCGAGGATATCGCCGCCGGGGATATCGATATTCCCCGCTAATGCCCGCAAGATAGCAATGGCCCTGACGGTTTGCAGGGAATTGGGGTTCTGCTCGATGGCGACGCCCCACTCTAAGACGGCTGGCTTTTGCAGGGCATAAGTTCGGACGGCCTCTATGATGTCCGTTGACTTGATGCCTGTAATCTTCTCCGCCCAGAGGGGCGTATAGGCGGCGACATGCTCTCTCAACTGTTCGAATCCAACCGTCCACTCTTCCACGAACTGCCGGTCGTAGAGCTCGTCGTTAATAATAACGTGAATCATCGCCAGGGCCAGCGCGGCGTCGGTGCCGGGCCTGATGGGCAGCCATTGTTTGCACCTCTTTGCAGTCTCCGACCTTCGCGGATCAACAGCAATACCCAGAGCGCCTTTATCTAAAGCGCGTTTGACTGAGATAGCCAATTCTCCATCCGGCCCGGAGACCAGCGGATTATGCCCCCAGAAAAGTATGCACTTTGGCGACACCGGCCCATAATAGTCGGGCGTGACGAAGCCGCCATAAGTGAGATTTCCCACGGTGATTCGAGGAATGAAACATTGAGCCAGTCCCGGCTCATACCAGTTGGGCGTTCCGAGGGCGTTGGCGAATCTTACCGTGTGCATATAGTGGTGTCGCCCCGTTCCCTGCCCCAGGGCAATCGACTCAGGGCCGGATTCCCGGCGGCATTTGTCCAGCACAGCCGCAATATCGTCTAAGGCCTGATCCCAGGAGATTTGCTCCCATTGGCCGTCGCCTCTTCTGCCCTTTCGTCGAAGCGGATAGCGCAGGCGGTCCTTATGGTTGGCAATCTCGGGAGTGCTTAAACCCTTTATGCACATCCAGCCCTTGCTCATGGGCGAATCAGGGTCGGGCTTGACCTTGACGACCTTGCCGTCTTCGACATAAACGAAGGCCCCGCATCCGCCGTGACAGATTCGGCACACACTCCTGAATACCTGGTTTCTATTGTCTGATGCTGCTATAAGTTATACCCTTAGAATCCACCTTTTTTATCTGGCATATCTTTG
>Ga0315277_10001938_pt1 | contig 29273 bp, 30 predicted proteins | sample YL17G05_15_MG_FD_203695 | JGI IMG/M metagenome (GOLD analysis project Ga0315277, IMG submission 203695) | Sediment microbial communities from Yellowstone Lake, YNP, Wyoming, USA - YL17G05_15 | ecosystem: Environmental > Aquatic > Freshwater > Lake > Sediment | place: USA: Wyoming | collected... | reverse complement strand
TATCCTTCTTTACAAATATCAGTATTGCCCAGTCCCTTTTCGAAGTGGAAAGGGAATCTTTCTGCAGAAGGGTTGAAAATTACGAACCGGTCATTCCCTTTTCAGGAGTCGCCGAGATGAAGAAGGGAGAGGAGCTTTTCCTCTGGATGGAAATCAAAGCCGGCCAACGGGCTCTGACCATGCTGGAGGCGAAAAGGGAGATGCCCGTCTATCATGCCTGGGCATCGCAGATCGGGGTGATCGACTTGATCAATATCGGCATTACAAAAGAGAAGTGGCTGGAACAGGCCGATGCGATCAGAAACGAAGTCAAAAGGCGGGGTTTCTTCACATGGCGGACTCAGAGCTATAAGAGGAACCTGAAAGAGGGGCGCTGGTATGTGTCGGTGCTCGATGCCAATAAGAAACCCGTTAAAAAATCTGGCTCCGGAACAGAGGCTTTCCGTCCGGAAATTGTGGTTAAATTTTTACCCTAACTACGCTATTCCCTCCCCCTTGACGGCCCGTCCGCCGAAGGCTTCTGGCCAGGGGTGGGGGTGAATGAATATATGTAGCGCCCCCATTGATTGGGGGCGGAAAGGATGAGACAGATGGCCAACAATGTAAAAGAAACCCTTCAGAACCTCATTCAGCAGGTAACCAACGATAATTCCTTATCTTCGGATCAGAAAGTGAAGCTCCTTGAAAGCCTTCAAACGTTATCCACACCCCTTCAATCCGACCGCTGGATCTTCCGGTTGGTGGTGGCTTTCTTGGGTTTGACTGTTCTGCTAACCGTGCTCGGAGGCTTCTACCTGAGCATCAAAACCGCAGCAACGATTCCCGAAGGACTGATTGCACTGGGCTCAGCCGCTGTCGGCGCCCTGGCAGGCCTGTTAGCCCCATCTCCAATGAAATAGAAGAAAGGATTTGAGATGAATCGACGGGAATTTCTTTATTACGCAGGTCTGTTTGGAATTTCATTCACATTTGGAAATCCTTTTTGCCATCGAGAAGCTTGTGCCGAACCCGGAAAGGTCGGGGCCGGTATAAAAAATGTTCGGATCATCGATGCCCATGCCCATCCTGATCGGTTCATCCCCCCGGGCCGGGACGCATCATGGCTGGATAAGAGTTCGACGCTTAAGGGGATCAAAACCCTGGGCATGGCGGCCAGCGCTTTTGCCGCAGTGGGAGATCAGATGTTTCTCGGCCGGGGCCGGTTTCAGGAGACCGAGTTCAATAACACAAAGGCCCAGTTAGACTGGTGGCTCGATGGGATCATCAAATCGGGCCAGGCCAGATTGGTGCTGAAGGCTTCGGATATTCCAGAGCGTTCAGGACCAAACCATCCTCCAGGAGCCATTCTGTCTATCGAAGGAGGTGACCCTCTGGAGGGAAGGCCTGATCGTGTGAATGAATTTTATAAAATGGGAGTCAGAATGATTACCCTGATTCACTATCGAAACAATGAACTGGGAGATGTGATGAGGGTGTGGAGGGACCTCGATCCAGGGCCCCGAAACCAGGGGCTGACTCCGGCCGGACGAAAAATTGTCGAGCGGATGCAGGAGCTGGGAATGATGGTCGATGTAGCCCATGCCCATACGGATACTTTGAAACAGATCGTTAAGATGAGCGAAAAACCCCTGATCGATTCCCACACAAACCCATGCTCTTTTGAAGACCCATCGAGATGCGGTCGGCTCAGAACATGGAAGGAGATGGAATGGGTAGCCAAAACAGGAGGCGTTGTTTGCACCTGGCCGTTTGCCTACAGAAGGGAGTACATCAGCCGGATGACCTATCAGGACTGGGCAGGAGAAATTCTTGAGATGAAAAGACGATTGGGGATGGAGCATGTGGGATTAGGAACGGATGGCGGAGGACACCTCTCCAGGCTCATCGAAGGTTATAGAGGCGTGAAAGATTTAGTCCATCTGGTGAAGGCAATGGAAGAAGTTGGCTTTCCACACGATGAAATCGCCGCCTATATGGGAGGGAACTTCTATCGGGTTCTCCGAAGTTGTATCGGTTAACGATAGATGGCAAGGATAGAGCTCCAATAAAGTGTAACCGTTTAGCCAAATAGGGGTCCCCACGGAGTCGGAGCTGGGCAAGCCGCTCTCCAAGGCTTCGAATGGCGGTCTTTGGATTAAATGGGAAACGGAGGATTTCATCTGAGCGAGCCCCATAGATCAGAGCGAAGGCCTGTGCCAATTATCCGAAACGTGCGCCTCGAAGCCTTTCCGAACGGCATGCCCAGCTCCGCGATACGATTTTGTGCTTGATTTGGCTAAACCGTTTCAAAAAATTGTAGGAAAGGAGTCTCATGGAAAGGGAACTGTCTTCAAAAAGGATTCAGTATTTAAAAAAGGATTATTCAAGAGGGTTTATTGAAGATGTTGGATATAAGGCAATCAATTATGAGAGGGGCTATCTGGAGTCGCGATTGAAGATATTCAATCGTCATCGTCAGCAGGACAATTACATTCATGCCGGAGTCATCGCCACGATGGCTGACCATACCGCAGGGTATGCCGCCTTCAGCCTGGTTCCGGAGGATCACCGTATCCTGACGATCGAATTTAAGATCAACTTTCTCCAGCCCGCTTATAGTAAGACCCTCATCTGTAAATCCCGGATTCTTCGGGAGGGTGGACAGATTTTAGTGGGAGAGAGTGAAGTGTTTGATCAGAGGGCCGGTGAAGAGGAACTGGTTGCAAAAGCCATGGTGACTTTAAGATCCATTCATCAGAGCAAAATCAAACCAGTGAGACTCTCCTAAACTTCTTATCTTCAGGCGATGGAAATTCCTGACCTTTTTCAGAACTCTCAAAAAAGGGCAGAACCAAATCGTCCTGCCCTTCTAATCTGTTTGTCACAACACGCGCCGTCTGGCAGGCAGGAATGTCGATGCTACTTACTCATCAAATAGTCGTGAATGGAGTTGGCGGCCTTTCTTCCAGCGCCCATCGCCAGGATGACGGTTGCCGACCCTGTGACGATATCTCCTCCTGCCCAGACACCGGTTTTGGAAGTCTTTCCGGTCTCGAGGTCACCCACAATGTATCCTCTCTTATTGAGTTCAAGCCCCGGTGTGGTTGTGGGAAGAAGCGGATTTGGGCCTGCGCCAATGGCAACAACCGCCATATCGCATTCGAGTTGGAATTCCGAACCCTTGATGGGAACCGGCCTTCGCCTTCCTGATTCATCCGGCTCTCCCAGTTCCATCCGGAGACATTCGACGCCCGTGACCCACCCGTTATCGTCTCCCAAAAATTTTATTGGAGCCGTGAGAAGGTAGAACTGGACGCCCTCTTCCTCTGCATGGTGAATCTCCTCAATACGGGCCGGCATCTCATCCCTGGATCGGCGGTAGATGATCCGGACCGTATCGGCCCCCAGGCGGAGGGCGGTTCGCGCCGAATCCATGGCCACATTCCCGGCTCCGAAGACAGCCACATTTCTCCCCCGGGCAATGGGTGTGTCATATTGCGGGAAGAGGTAGGCTTTCATCAGATTGGATCGCGTCAGATATTCATTGGCTGAATAGATCCCGCAGAAGTTCTCACCGGGGACATTTAAGAACTGTGGAAGGCCGGCGCCCAGACCCAAAAATATGGCATCATATTCTTTGAGAAGTTCATCTACGGTTTCGATCCTTCCGACGACGCAGTTACATTCCACTTTTACGCCCAACTGTTCCAGATAGTTGACCTCGGCTTGAACGATATCTTTGGGAAGCCGAAATTCAGGAATGCCATAGATCAGGACGCCTCCGGTTTTATGGAGGGCCTCAAAGATGGTCACCTCATGCCCTTTAAGGATTAAATCCCCTGCCACGGTTAATCCCGCGGGTCCGGAACCCACCACCGCCACCTTTTTACCTGTGGCAGGCACCTTTTCGGGAATAAAGACCTCTCCCTTCTCTCTCTCCCAATCCGCCGCAAATCTTTCCAGACGACCAACGGCAACAGGCTGGTCTTTCTTCCCAACAATGCAGACCTTCTCGCACTGGTCTTCCTGCGGGCAGACCCGACCACAGACGGCAGGAAGGCCGTTTCGTTCCTTCAGTTTCCGGGCCGCCCCGACAAAATCGCCATCCAGAATCAGTTTAATAAAGGCAGGGATATCGATTTCCACCGGACACCCCTCAATGCATTTCGGTTTTTTACACTGGATACAACGGCTCGCCTCCAGCTGGGCTAATTCAGGCGTATATCCAAAGGGGACCTCATTAAAATTTTTCGCCCTCACTTTGGGTTCCTGCTCAGGCATTTTCTGCCTTGGAATTTTCGGTTTCTCCTTTTTCTCTTTCTCGGCCATCTTCATCCCCCTTTACCCTGTTAGAAAATCCCGCCATTTTTGGCGGGGCGCAATCAATAAGTTTATCATTCCCATTAGAAAGGCCGGAATTTAAAGCTCTATCCTTTCTAACGGGGTTTATCTTCCTATTTCTTTAAATCGATCCATAGAGGCCTTCTCCTCTGAGAGATAGGCCCTCTGCCGCTTAACCAGTTCATCATAGTCCACTTGATGGCCGTCGAATTCAGGACCATCCACACAGCAAAACATGGTCTTGCCTCCCACGGTCACCCGGCAGGCCCCGCACATTCCGGTGGCATCGACCATAATGGGATTCAGGCTGACCATGGTCTTGACCCCGTACCCCTTCGTCAACTTGCACAGGAACTTCATCATCGGCACCGGTCCGATCCCCACCACCAGTTTCACCTCTTTCTGATCATCGAGGATTTTCTTGAGCACATCAGTCACGAAACCATGATGGCCGTAACTTCCGTCATCGGTTGTCACCCTCAAGTCGTGACTGGCTGCCTTCATTTCGTCTTCGAGAATGAGAAGGTCTTTAGTTCGAGCCCCGATGATGGCGATCACATGGTTTCCCGCCTCTTTGTAGGCCTTCGTGATCGGATACATCACGGCCACACCTGTTCCGCCTCCCACGCAGACCAGGGTTCCAAGATTTTCGACATGGGTCGGCTTTCCAAGGGGTCCAATAATATCCTGGATAGCATCTCCCACATTGAGGGTCCTCAGAAGAGCGGTGCTCTTTCCTACGACCTGAAAGATCAAATCAATGGTTCCATTCGACGGGTCTGTCCCTCCCATGGTCAGAGGAATCCTCTCCCCTGTCTCATTGGCCTTCAGGACAACGAATTGTCCTGGCTTCGCTTTCCTGGCGATTCGAGGCACATCCACCTTGAAGTGGCAGACCGTGTTCTCAGCCATCTCTCTCTTATATGTGATCTTGTACAAAATCCCCCCCTCCTTTCTGATAAATATTTCACAAAGTCTGCTATTATATAAATCACCCAAAAAGCAATGTCAATTCTTTTAATTATCTTTTTTGGTAACCCCTCAGTTACGGGTGTTTAATCCCCCTTTGGTCTCCGACCCAGAGAGGTCTCCGACCCGGAGGGCAAAAGGGGATTAAGGGGGATTTTAAAATTATGTCGGGAAAATCTCCCCTTGCCCCTCTTTTCCAAAGAGGGGTATGATAAAGGAGACATTTGTATTACCTGAACCCATAACCGAGCGATTACCTTTTTTGTGGAATTTAACTTGACAGACGATTAAGTTTCGATTATAAAAGATGGAATTCTGGCACCATTGAGACTAATCTCCTGAACTTAATAAAAAGTTTTTGGGAACCCCCAGAGGCTCTTTAGAAAGTCTTGGGGGTTTTGAATTGAAGAAGGAGGAAAATGATGAGCCAAAAACTTTATGTAGGAAATCTTCCCTTTGGGGCTTCGGAGGAGGCGTTAAAAACCCTCTTCACAGAAGCAGGAACAGTCGAATCAGTTAAAATCATTGTCGACACATATTCAGGACGGTCGAGGGGGTTTGGTTTTGTGGAGATGGCCTCAAAAGAAGAGGGGGAGAAAGCGATTTCCCTGCTCAACGGCAAGACCTTTATGGAACGGGCCCTGGTTGTGAATGAGGCGAAGCCCCAGAAGAAAAAGGGTGGAGAGTTCAGGGGCGACAGAAGGGATAGAAACAGGTAGTCGGTCAACGGAGGCTAAAGGTAAAGGCTTTGGAAGTTAAAGTCCAAAACAATCAGATCGAAAATGCCATCAAAGCTTTGAAACGCCAGCTCGCCAGGGATGGCATTCTCAAAGAATTGAAAAAGAGAAGAGCTTACGAGAAGCCTTCTGTTAAGAAGAAGAGGAAACAACAGGAGGCGAGGAGGAGAAGGCAGAAAGCTGCACGAAGATTTTCAAGATAAAGAGATCCTTCCCCCGAAGGCTCAAAAAGAAACCTCTATCATTTTTGATCCGGCCTATTCATCGCAACCCCCAAAGCGACCCACCTCTCTTTGAAGGAATCCCTTATAAGTGAAGTAAACCTAGCCGTTACTCAGAAAATAAGGGTTTCGTTATACGGTCAGGGCTAAGATGCCCGTATCGTTAATAAAAGGCTACGTTTATCGTCTCTTAATTTTTTACCGTAACCATAACCAATAACCGAAACGGGCTTCGTAACCGTAACCTTAACCCAAGCACTCGGAGTATTTTCATTGTTCGAGGGTGACTCTCCGTCATGAAGGATTGCATAAAAACTATCGGATTGATGCCATGACAGGGTTAATCAGGAGTTCCGGATGGGTTGTAATAATTCTTCTTATAGGAATCTCTCAACAGGGTGAGCGATTCTTTGACCTCGTTGAAGGATCGCTTTAACGCCTCATACTTTCTCTCCATCTCCGCATTTTGAGCCAGGGCCCCTTCGAGTCGGGACTGGAGTTCCCGGTTCTCCTCATGGAAATGGGAAGCCTCGCGTTCATTCAACCTTCCTTTGATCTTGACCAGTTCGTTCTGATCCATCTGGGATTCAAGTTCTCCAGTCCGGCCTAACGCCTCATCCCTCTCTCTGACCGTCTTTGTCAGGTTCTCTTTCATGCTCTTCAATTCCTGCTGAAACTCCTGTATCTTCTGGAGGGCTTCCTCATTCTCCTCTTTCAGATAGATCGACTCGGCATGGGCCTCTCTGAACCTTTGAAGTTCTTTTCTCTCCGCCTCCAGCTCGGTTCTCAAGTCCTTATTGTCCTGAGCAAATTGATGGATGGTTTTCTGGTGAGAGGTTAAATCCATCTCCAGGGCTTTCTTCGCCCGGCTTGAGACAAGAAGCTGGGTGTGGAGGTCCTCGATCAGCCCGAACACATCCAGATCCTTGCCTGACTCCGTGGCTGCCCTGGAGGGTTCGAAAATAGCCCTTTTTTCGGTCGGTTTCGCCGGAGGCATTATCTCCTGAATCACTTCAGGGCGGTCCTCTTCGAGGGGCCGAAGTTCCTCTTCCTGTTCCTGAAAAAGAGGCTCCTCCGATTTCCTCATCTTCGGCATCTTTTCCGCCACGCTCCGGTCGAATCCATCAACTGTCATGACCTGCGTCTTTATCTTCATCCCCCTGCCTCCTCCTTAACCTTCTTCAAAAAGGAAGCCTATCCCACTCCCTTTTCAATCATTTACCCCGTTAGAAATAATGCCCCGCTGGAATTTCTAATGGGGTTTATTTGAGCCGTTCCCTCATATAATCTTCCATCGCCTTTAACATCTCGACAATCTTCTCCACCTCTGCCTTGATCTTATTGACCTCCTCCAGAACCCGGCTCGCTCTCTTGAGGTCGAATTCCAGAGCGGATCGCACGGTCAGGGAGGTACGAAGTTCTGAATAGAGCGTATGGATCCGGTCCGTGATCTCTTCACGTTTGGGTTCCTCAACGGTTCTTTTGATCGAGGAAACCACTTTAGACTCCGCGACATCCCAGGGTTTTTCGATCGATTCCTTGTTCAGGGTGTTGGGAAATTTCTGTGCGACATTGTTGGTAAACTCATCCGTCATATCCGTTTCCTTTCATTCCGAAAATTTCTCCGATCAGGTTCTGTATATCCTCTGCTCCCTTTGAGGATCGGGCAAAGAGAAAGATGGGGGTTCCCTGACTGGTCGCCTCCGCTATCTTCGTATCTTGCCGTATGACCGTGTTGAGGAGGTACTTCTTGTAATGGGTCTCCAGGGCCTTCTTCGAGCGCCTGCAGATCCGGTGGGACTCATTGTACCGGTTTAAAAAGATGAAGATGTTTTCAAAGACGAAAGAAAAATCCTCCTCGATGGTGGAGAGGGTCTCGAAGAGGATTTTGAGGCCATGATAGGAGAGGAAATCGGCCAGAACAGGGATGAGGAGCTCATTGGAGGCAAGGATCGCATTGAGGTTTAAGAGCCCGATGCTCGGAGAGGCGTCCATCACGATCACGTCGTAACTCTTTTCCATGGAACTAATCAGTCGTTTCAACCGGAACTCCCTCGAGTTCATTGAAAAGAGCGAAAGCTCCACGGGCGAGAGATTGAGGTTCGATGGGATGATATCGAGCGTGGGGAGATCCGTTTTGATGATGACCTTTTCGACCTCCTCCTTTTCGACGAGCGCATTATAGAGGGTCTTGGGATACTGTTCATTGTTGAGGCCCAGGCACTGGGTGAGGTGCCCCTGCGGGTCGAGATCGATCAACAGGACCCGGAATCCCATCTGGGCGAGACGAAACCCATAAGAAGCCGAGAGGCTGCTCTTGCCTGTTCCGCCCTTAAAGTTGAGGAAGAGCTGTTTCCGGACCGACGGGATGGGCGATGGAATGGACAGGTAGTTGCGATATTTGACCACATCCTCCGGTTTGTAATACCGTCCTTTTCTCTCATTTCTCTTGGCCGGAGGGATGATGCCCTGGGACTCCTTTTCGAGAAGCTCCTGCTTTGATATTCCGAGGAGCCTGGCAAAGATCTGCGGAGAATAGACCCTATCCCCAAAAATCTGGGCTTTTTGAATCGGAGGAAGAGATTGGGGCGCCATCGTTTTCGGTCTCAACTTCACCTCGAAAGGGAAATGGATGTTTTCGTTGTCGGTCTTTCGAGCATTCTATTCAATTGGTCTCTTGCCCATTTACGAATATCCGGGTCAGCATCGGTCATCGCCTCCATCAACCGTTGTTCTCCTTCCTCGGGATAGAGGGTGACAAGGGAGAAGAGGGCCGCCTTTCTCACCTTTGAATCCTCATCCTTCGACATCTCCACGAGGATGGGCAAGACCCCTTCGATCTGATTCCATCCCAGAAGAGTGGCGATCTTCCGTCTCACCCAGGGGGAATCGTCGCTAAGAAACTGCATGAGAAGATTCAAATCCATCTTCTCCTTGAATCGGAACATCCCGCTGAGGGCAACCATCCTGACCATGGGGTCAGGATCCCTGAGATGTTTTTTCAAGAACGGAGAAACGATTGGGCTCCCGAATGTGATCAGGGTGGAAAGGGCTTCCGCCCTCACGCCTGAATCGGGATCGGATAAAATCTCCCGAAGGAGGTTCATGGTGATGGAGAGATGGGATTTCTCGAGATAATATTTTACGGCGAGAATCCTCACTTTCGGGTCTGGGTGTTTGAGGTCTGTCTTTGCCTGTTTCAGAATCTCTCTGGTCGCGTGAGTTTCGGGAGCAGGGTTATGTGATGAGGCAAAAGATTTGCCCGGGTCTTTCGCCTCATAAGGTGACGGGAGAATTTGATCCAGCGGGTTATTTTCCAACCCCGCGGATTTCAGATAGATCAGTCGAAAACGGTCTGTCAAAATGATTTCCCCTTAAAAACCAAGATCTTTCTGAATCGCTCTCTCTTTGAAGGAGTCTTTGAATTCCAATTTCAACTGTTCAGAATATTTATCCAGGAGCATATCCAGGGCCTCTCTCACATAGACAGCCTGGGGGACCTTCGTCCTATCGGATAATTTCTTCAGGGCTTCTACCTGATCACTGTTGATATAAATTGTTCTGGCAACCTTATTATTTGCCAAAAAAGCCTCCCTTAACAGTTTAAAACACAATACAATACAATACATTTATTGTCAAGAAAAAAATTTGATTGTCAAAAAAAAGAAAGAGACGGCGAATTCCACCGTAAGCCATTTCTACCCCGATTTTCATCGGGATAAACTCCAGCAGGCCTGCCCCTACTTGATACGGGGAATCCAGTCTTTTTATAGGGTAGTCCCTGGATTCCCGCCTGCCTGCGGTAGGCAGGTTTACACGCCTGCGTGCTGAAGCGCTACGGCGCGCAAGCACGGGAATGACAACATAGGGAAACTATTTCAAAGAGCTAAAATGTTACATTTTTTCTCATTCCTCTGTTGACAAGAAACCATGGATTTGCATATCTTCATTGTAATGATCGGGTTCCCCGATCGAGAGGATCTGAAAAATGCGATTCGGTTTCCATATTTCCATTTCCGGAGGATTTTCAAAGGTCGTTGAAAAGGCCGAGATTCGGGGCTGTGAGACCATTCAGTTCTTCTCCAGAAATCCGAGGGGATGGAAATATAATTCTCTTGATCACGATGAAGCAGAAACTTTCCGTACATCCATCCAGTCATCCAACCTCTCCCCCCTCTTTCTCCATCTTCCTTACCTCCCAAATGTGGCTTCAAAAGAATCGAATTTTTACAGCCGCTCGATCGATTCGATTATAACTGACCTCGAAAGGGCGGAACAATTGGGGGCTCCCTATCTGATCATCCATATCGGTCATCAGATGGAATCTTCTGAGGATGAAGCGATTGAGGCTGTTGCTTGGGCGATTAACCAGGCCTTTGATCGGGTCAGAAATTCAATCGTCCTTCTTCTCGAAAACACCGCTGGGCAGGGGACGGAGATCGGTTATGAGTTCGGGCAAATCAAAAAGATCATCGAGGGGGTTGAGGAAAGAGACAGGATTGGAATTTGCCTCGACACCGCCCACGCCTTTGAGGCGGGATACGACCTTTCAAGAAAAGAGGAAATTGAAAGGATGCTTGAATCCTTCGATCGGATGATCGGCCTGAAACGACTCCATCTGCTTCACCTGAACGATTCAAAGACACCTCTGGGATCGAGGAAGGATCGCCACTGGCATATCGGCGAAGGCTATATCGGACTGGAGGGATTCCGGTATTTGATCAACCATCCTTTATTAAGACACCTCCCTGGGATTATGGAGACTCCGAGAAAAGATACCGTGGAAGATCTGAAGAATATGAAGGTGATCAGAAGTCTCGTCGAGTAACGGATAAACCTCTTTAGACAAATGCTCCTCATCCATCCTCCTGTTGCCAAATCGTGTGAACCTCCGGCAGGCATAGCAAAACTCTGCGGCGCCCTGAATCACCACGGAATAAAATACAGTGTTTTGGACGCAAATTTAGAAGGTCTCCTCAGCCTTCTGAAGGATCCGCCTGCGTCACTCGATACATGGACCCGCCGGGCATCCCATCATCTTTCCGGACATCTCATCTCGCTAAACAGTTGGGACGCTTACCAGGATAATAGCCGTTATCGCCAGGCAATCAAGGATCTGAACCGGCTTCTTGAGATGACATCACGTTCCAGTCGTGTACGCATAAGTTTGGCGAATTATCAACACGAAGAACTCTCTCCAGCAAGGAGCACAGATCTTATCAGGGCTGCGGAAAATCCCGAGGATAATCCTTTTTATCCCTATTTTAAGAAACGGCTCATGGAGCTTTTGAGAAATGAACCGCCTTCCTTGATCGGATTCTCGCTCAACTACCTGAGCCAGGCCCTGTGCACGTTCGCAATGATCGGTTTCCTTAAACGGGAGTGGCCAGGGATACGATTGATTTTGGGTGGAGGACTCGTGACTTCATGGATGAGAAGGACTAATTGGCAAAATCCATTTGAGGGTCTGGTGGATCATCTTGTGGCCGGACCAGGGGAAGTTCCTTTGCTTTTACTCATGGGGGTTCACCCCGTTAGAAATTCCAGTGGGGCATTAAACCCCTTCGGAACTATTCTAAAATGTAACCCCGTCGCAGAGTCGTTCGACCCAGAGGCTCTCGACGGGCAGCGGGGCATTATTTCTAACGGGGTAAAGGGCTCGAAGGAGTCGAGCGAGAAGGGGTTTGGGATTGATCATTATACACCAAGTTATGATTCTTTCCCTCTCAAAGATTACTTTGCTCCCGGGCCCATTCTTCCCTACAGCGCTTCAAGCGGGTGTTATTGGAACAGATGTTCATTCTGTCCGGAAAGAGCCGAGGGAAATCCTTATTTTGCTATTCCTGTTGAGGAGGTAATCAGCGATCTTCTTCGCCTGGTGGATAGACATCAACCGGTTCTTATCCATTTTCTGGACAATGCGATCAGTCCATCGCTGATGAAGGCAATTTCTGAACATCCTCTTGGTGTATCCTGGTATGGCTTTGCGAGGATAACTCGCCATCTCACCGACCCGGATTTCTGTTTCGCTCTAAAGCGATCAGGATGTGTGATGCTAAAACTTGGTCTGGAATCAGGAGACCAGGCCGTGCTCGACGATCTGCAAAAGGGGATCGATCTTGAGGAGGCTTCGTCAGCGTTAAAGAACCTGAAAAACGCAGGGATTGCCACCTATGTTTATCTTCTTTTTGGAACTCCTTCGGAGGGCCTGACAGAAGCCCGAAGGACCCTTGCCTTTGTCGTTAAACATCATGATTGCATTGGTTTCCTGAATCTCGCCATCTTCAATATGCCGATCTATGGGGCCGAGGCCCAGCAGATGGAAACAAAAACCTTTTATGAAGGGGACCTCTCCCTTTATGCGAGTTTCGATCATCCGAAAGGGTGGAGCCGGCATTTGATCAGGCAATTCTTAGACAAGGAATTCAAGAGACACCCTGCCATCGCATCGATTGTGAGAAGAGATCCCCCTGTTTTTACCTCCAACCACGCCCCCTTCTTCGTCAGGGATTCCAAATACCCCATCCCACGTGAAGCGAATTAGGCGGGAAGTTGTTTAATTGAATCAAGACCCAAAAATTGTCTGTTCAATTTTTGCTGAATTTGGTATATATATAAAACATGAGGGGAATCCTCTGGAGTGGGATCTCGAATGAACCAAAACACGATTGGAGTCCAAAAAGATAAAATTCAAGAATTCTGCGGCCGATGGAAAATCAAAGAATTTTCTTTATTCGGCTCTATTTTGCGTGAGGACTTCGGCCCTGATAGCGATGTGGACATTCTGGTGACTTTCAACGAGGATGCACACTGGAGTCTGTACGAGTGGATTGATATGATCGGAGAACTCAAGGCAATGTTCGGACGTGAGGTTCACCTTTTTTCCGAGAAGGGCCTTCGCAACCCATTCCGCAGGCACAAAATTCTCACAACACGAGAAGTGGTTTATGGTACCTGAAAAAGATGATACCTCCTATATTTGGGATATGCTTGATGCCGCCAAGGCCGTAAGGGAATTTATCACGGGTCGTTCATATCAAGACTATTTGATCGACCGAATGTTACGGGGCGCAGTAGAAAGGTATCTTGAGATTATTGGTGAGGCTGCAGGGAAAGTCTCCAAAGCATTTCGTGACGCTCATCCTGAGATACCATGGCAAAAGATTATCGGTCAACGACACGTTCTAATCCATGATTACGGCGATATCGAGCATGAATTGATTTGGAGCGTCGCAGCAAATCATATCCCTGATCTGATCGATAAGTTGGAACCCCTGATAAAGACTTTAGGGAGTGGTTCTAATGAAGACGTTATACAATAAATAGACTGCAACCATTCGTTTTAAGAACAATAACAAAAGAAACATCCCCCTTTTTAACTTGTGAATAGACAGGAAGACCTTCAGATGCGAATGCCTTGTAAGAACACCAAAAAGGGGTAAGAGAGGGAAAGCGTATTACCGATGCCTGACACCGATTTCCAATGAAATAGAAAAGAAATGGTCAATAAAGATTTGTAAGGCGGTCATCTGCCTGGTTTCGATAGACCCATCTGGCTGGCATTTCTATTCAAGAAGGGGAAGGGAGAAATGAAGGGAAAGGAGACTCTATTCTGTCACACTGTTCGAGGAAGGGACCCTTGGCAATTTCGTATATAACTTAGTTTTTTCCCTTCCCCTCTGGAGCTATTCCCAATTCTTATCCTTTGATTGAACAGAAGCCCCGCGTCCCGTACCGCGGGGGCAAATGTTAAGGCTATCCTGGGTAAGTTTGCCAGGAATCCACGCTGATATGCCAGACATTCAGAATTAGGTTCCTCGCGGTGTTATAGACCGATAAAGGAACCACAACTTCAAGCAGGTAGTTTGGAACAGAATCGAACGCCTGAAGCTGGTCTTTCGTGTGCTGGCTTGAGTAGCTGTCCGAAGTTTCCACTTCAGAGATGAGGTTGGCACTCCCGTTGGCAACAATATCAGGGATATGGCCCAAGACCTCAGGCGGTCTTGGATATCCATTGACATCTGCCGCAACGCGATGGCCTTGCTTCAGGAGCTGCTCAGCCCTGGCAACGACAACACCGTCGTGCAAAGCTTGCTTTTGTGGTGAACGCAATAGAATCACCTCCTTTTTTTTGGATTTGAGGTCATAGCGTCACCACTTCCGATTCCTCTTGACAAAAGATTTAACCTGGGGTACAAACCTTTTTAACAAGAAGCTAACAAGGGGTAGTGGATTAGCCATGCCCCATTAAAAAGCCCAAGGATCTATAACGGGTAGGTCCTTGGGCTTTAGTTTTGGTAAATCTTGGACCTATATCTCCCATTCTGAAAACTATATGTACTACTCATTTCCAAACCTAACACAATATTTTGTGCTGTCAAGCAAAAATTTACTTTGTGAAAAAAGTTGTTTGGGAAGGTTGTTCTTGAGGGGTCAACAAGAATTGAAGGAGGCTTGGCTCTGTAATAACGTCCGTAAAAGAAGGGTCAGGCAATCGTAATAAAGTATTTTTTCTTTCCTTTCTTGGTCAAATCTTCTTTCAACTTCTATAGTAACCGCTGAACTGCCGGATTGATTTCGTCGCTTCCTGCCTACCACAGGCAGGCACTCCTCCTCAGAATGGCAGGAAGGGAAAATCGTTTAAAATAGGTTATAATAGTTTTTAACTTCTCTGAGGGGTTCCTCTATTCCTTAAATACCGCTTTGAGAAAGACGCAAGATTTCTAAAACAAATCCATGAAAAATATACGAAATTTCAGCATCATCGCACACATTGATCATGGGAAATCGACCCTTGCAGATCGCCTCATTCAATATACGGGTATGGTGAATGATCGAGACTTCAAAGATCAAATCCTGGACAATATGGACATCGAGCGCGAGCGCGGAATCACCATTAAGAGCCAGGCCATTGCGCTTCCCTATCATGCCGGAGACGGAGAGGAGTATGTTCTCAATCTGATCGACACACCAGGTCATGTCGACTTTTCTTATGAAGTTTCTCGCTCCCTCGCCTCTTGCGAAGGGGGCCTTCTTCTGATTGATGCGGCCCAGGGCGTGCAGGCTCAGACGATTGCCAATCTCTATCTGGCCATGGAAAATAATCTGGAGATCATCCCGATCATCAATAAGATCGATCTTCCCACGGCAGATGTGGACCGAGTGATCGAACAGATCGACTCGGAGTTGGGATTGGACCCTTTTAGCTCCCTAAAATGCTCGGCCAAAGAAGGAATAGGTATCGAGGAGATCCTGGAAGCCATTGTCAAGAGAATCCCTCCTCCGAAAGGTGATCCCGAAGGACCGCTCGCTGCCCTGATCTTCGATGCCCAGTATGATCCTTTTCGTGGAACAATTATCCACTGCCGGGTCTTTGATGGAACCGTGAAGAATGGAGATATCATCCGCCTGATGTCCAATCAGGCAACCTATAAGGTCGATGAGGTCGGGCGATTCCTGCTCGCCAGAGAAAAACGTGACCGAATCTCCGCAGGAGAGGTGGGTTACATTTTCGCAGGCGTCAAGACAGTATCGGATGTGCACATCGGCGATACGATTACACTCGATGAACGGCCCTGCGATAAGCCCCTCCCTGGCTTTAAGGAATTCAAACCCGTGGTTTTCTCTTCGATTTATCCCATCGCTCCGGAAGACTATGAAGACCTTGCCGTTGCCCTTGAAAAATATTTGTTGAATGATGCCGCCTTCGTCTATCAGAAAGATTCATCCATCGCCCTGGGACAGGGCTTCCGGTGCGGGTTTCTCGGTCTCCTCCATCTCGAAATTGTCCAGGAAAGAGTGGAGCGGGAATATGATCTTTCCGTCATTCTGTCCGTTCCGAGTGTCCGCTATCGGTTTACATTGAAGGATGGAAGCGTCGTGTTCGTTGACAATCCTGCTCACTACCCGAATCCTCTTTCCATTGAAAAAGGAGAAGAGCCTTATATTCGTTCCATGCTGCTTTTTCCGGAGAGATATCTGGGCGCCGTGATGAAACTCTGCATGGAGAAGCGAGGGGAAAACTCAAAGCTTGGTTACCTGGGACCGGGCCGCATTGAACTGACTTATGAGATGCCCCTGGCTGAAGTAATTTATGATTTTTATGATCGTTTCAAATCCATCACCCAGGGATATGGGTCTTTTGATTACGAAGTCATTGATTACAGAGAAAGTACCCTCGTCCTGGTGGACATCCTGGTCAACAGCGAGAAAGTGGATGCCCTGTCGCAAATTGCCCATCGCGATCAAGCCCGTCCCCGTGCCCTGCGAGCCTGCGAAAGATTGAAGGAAGAAATTCCCCGACAGATGTTTAAGATAGCAATTCAGGGAGCGATCGGAGGAGAGATCATTGCCCGTACGACGATCTCTCCCTTCCGTAAGGATGTAACAGCAAAGTGCTACGGCGGCGATATTACCCGCAAGCGAAAACTTCTGGAGAAGCAGAAGAAAGGCAAAAAGAGGATGAAGACGATCGGGTCGGTCTCCATCCCTCAGAGTGCCTTTCTCGCTGTTTTAAAATCGGACACGGATAATTAAACGCATAGCGCATAGAGCATAGCGTAGGAATTTTGTAACTCAGCTCTTTAGGGCTGATAGCTTTGGGGTTTGAACCATTCAACCCAAGAAACTCAAGAAACACAATGAACTCAATAAACTTTGCAAAAACTCCTGGCCTTTATCTTCACATTCCTTTTTGCCTCAGCAAATGCCTTTATTGCGATTTCTATTCGTCAACATCCATCTCTGCTGTCCCTGATTTTTTAAATGGACTCTCCAAAGAGATGGAGATGGTCCGCAACCGATTCGATCCTTTTGACACGGTTTACATCGGGGGCGGCACGCCCTCTCTTCTCAGCTCCAAGCAGTTGGAAAACATCCTGATAAGAGTACGGAAAAATTTTGATCTGATATCGAATACAGAAATAACAATCGAGACCAACCCCGCTGACCTCGATCGATCCTTCCTTGAATCTATTCGAGAGATTGGCATCAATCGAATCAATATCGGAGTCCAGTCTTTTGATGAAAACGTGCTTGGTTTTCTGGGAAGAAGGCACTCCATAAAGCAAGCCATTTCAGCCATTGAGGCCTCAAGAAGGGCAGGGTTTAATAACATAGGGCTGGATTTGATTTACGGTGTTCCGGATCAGAATATAGACTTATGGCTGGATACTTTAAGGCAGACTATTGTTTTTTCACCGGAACATCTCTCCTGTTATCAATTAACTCTTGAGGCGAAAACACCATTAGGAATAAAGTGCCAGGCAGGAGAATTTTACGTCCCCGGAGAAGAATTGCAGTATGAATTCTTTATGAAGACATCCGAATTCCTCAGAGACGCCGGGTATATCCATTACGAGGTGTCGAACTTTGCAAGAGGAATAGAGCACACCTCAAGACACAATCAAAAATACTGGGACCATTCCCCTTTTCTTGGTCTTGGTCCTTCGGCCCACTCCTTCTATGGAAATCAGCGCTGGTGGAACCATCGCTCCCTTGATCAATATTTCAATGCAATCAACGGAGGAAACCTTCCCATTGAAGGAAAAGAGATTCTGACAATGGAGCAACTCCAACTGGAAGCGCTCTACCTCGGCCTCCGGACAAAAAGGGGGGTTTGCCTCGAGGAATTTAAGAACCAGTATGATTACGATCTTTTCATCGAAAAAAAGAAACTATTGGTAAAACTTGAAGAAGAAGGATTCATCTCCATCGAGGATGGCTACCTCTACCCTACGCAGAGAGGGTTTGCCATCGCCGATAGCCTATCATTGATTTAGGGTCGGTTTTGCTTCCTACCTTCTCGTGAGCTGTCGGTATTTGATCCGGTGGGGTTGATCCGCCGCCGTTCCAAGTCGACGCTTCCGATCCGCCTCGTACTCGAAATAGTTCCCTTCAAACCAGACAATCGTGCTATCGCCTTCAAATGCCAGAATATGAGTGGCGATCCGGTCGAGAAACCAGCGGTCATGGCTGATCACGACCACTGAGCCGGCAAAATTTTCCAGAGCCTGCTCCAGCGCCTGAAGGGTATTCACATCCAGGTCATTCGTCGGTTCGTCCAGAAGAAGGAGATTGGCCCCTTGCTTGAGCATCCGTGCGAGGTGGACGCGGTTTCGCTCTCCACCCGATAGGATCCCGACTTTCTTCTGCTGATCGGTACCCAGGAAATTGAACCGGGCCACATAGGAGCGTGAACTGACCTGCCTGCTTCCAAGCTGGATCATATCCTTTTCCTCTGATATCACTTCCCAGATGGTCTTTTCCGGATCGAGGATGTCGCGGCTCTGATCCACGTAAGCCATTTTTACTGTTTCGCCTATCCGTATTGCTCCGGAATCAGGTTTTTCCTGATCTGTAATCAATCGGAAGAGTGTGGTCTTTCCAGCGCCGTTGGGGCCAATGATCCCTACGATCCCGCCCGGAGGAAGGGAAAAGGAGAGATTCTCCATCAGAATACGATCCCCATAGGACTTGGTGATATTGCGGCTTTCGATCACGACATCTCCTAGCCGTGGTCCTGGAGGAATATAGATTTCAAGGTCCTTGGCTATCTTTTCACCCTCCTGTCCGAGGAGGGCTTCGTAAGAGGCGAGCCGGGCTTTCGGTTTCGCATGTCTACCTTTTGGCGACATCCGGATCCAATCGAGTTCCCGCTGCAGTGTTTTCCGACGCTCGCTCTCTGTCTTTTCCTCCTGCCTCAGACGATTCTCCTTCTGTTCAAGCCATGAAGAATAGTTTCCTCTCCATGGAATGCCTTCTCCCCGGTCAAGTTCCAGAATCCATCCGGCCACATTGTCAAGAAAGTAGCGGTCATGGGTGACGGCGATGACTGTTCCGGGATACCGCTTCAGATGCTGTTCAAGCCAGGCCACGGTCTCAGCGTCGAGATGGTTGGTCGGCTCATCGAGGAGCAGAATATCGGGTCTTCGGAGCAGGAGCCGGCACAGCGCCACACGCCTTCTCTCTCCGCCCGAAAGGACTTTCACCGGTGTCTCTCCTGTAGGACAACGGAGGGCATCCATTGCCATTTCAAGGCGCGAATCGAGATCCCAGGCATCGAGGGCGTCAAGTTTCTCCTGCACCTTGCCTTGTTTTTCGATAAGACGATTCATCTCCTCTTCCGACAAAGGCTCTGAAAACCTTTTGTTGATCCGGTTGAATTCGTTCAGAAGCTCAACTGTCTCCTGAACCCCCTCCTCTACAATCTCCCGCACTGTTTTGGCTTCATCGAGCTTCGGTTCCTGTTCGAGAAAACCGATGGTTAAACCCGGGGTGAGGATGGTCTGCCCATTGAACTCTTTATCTTCACCGGCGATGATGCGAAGTAAAGAACTCTTCCCGGAGCCATTCAGACCGATGACGCCGATTTTAGCTCCGAAAAAATAAGAGAGGGAGATGTCTTTCAGGATTGGTTTTTTATCGTGATACTTACTGACACCGATCATCGAGTAAATGATTTTCTGTGATTCGTTTGCCATCTCGCTTTGAATCCTCCTGCTTCTCGATCCTCTTCTTATTCTAACGCCACTTCACTTTGGGGGGGTGGCGCGAGACAAGGCGTGGGTATTTCATATTCGGGTAGCCAAGGCCCATGGCTGAGTAGCATCGGTGATCCGCCGGGATACCAAGCCAATTTTTGATCTTGCGGGAATGATTCACTGCATTGACCAGAAACCCATTAAAACAACATCCGAGCCCTATGGCATGGGCCATCAAAGAACAATTATACAGGGCCACCGAACAATTAAAAGAGGAACTGGTGTCCCAGGATTCAGCATGTGTGACTACCACAACAGGCGCATGATAGAATAGGCGATCCTGCCCCCGATTCATTGCCTCACGGGCGACCATCATTTTGGGAAGGGACTCGTGTAAATATTCTACGGTCTTCTTCCCGGCAACGAGAGAAAGAAAAAGGCTGCCAAACCATCCCTGTGCTCTTGAAAAGAGCTTTTCATAAAAACGGATGGTCATCTTTCTTAACTTCTCGATCTGATCCGGTGATGTGAGCACCACATAATGGACATTCTGACTGTTAGTGCCTGTCGGTCCATATCTTCCGGCATCAAGGATTTCCCCCAAAATTTCTTTCGGTACCGGGTCAGCGGTATAGTTCCTAACCGAACGCCTCTCCCGGATGAGAAGCTCCAATACCTCAGGCGCAATTGCCGGAGTTGCGCCCTCCTTTGGATTTTTTTCAAAATCCATTCCCTCATGAAGGATGGCCTCGCTTGGACACACGGCGCCACAGTGGCCGCAATCGATACACCAGTCCCCCCTTACCACCCTGGACTTTTCTTCCACCATATCAAGCACAAAGCTCGGGCAAACCGCCACACATCGTTCACAACCAATAATACATTGGCTCTCAATCACCTTGGGGGGATTCACCCCGTTAGAAATAATACCCCGCTTCGCTGCAGCAGGGTTTAATGTCTCGCTAGATTTTCTAACGGGGTGAACTTCCCGTTTCATCATTGGATTTTCCTCCACCTTTTAAAATTTCAGATCAATTGAAGTGCAAACCAATGCCTTCGCCCATTAAAAGAAATCTGAAGCGCAATTAATATTGCAACATTGCAACCCTATTTACAATGCGGTAGCCTCAGGGTCAGGCCTGCAATAATGCATTTTTTGTGCATGGAGAGAAGGGGGGCGGGGGACATTGTTGAAAATTTACATTTTAAGAAATGGATTGGATTCCGACGCATCCTCAAGGACTTTAGAAATCCGCTGGAGTTTCTGAAAAGCAAAACCAGGCTTCTAAAAAAAGAGAAAGCTAACCATTAAGGTTATATGGCAAGCCTTCCCCTGATCTTTTCCCCATCATTTTTTCAAAGCGCCCATCGTCAGCCCCTGAACAATCGTTCTCCGCACAAAGAATGCGAACACGGAAACCGGCAGTACGATCAGGGTGGCCGCGGCGCCGATCCCGGCCCAGTCGATCTTTCCGTAGGAGATAAAATTATACACGGCCACCGGAACGGTTTTGGTCTTTGGGCCGGAGAGGATCAGCGAAAAGAGAAACTGGTTCCAGGAAAAGATAAAGGACATAATCGCCGAGGTGGCGATCCCGTTTCGCACCAAGGGCAGTACGATAATGATAAAGCTTTGCAGGCGGGAACACCCGTCGATCATGGCAGCGTCTTCCAACTCGGCGGGTATGCCCTCGAAAAAGGAGACCATCAGCCAGATCACCATGGGCAAGGTGATGATCAGATGGGTGATGGTAAGGGCCGTGTAGGTGTCGATGAGCTTCAGGTGACGGAAGATGATGTACCAGGGTAGCAGATAGCTCACAAATGGCGTCATCCGGGCAACCAGGATGATGATGCCAATCTTGCCCTGGCGGTACTTCGCGATGGAATAGGCCGCAGGCAGCCCCAGCGCCAGTGAAATACCAGTGGCAAGGCAAGCAACGATGAGGCTGTTGATCAGATATCTGAAAAAATTGTATTGCTGGAAGACCGCCCGGAAGTTTTCCAGCGTGGGTATAAAAATAAACTCCGGGGGATAGGCAATATTTTGGACACCGGTTTTAAGGCCGGTCAGGATCATCCAGACAAACACGAACACCGGCGGCACGCACAGGGCGATGGCGCCCGCATAGAAAAGAATCGATTTAAAGGACCTCGTTATTCTGGTTCCCGTTTTCATCTTTCATGCATCAGCGGTCAGGGCACAGCACCAACCCCGTTATATGTTTTTTGCGCTGAGCCTCATCCGATTCATGACCACGTTAAATACCAACACGATCAAGAACACCACCACCATGAGGGCTGAGCCGTATCCGGCTTTGAAGAAGCTGAACCCGACCGTGTAGGAATAGAGATACAGCGTCTCGGACGCGATGCCCGGTCCGCCCTGGGTGATGGTGTAGATCATGTCAAACTCCTTGAGGTTGTCCAAAGATCGCAGCATCAATGCCGCAATCAACACCGGTCGGATCAGGGGCAAGGTGATGTACCAGAAAATCTGAAGTGCATTGGCCCCGTCGATCTGTGCCGCCTCATAGGGTTCGTGGGGCAGGGATTTGAGCCCGGCCAGTACGATGAGGGTGATCATGGGCGTCCACTTCCACACGTCGACCATCACCAGGGCCGGGATCACCATCTGCGGGCTGCTGACCCACAGGCTGCCGGGAAGACCGACGCTTTTGAGCAGGTAGTTCATGACTCCGATTTCTGGATTCAGCATGACCCGCCAGATCAACGCAACGGCCACCGGTGTCGCTGCAAACGGAAAGATGTAAATGGCTTGAACGATCTCACTGCCCTTGAATTCGCGGTTTAAATAAAGCGCAATGAGAAGTCCCAGCACCACCTCAAGGGAAAGGCTCAGGCCGCTGAAATAGACCATCACCTTCATGCCGTTTAAAACGCGCTCATCCGAGAGGAGATCGACGAAATTTCCAATACCGATAAAACGCGGCTGTCCAAGACCGATGGTCCACTTGGTAGAGGAAAGATAGAGGTTATACCCGATCGGAATGATCACGATGAGGAAAAGGGCGATCACTGCTGGCGCCGGGTAGACGAGAGCTTGGCGACGATCGACGAACCGGCTGAGTGCACTGAAGGCGGTCTTCATTAAAGTGGGTTCTGTCTTGACCCCGTTGTTGCATTAAATTCGGCGCATGGATTTACCCAACCCTTACCCAGAGAGGGATGGCTGTCAAATCAATGTTGTCACCTGGATCAATCCAGTGGTGACCTTTGGAAGTTATCCTCAAAGGGGTAGAAACACCCTTTTGATGGGAGTATGCAGTTGATTCAAGCGCATCTTTATGCAACAACGGGGTTGATAATGCTATGCCGGGATCTATCCGCGAAATGGACGCAGAGAGATCCCGGCCACTCGAACGCTATCGCTCCATCTTCTTATCCATCAACTCCGCTGCTTTCTTGGCCGAGGCCGCCACATCCTTGCCTTCGATGGCGTCCACGATCACCTGGCCGGTAATATCCCGGATTTCGGGGACGTTTATGACGGGCGGATTCCACTGGGGCTGGCCTATCTCAAAGGACTTCATCGTGTTTGCTGTCCAGTCCGGGTGGTCGTCTTTGGATTTAAATTCTTTGGAATTCCAAGCCGAGGCCCGTCCTGCCGGCACCCCGGCCAGGAGCGCAGCCAGGCAGTTACTTTTATTGGTGGCCCACTGGATGAATAGCCAGGCCGCCTTTTGCCGCTCGGGCGTGCTGGTTTTGCTGATCGAAAGGCTCCAGTTGGAAACATGGGGCAGCCTGCCCGCCGGGCCGGCCGGGATCGTGGCATAACCCACTTTGCCAACCACCTTCGATTCTTTGGGATTTTCGTACAATGCCTTGAACACGTTGGCGTCGTATATCATGGCAGCCCTGCCTTCCATAAAGATAGACGTACTTTCGGCCCAGTGGAGCATGGTACCGCCCTCAGGACCGTAGTTTCTCAACAGGTCGCCGTAAAACTTAAAGGCTTCGATGCTCTGGGGCGATCCGAAGTTTGAATTACCCTGGGCATTCGTCCATGAACCGCCAAAGCTGTATAGAAAACCGACCCACTGTGAGGTTGCCGCGGCTTTCTTGCCTCGTAAAGTGATGCCAACCATCTTCTTGCCTTCGATCTCCTTGCCGTGGAAAAACTTGGCCGTCTCCTCCAGCTCTTTCATGGTCTGAGGGACCTTTACATTGAGCTTCGTAAAGAGATCCTTGCGATAGGAGAGAAGTGACGTTTCGGCATTGATCACAATGCCGATCTGCTTCCCCTCAACGGATGAAGCCTTTATGAAGCTGGCGAAGAAATCCTTTATATCCCAGTTTGCCTCGGTCAGCTTGGGATCGGCGATGTACGCATCCATTGGCTGGAGCCATCCAGCTTTCCAGTAGTGGAGGTCGTCCTGACCCGGCATGATCATGTAACCGTCTATCTTTCCACCGGCGTTGAGCTCGATTGTCCGTTTGTGCCGGTATTGATCCTCCGGAAAAGCTTCGAGGATCACCTTGATGCCGGTCAACTTTTCAAACTCGGGCACCCTGGGTTCGATGAATGTCGTGAACGGGTGTTTGTTCATGAGAAAGCGGATCTCGGTACCCCGTAACTGCTTCCAGTCAACCGCGGCAAAAGCGGTTGTGGACACCATCCCTGCGCACAACAGGGCCACCAATACAACACAGACACTTCTTCTTTTCATATGATGCCTCCTTCCTTAATGGTTTTGGATAGTATCGTCAGACTCCTTGTTTACCAAACCGAATGATTTGATCATGCCTCTCCGATGAGATGCTTAAATAGAATAAGAAGAAAACCCTCCATCCACAGGCACCACCACGCCTGTCACGAAACTGGAAGAATCTGAAAGCAACCAGAGGAGGGTACCGATGAGGTCGTCCGGTTGGCCAAATCGGCACATGGGCGTGTGGGCGATCACCTTTTGGGCCCGGGGCGTCAGTTCGCCTGTTTTCTGATCGACAAGCAAAAACTTATTCTGCTCGGTCATAAAAAAACCCGGTGCCAGCGCATTTACGCGGACGCCGGTGTGCGAAAAATGGACTGCCAGCCATTGTGTGAAGTTACTCACCGCTGCCTTGGCTGCGGAATAGGCGGCTACTTTTGTGAGAGGTGTGAAGGCGCTCATCGAAGAGATGTTGACGATTGCCCCCTTCCCTTTCTCGACCATCCCTCTGGAAAAAACCTGTGTCACGAGAAAGGTGGACATGAAATTGAGGTCAAAGACCTGGCGGAACCCTGCTGGATCCAGATTAAAAAACGACTGGGTAGATGGCCCGGACGATTCAGCGGGGCCATGGAATTCTTCGGAAGTGCTGGCCCGGGGGTCGTTGCCACCGGCGCCGTTGATCAGAAAACCGGGCGCACCCCATAAGCTGCATAACGCCTCGTAGCACTCCCGGACCTGAATCCTATCCAGCACGTCACACCGGAACGCTTTGGCGGTTCCTCCGGCCCGGATGACTGCCAGCGACCGGGCTTCGGCTTTCCCAAGATCGATATCTAACACGGCCACCTTTACGCCCATAGAACCCAGAGCTTCAGCCATGGCGCCACACAACTCGCCTCCACCGCCTGTAATAGCGGCCACATTTCCGGTTAGATCAAAGTGGTTCAAGATGTCGCTTTTCATACCACCCGCACCCCCTTAGTAAACCCCGTTAGAAATTACAGTCCCGCTATAGCGGGACTCGAAACCGAGCAGGGTATTATACCCCGTCGGAATTGTACTAAAATGGAATTCCACCGCAGCCGCCGGCCCAGGGGGCCTCCTTCCGGGGCGGAGCCTGGCCCGGAGGGAGCATCGGCCCATTATTTCTAACGGGGTAAACCATGAAAGCGTTTCAAAAGAACCGCTCATCATTGGCTTGAAGGTTTGAAACCGATCACAACCCACCCCGCTCGTCTACAAAGGCCGTCACTTCGTCCCAGAAGGGCATGGAAATAGAGCAACCGTGTCGGCTTACTACGATAGCACCGCAGGCGTTGCCCAGCCGCGCCGCCTTCCAAAGGTCCCATCCCTTCACATATCCATACAGAAAGCCCGCGCCGAATGCGTCTCCGGCACCCAGAATGTTTTGAACGGTCACTGGAAAACCCGGTACGTCCTTCGCTGCGCTCTCACGCTGATGAACCCGGCAACCGTGTTTGCCGCGTTTCTCCACCACCACCCGGGGCCCGTATTCCATAAGGGCGCAAACATGCTCAGCCGTATTCCCCAGGATCTTGGCATCGGTCACCTGGGAATAGGTCAGCCGGACAGCATGAGGGTCGGTCAGCATGGCCGCATTAATCTCATCTTCAGTGCCCACGATAATATCCACACAATGGAGGGCGGAACGAACGGCAACCCCGTAAGCACGTGGATCGTGCCACTGGTCCGGCCGGAAGTCTAAGTCAAGGATGACGGATGTCCCGGCCTTTTTAGCGAGGTCCACTGCATACAGGGTGGCGCTCCTGCTCGGTTCTTTGCTCAGATTGGTGCCGGCGAACTGAAAGACGAGGCTGTCAGTAATGGGGGCTGTCAACACATCATCGATCTCCAGAGCAATGTCGGCACAATTATCCCGGTAAAAGACAATCGGAAATTTGTCAGGGGGCTCGATCCCAAGAACGACAACGCTGGTGTAACGACCCGGTTTGCGGGGGCTGAACCGGACATCCACCCCTTCTTCAGTCAGAAAATGGACAACGAAGTCGCCGACGGGGTCCTCCCCGAAAGCGGTTAATAACGCTGATTTCAGTCCCAACCTGCGGCACCCGACACTCATGTTGGTTGGGGACCCACCCACATAGGCGGCAAAGCTTTTGATATGAGCAAAGTCGATCCCTACATCATTGCTGTAAAGGTCCATGCAGGATCGGCCCATGTGAAACGTATCATAAGTGCGCTGAACCTGGCAGGGGTCTTGATGGTTCATTCTGTGGTTCTTATCATTCCAACTGGTCAAATGTTCGAAACCGCAACAACCGCTTATTGTTTGTGCCTTGGATTGCCAATATAGAAATAATTATATGAATGTGGGATTTATATGTCAAGCAAAACAGCAGATTTTGTGTTAGCAAAGGTCATTGACAGACCCCGTTTAATTTGTTAACCTTTGTCAATGTAAAGGTTAACAATTAATGTTGAAGGAGCCTTCTATGCCCGTTGAAAAGCTGAGATGGATCGTTCTTTCATCCCTGATGGCAGGTCTGATGGCCGTGGGAGCCTACATCCACATTCCCGTCGGACCTATTCCTGTTGTCCTGACCAATCTCTTTGTCCTTCTCGCAGGTCTTCTACTGGGAAGCCGCTGGGGGATCGCCAGCGCAGGCCTCTATCTCTTTGTGGGAGCCATTGGCATGCCCGTCTTTTATGGCGGCAAAGGGGGGCTGGCCCATCTATTAGGCCCGACCGGTGGATACCTCTTCGGATTTGCTCTCTGTGCCTGGATAGCAGGCTTCATCTCTGAGCGAATCCGACATCGTTTAGGAGGAGAAATCTTAGCCGTAATAATCGGATCGCTCATCATCTATGGGCTGGGAGTTCCCTGGTTGAAGTTGTTCACCAAAATGTCGTGGTCAAAGGCACTGATGGTCGGGATGATTCCTTTTCTTATTGGAGATGCACTGAAGGCCGCAGTTGCCATCATTCTGGCCCGTGCCGTCAGACCTATGTTGAATCGTCAACACATGAACGAATAGTTCGAATGATAACGAATTTTACGAATGCAAAAACCTTTCGATTCATTCGCTGTCATTCGTTATATTCGTTTAGCAGTTCATATGATCAAAATCCAAAACCTCCACCACCGCTATCCCGATGGTACTTATGCTTTGAGAGGAATTGACCTCGGTATCTCTAAGGGTGAATTTCTCCTTATCTGTGGGTCCAATGGAAGCGGTAAAACAACCCTGCTCCGCATCATGGGCGGTCTTCTGAAACCTTCGGACGGATCCATTCTAATCAATGGCTATGATTCCGTGAACGATTCTCGCAAGGTCAGACAGAACGTAGGAATGGTTTTTCAGGACCCGGACAGCCAGATTGTTGGAGAGACGGTGAGAGAAGATGTTGCTTTCGGACCTGAAAACCTGGGGTTCTCTTTAAAGGAGATCAACGAGCGGGTGGATTGGGCAATCGAGAAGATGGGCCTTCAGGGTCTCTCAGAAAAACCCTGTTACTTGCTTTCAGGAGGAGAAAAGAGGCGGCTTGCTATTGCCGGCGTGATGGCCATGAAACCGGAGGTGATCCTCTTCGATGAACCCTTTTCCCATCTCGACTACCCTGGGATTCAAGAAGTCCTGAGATATATGATTCAGTTACATCAGGAAGGACACACCTTAATCGTGACCACTCACGATGTCGAAAAGGTGATCTGCCATGTGGATCGGATCGCTATCCTCCAAAATGGAGAAATCAAGGCCTCAGGCTCCCCAGAGAGCCTCGTGAAGGAACTTTCTCGCTTTGGGGTGAGACCACCCTGTTATGTGCTTCTTGGAGGGGAGAAAATCTCATGGCTCGAATAGCCCTTCACTACTTTCCCGGAAATTCTCTTCTTCATCGCTGGGATGGACGATGCAAATTTTTTGGACTCCTGATGATCACAGCAACCCTTATTCAAACAAGAATCTCCTGGTTCATCTTTGATTCGATTCTCCTTTTTAGCCTCTTCTTCCTATCGCGATTACCTCTGAAAAATATTCTACGTGATTTGAGGAGCTGGGTGATCTTATTATTCGTCCTATTTCTCTTCCAGTCTCTTTTGACACCAGGAACCCGCCTTCACTCATTTCCATGGCTCCCTGTTAGCAAGGAAGGACTTCTTCTGGGAGGCCTGACCTGCTGGCGATTGGGGCTGATTCTCGGTTATGCCGTCCTCTTTACAGCGGTGACCCGCCCCCGTGAGCTTCGCGATGCCTTGATCTGGATTTTAAAACCTGTTCCGTTCTTACCCGAACGCCGGATCGGATTGATGGTTTCTCTCACCCTCCGCTTCTTTTCACGCACTCTCGATCAGGTTGAAGAGGTGCGTCTCGCTCATCAAGCACGATTGGGCGATCAAAATAAGAACCCCATTCGCAAAGCCAAATTCCTTGCCTTGCCAATTCTTCGCCGTTCCATTTTTGAGGTCGAAGATGTGACCTTCGCCCTCGCCGCCCGAGGTTACCGAGAGGATTTACCTATCCATCTTTCAAAAATACCCCTCTCTCACCTGACGACGCTTATCATCTTTTTGGGGACTTTAATAGGGATGTGGTTTCTTGTTTAATGTGGTTAGGAGAAATGGAGCAATGGAATGCCCTAAATTTTCATTCGGGGTCGCTCCAGGGAGAACGAGGCGGGAATCTCTTGAACTTCTCTTAAAAAGATAAAACGTTCAATTTCAACATGAATCGCTTATTCTCTTTTAAACAGGTGCAAGCTTTGGGATGAGAAATGAGAAGAATCCTTCTTTCTCATTCTCCCTCTCAATCTTCTCAAAGGCACACTCCACGGCGGAACGGATCTCTTCCATATCAACCGGCTTCATCGCCTGATAGAATATCCCCGCCC
>Ga0315277_10001934_pt1 | contig 29286 bp, 20 predicted proteins | sample YL17G05_15_MG_FD_203695 | JGI IMG/M metagenome (GOLD analysis project Ga0315277, IMG submission 203695) | Sediment microbial communities from Yellowstone Lake, YNP, Wyoming, USA - YL17G05_15 | ecosystem: Environmental > Aquatic > Freshwater > Lake > Sediment | place: USA: Wyoming | collected... | reverse complement strand
AATTACCCGGCACTCGGCAAGGTAACTGCCATGAGGTTTATTGAGTGGGTAATAAAAAATCCGGGCGGACTCATCGCGCTCCCGACAGGGAAGACCCCCGAGTATTTCATTAAATGGACGAAGAAAATCATCAGCGAGCAGAATAGCCGGGAAATACAGAAACTTCTGAACGATTACGGTATAAGCGGTTCTCCTGATTTTAAGAGCCTGAGATTCGTGCAAATCGACGAGTTTTACCCGATGGATTCACGCCAGCATAACAGTTTCAACTACTATATCAATGAATTTTACATCAAAGGATTCGGTCTGTCACGTGATAATGCCCTTCTCATTGATGCGACCTCGCTCGGGATTCCGAAGGGGAAAACCATGGCAGAAGTGTTTCCGAACAACATCGTCGATCTGACGCTACGGGTTCGTAAGATGAACACAAACCTCGAGCGGCTTCAGCGCGATGTGATTAACCGTGTTGATGAGTTTTGCATGGAATACGAATCAAATATTCGTGATATGGGAGGCATCGGATTTTTCCTCGGAGGTATCGGACCTGACGGCCACATTGCTTTAAACGTCCGTGGTTCAAGTGTTCACTCGGTGACCAGGTTGACGGCAACCAACTATGAAACACAGTCCGCCGCCGCGATCGATCTTGGCGGAATTGAAATATCTCGGAACAGACTTGTCATCACCATCGGTTTAGCGACAATAACGTACAATCCGACGGCCACTGCAATCATCATTGCAGCCGGTGAAGCAAAATCGAATATTATCGCGCACGCCATCCAGGAGAAAAATAATCCGCAATTCCCTGCTACAGTCCTGCAGGAATTGCCGAATGCCCGATTTTACCTAACCCGGGGAGCGGCGCATCATCTTATAGAACGCCGGCTCGAAGATTTTCATACCGCCGCTACCATCAGCGAAGAAAATGCCGATCGCATTGTTATAAGCCTTGCTCTTGCGAAAGGTAAACCCCTTGAAGATCTGACAAAGAAGGATTTTACCGGAGACAGATTCTCACAAACACTGCAGGAGAAATTGAGTCTGGAACATACGGCGATCGTCTCGGCTGCACGGCAGCGGATAGTGGAGAAAATCGACAATGGCTTGAAGCATGTATCAAAGACAACATTCCTTCATACTGAACCGCACCACGACGATATAATGCTCTCCTACCTGGCGCACATATACCATCTTGTTCGGGATGCAAGCAATATCCATTATTTTGCGAATCTGACGTCCGGCTTCACTTCGGTAACGAATGCCTACGTGCTGGCAATTCTCGGCCGGCTGGAGAAGCATCTTGAGAGCGGTTCATTTACATTATTCCTTAACGAAAATTATTTCGATCCGAACAGTATCACTGGAAAAATGGCTGACGTCTACCTATTTCTCGACGGTGTTGCCGCAAACAGCGCTGAGATGAGGGAGTTGGCGGAATCGTGCAGGCTACTCCGTAACATGTTCGAGGTGTACCGGACGACCGATCTGCTGAGTATCAAACTCCGCATCAGGGAACTTAACGAATACTTCCGATCGCAGTATCCGGGTGCAAAAGATCCGCCCGATATCCAGATGCTTAAGGGGACGATTCGGGAATGGGAGGTGGAACTTCTCTGGGCATACTTCGGCATAGAAGCTTCCTCTATTTTTCCGCTCCGGCTCGGTTTCTACACGGGTGATATCTTTTCCGAGGAACCGGAACTCGACCGTGATGTCTTGCCGCTGTTCAATCTGATTAAAAAATTAAAGCCGAATATCGTTACGGTTGCTTTTGATCCTGAGGGGAGCGGGCCTGATACGCACTACAAGGCGCTCCAAGCAGTGGCCGGTGCACTGAAGATGTACGAAGAAAAATCGGGAGGCGCGGGTATGAAAGTGTGGGGATACCGGAATGTGTGGTACCGATTCGATCCGTCTGAAGCGAACCTTTATGTTCCCGTTTCATTGAATTCTCTCTCCCTCCTTCACACTGCGTTTATGAACTGCTTCGGGTCTCAGCGTGCAGCATCATTCCCAAGCTACGATCATGACGGTCCTTTTTCTGAATTAGCGCAGAGTATCCAGGTTGAACAGTATGGGGTGATCAAGACCTGTCTGGGGAACGATTATTTTCTCAAAAATAACCATCCGAGACTCCGCGCCGCGCGAGGAATGATCTTTCTCAAGGAAATGACACTTGATGAGTTTTATACTAAAGTCCGGGAATTAAAAAGAGCAACTGTCGGAGAGAATGACTGACACGCACTGGAATTTTTTCGTCGGAATGATTTGTCGCATGAATTAAGAGGTACGCGTAACTACTGTCGCTTAATTTTTACACTTCCCAGTCCTGTTTCAATGTACATGTTGATTTTTCCGCGGGCAGTTTCGTAGTTTTCGCTGAAATAAATATCGTCATCCTCTTCGGTGAAATCCTTCGGGACATCGATTGAACTGATAAAACTCTTTTCATGAGTGATCTTGGCGCCGATTTCTTCCGGTATCCAGATCACGATAGAACCCAAACCGATCTGAATATCAACGTCGACCTCTTTTGTGAGTTTACCGCTGAAGTCTAACACGTAACTTCCCACTCCCCCCTCAAACTTCATGCGGTCGAAATTTGCGTTACAGAGACCGTACCCCTTAAATTTGCTCAGACCTGTTTCGATCGTCATGTTCTCGATTGTCTCTGTATTGGGATTATCGAACCGTAAAACAACAGAACTTGCTCCGCTGGATAGGTTAAGATCTTTTACGATGAGTCCCGTAAGGTCCAGCTCGCCTTTTCCCGCACCCAGCTCGATGTCAAATGATATCGGTAGTTTATCCGTGAACTGCATGAGCCAATCATTCTTCTCCAGTTCCCCAAGACTGATGTTTTTGCTGTGCCGGTCTTTATTAAAACCCTCGGTCGTATTGATATTCAAGTAACCTAAATTGTCGCGCTTTGTGTAATCGATGTATTCAGCTAAATCTCTCTTCAGGTCTGCTTCGATATCTGCCTTCATGATATAGGTGGAAATCCCACGTTCAATCCGTATCTTGCCGAATGCCGCGTCAACTGTGACCTTCAGTTCACGTTCGCCGGTCTGCTTGATGTCCCAGCGGTATTTTTCTGTGCGCGGGGGGATAAATCCTGCAGAGCCAAGGATCACCGCCAGTCCTATGAGGAGCGGTAAAAAGTTCGGTATGATTCGTCTCTTCTTCATTCTATAATATCATTACGGAATAGCTGGGGATATGTTTCAGTAATGGGCAATTCTGTGACGGAGGTACTTATTGAGAAGTTCGCGTGCCCGGAAAATGTGCGCTTTTACCGTTCCGATGGGAAGATTGAGAATTTTCGCTATTTCGCTGTAATCTCGCTCCTCCGTATGGCGGAGAATGATGACTCTCTTATACTTTTCGGGCAGCATCTCAATCGCTTCTTGAAGCAGTATCGCTCTTTGCTTTTGTATTATGTGCTTATCCGGTTCGTAACGCGTATCAGGCAGCTCATACGTTGCCTCGCCGTCCTCCATTTCTATCGGTTTATTGATGGAAAATGTGCTGAGCTTCTTTTTTCGTAAATAATCTATGCTGCTGTTCGTCGCTATTTTATAAAGCCACGTAGAGAATGCGTATGTATCATCGAAATGTTTGAGGGATCCGAATGCCTTGATGAAAACTTCCTGGGTCAGATCTTCCACTTGTAGCCGCTGATGAATAATTCTGAAGATCAGGTTGGCGATTTGATCATGATACTTCTTCATCAGTCGTTCATACGCCGTCTGGTTCCCTTTCAGAGCCGAGGCGATTAGGTGCATATCGTTGCGGCGCGAGTCGAATTGTCTCTTAGACAGCAATTCACCCGCTCGCCGGGGTGATGAATGTTGCTGACGTTTTTTTGATTTCTTTTTTCTCTTCACCTTATTCCTGCGGTTCCCTAAAGTACCGATAACATAATGAAAAAACGAGAGAGAGGCAAGGGAGGGATTTGAAATAAAGGGGATTTTAGTTACTTTTAAGTTAAACCAACAACATGTATAAACGATTATGTTCATTTCTTTTGAAGGCCTGGATTACTCCGGTAAAACGACACAGGCAGCAATCCTTGCGGATGCTCTGAAGCGCGATGGGAGAGAGGTTCTCCTGCTGAGGGAACCGGGTGGAACTGCGATTTCAGAAAAGGTACGCTCAATTCTCCTTGACGGGGAACACGGCGAACTGACTTCTGTCGCTGAATTGTTACTTTTCTCCGCTGCACGGAATCAACTGGTTCAGCAAGTGATACGACCTGCGCTCGAAAAAAAGAAAATAGTGATCTGCGACAGGTTTGTCGATTCGACAACGGTTTATCAGGGCTTCGGACGGGGACTTAACCTCGAAGATGTGAAGGCCGTCAATAGAATTTCGACGGGTGGAATAATGCCCGAGTTCACCTTTTTCCTCGATATAGAAGTTGAGGAGATGCTCCGCCGACGGGAAGTTGCGCGCGGCACGGCCGATCGCATGGAGTCTTCGGGTATTGAATTTTTCCGGAGGGTGCGCGATGGATTCTGGATCCTTGCCCAGGAATCTCCCATAAGGTTCATAGTCATTAACGGTACAAGGTCCATCGATCTCATACATAGCGAAATCCGGGACTTTATTTACAAAAAGGCGTCTTTATGATGAAATGTGGAAAAAATGAATACTGGAACAGCAAACGCTCCCGCGTCCAGAAAATACTGCTCATCCTTACCGGTGTAATTATCGGTGCCGTGATCGTTGGTTTTACCGGCTCCGATCCAGATTACTTTTTTAAAATCAATAAAAGCATAGATATCTTCGGAGTTGTGTACCGCGAAGTTACGGCAAATTACGTCGAGGAGGTCGATCCTGAAAAATTCATGGAAGCCGGAATTGACGGCATGCTCGGGACTCTGGATCCGTATACAAATTTCATTGCAGAAAGAGAAGCAGACGAAGTTCAGCTCATCACCAGCGGCACTTACGGCGGTATCGGTGTCACTATCGGTTTACGTGATGGATTTATTACAATTCTCGGACTTATGGACGGATACTCCGCGCAACGGCAGGGTGTGCAACCCGGTGATCGTGTTATTGAAGTTGACGGAAAAGCGGTCAAGGGAATGAATCCTCAAGATATACGGTCTCTAACCCGCGGAGAACCCGGTACGGAGGTTCGTCTGAGGATAGAACGCGTGGATGAGCTGCAATCTCTCGAATTCATTCTCGTCCGTGAGAAAATACAACTGAAAAACATTACATATGCAGATTACATTAGCAACGGCATTGCCTACATACGTCTGGAACGGTTCACGATGAGCGCAGGTGATGAACTGCGGCTTGCTCTGAAGGAATTGAAGCTCAGAGGAACAATGAAGGGTATCATTCTGGATCTTCGCGGCAATCCGGGCGGTTTGCTCGAAGCTGCCGTCGATATTGTTGAAAAATTCGTTGCAAAGGGAAACCTCGTTGTAAGCACGAAAGGACGGTCGCCGGAATCTGAAAAGAAGTATTTTGTCGTAGAGGATCCGCTCGTCCCTGAGATCCCGCTCGTGGTACTCATCAACGGACAAAGTGCAAGCGCCAGCGAAGTTGCAGCCGGTGCAATCCAGGATCTGGACCGCGGTTTGATTGTGGGAACCAGATCGTTCGGAAAAGGACTGGTGCAGACCGTACTGCCTCTCGTTTATAATACCCAGCTGAAAATAACAACCGCAAATTATTATACTCCAAGCGGAAGATGCATCCAGGAGATTGACTATCGGAACAGAACGGCAAAAGGCGTCTTTGCCACAACGCCCGACAGCCTGAAGCGGAAATTTAAAACGCTAAAGGGAAGATTAGAACTTGAAGCCGGGGGCATAGAACCCGACAGCATGGTACAGGAACCTGAGCGGAGCGCTCTCTATCAGGAACTCCTCCGACGGTCAATGTTCTTTAGATTTGCCTCGTCATATTCATCGCTGTATCCTGACACACCGAAAGTTTTCAATGAAACGGCTCTTATAGCCGAATTCAGAAAGTATCTCGATAGTCTGAAGTTTACATACCGCGATGAAGTGGAGGTGAAACTTGGTGAATTGTATGATATAGCGGAGAAATGTAAATACAGCGATGAAGTAAAAAATTATGTCACTGAGTTGAAGTCGAAAATTCTTACGGAGAAAAATATTGCTCTGGATCGCTACAGCGGAGAACTTCTGACTGCTCTTAAACCGGAGATAATGAGTCGGTACAAAGGACAAAAGGGAAACATCGAGGAGGCGTTGAAGGATGATGTTCAGGTCAAAACAGCGCTCAATTTACTGATGGATGCGAAAGAGTATAACCAACGGCTTGATCCGAATTAAATATTTAAAAAATGAACATCCGCCCTAAAGATCGGCGGATAAACAGACGACACAGATCCGACAGATTGTCACTGATAAAACCGACTTGCCCGCTACGCTTCTTGGTGGATTTTGCCGCTGTTCCTCGAGTGAATCACCTCCTCCCCCAAAATACTATACCTTTGCTATTGAAAGGATGATACAATTCTCCAACAGCTACTATAAGATCCCCTTTTTGGGCAACTGCATACAATGCGATATCTTGTGTACGTAACTCGCGAAAATATTTACATGTTATGCCATTAAAATGGGCCAACATGCTGTAATCTCCGACAATTACCATATCATTTACTCCATTCCCACGTAGACTGTTGGGAAAACCGGGAAACCATGTATCCGTAAACGAATATCTCTTGCCTTCCCCTTGTGTTGTTGCGTGCGTATAATATAAACCAGCACTTGATCCAACGTACAATCTAAGCTTGGATGGAGTATAAACGCTGGAATATACTCCTGACAGAGAATCTTCCATAATGTCATTCTCCAGCTCTGTGCCATCAACAACAATCGACCATGAATTATTAATACATTTCAGCAGAAATGTACCCGCTTTGGTTGGATAATAACCACACGCCCACACAACGCTCCCATCTAGACTTCCCCAGACATCTGTCAAGTTAACATCCGTCCCGCTTTCTATTTTAGACCATGTAATACCATTATAATGGACTAAATTACCACCATAACCAACAATGTATAAATTCGATGATGAAGTGCCCAAAATTTTATTTATATAAAAACCTGTTGGAAATCCTTGCCCAACTCCATAGAAAGTCCACTTCTTCCCATCCCAATGTTCTGGAACCGTTGATCCCGCCCATATATCGTTCGTATCGAAAGCAAAAATTGTATAGAGTTCCCAGTACAGAAAACCGGGTGCATTACTCCTTTCATAATTCCAGCTATTTCCGTTCCACCGAGCTAAGTTAAATGGAGGAGTGATCCAATTCCCATCTGTATCTTTGATGTTTATCTCACCTACCACATAAACACATGTATCATTCAATATAAATACATCACTTAATATACTTCCATTCCCATTCCCCAGCGTATCTATCTCCCATGTAAATTCATGACTCGTTGTATCCATCGTAGTAATCAGTAACGGAGCACTCGAATCATGCACAGTACCTCCGATTGTGTAATAGGCTTTATATGTGTAATTCTGTTTTGGCGAGAGATTCTTGTCGTACAATAATGTATCAATTGTACTTCAGTTCGTAAGAGGGGATTGAAATATCTGTTCTCCATCGCGTTTCACAAGGATCGTAAATGGTCCGTGACTCAACGTTGCTTTTAGTTTAAAGAACACATCCGTTACGCCGATATCTTCTGCAGTCAGCGTGAACTCTGCTGTACGTGGCTCGGTCGGTTCTTCCCGGCATGCAAATCCAATAATAATGATAAGTATAAATATAACTACGAATCTATTCAATGATAGATTGCTCCGCATTAAAAAGTACTGCTTTTTCAGCGTACGTTCCCATTAGGAATAACAGAAAGCCGGAAATATTTACATCCGGTATTCCCTGACTATGGTGTCTCCATATTCTTTAACTTCTCTGTGGCTGCCGTATTTCCAAGATCAGCCGATTTTATGTAATTGCGGATTGCAGCTTTTCGGTTCTTCATATCGTCATACACCGAACCGAGATTGTAATATGCCTCCGCGTAATTGGAATCGATGGAAATCGCCTTCTCAAAAAGTACCTTGGCTGTATCAAATTTTCCCTCCTGTGCATAAACACTGCCAAGGTTATTAAATCCCCGCGCGTATTGCTGGTCGAAATAGATCGCCCTAGTATAAAACATGCGCGCATTTTCAAGCTGACCTTCGTTAAAGCTGAAATTGCCGAGATCGAGCGAGAAACGGGAATAACTGATTACTGCAGTGCTGTCGTCAGGATTTGCCGTAAGCCAGCGGCGAAAAGTTTCCTCGATTCTGCCGACGCTGTCGGTACCGAAATTCTTCAGATTTGTAATAATATTGCTGTATCCCCGCCCGTCAGCAGGGTAGTGAGCAATGTATCGTTCCCAAATCCTGATGACCTCAGATTCGTTTTTCATCTGGTGGTGGTAGAGAGCAAGTCCCAGAGAAGAGCTGTAAAATCCGAAGTTAGATAATGTCTTTGTATTAAAAAAGGATTCATACCGTTTTACACTCGGTTGAACGGAAGCATTGAGAACGAAGAATGTAAGGGAGTGCAGAAGAGTTACCGTCGCTACAATAAGGAAAGCCCTCTTCTTCTCATCGGTTTCTGAGGGGAAAAATACAACCAGCGCCAGACAACCGAGTAATAGCGTATAAGGTGCGAATACGTCCCAGTCCTTCGCTGCGCCGATGTCAAACTTTACAACGAGGAGGAAAAGTAAAACAGGTACAACTGCGATCAACATCAATCTCCCTTCCGTCGACGTGAATCCTCTCCGCTCTCCTTTGAAGAAAACGAACGAGATCAGCAGGATAGAGGGAGCGCAGATGAGGATGAAAAAGTTCAGGAGGTCGATCCCGTGATAGAAAGAAAATAACGTATAAGCTTCCGAATGAGCTTCAATCGGATCAACGCTCAAGCTCAGCGGCAGAAAATGACTGTACGGCACGCTTTCATTAAATTGGCTCAGATTAAAACCTGTAATAATAAGAAGAAGGAAGAATGTAAACACGAGTAGACCGTAGCCCTTGAGAATCGGTTTGCTACCTTCGTTCTTCCAGACGAACCACGTGAGGTAGATCAGCGCGGGAACAAGGAGAAGGGCGAGGTAGTGCGTCAGTACCATGATGAGTGCCGTGACCGTAACGAGCATGAAGGGAACTTTTCGTTTGATGCAGAGGACGGAGACGAGCGTGAAAAGAGCGAGCATGGTAAGAATCGCGGCATATGTTTCGACGTAACCGAAAAAGAGCTGCATGTACGGCAATGTTGACAGGAAGAAAAATGCAAGAAATCGATCGAGAGAATCTGTTAGCAGTGCTCTGACGGTATAGAAGACACACGTAATGAAAACGATACCCAGGAGCAAATCTGCAATGAGAAACGCATTCATGAAATCCTGGAATGTGACAACCTTGAGAACGGTCATGAATGAGAAGTAATAAAAGGTAGCCAGCGGCTCGTTGCGTGGATAAATAGAATCGGCGCCGCGGAGCGTTTCTGCGAAATTTTTTACCAGGAAGAATCCGTCGCCAAGAAGAGGCGTCGCTGCCCGCAGAAGCATAGCCGCAATTACAAATGTTCCGAGGGAAGCGATAAGAAAATATATCGGCCTCGAGGACATGTAATCCGCAGCTTTGTATATAAATTGCGGAATACCCCGTTTACCGATATGAAGGACGGTTGTGACCGTAATAATGATAAACGCGATGAAAACGATAGGGAGTAAAAATCCGCTAAAATGAAAGCCCCATGTCGAATGGGTAGGGTAAAAAAAGCCGAGAGTGTTAAGGAGAAGAATTATGACTGCATACACCAGTGCGACGACTGTTAACCGTTGATTCGCCATGATAGATTCAGATGTTGAAATTGATTTTTTAATGGAACACAGAAAATACAGATTAAACAGATTAACACAGATAACAATCTGTGCTAATCATGTGCTTTTTCTGTGTAATCTGTGTTCTATTGCTCCGATCTAAATATTGCATAAAATAGAAAAAAAAATGCGTAAGTTCAATTTTCCCATTGTTTTAAAGAAAAAAATGAAAATGTGAGCGCCGACACAGCAATGCGGGGAAGATTTTTGTTAATTGGTGCTGTAAGTTGAAACCTCCGCAACTTACGTTAGTGTTCTGGGGATAGCCCGGCACGTGAAAGTGCCGGGCTCGATTTTTTTATAGGGGTGAATATACTTCCTTAATATACCGCCTGGCGCTTGCTTCCCAGTCGAACCGGACTCTCCTGGCTTCTGTACAAATCTTTTGCCATTGGTCCTTATCCGATGAGTAAACCTTCAATGCCCTTTTTGTCGCTGCGAGGAGATCGTCAACCTGTTCCTTGATTGTTCCGCCCTTAAATTGGAAACCGTTCACACCGTCAATTACAGTATCCTTCAGGCCGCCGGTTGCATGTACAATACACGGTTGTCCGTCACGCATGGCTATCATCTGAGTGATGCCGCACGGTTCGAACGAGCTGGGCATCAGGAATAGTGTTCCGTTTGCGTAGAGTGCCTGTGCGATGATGTCGGAATAGAGTTTCAGGTAGAGAAACCTGTTATTCACAGCTGCACATTGTTCAAGCAGTCGTTCGTACTTTGGATCGCCGTTACCGATGAGTATGAAAAATCCGTTATATCGGTTGAGTGTGTCGAGGATCATATCGATCGCGGTTTTTCCCGCGGATCCCCGCTCAAAGAGAAGTCGGATTTTCTGTTCGCTGACCCGTGTGACGCTTGTGAGAAGGAGACCGGCTGATCGGGATCTCATATGTAATATCCGCTCAATGATACTCTCGGGAGGCGGCGGTGCAAGAGTTTCATTCCATGCAAGAACTTCTGCATGAATGATGTCAAAGAGTTTGCTGAATGGCACTCTATGATCAATCCGGTCGCCCGGATATTCAATTCCGTTGAGTATGCCTGTGAGTCGGCGTTCTCGCTTAGCTTCCTGTAGAAGCTTTTCCAGTCCCTCGCCACCGTGAAAACCGGTTTTAGGATCGCTCGGCAACAGAATTTCTTCAGCATACGAATGAGATACAGTATTGAGCATATCGGCATGTGTAATTCCGGCCGCCATGGGTGTGAATGTCGGTGCCTTGTATCTTTCATCTGCCCATTTATCCATCCAGGCTGTATCGGTGAAGAGTTCAGGAAACCATTCTTCTACGGTCGCGTGTTTGCCGCGCAGAGGTCTGCTCCCCTGATACGAGAGATTATGGATTGTGAAGACAATTCGGTAGTTCTTAAGTCTGGAAAATGAGGGATGACGTTCTCTCAGAAGAAAGAGAGTTGCTGTATGCCAGTCGTGAAGGTGAATGACGGATGCATCATCACAGGACAGTACGAACTGGCCGACTGCCGAGCAGAAGAGAGCATATTTTGTTGCATCGCTCGCGAACGGCTGATCGGGTAGATCGGCGGAGTAAATGGGATTTCCACGGATCTGCGGGTGCTCAAATACAAGATGTCTGACATTTTCCTGTGGTTTCATTGCTTGTACTTCAAGAAAGAGACCGCGATGATCGGTTCCTGCAAAAGGGAATGTAACCGTACAGACCGGTTTAGAGGGATTGACAGTGTGGAGAAATCCGTACGATGGTGTGATAACTGTAACACTCCAGCCTGCTCTGCCAAGGGCATTGGGCAGATCGCGGATAACGTCGGCTAGGCCGCCGACTTTGCCGTTTTTGAGGGCGCCATTCTCGGCGCCGATCATGATGATCTGTCTTGATTCTCTGACCATGCGGATTTTCCCGATACTATATTACAGTGTTGTCGGGAATGACGGCATTCTTGATGATGATGACGATTCCGTTGCGGATACAATATCCTTTTTTCTCTCGGTCTTTCTTTTCCACTTTTTTCTTGTTGATGATCTGAACATTTTTACCGATGCGCGTATTCTTATCGACGATTGCATTACGGATAATTGTGTTTTCTCCAACTCCAACCGGCGGTATGTGTGCTTGCTGATCCTGTGAACGCTCCGCGTCCGATTGGAAAAAATCTGCACCCATGAATAGTACATTCTCAAGGCGGCTGTTTTCGCACAACCTTGCACGGACACCCACGATGGAATTTGTAATCTGGGAACTCCGGATAATGCATCCATCGGTGATCATCGACTTTTCGATTTTACTGTCTATGATCTTGCTCGGCGGCAGGAAACGAGGCCGTGTGTATATTGGAAATCGTTCATCGAAAAAGCTGAAAGATGGATTCGGATGTTGCACGAGTGCAAGGTTGGCTCTGTAAAAAGATTCGATCGTTCCAATGTCTTCCCAATACCCACGAAAAATGTATGAATGTACTTTCATGTGCCGTATTGCCTCGGGAATGATATCCTTGCCAAAATCAGTATGCCTTGGATACCGCTTTAACAGCTCTTCCATGACGCTCCTTTTGAAGAGGTAAATCCCCATTGAAGCAAGATACGAAGTACCCCAGGAAGACGCATCGACAAATCCTATGGACTTAATATCAACTTTCATTTCATTTAGAGCTGCACCTGTTGGTTTTTCTTTGAAACCAATAATCCTTCCGGTATTATCGATCTTCATGAGGCCAAAATTTGAAGCATGAGACTCTGCAACCGGGATCATTGCAATCGTTATATCTGCATCCGTTTCCTTGTGGGCTTTAACAAAAAGGGAATAATCCATGCGATAAAGATGGTCGCCTGAAAGAATGAGAAGGTTTTGCTCCGTGTGCGGAGCGATAACCCACAGTACCTTCCTTACTGCATCGGCTGTCCCCTGAAACCATTCCGGACTTGTCGTGGTTTGTTGAGCTGCAAGAACTTCCACGAAACCCTTCATGAACGGTGAGAAGCAGTACGTTGTGGAAATATGCCTGTTAAGTGATGCCGAATTGAACTGCGTCAATACAAAGATTTTTCTGATATCAGAATTAATACAATTGCTAACAGGAATGTCAATCAGACGGTAATTCCCCGCAAGGGGAAGCGCGGGTTTCGCGCGGACCTTGGTGAGTGGAAAAAGACGCTCCCCGCGCCCGCCACCCAAAATTATTGCTAATGTGTCATGCATGATGTTTTACCTCCGTTTGGGAAATCCGTAGTTTAAATTCCTCAAGTTTAAATCCTGATCGCTCGGATGCCTCAAGGAGTTTTCTATGGAGTGCCTCGGCTGATTGTCGTTGTGCGCCGGATGTGACCATATCACTCAAAAGGAAAAGTGTGTATATCCATCTTAATAATTCCTCCATCCGCTCTTTGTTGTAGTACAGTTTGCCATCGTGCTGGTTGCATTGAATAGCAACCCGGACTTCGGGATGATCAAGTATATGGATCAGTGTATCCTGTTGTAATAATCTGGAATCAAGGGGAAATTCTTCGGAAAGGATAAGCCGGAGGAAACCGCTCACATAGGCAACACGTTGGTCGTCAATGCCGAGGGTGGCGGTAATATCCTTAAAAGCTTTCCCGAGGCGAAAGAGTTTAAATAACTTTTTTTGTATTGTTTGTTCAATGCTAGTGATGACCGTATAAACATACAGAATAAACAAGTTGTCTTCTTGTGTGAGATCGACAATCATCCCGCTCCCGCTATCCGTGTGACATGCGGCAGATAGAATGCTATGGATGTGGAGAACTTTCTCCTTGAATTTCTCAACGGCGGGATGCGCATCGTGGGAGGTGCCAAGATATGTCATCACTGCTCGCATAAACGGTTCATAGCTGCTGAAGACCGGTTTCAGAGTTACGTCGATGTTCGTCATGTTAAGATCCGGCAAACGGAGTGCATCGGTAAATGCTTTGATCGCATTTTTACCGACGAGCTCCGACAGCTTAAGAAAAACCGGGAATACCTTTACCATGTGTAGCTCTTCTTGCAGATCGGGTGTCCCTTTGCCGTGGAGGTGTCTTCTTAGTTTTTCGTAATCACCGCTTGTATCAATAATTTCCTTAAAATCGAGAAAAACATGATAGCTAAAAGCTTTCAGCTCGGTGTAGAGGCCCTGCTCGTGGAGTTCTTGCGCGGAACGGATGTATTCGAGCTGTGTTTTGTAATCTCTAAACGTGTAGAATACATTTTCAGCATGTGAGATCGCAAGTCCCTGTCCGAGGTTTTTGTATGTGATGTGCGGATGTTCCGTCGATCCGATGTTCCGTCCCACGGTGTGCTTGATCCATCCTACCGTCTCCTTATATTTATTGTAGAAGCAAATGAGGGCGCGTTCTCCGCCGTGCATGTTCGAGAATACAATAACATCTTCATTTACGTTTCCATGCGGATCGATCAAATTATACAGTTCAAAGTAGTTCACCTGACTGAAGAGGTAGCGGCGCTGGAGTAGCGGAAAAATTTCTTCTTCATGCCGGTTTACGAGGTGCATGTCGGGTGCTTCGTCATGGTACGCACGCTTGTACTCCATGCCGTATTTCTCTGCGTACCCTTCGATTTGTCCGTGTGCAAACATCGGCAGACCGGGCAGGGTTGCCATCATGAGCGCTACCCCGAAGTACTTATCATCCTTTCCGAATTGTGCAATGGCTGTTTCTTCGTCGGGATTGCTCATGAAGTTCACATAGCGTTTCAAGATTTCCGGATTGTAGTGCAATGTATTTTTTATCAATTCCCTGTACTTAGAATTTTCTTCTTTCATGAGCATATGCATGAACGCGCTGTTGTAGACGCGGTGCATGCCCAGAGTGCGGACAAAATATCCTTCCAGTAGCCAGAATGCTTCAGCGAGCAGGAGGGTGTTCGGCATTTCACTGTTTATCCTATCCACGACCTCGCGCCAGAATTCGTTCGGTATGAGCGCGTTGAATTCTTCCGTTGAGAGGGCGTGATCGGCACGGGAGGGAATATCTCCTCCGCTTCCGGGAGTAGGAAACCAGAGACGCTGATAATGACGCTTCGTCAGGGTCATAGCGGCGTCGAAACGTATAATGGGGAACTTGCGTGCCACGTGCATGATCGTCTGGATAACTGCTTCCCGCACTTCCGCCCGGAGAAAGTTAAGCTGTGCTGTATCGTTCCAGGGCATATGAGTACCGTCGTTCCCGTGGTATATGTAACGGGTTTCCCCCGTGCCGGTATCAACACGCTGGAACGCGACTGCTGCATCACGCCTGTTCCAGTAGCCATCTTCGATGCGAATATCCACGTTCGGATTCTCGGAGAGATTTCCGCCCGTAAAGCGGTAGTTCGGAAACGGGGGATAAGATGACTGTATGAAATACTCGGGATGTTCTATGATCCACTTTGAAAAGATTCCCATATGATTTGGGACCATATCGCTCGCAAGACGGATGCCTCGTTGTCCGGCACGGTAACGGAGGTTCTGGAAGGATTCCTCGCCGCCTATATCGTGTGCAATGACATAATCGAAGAGTGAGTAAGCAGATGCGGCTGCCTCGGGATTTCCGGTCCACTGCTTGATTTTCTGGGATGCTGAGCTCCGTTCCCATACTCCGATCAGCCAGAGGGCATTGATGTTCCATCGCGCAAGCTGATCAAGTTCCTCGTCTGGAATTTCGTGAAGTTTTGTAATCGAACGCTGATACAGGATTGAGAGCTGGTGCATCCACACATAAACATTCTTCGCTATGAGGACAACGTTCGGCATCCAATCGGTATCGGCTGTGAATCGTTCAAGGTCTAGATCGCTGATTCCCTTCAGTGCGTTCGTGGTGTAGAGAGGAACCGGAGGCGTCTGAGACGGTCCCGGCAGGATGAGCCGTAAATCTTCCTTCATCAGGTCGCCGGCGCCGAGTATTTTTTTCAGGAATTTTTCGGATAAAAGAAGACCCCAATGCTTCCGGATGTAAGCGAGTTGACCCTGCAGACTGTCGGGAGATGCCAGAATCGGAGCCTTGAGGAGATCAAATATATGCTGATTGTCGGGACCGAAAGGTTTTTCTTTGGTGAAAAATGATTCGAGTGTTTTGATTATTTTTCCGTAGCGGGTTTTTTCCGCAAGCTCAGTATCAATGAATAATTCTCTGAAATGAGTGAATGCCGGATTGAAGTTCGCGAAATAGAGCATGATCAGTTCTTCGAGTATAACCTCTGTGTGAGGTTTTGATCCTGCGGATTGCCGGAGGTACTGATCGATGGTCAGCTTATTTCGGTAGACATCCAGAGGTGGAAAAAACTCTCCGAATGTTCGCAGGCAGCTTTCTGTCGGAGCCTGTCCGGGTGCAGCATTGAGGAGCGCGAGCGCTCTGTGGAAAACTTTCGGATTTGCGCTTTCTTCGTAGAGCCGAATGACATAATGATAAATTTCGTCGATGAGTCCCATCGCATTGAGGTCGCCGGGCCGGATTTTGTCGCCGGGAAGGTGTCGGACTTCGTTCATCCGGTCGGCAAGTATCCGAACCGTTCTGAAATTCGGGAAGACGACATTACCACTCTGCATGAAGAGCGAATCGTCGACTCCGTATTTCAACCGTGCTGATGCGTGGATGTGAAATTCATAGACAGGATGAAGATTGCCTGATCGATTGTCGGAACGATTCTCATATCTTTCCGGTCGGAGGCATGCCGGCAATGTCTTGTCCTCAGATGTCTCAAATTTTGTCAGCCGGATGATCATGTAATATCTCTCATGTTTACTCTCTCACCGCGGAAAGGCGCTTATGTACATGTTCTACGAGGAGCCACTCGATCCTATGAACCACTGCATCAGGAGCGCCGTTGTAATGAACCGATTGGAGCCGCATATCGCATACTTCGTTCACGTAGTCGACAACGATAAATTTCATACTGTCTGTCAGAGCGATTTCTGAGGAAAAGAAATCAAGTTCGCAGCCCCGGTGGATAGCCATCATGGTGTTCCGGAGTTCATGTAGCTGGAAATCCCGTTCTTCCTCAGCTAGTAATTGTGTGTACTTGTGGGTGACATTGTCCCACCAGCAGGGGATGATTTCACCGAATGCAAAATAGACCCTGAACCATCCGCGTTTTCCGTTGAGAAGTTTCGGATAGATTGTTTCCTGGACGAGGTACTTATCGTCCCGATTTTCCTGCCGTGCTTTTAAGATGTCTTCAATTTTTGATGCGTTGAGGATTACCCCCGTTCCTCCGCCGGTTGTGTTGGCCGGCTTGATGACGAACGGTTTGTGTAATCGATCGAGTTCGTGGTTTTCCAGCGTAATCGATTTACATTGATTAAACGGAGGTATGATAATGGTATCAGGAACATTCAGTCCGCCGGACATCAGTTCCATGTGCATCGTTGCCTTGTCGATTGCGTGTAAAACACACCGATACGGATTGATGAGGAACTGCGCATTGCTTTCCATCCATTCGACGAGAGGAATAAATGCTGCATCAGCGTCCGATGCACGGTCGTAGTACCCCCGGAAGGCGACCTCGCTATTGCGGAGACCTTCGAGTGTATTCTTCAGATTATGCGGATCAATCCGGTACGTCGTGACTCCCCTGACAGCACATTCGTGTTCAATGCCGCTGATGAAGTCATGGTCGTACTCCCAGTTCCAGGCAATTGCCAGGTCAAATGTTCTCATATATAGCAATCCAGTTCCAATATACAAGTTTGAGTGAGAAAACTCAAAAAAGATGAGAGTAAGCGGTAAGTTAGAAAAATATCTGTGAAGATGGAGCGGAAAATGCCGGGACAGGCGGAATTCTGCACTTTAATCTTTTAATCGCAAGACGCAGAGGGCGGCAACCCCAAACTTCCGATATTTTCTATACGATATCAGAGACAAATATTGGAAGTTATAATCCCCTCTATAATTTCCCCCTTGGAAAAGGGGAGATGCGTTTAACTTGGTCGTCAAACCTCCGACATTTTACTAGTTTGAGCCGAGATAAATGTCGGAGGTTTTACTTCTTTGTAGTATTACTTTTTTTGAAGAAAAGATCGGATGCTCTCAAGCGCAGTTTCGATATTCGGGATCGAATTCGCATAGGAGAATCTGATGTAGCCCTCGCCGTATTTACCGAATGCTGTTCCCGAAAGGCACGCTACTCCTGCTTCGTTCAGAAGTGCATCGGCGAGATCCCTTGAGTTCATGCCGGTGCCTTTTATATTGGGGAAAACGTAGAAAGCGCCGTGCGGTCGATGGCACTTGATGCCCGGAATGGAATTTAATCCGTCTACGATCACATCGCGTCTCTTCTTGAACTCTCCTACCATGCGACGAACTTCATCCCATGGTCCTGTGAGTCCTTCGATTCCGGCGATCTGCGTAAAACTTGCGGTGCATGAGGTACTGTTGATCTGAAGCTGAGCGACCGCCTGTGCGAGCTCAACGGGCATCACGCCGTATCCCAGACGCCAGCCGGTCATGGCGAACGTTTTGGAAAAGCCGTCTAAAATAATTGTCCTTTCCAGCATCCCCGGTTGTGCAGCTATGCTGTGGTGTTTAAAATCGCCGTAAACAACTTGGCTGTATATTTCATCTGCAAGGACAATGAAATCGTGCTCCTTCGCGAGTGTGGCAATCTCCTTGATGTCTTCAAGTGTGAGAATACCTCCGGTCGGATTCTGGGGTGAATTCAGAATGAGCATACGGGTTTTTTTCGTTATCAGCTTCTTCAGGTCATCGATGCTCACGCGAAATTCGTTCTCCTCACGAAGAGCGAGCGGGACCGCTTTTGCGCCGACAAACTCGATGACAGATTCATAGATAGGGAAACCCGGATTTGGGTAAATAACCTCATCACCCTCGTTCACCGCTGCCAGAATCGTATAAAACATAATGGGTTTTCCACCTGGAGTGACAACAACATTATCGGGTTTAACCTCAATCCCGCGTGTTTGGGAAATATGCTTGGCAATAGCTTCACGCATCGGCGGTAATCCTGGTGCAGGTCCGTAATGTGTATAATTATTATCCAGCGCTTTTTTTGCCGCATTTTTGATGTTCATTGGCGTGTCAAAATCGGGTTCGCCGATTTCAAGATGGACAATTTTTTTTCCTTGGGCTTCAAGGGCTTTAGCTTTTGCGAGAACCAGAAATGCTGTTTCTGTACCGAGGCGGCTCATACGATTTGCGAGGCGAATCATGCTATACTCCAGGTTTGAATTTTTTGGTTGTTGAAAGTACTTGAATATAATAAGAACTATTGTGAATCTCAAGAGAAAGCGAATAGGAAAAACAGAGTATTCGGAGGATTTAACCTGATATTATTGCAGTTTTCATTATCAATGAATGAATTGAGATAAGAGGGTAATGCAATCCTGCCATTGTGCATTTCCCTCAGGAGGAAATAGGGATCTCACCGTTTTTTCGTCGGTAATTTTTTCAAAGCTTCGCCGAGAATCGCCTCCAAGGCTCTTTCATCGGTGTAGCCGATGAATTCCTTGATAAGATTACCGTCGGGGCTGAAGAGGTAGCTCGCGGGGATGCCGACCGATTTGTAAAGTTTAGTGATGTTGTCTTTGATGCCCACCGGCCATCTGACTTTATGGGATTGGATGAATGAGAGGACCTCGGGTGCGGTTGTTTGGATAGCAATACCGATAATTTCAAAACCTTTTAAATGATAGCGGTTGTAGAGTCGGACGAGTCCATCGGTTTCTTTCTTGCACGGTTCACACCAGGGGGCCCATATGTTAACGAGGGTGATTTTTCCGCCAAACTGCAGGAGCTGATATGTCCGGCCGTCAAGTGATGTAAATTTAAAATCGTACTTCCCGTAGTTGGCGACGATACCGGCGGGGGTATCCTTTTTCCGGATCTGCTTTTTTACCGAGCTATTCTGCAGTTGGGGTGCGGTCGGTAAGCTGTTCTCCGGCGGCATCAAGGCAATCGAAAATACAATGCTCGCGATGGTGATTATGCCGTTGGCCATAATTTCTCAGTTGCTCCGCAGTAGAAACAAAATAACCCGTTATGAATACCCGTTGCGTGGAGGTTATCTATGCTTTTGCTTCGATGAGTTTTTTCCCGTTTGCAATAATTGCCGCGACCCGGGCTTTATCTGTTGCTTCCGAGTAAATACGAACGAGGGGTTCAGTTCCCGAAAAGCGTATCAACAGCCAGCTTCCGTCGCTTAATATGTATTTGAATCCGTCCGTTTGATTTATTTTCACGACGTCAAGGCCGGCAATTCGTTTTGGCGATTGTGCTTTTATCCGCCGGAGTATTTCATCTCTCTGACTTGCTTCGATAGAGAAGTCAATGCGGTCATAAAAGTGAGGTCCCACCTTTGCAAAGAGCTGTGCGAGGAGTTCGGACGGTTTCTTCCGTGTCTTCACCATGAAGTCGAGGAAGAAAAGACTCGCAATAATCCCGTCACGTTCTGGAACATGGCCGCGAAAGGCATAACCTCCGCTTTCCTCACCACCGATGATAGCATCATGCTTCATCATCAGGGGGGCTACGTACTTAAAGCCAACGCCTGTCTCATGTACCGGGACGTTATAGAGTTTTCCCAGGGATTCAAGCATCGAAGTAGTGGAGAGAGTTTTGATGATAGCACCGCGCTGGTTGCGGACATCCAGCAGGTACATCGCCAGAAGGGCATAGACACGCAATTGGTCGATGAATTGTCCGTTTTCGTCTGCAAATCCGCACCGGTCTGCATCACCATCCGTAAATACCACGACATCAGCTTTCAGCTCTTTTGCTTTCGTGAGACCTGCATCGACGTTTGGAGGGATCGGTTCAGGCCGCGCCATTTCAGGGAAGAGAGGATTCCGTTCGCCGTGAATTTCTATGATCTGAGTCGTACCGCCCGCCAGAAGGTTTTTGAACCAAGCTGCCCCATTTCCCCACATCGGATCGACAAGAACTTTCAGACCTGCATTTCGTATCGGATCGAGATCGACCATGTTCTTAAGTTGTTTGATGTAAGCGGGATTCGGATCAAATTGGCGGATCAGACCGGACTTTACTGCGTCATCAAATTTTATCCGCTTTACTTCCGAGGCTGAAGCCGGAATCATGGATTCAATTTTTTTCAGTCCGTCCGGGTCTATCGCGCCGCCGTTTTCATCACGGACTTTAAATCCGTTATCGGAATATGGATTATGACTGGCTGTGATGTTAATTCCCCCGACAGCCCCGCGTTCCTTGATGCTGTAGGAGAGAACGGGAGTAGGAACACCGCCGCCGCAGAAGTGAACCGGGATATTATTTGCGGCGATAACCTCGGCTGCCGCAGCGGCAAAATTTTCTGAATGGAACCGTCTGTCGCCTCCAATGACGATGCCGCGCTGGTATTGTTTGTGTGTGGATTTAATATATTCAGCGAAACCCTGTGTGCACCTGCGAACATTGTCAAAGGTATAATCCTCTGCAATTTTCCCACGCCACCCGTCGGTACCAAATGTTATTGTATTACTCATAATTGATTGCGTATTGGACATTAATGTATCCTGTGTGAATATTTGAACCGGCTTCCTCCCTCTCTAAGTTAAATTGTATCTTTATGTTATCAAGAGGATACCAGTTTACTCCCACGAGATATTTCCTCAGGATATCTTTGCTCATGGTGGAAGAATAAAGAACCGAGTAACGCTCCATCCAATCAAAGCGTACCGCAGCTTCCCACGCAGTTCCAAACTTATGACCGAGGTTGCAGTAAAATCCTTCAATGGTTTTTTTGTTATTGCTGGAAGCGGCGTCGTATTCACTTTCAAGCCAGAATGATCCGTATGTCACACGCGCATGTGTACCGTAGAGGAGATGATTATTTTCAACGAAAATAAAACCCGGAAAATCCTCCTCCATGCGTGTGAACGCAGCGCTTCCGCCTAATTCGACCTGCAGATGTGAACCGCCAACGTTTTGCAGAATCGGTATAGTATTTATTTTACCCGCAACGAGAGAAATTTTAGGCGGTTGATCTCCCCCGCCGTTGAATACTCCGGAGGTTATATGGATACGTTTATCGAAAAGGGATGTCTGTAGCTGAACTCCATACTGCCGGAGGGGACCTATGGTCATCGCGGTCATTGACCTGTGTACAAATATTAATTTGGCGTCATTTCTCAAAAATTCTATCCCGAAAGGAGTTTTTAGGCGCCCACCGTCGATTCTGAAAACCTTGCTTAGATTATACGACATCCGTAGATCTAGAAATTCATACTTCCCGTTGATATTTCCCTGAAAAAAGTATGAAAATTTATCCCCCGCTTTTCCTGTTAAGTAAAAACGCAGATTGCGCAGGGTAAATTCAGTCCTTGTGTCATATTCATTATCGCTCAATTCCGTGGCAAATTGTGCCATGAAGCCGAGCTTTGGCTGATTGAGTCCGAGGAAAGAATTCACCGCGTCCATGAGCGTTGTAGAATCACGATCGTCCTGCTGACCGTAAAGCGGTACGGCGAGAAGTATGCAGAGCAGAACCGATAACCGGCGAAATTGTGACATCGCTTATCCTCTCTTAAGTTTGAAAGCATGAATTCCGGCGAAGCATCCGTTCGTTCCGAGTTCTTCTTCCACCCGCAGGAGCTGATTGTACTTTGCCACGCGGTCGGTACGGCTGGCCGATCCAGTTTTGATTTGACCCGCGTTCGTTCCGACAGCAATGTCGGCAATGGCTGTATCTTCCGTCTCGCCCGATCGGTGGCTGATGACGGTGGTATATCCCGCCCGCTTTGCCATCTCGATGCAGTCGAGCGTTTCCGTCAGCGTTCCGATCTGATTCACTTTAATGAGGATGGAATTAGCAATACCTTTCTCAATTCCCTCAGCAAGAATTTCCGTATTGGTCACAAAAATATCATCGCCAACAAGCTGTATTTTACTGCCGAGCGCCTCGGTCATCAGCTTCCAGCCGTTCCAATCGTTTTCTGCCATACCGTCTTCGATGGAAATAATCGGGTATTGTTTCACCCACTTCTCATAAAACTTTACCATCTGTTCCGGTGATTTCGATGATTTATCCGATTTCCTGAAAACGTATTTACCCTTCTCGAAAAATTCACTGGAAGCCGGGTCGAGCGCTATGAACACATCCTTGCCGGATTTGTAATTTGCTTTTTCAATTGCTTCGAGGATCACTTCAACTGCTTCGTCGTTAGATTTCAGGCTTGGCGCGAATCCGCCTTCATCACCCACTGCCGTGTTATATCCCTTCGCGTGCAGGACGGTTTTAAGCGAGTGGAACACTTCCGTTCCCATGCGAAGAGCATCGGCAAATGTCAGCGCCTTCACGGGTACGATCATGAACTCCTGGAGGTCGACGTTATTATCGGCATGTTTTCCGCCGTTGAGGATATTCATCATCGGAACCGGCAGAATCTTTGCGTTCGTCCCGCCGAGGTAACGGTAGAGGGGAAGCCCGAAGAAGTTCGCGGCAGCCCTTGCAACGGCCAGTGAAACGCCCATGATTGCGTTTGCGCCAAGCTTCTTCTTGTTCGACGTACCGTCCAGGTCGATCATGAGTTTGTCGATGCCGACCTGATCAGCAGCGTCGAATCCGATAACCTCATCGGCAATAATATCGTTGACGTTGCCCACGGCTTTTTGAACGCCCTTGCCGTTGAATCTTTTCTTATCACCGTCGCGCAGTTCTACGGCTTCACGTTCACCGGTCGAAGCGCCGCTGGGAACTGCCGCCCTTCCGGTGACGCCGGATTCGAGAACGACATCGACTTCAATTGTTGGATTGCCTCGTGAATCAAGAATTTCTCGTGCAAATATGTCGGTAATGGTTGTCATGGGATTCTCCAATTATAAATTTCGTGCTGAAAGTGAACAAATATCGCTAATAAAACTACAATTTCCAAGGAAAAGAACTTAGCAGTATCAGAGGAGGTTGTGTACTTCTTCAAGTACGTCTTCAACCCCGAGGAGATTCATACACTCCATATATTCTGCATCGGGCCGGTTGCACATATTGAGGTGACACGGATGGCATGGGACATTTTTCCTGAGCGCCCGGTGACCGCATCCCGCCGGGTAGTACGGCGGTCTGTAAGGGAACCAGATTTCTTCCTGCCCCGGACCGAAGATACCAATGGTCTTCGTTCCTGCCGCAACAGAAATATGCATCGGTCCGCAGTCGTTCGAAATGTACACGGCGATTTGCGACAACACTGCAGAGAGTGCGCGGAGCGATAATACATCCATTACTTTTATGGAGGGATGAATTATTTTTTTTAATTCGGTAAAAAGAATATCCTCGTCGGGGCCGCGCGTGAAAACCACTTGTAAACCGAAATCGTCTACAAGACGGTTTGCCAGCATCGCAAAATTCCGGGCGGGCCAAATCTTGGATGGCCATGTTGCTCCGGGGTGCAGGCCGATTATCGGGAGCTTAGTATCGAATCCGTATTCTGCGAGGAGATCCTTCGCCGAGGCTCGTTCTTCTTCCTTAAGAAAAATTTCCGTTTGCCAGAACCTTGCCTTAACATGAAGCGGCTTGAGGTACTCGTAGTGAAATTCTATCGCCGTTTTGGGATTTCCATCATCTCTGATTCGATGGGTGTACCATCTGCCGCGCCCGGGTACATCTTTTCCAATCCGCATCGGCGCGCCGCTCAATCGTGCAAGGAGTGCCGATCTCGGATTTGAAAAAAAATCCACGAAAACGTCGAATCTCTTTCTCCGGAGTTCCAAAGCAACTCGTGCCTGTTCGATAAGTGACGGAACAGAGAAATCATATGGGATAATTTCATCCAGGTGAGGATTGTTGTCGAGAAGAGCAACCGCTTTACGGTCTCCGAGGTAGGCGATGAACGCGTCGGGATATTCCTCCCTGAGCGCACGGAGGAGCGGTGTAGTGAGAACGATATCGCCGATGAATTTCATGCGGGAGATCAGTATGCGGCGGCCGGTGTCCATAGCGGAGTGAGATTTATTGAGCGTCAGGTTGACCGGAGTTTATTTTCTCTGCATTAAGCTGCTTCAGAATTACCTGAATACCCTGAGGAGGATCACCATACCTCATACCCTCGCTTAGCGTCGAAAGCGCCATGGAGCTCTTCCCCTGTGAATAGTAAAGCATCCCCAAATTGAAGTATGCATTTGCATATTCTTTGCTTATTTCTATCGCCAATCGGTAATGATACTCTGCTGAATCGGGTGAATTGCGGTTGAGAAACAGAGTACCGAGACGATCATGGATTTTATAAAATGCCGGATTTTCTTTCAGTGTCTCCCGGTAAAGAGTAAAAGCGCTGTCGGCCATGTTCAATCTTTCGAAGAGGACGCCAAGGTCAATGTAGCGATTTTGTCCCTGCGGATCTAACGAGATCATCTGACGACACACGCTCACGGCGTCGCCGTACCGCCCGAGAACAAAATATGTCTGTCGGAGCTTGGAATAGCCCATGAAATCCTCGGGTCTCAGTTCAATGTATCTCTGAAGGAGGGGGATAGCTTTTTCATATTGCTGTTGTTCGTAATAGTAGCCGGCGAGGTTAAAGTAAGACCGGTGTGCCGTAGGAGCTTTTTTGATTGCGTCGAGCCAGAGTGTTTCGCTGTTTTTCCATACAGGAAGTCTGCCGTAAGTGCCCGCTACGTATATAACAAGTATGAGAATAACAATAGCGGATGCAAATCTTGCATACTTCTGCAGGGTGAAAAATTTTATACACCCTGCCAGGAAAAGCACAAATCCTGCGGCAGTGGTATAGAGCCTGTGCTCGAGAATCGGAACTGCCAGAGGGATGAAATTAAGCAACGGGAGGAATCCTACCAGCAGCCAGAGAAGACCAAAACTCAGTGACCGTCGGATTCTCCATGCGAGGAGTACCGCCACTGCAAGTGCGCCGGTAACAATGTAAGAAACTATGTCCCATGGGTATTCAAGCCAGATGAGTTTATCCAGCGGATGTTCAACGCTCAGGCCGATAGGGAACAGCAGGAGTGAGAGGTGTTCCGTTATCATTGCCGGTATAAGACGCAGGCGGACCATCGGGGATAGCTTTCCGTAGAGCTTCTCAGATCCGATGAATTCCCCGAAGAGAAAATTTCGTATGAGGAGGTATCCGCAGAGAATAATGATAAAGGGCAGGAATTTCCGCAGTAAATTTCTGTAAACGAGAGTCTGCAAGCCGTCTTTTGATGTAACAATATCATAAAGAGGGAGGAGCAGGAGATAGAAGGCGGCCGATTCTTTTGTAAACAATGCAAAGGTGAATGAAAGTATGCTGAGCCAAAGGAAAAGATTTTTTTTCTGTTCATGAAGTCGGTGAAGAGCGTAGAAATACAGCATCAGTACTATGAACAATCCGACGAGTATGTCGTTCCGGCCGGCGATCCACGCAACCGATTCCACCTGTATCGGGTGAAAAGCAAAAAGCAAGCTTATTAATAACGCCGTAAATTTTTCCTGTATAACAATGACCAGAAATGAAAAAAGAACGAACGTAGTGACGGCATGAAGCATAATGTTTGTGGCATGATATCCCAACGGATTAAGCCCCCACATCCGGTAGTCGATAATGTAACTTACCTGAAGGATGGGACGATAGTAAACGCTCACTTCACGTTTGCCTATGAACGCATGGGATGTAAACGCTCGTATGATGTTGGATGGGTCGCTGAGGAAGGAAGTATTTTCGTAGACGAGATCGTAGTCGTCGTAATTTACAAAGTCGAACAGCAAGCTCTGAGCATACAGGATCACTACTGCGGCAGCAAGAATGAGTATGTATAGTTTTGTGGAGCGAGAAAGAGGCTGCATATTACGGGATTATGGCTCGGCGAACAACCGGCTGCGCACGATGTGTAATCTGTGAAGAACAAACCGGAGGGCTGTGACAATTGTAAGGATACCGTACTTCATGCTTCTCCGGAAGTTGATTGAAGATGATGTATCGTGATAACGGACGGGGATGGGGATTTCTCCGATTCGGAACCCGAAAGAAACGCACTGAACGAGAACCTGACTGTCGAAGACGAAATCATCGGAGTTATCGTGCCATGGAATTGTCTCCAGAACTTTACGTGTATAGGCACGGAAGCCGGTGTGCCATTCCGACAGGTTCATGCCGAGCAGGATATTTTCAATGAATGTCAGGGTCCTGTTCGCTAAGTATTTGTAGAGGGGCATTCCTCCGCTGAGCGCCTCCTTACGCGTACGGATTCGTGATCCGAGCATAACGTCGAGAAATCCTTCCTTCAGGAATCCGATGAGATAAGGAGTGAGTCTGCTGTCATACTGGTAATCGGGGTGGATCATGATCACGATATCCGCACCTCTATCTAGGGCAAGGCGATAACATGTTTTCTGGTTTGCGCCGTATCCGCGGTTGGTTTCATGGCGGATAACGGTCAAACCGAGTTTTTGTGCGATCTCAACCGTATTATCCGTACTTGCATCATCAACGAGTATGATTTCATCGATGGTACCGCCCGGGATATCGCGGACAGTCGGTTCAAGAGTCCGCGCCGCATTGTATGCCGGCATGACAGCAATGACTTTCATGGTCTGGGTCTTTCAGTATTCCTTACCTGCGACACGCTTTATGTCGGCACCGAGCGATTTAAGATTTTTTTCCAGGCTTTCGTATCCGCGGTCGAGATGATAGACGCGGAGAACTTCCGTCGTTCCCTCCGCAACAAGACCTGCTAGCACCAGGCTGGCAGACGCTCGCAGATCTGTCGACATCACTTTGGCGCCTGTAAGTTTTTTCACGCCTTTGACGACGGCGCTGTTTTTAAGGAGCTCAATGTTCGCACCAAGTCTCGTAAGTTCCGCGACATGCTTGAAGCGGTCGAGGTATATCGAATCGGTTATGACAGCTGATCCTTTTGCAATCGTCATTAAAGCCATCCACTGTGCCTGCATGTCTGTGGGGAAGCCGGGGTAGACCGCGGTCATCACATCAACGGGCATGATATTTTTTGGGCACCTTATGGTAATGGAATTTTCTGCAATCGTAAATTCGGCGCCTGCACTCTCCAGCTTTGCTATCACCGCAGACAGGTGGAGCGGATTTGCGTTGAGAAGCGTGATGGTCCCGTGCGTTATCGCGGCGGCGGTGAGAAATGTACCGGCTTCGATACGGTCGGGGATTAAAACATCATTGGCCGGATGCAGGGAATCGATGCCTTCAATCTCAAGCCGTGTCGTACCGATGCCTTTGATATAAGCCCCCATTTTTGTGAGAAATCCGGCGAGGGCAATGATTTCCGGTTCGATTGCTGCGTTCTCGATTATAGTTGTTCCACGTGCAAGGACGGCTGCCATCATGATGTTCCCCGTAGCGCCGACACTCGACACATCAAAGGCAATGTTTGCCCCATGCAGTTTCTTTGCCCTCGCGATGATATACCCCTCACGAATCTCAATGTTCGCGCCAAGCTTACGAATGCCTTCAATGTGGAGGTTCACAGGCCGGGGTCCCCAGGCACATCCGCCGGGCAATGAAACTTTTGCATACCCGTACCGTGCTATGAGTGGGCCAAGGACATATATTGAAGCCCGCATTTTTTTAACATGTTCGTACGGCGCTTCAAATTTATTTACGTTAGATGTGTCGATAGAAAGTGTGTGACCTTTGATCTCCACACCTATGCCCATCACTTCAAGAAGTTTTCCCATTGTAGCAATATCGCGGAGGTGTGGGACATTCTCTAAAACAGAGAGACCGCCAGCCAGGATCGTCGCCGGCATGAGCGCTAATCCGGCGTTTTTTGATCCGCTGATGACTACCTTTCCTTTCAACCTTGCACCGCCACGAATAACGAATTTGTCCACTGGGAAGCTCCTTGATATACGCATCGTGAATATACGGCAAACGACTCGTAAAAGCAATCCGTTGTAATGGTCGGGTAATTCGTTTGCACACCGCTAAAAAGTTAACACCAAAGGGGTTGTTAGTAAAAATATTCTGAAAAAAAGTGGTTTCTCGAAAATATGTGTATGTCTGCATCGATTCGTCTGAAGGTTTGAATATCATCACAATCGAATATATAAGGTTTCCTCAAGGAAAGTATGGTCACACCGGAATCAATTGATAGTTACCCGGAAATTCCAGGTTGTTGCCGCTGGTATGCGGGTAGTATGATGTCCAGGATAACTAAATAGGTAGAGGAGCCACTTGGTAATGTCTGCATAGATTACCCCCTATGTCTCCGCTGTACGGAGGTTATTATAGAGTACCACTTTGATAAACACGGTAAATAATACAATACGAACGGTAATTTTTACTTATATCTAAATTGTTCAATACTTTTACCAATAAAATCGGCTTTTTTAAGCAAAATTCCTACATTTTTTTTGACAGTACAAACCATTTCCTCTGGCACAGGACTTGTCGCTTTCTCTACTGGATTTAAAATTAGTCAATTTTGTAGAATAATTTTGAAGAAATAAATATGGGCCAGCAGCAACTTCTCTTGTTAATAGCAGGCGTGATA
>Ga0315277_10001933_pt1 | contig 29287 bp, 34 predicted proteins | sample YL17G05_15_MG_FD_203695 | JGI IMG/M metagenome (GOLD analysis project Ga0315277, IMG submission 203695) | Sediment microbial communities from Yellowstone Lake, YNP, Wyoming, USA - YL17G05_15 | ecosystem: Environmental > Aquatic > Freshwater > Lake > Sediment | place: USA: Wyoming | collected... | reverse complement strand
GGATTCTATGGTTCCAATTACTTTTTAGTTACTCGGGCTCTTCTCGGATACTCGAGGAACGGAGAAACAGGAGATTGCTTTCCTGACTCCACAATAGCAACGTGGATAGCTCCCAGTGAAGCAGATACACAGGGCATAATAAAGCACTTTATTCAGCTATCTTACAAAGACAACGATTTCCGGGAAATGATCGAAGTATGGAAGTCGTCGATAGATATTTTCGTAGATTTCACTCTGTTCAATGCAAAAGGAGTGGAACCAATTCTGGAAGGAGAAGTTCCTAATGTCAATTAGCATAAACGACTACCATCATACACGAGAAGTCATATACAACGGAGTTTATCGTGAAGCAACTCCAGGAGCGTGTTACTTCGGGGTAGAGATCGAGTGTGAATCCGCAGGAGACAATGATTCATGCTGGAATACAGACGAATTGGAGAGAAACTTGATTGGGTGCAAGTTTATTCCACTATTCGATCCTACTGAAGATGGTTCTCTAGACAACGGAGTCGAGTTTGTCAGCCAGCCAATGCAACTTTCTGCGTGGATGAAGATTAAAAATAGAATCATGGAACCAGCATTCTCTGCTCTAATAGAAGTTGGAATGCGTGGGCATGAATCTCAACATGCAGGGTTACATATACACGTATCGAGGGATTTCTTCCACAAAGGAAACATGGATGCCCGATTCTGGGAAATAATCGGGAATATGTTCATTCTGATGGAGCAGAATTGGTTCTCATTTTGCAGCTTTGCTCGGCGTCCGATGAGCGACTATGCAAAAAGAATTATGTCATCGTCCGATACCAGGACTATTCTAAAAGAAAAACTTAAAGAAACTGAATTCCGGTCAAGAGCACAGGGGGACAGATACAGAGCAATCAACTTAGAAAAGAGAGCGACAATAGAATTTCGTATGTTTAAAGGAACATTAAATATCGAGACATTCTATGCGACATTGCAGTTTGTCAGTAATTTCTGCATGCTTGCTAAGCATGGAAACCGGGAGGATATACTAGAAATGGATATCATGGATGTAATAAACTTTAAGCAATACCCCGAGCTTGCAAGTTACGCTGCAAAGCGTAATCTAGCAATCAACAAAAACATAACACGAGATACGTCAAAAGGAGAAGAATAATGTGTACAGCCATAATTAAACCAGCAAACGTGCTGGTACCATCAGAGCTTGCGTTCAGGAATTGTTTCATCGCTAATTCAGACGGAGCCGGGTATGCCTACGGGATAAACAAAAAATTTGTTATCCGTAAAGGATTTATGACAATCGAAGCATTTCTGAAATCACTCAAAGAAACAATAAGTAAGTACGGAGAAGAATGGGCGAAAGCTACTCCAATGATGTTCCACTTCCGAATTGGGACTCACGGATCGAACGACGACCCAAAGCACACTCATCCGTTCCCGTTGACAAAAAGCGCAGAAATGATGGAACAGCTCGTAGTGAAATGCGACACCATCATCATGCATAATGGAATATTGAACCGATGGGGTTCATCTGCCTATTCAGGAAAAGGATTGTCAGACACGATGGATTTCATTCAGAACTTCGTGTCCCCCGTTCAAACCCTGATGGGCGAGACAAAGATATTCGATTCCAAAATTGCACAAGATTTAATAAGTAAAGAAGTAGCCGGTTCCAGATTCGTAATCATGGAATCCGGTGGAAGATTCGTCTACTGGGGTGATTGGGTGAAAGAGCAAGGATGTATGTACTCTAATCGAGGATTTGAAACAACCGCCAGAGTAACGTATGTCTACAAATCATCAAAGTCATCCTATAAATACAATTCTGAGTATTGGGACAACTACTTGGATGGAGATTGCACAGAAGAGAAAAAGCACACTCCGTTATTAGACTTTAACTGGGTGGACATGAAGTTCATTCGTTCTGCAATAGACGGATCGAATATCTTTTTAAATACCAAGACAAAGAAATTCTACACTCGCGTTGCTCCTTTCTGGGACTGGAAAGAACTTGAACCGAAGACTCTCCCGGAGTCTGTCAAGACAGAGTTCTTAGTAACATGAAAAAACCAAAAGTGCATAAGGAAAAAGATATCTCTTTGAAGTATATTGAGTCCGATGATCTGGATAAGTACTCCGACATGAACTTGTACACACTCAAGGTGATAACAAACAAGGCTGGTATATCGGTAAAGCAAGTACTTGAAAAGAAGACAAAGAAAGTACTCGGCATCATCATAGGTGGTACTGATCCAGCCGTAAAAACTAACCGACTAGGTATTTTTGTGAAGTAAACTTCACAGTAGCATAGAACAAGTAAAGCTTGTACCATGGTTCATTCCCGTGCTATGCTATACTCAAATTGAAAGGAGATTTACTTAATGGTAACTCTTGATGATGGAACTGTGCTAGTAAATTACACTTTTCATTCAGTTGTTCTTATGGAAAAGCTGCATGATGATGTAATCATCCAGCCGGAAGCAGATGCACCGGCACGACTGGTAACACATAGGAGGAGAATATCGAGATACATCACCAAAGTAGACTTTGGAGAAGCAGTGAATCTCCCGGAATATCGGAGAGGGATATACATTATTGTATCTGCTCCCGTTAAAATTGCCTTACGACACAGAATAGACTTGGTAACACCTAACGATTTACTTCGTGATCGTGACGGTAACGTAATAGGATGCAGAACTTTCGCCTTATGAAAGGAGACTCCCATGCCTAAAGAATTGATTGCAGCATACGTGATAATCTTATCAATGATATTGGTGCTAATATTTGGAATAGCAGCGAATACCAATAAGCTACCGGATGAAAAATCAAATGGAGAACAAAAAGATTCTTATGTAATTCAGAACATCCGTGCAATAAAGGATTACAAAAATAATGTGACATTCTTTATTGACTACGCCATAAACGGAAAAGAAGTAACACGCTGGGTTCCAACCGCAGTAGAAATCGATCTAATAATTGCGAGAATGGAACGTGTTGGAAAAGTAACGTGGTATGGAGAGGTTCCTGATGAGAACTAATTTTCCACCGATAGTTCAGCGAAATTACCCAAGAGACATGGAAGCTCCTGATTATGTTGCTCTATGTGGAGAAGCAGCAAGGCGTAATCGGGGAAACACACAATCAGGAATTTGGACAGTTATGCACGATGACGAATGGGTGAGCATCCGTTCAATTGCTATTCAGGTAAAGCTTCCTTTGGCGGTAGTAAACGATATTGCCATTCGTAATGGATTGAAAATTTCTACTCCAGATTGTAGAAAAATTAGATGTGTCGAAGATGGAGATAGACTGGAAGATATACTAATTTCTGCGGGGCCTCCTGCCGGAACAAACACAATGGCCAACATACTCAATCTCGGGTATCAAGCACAAAGTATATGCAAAAAATTAGCGAAAGATTTGTCGATAGCTCCTGTCTATATTGCAGGAGAAGTAGAATATTACTCCCCAGAGCAAGTGCATACGATTCGAGGATACTATGACAAGATGATGAGATCAAAATATAAAGAAACAGCAGAGAAGATGCGAGAACTTCGTAAGAAGAAAAAAGAGGAAGGAACTTTTGTGGCTCACCCCAACTCTCCGTGGGAGAGACAGCGGAACAAAAATTCTACACGAGCTCCTGAAGGGTACATGACTCAGCGTGATGTATGCGATAGAATCCACGTAAAATATAAAGACTTGCAGGCTAGAATGAAATCGGGATTTTTACGCTATACAATTATTGACGGAAAAAAATACATTCAAAAGGAGGACGTAGAAAAGTATGAGACCTTCCGGAGAAATCGAGCAGACAGTAAAACAGATATTGCCTTGGAAGGATAGAATAAACGCAGCACTTCTTGAGGTAATCCATTGGATTATGTTTGGAGTCAGTGCCGTATTTTCAATCAGGTTATTCTCTTTACTCGGTTCCACCCCATTAGACACAGGATTGTACTCTGTACTGGCAGTGGCCTTCGAAGGTGCCAAGATTATGCTGTGGGAGATAGGAACAAAGGTACAGAAAGGAGTTGCCATTGCCTTTGTCGGAGTATCTTTGATTGCATCAACTGCGGTAGCCGTGGCCATTAGTGAGAGAACACGAAGCGACGGAGTACAAGTTTCAGTGACTGACTCGTTTGAGTCGAGACTGTCCGAGTATACGAATCAGATAGGAGAATCGACATTGAACATAGCAAACATCGAGAACCAGATCAAAGCATTGCCACCCGCGTACACCACATCCGTAGAGCGCTTAACTAAACTGCGAGTAGACGAAAGCAATCGTCGAATTGAATTACAGACTAAGCGAAACATTCTCGAGGATGAATACTGGAAGTACAAAGAATCCAAGGCAACACACACTGAGAGAACGATGTTCACTATGCTTGCCGACATTCTAAAGATGACTGAATCAATGTTCACTCTTTTGTTTATGTTAATTGTTTCGGTTCTGCTCGAGATAGGTGCACTGATTACCACGAAGCGTAGTCATATCGCACCAAGGGGGCAAAAAGTAACGAAGGAGGAAATAGCCAAATGTATCTGTGGTTCCAACCAGGTCAGTCTTGATAGACTACCGAATGGAAAGTACATCGTTCGCTGTCGTTCGTGCTCAAGGAACACTATGATACATGCGACAGAACAAGAAGCACGCTTTGCGTGGAAAGGATTGTAATGCAAAACAACAACGGTAAAGATGGTTCATCGGATGTCGGGTATCATTTTATAAATGCGTACCAGACATGCCCGAGGCAGTGGTTCTTGAAGTACCTAATCGGTATCGAGCCAACGTCAACAGGAAAAGCCTTGTCATTCGGCAAGGCATGGCATAAAGCAATCGAGGTGTACTACAAGACATTGGGTAATGTACCCGATGCAATCAAAGCAGGGCTGAACGACCTCGAGGAGAGCGAATCAAAGTATCAGTACTCCGAAGACTACCAGAAGGACATTGAACGAATGAACTCGATGTTCTTCTATTGGGCAGCCAATGTGGGCCCAAAGATCCTCGAAGCGTATAACGTACTCAGTCTCGAGGAGACACTCGAGATGACCCTACCCAACGGAATGCCCTTCTCAGGTCGTCTTGATGAACTGCTCGAGCGCAAGTCGGACAAAGCGATTCTTGTTGGAGAGCACAAGTCAACCGGATACAGCCTCGGAGCAGCAGAGAAAAAAGTAGACGACGCTGACCAAGTGACCGGATACGGTATCCTTGTGAAACAATGCAAACCTGACCTGTCCCCCCGGTATATCGGGACACTGCTCGATGTTACGTACTCAAGAGGAAAGAACATCGAAGCAAGAGTGAGTGAAATCCACCGGTCTCAAATGGACGAGACACGATTCCTACTTGAATTGACCGCACTGACCACCGAGATTGCTCAGAAATCAAGGGCATACGAGCTCGAGGGGACAGCTGACCCGTTCTTGTTCCCGCGAAACGGGAGTTGGTGTTCAGTGTACACCTGTCCCTACGAGGCGATCTGCCGACAGAAAGTAGATACAAAGTATCCACTTCCCGATGGACTTGAGTTCGTAGAGCGAACGCACCGAGCCTTGGATAAGCTCGAACTTCCGGAACCACCGCCATGTTTTTAATTGGCAAGTACGAGGAAGGTGAATCCAAAAATATGTATATCTTCGTGGGATTATTTATCACGTGCGGAGCGTTCGTTCTTGCTCTGATTAGTATTTACCTTTAAGGGGGAAACAATGGGAATAGTAAACTTAGATGCCTTGGTCAGTATGTACCAAGGAGCGCAAGAGTCACAATTTTTGAGAGTGCTGGTGTATGGCGCCCAAGGTTCGGGTAAAACTACTCTACTTGGGACATTCCCGAAGCCGTTTTTCATAGACTTTGATAAAGGACTTGCCGTACTCAAAGGTGCAGGTGGGAGTCCTGCGAACATACCGACCATCCGATTGGCACTCGATACACCAAACGCTTTTGAAATTGTGGTATCGGTCATTCAGGATGCCATAACCAAGACAGGGATATTCTCTGACACTGGTCAGGCCGGGGGAACAAAGACACTTGTCATAGATTCTTACACAAACATGGTGGAAAATTTCATCCGTCAATCGATGAAGGACTCGAACAAAGACCCCATCAAGGGCAAGCCGGGGTTCGATGAATGGGGCCGAATCAAACAGCAATGTGTGTACATCGCATCATTGCTCCGAGATTTGTCAACCACTATGCACGTCGGAATAACAGCTTTGGTCACAGAGAAAGAGAACGAATTGACTAAGGTAATCCGTGGTTCTCCGGACATAGCAGGTTCGTATCGTGACCGCATCGGTGCTGACATGGACGAGAATTACTATATGGAATCGTCAAGGAATGTCGAAGGAGGGCAGTCAATGACACTCCATGCGAGCAAATGGCGTGGTATTTATGAGGCCAAGACTCGTGTCCTTGACAAACTTGACTTTACGAATCCCACATTCCAGATGCTCGAGGAGTCGATGGCAGCTAAAAGGGCAAGGGTATAAATTAAGTAAAACCACTTGACTACAATCCCAGTTTGTGCTATTGTTATTATGTCCTCTCCTAGAGAGGACAATCTAACTGGTAGGTAATCCTACCCAAAGGTGGCTCTTATGGCTATTTTCCAAGCAACTGGTATCGAGAACGCTCCCGTAAATGTTCCCCTCGATGTCGGAAATTATCGAGTTCGTGTTGAGAAATGCAACCCGATTACGTCCAAGAACAAGGGGACACCCGCGGTTCACTTCGAGCTCATTGTCGAAGCGGGCCCGGGTCAGGTAAACGGAAGCGTCGTCGAGGGTAAGAAGATATTTTGGGACATCTGGATATCCGCTACCGGACAGGGAAACGAGATCGGACTAGGCAAACTGAAGAAGGTCGCTCTCATTACAGGAGTACCTGTCGAATCAAACATGGACTTAGACCAGTTTGTTGGTAAAGTTCTCATAGCAAAGCTAAAACACGAAGAATACAACGGAGAAAAGAAATCCGTTGTGGACTCTGTGAAGAAAGCAATATAGTACCGACCCTAGCCTACGGGACAGAAGGCAACCCCGAGCGCGTCGTTGGCGCGTATCGGGAACACGGGGGCGTAGGGGGAAAAAGTATTGATGAGGTATAAAGCTATCAAGATAAACGGAAAAAAGTTTGATGCTCATAGGGTTATAGCCGGAGCAACAACGCTTGGCCGTCATATTGTTGTCCATCATAAAAATGGAAACAAGCTTGATAATTCACTAGATAATTTATCTGTAATGACTGGAAAAGAACATTTGCGGATACATGGATTTGGTACTTTAATACGTCCGTCAAAACTTTTCGTCCCTTCTGATCGAGGTACTGCCATATGCAGGAATTGCAAAGAAGAAAAACCGATACAAGATTTTACGACGAATAAGTCGTGGACTTATGGAATTACTTCTATGTGTAAATCTTGTACAAGGGCTTATAAAAAAGCATGGCGTAATCGAAAGACTGGATCATAGCCGGACGCTTCCATAGCCAAAAGCATATACAGTTATGCAGACCAGCATAAGCGATGTTGGGCGGATTGCCAGCCGCATAAATCTGGCGATTTACACGGACAGGCAACCAAGTTTCCGGGAGGAATTATGTACGAGGAATGGGTAAAATGTACTGATCGCGAACCTTATTTGAGTGATCGGTCTGTACTTATGCACTTTGCAAACGGTAGTATTGAAACTGTCCATGTTGAGGACTTTTTCAAGCCGATCACTAACGGTATTAAAGATGGTGTGCAACAGTATACAAAGCGGTTTATCAATCACGATCCGGAGAGTACTCATTGGATGGAGCTTCCAGACGCACCCGGCAACGCCCAACAACAAGTTCAAGCTGATTCTGGCAGTAACCAGAACAGCTTAACTTAATGCTAGGCTGACAAAAAACCGCGTAACAAGTTACATGGATAATTTGCAAGGAGGGGGTATGAGAGATTCCAAGTATTGTATTTTTGCGATTTTGTTTATTGTAATTGCTGTTTCTCTGACAATTATAGCCACGAATAATACATACGGGCACGTGGAATTGCGGATGTTTAACAAATTAAATAACACGTCCTATACATTGCCTCAATGGCGATTATACAGATATGAGATTATGAAACTGTATCCATTTGTCGGGCAAGAATAAGAAGCCTAACATTGAGTTCGAGCAGATCGAGTACGACCGCTTAACTCAATGTTAAATGGATTCTTTAGCCGTAAAACAAGTTTTATGGACATGAACTAAACTGGAGGTAATCGAGATGAAAAAAGAAATAACAGATGCTCTCGCTCATGGAGCGTGGGGAAACTACATGGCAATACATTTTCTTGAATGGTTGAATGGGGATCGAAGAATAGACTCACCACAAGATTTGAGGATTGACCCAAAAGAACTTCCGAGGCTTATAGAGCAAGCAAAGGCTTACGAAGTTGAGTGTTCAACACTGCATAAAAAGCATCTACCAACTGCTTCAACCTGACTTCGCAGGTTAAGCAAATGTTAGATTGATCCTGCGCTTGATAACCGCTTTGCTTGTTATCAAGACTTTGGACTAAAAGGAGAACGAAATGGACGAGTTTTTAGAAGAACTGTATGCACTTTTGGAGAAGCACAACGCTGCTATTGTGCGAAGCGCAAATGCAACAAATAGCCTTGTTCTGTCTGTCGGGAAAATACCAGCAATGTCATCGGTAATGAAGTTTGCTGAACTTGAGTTTGACGAGGATATAGTGAAAGAGTCCATCAAAAACAAGTGGTATAGGGAAATCTAACAACTGCTTCAACCTGACGCAGTAGCGCAGGTCAAGCAAATGTTAGGCTGACTCACCACCGTCAAACAAGTTTATCGGATGGTTCGCAAAAAGAAGGAATAGATGAAAGACAAGTTTCGCGTTCGTTTTGATTATAAGGGATGGGAGGTGCAATATTCTCGCTATGGAATATTTTGGCGTTCTATAGGTGGGTATGAATACAGAGACAAAAAATATGCTGAATCTATAGTTGAAGGTCTCAAAAACGGTGAGTCATGTAATGACTGGTTTAATCATAAAAAGAAAGAAGTCCAACAAGTAATCCAACCTGACAATGGAAATACCATTGCAGGTTAATATTATGTTAGATGGATTCTTGTGATGCCGGAATACTGACTGCGAACGAAAAGGAGATTCTATGATTTTAGGTATAGACATTACACTCCCTAACGGAGTTGAAATATCAAGTGTGTCAGACGGATACCATACTTTTTATGAACTTTATGAGTTTAGGAAAATGTATAATGCCGCATTGTTTAATGAATGGGCGGTGCATGGAAAATATAATGTGCATAAATCATTATGTCACTTTTCAGGTGAGGAATGTTTCGGTGGTGGCTGGTTTATTGTTGTTGCCATTCTTCCAAAAGGACAAATAAGCAACCATTATAAACTTGAAGATTGGGACTTATTTAGATGTTCTGAAACAGCAAAAGCTATGTTTGAATATGACGGTCACACGGGGGCGGATGTGCTTTTAAGGCTGAAAGACATCTAACAACAAGTTCAAGCTGATTCGATTACGAACAGCTTATACGAACGGTAAAAGGCATACCTCTTCGCTGGTTATGCCTACAAACCGCAAAAGGAGAAGAAATGGGTGTTTATTATTACCTTGTCGATGAAACAGAAAAGAAATGCTATCACCTTGATACACACGTAAAAGAAGGGCCTATCACACGCAACTTTGCTGTACAGTGCGCTTTTGTGAATGTTATGTTTAAGTATAAAGATCACCTGTTTAGAATTGTTCCAGAAAATGATGAAAATGATGAAAATTACGAAGAAATTGATTTGTTGATTTCGGACGTATTGGATGATGACATACATTCAATAATTATTAAAGAACTGAATTGCATATATGGGGATGATAGATATAAAGAACGTATAACAACTGCTTCAACCTGACTAAAGCAGGTTAAGCAAATGTTAAATAGGGGCGAAGGCAAATGGCAAGCCGACGGACTTTAATTCCGTTGTTTGATGGTTCGATTCCATCTGCCCAGATAGCCGTGTATGCGGTGAACATCTCGTCTAAGTGTGTGAAGTAGCAAGGTACGGCAGCCGTTTACGAGCAAGCCACGATCTATCACTACAATTCAATCCCCGGCAGGCATCCGGCTTCGCCGGGGTACTTTTACAAGGAGTTTAAATGAAGTTTAGAATTGTTTCTACCGGAGTGTTCGTGTTAAGCTTGTTTACTTTATTCGATCTTATTCGTGAACTGCGTGGTAAAACAAAGTTTTACCTAGTGTTAGATGCTCTTTGTGCTGCGACGTGGGGAACTCTGACTAAGCGTAAGGTGAACGTTAGGATACACTGGAACAAAGTAATCTTGTCTGACGAGAATTCAACTAAGCAAATAGAACAATGGAGAAAGGAAGGTACAGCATGAAACTAGACATGCCGAAAAACACATGGCTCAATGAGGTAAGTCTTGATTACTTCAAAGGCGGGTACTGGAATGGAGTCTACGGAATATCAATGATGTTCTCTGGACAACCGTGTCCGGGAGACGAGTTCCTCGCTGAGATAATGGAACTCATATCCAAAACGAAACTGCCCAAACGCCGGGTGGTTCGCGTATCGGGCTTGCTCAATCCATCCGACCGGTATCTTGGTATCCTTGTGAAGATGCTCAAGGACTACGGTTTCATCGTTCAGGTGATTCTGACCTCTGTACCCCCGCTCGAGTGGCTGAACTTCATTGATTGGATCATATTCCGCACGGACAAGAAGCTTATCCCTATGCAGTTTGATGAGCTCCACTACTGTCCTCCCGAGACAGAGGAGATCACCGAACCAACGATTCCAGTCGGGGCAAAGCAGTACTTTCTATACCTAAATAAAGGATACTCGGTAGCTGCAACGAATAAATTCATCTGCTCGAGCACACGAAACTGGGCACTGTTATGAGTGATATTAAACATCTAGATGATCTTCCCTTCATAGGTAAATACGAACCTACCGAAGGTACCAAGAACGACTCAGAAAAAATTCGTATGGATCTGATTCCTTACGATGCGCTTTGGGAAGTAGGAAAAGTTCTAACCTTTGGAGTGAATGTCAAAGAATACGGTGAGCGAAACTGGGAAAAAGGTATAACCTACTCTCGAGTATTTGGAGCCATGATGCGCCATGCAACTCGGTGGTTTTTCCGATTCGATAACGACGAAGAATCCCGCCTGTCCCACATGGCTCATGCTGTTACTTGTGGAATGTTCTTATTGGTGTATCAACTACGCAAGATGAAACAATTCGATAATCGGCCATCAGCACAATATGGAACTTTCACTGAGGAGTACTGGAGTGACCTATGAAAAGAGGGAACTCGAAATTGTAGAGCTGACCCCGGACACCCATAAGGAAATCCGGAGTTACGAAAATCTAACCCGAGCTGCGCACGAGAAGGATGTCTCCAAACAGGCACTCTATCAGGCCATCAAAAATGCCGAGGTGTGCGCGGGATCTCGCTGGGTACTCCGCAAGTTTTATTCACAATAAGGAAACCTCATGCAATATGAACGGCCACGGGCATCGTGCTCTCTCTGTCCCCTCGCAGGAAAAAGAAAGATTCTTTCCGAGCTTGTGGCATCAGAGAGCCCAGCTCAATTAGTTGTCATCGGGGATTACCCTGGAGACGAGGAGACACGAGATGGAAAACCATTTACATCGCCATACGGTAAGCTCATCAACTGGGTTATGTATCAAGTGGGGATTCGACGTTCAAATGTGTACCTTGGATATAGCGTTCTATGTCAACCCACAAGAGGGTCAACTCTTGAGATTGACGATTCCATGTGCAACTGTCGGGCAGGACTTCGTGACGAGCTCAATGCTTTATGTACGAAAGGAACTCGAGTCGTTCTGGCTCTTGGCTCAACCGTTCTTCAGTCTTTGGGAAATACCCAAAAGCTCGATACCGTCCGTGGTTCAGTGTATAAAGTCATCGTTCCCTCCGGAACATTGCTGGTTATTCCGACATACACACCAAGCGAGATAATGAACAAGACATGGAAGCGTTCTGGCGGGGGGACAGCCGATAGAATGGTCACTTGGCTGGCCGATTGGAAGAAAGCCAAAAAGATTTCTGAAAATCCTGACGGATACGCTGATCTACTAGAGAACTTTAATCTCGAGCCCACAGTAAAAGACGTAGAACAGTTTGTCAACAAGGTTATCCAAGATAAACTTGTCGTCGCCGTAGACACGGAGACAACCGGACTATCATACGACGACCACGGAATTGTCGTTATTGGTCTAGCCACGAGTACCGAGGATGCGATATGTGTTCCTATACAGACGCTTCATGGAGAATCCTATTTCAAGGATAACGATTGGATTCGAGTTAAGGAAAGCTTACGCACACTTTTCTATCATGCTCAGCAGATTTACCAGAACTCTTTCTTTGATGTACCGCGATTACGAAAGATGGGATTCGAGATCCCGTATGAACGTATTGAACATGACACGATGATTTTGCATCACACTATTGCAGCGGAGGCACCACATGATCTCGGATTCATTACCAGCGTGTATGGTTCTACCCCTTACTGGAAGGACGACTTCAAGAACAGAACGTGCGGTATACTCGAAATGGATCAGCTTACAATGCGGAGATACAACTTGCGGGACTGCGTTGTTCTCCACCAGATCGTACCCCCAATGCTTCGAGACTTGGGAGAGCTTGGCCTTAATGATCTATACCGGGATGAGGTTAGACCTCTGATTGCTCCAATCATGGACATGACGATGAACGGAATTGGAATCAACCTATCTCGCGTTTTAAAGTATAAGGACAAACTCGAGCAGATGGTTTCTGAAAGAGATACACTTATCCATGAACTCGGTAATCTCCCGCGAGAATTCAATCTTAACAGTGACAGCCAAGTACGATACTTTCTATTTGGTTCGATCCCTTCGACGTTCAAAAAGATTGACGAGATGATGGATAAGATTCGAGTTAGCAATATACTGCATCACGAGAAATCCAAAATACTTAAAGAGAATATCGAGGAAATAAAAGTCGGACAACCAAAAAACTACGAGAAAAAACTAGTTAAGATGCATGATTTGCTCAATAAGCTTGAAACACCTAAGCCGCAGACAGGTGTTGAAAAAGAAATATTTGCTCTTAAAGTGGTACGAGATTTTGTGAAACCCTTGTACACTCTGACCGGGTATGCACCTCCAATGACGGAGAGTAATGTGATTGCTATTGACAAGATGGCTTTGCTGTCATACAAGATAGCTCTTACTAATAGACTTGCTGTTGTTCGAGGATTCAAGCAGAAGGACGGAACCGAAGAAGAAGCATCTATTCATAAACTACTCAACTGGCTTGATGCCTTGTCTGAGATGAACTTGTTGACGAAGTTACTTTCGACATACACCAAGTATCAACCGTGGAAGGACGGACGTATCCATCCGTACTGGAAAATGCATGGCACAGCATCAGGCCGACTCGCATCGAGTGAACCGAACTTGCAGAATTTACCTCTGCCTCGAGACAATTCTGAAGATATTAGAAACCCTATTCGAGATTTCTTTGTGGCCAAACCGGGACACAAGTTTGTATCGTCAGATTATGTTAACCTCGAGGCACAACTTCTTGCTTTCGAGACACTCGACCCCGATCTGTGTGCCGTGTTCGAGAAGGGATTTAACCTACACGATGTCAACACGAAAGCTTTCTTTGGTATCGACGAGACCAGCCCTATGTGGTCACTCTTGAGAAAAGCAGCTAAAGTAATTTACTTTGCTTGTATCTGTTACGGTGGAACTCCATGGGCAATACATCGGAAAATTATGGCTGAGATACCATCACTCCGAATAACAGCCAAAGAGCTCGAAGAGAGCGTCATGAACTGGATGAACTCGCATCCACCTTACAGGGCATGGGAGCAGAAGGTACGCTACGAAGCTAAAAAGAACCGCCTAGTCCGGACAAGCTTTGGCCGAGTAAGAATATTCCTCGGTAACGATTCGGATATCGAGAAGGAAGCTCTGAACCACATGATACAGAGTTCCGGTGCGAGTCTTGTCAACCGAGCAACTATTCGCATCTGGAAACATTTCAAAGAGCACAATATGAAGAGCCAGATTGTTCTCCAAGTGCACGACCAGCTTGTTATCGAAGCCCCGGACGATGAAGTAGAACAGGTAAAACTGGTAATGGTAACTGAACTCCAGCGACCATTCATATTTAGAGGAGTCGAACGCTCTATACCATGTGACTGCACGGTTGGCGACGATTTTGGAAAGGTATAGCATGAGTGAAAAAGAAAACTTTGATGCTAACTTGGAACGTATGTTCAGTCAGCTCAACGGTATTGAAGAGGATACCGGATTCACTCCGATGTACGACCCGCCCGAGCAAAAAAGAGTTCGAGGTAAACGGGGGGACAGCCCGGAAAAAGAAGTCCCGGCTGTGGAAGTTCCCGGTGTGCTGGAATTCTACGAGGAGAAGAAACTGTTCCTTGAGCAGTTGCCGAAAGCTTTCATTGAGCCCGAGAAGAAGCTCTACGATCTTGACGCTGCTGACGGTATTAAAATAAATCCGGGGTTCATCACGGATTTTATCAATACGACCCGAGGAATGGAGATCCCCACACTGTTCACAATATGGGGAGCGCTATGGGCGATTAGTACTGCTCTATGTCGAGAAGCTTGGTTGAAGTGGTACCCTAAACAGCTCTGGCCGAATCTGTATGTGCTAACGGTTGCTCCTCCGGGTCTATGCCACAAGTCAACGGCCATGGATATTGCCAAGAGTGCTCTTGAAAAGATGGTCGATTATATGCCAGATTCAGCCACGAAATTCAGGAAGGGAACAAACTATATCACTGGAAAGTGCACGTCAGATGCCCTTCTAATGAGTCTTGCTCCAGCCGTGAGAACTTTCGTGGACATGCAGGAAGAATCGATTATGACGGTTGATCGTGGTTCTCATGTGGCATTGGCCATCAGTGAACTTGCAATGTTCTTAGGTAAACAGCAGTACAATATAAATTTAGTGACGACGCTGACAGATTTATTCGATTGCAAAGATTCCGATTCCGAAGTAACACGATCTCGCGGTGTCGAGCCACTGCGTAATGTTTATGTAACATTCTGCGGGGCTACGACTCCCGACAGTTTAAAGTCATCCATCCCCGAGGAAGCTTTGGGTGGAGGATTTCTTTCACGATTGGTAGTAGTGTACCAAGATATCCCTACGAAAATATGCCCATTCCCAATGGCCATGTTTGGATATCCGACTCCAGACGATCTTCCAGCTAAGCTTGCATGGATATCGCATAACATGGTTGGTGAATTTTACTTAACACCGGAAGCAGTAGAATACTACACTAAATGGTACCACGAGTGGAAAAAGTCCATGTTCGATTCCATGACTGCTGATAGCGCCTCGGAGTTTCGCAGGGACACGCTGCTTCTCAGGATGGCTTTACTGATTCGGGCTCAAGAGTACAGACCGGGTACTGAGATAACATTGCAGAATATCGAGACGGCCAAGCAGATTCTTGATTACACGCTACGTACCAGCCGCCCAGCAACCGAGGATCTAGGTATGAACGAGTACACAAGATACCTTAATACTATTCGGCGGTTTATCGCTAAACGTGGAGCTGTACAGAGAGTATATGTACAGCGGGCTATGTCAGCTCGAGGATGCAAGGCTCAAGAGTTCGACTTGCTGATCCAGCAATTATTTCTTGAGGATTTCATAGCCATTGAACTGGACGGAAAAGCCTTGAACTGCACCAGCAGAACGTCAAAAGAAATATACACATTAACACAGTACGGTCGAGAACGAGCAGAGAAAGAAGGGCAGAAATGGAAGAGCTAACTGAGAACAGGCGGGGAGTCGGACGGCCACGCATAACAGAGATACTCGGGATAACTAACGAAAGAATCGTTTCTTTGTACAAAGAACTCGGAACATTGAAGCTTGTCGGAGAACGTCTCGGAGTTACTCCAAGAACACTTCGTAAATATCTAAAGGCTAGCGGAGTCAAGCCGATCGGCCCGCGTCCTACCGCCCGAAGCTGGCTGTCAAAACGACCATCAGTGGTATACTTGTACATGAAAGAATGCGCTGAAAAGTGTATCTCGATTCCGCGAAACACGCGCAAGATAGCTGAGTTATCGGGATGCACGCGGAGGCAGGTACAGGATTTTGTGGAGCGTCGTAGAAAAGCAGCGAAGAAACTCATTGAGTCGAAGGGATCTATCCCGAAGAACACCGTGCTACAGGACACACTTGGACGACGGTTCAAGTCCAACTCAATCGATCAGTTCACAATCGTCGTTGATACGTTCGACCTGACGGTAAAACTGACATGTGTCCTGCGTACGGGAGTACAAACAATAGTACAGACACCGCTCAGCCAATACATAGCGATGCTCAACGAGACTCCGGGAACTACGCAGAACATCGAGGGGACAAGTGAGAGTACCTGATTACCAAGTCATCGGGCCATTTCGTACCCAGTCCTTACGATAGGGTGCTCCTAGAGCTACGATGCTGGCACGATAGAGGTCATTATCGATGAGCTTGGTGGCCTTGAATATCGCGTTTATCTGGAGCGCTCCGGGAACAACGAGACGAGGAACTTGGAATGCTCCAGTTTCCTTGTCGATACCTGGGAGGAAACTCCGGGCAAGATTACCACGAGCAAGGGAAGCTTCTGGGCCCGATCCTGTTGCAGCCATGGCATCTTGCATAGTACGGTACAAAGGCCCACCGGAGAATCCGAACGCATCTCCCATTTGGAATCCGGAATAATCGACACCGGCCATCCGGAATGCATTATACACAATCACTGAAGAAGCTACAAGGCGAGCAGCAATGAGTGCTTTATCGGCTGTCCCCCCGGTTCTTAAAATACGACGGTATAAATCAACTTGTCCTACCGGGAATACGCCAAACTTACCGAACATCTTTCCAACGACACCTTTAAATGCCATCGGGTAGTTTTCTTTCGCGTAATCAAACATGAGGATTCGAACAGCTTGAGTAGCAAACAAATCTCGAGCTGCTTCGGGAGTTCCCTCTTTGATTAACCGAAGAGTCTCAGCTACAGCGGTGTCGTCCATTATGTTTACACGACTTTCAGATAAAAATCCTTTAAGATCGATTACTCGATTGGCTAAGCGCTCCAGAGATTCGTCAAATGAAGCCTCAGCAGAACGAGCTGTCCATGCTCTCGTGAGAAATTCGGAACTCTGCTGTCCTTTCAAACCTTTTTCGAGAAGCCTACCGATAGAACCTTGCATGCCACTGTCTGTCGTAGTCAGCATATTCTTGGAAATGATTCCCTTGCTCAAATAACGCTCTATATTAGCGTCTGAGACATCTATAACCGACTCCAAAGCTTTATTCCCGAAAGCGGCATACGAGTTCATATACTGGAACAAGTTAGCAACTCCACGGAATGGCCGGAAATTAAGTGTAGCGTGTGTCAGCATGGCAGAAGCTTTACCTGGAAGGTCTGTGGTTATTTGTGATTCAGCCCAATCAGTAAGTGGTTTGAGTTTGTCACCGAACACTTTCTTAACCGAGTCAGAGAATCCCTTGGTGAGCTGATAGGACTTCAGAGAAACCATTCTTTGTGTCCAATCTCCACCAGAACCGCTTCCAGTAACAACGTCGTAAAATTCAGTGACTCGATCAGCTACTGTGTTGTCAAGATTCTTAACTTTACTTAGAGTCGCAACACGCCAATCTTCAATCCCAGAAAGAAACTTACCAAGATTTAGCTCTCGGTATCCTTGTTCCGTGTAGAAAGCTAACTGGTCAACGATGTTAGTCTGGTTTTTAACAACGTCGAGGAATGTTTCGTTTCGCATATTTTTTGCAAAGAACGAAACCTCTTTATTCGCTCTCCAGTTTTTTCCAAACGACTTCTCGAGTATAGCATTCTTAGTTAGATTTTCAATTCCGTTTTCGTCAATGAGTTCTGAAATAGACCGCCTCATTTTAGGGGAGTAATTGGTAAGATACCTATAAGCGTCTATTCCAAAGACATCACCCATGTGGTCAGTATATTGTCGTGCAGCTCGAAGCATTTTTTCATGCTCTGGAAGTATCTTGAATCCAATAGCTTCGGCTTTAGCATTCCACATCTTCGGATCAACTTCAAACAATTCGCCAAGAGCTTCGGCTGTTTTTTTGTCGATTAGTTTTCCGTTATTCGTGAATATCGAATTGACGATACGATTACCCTTCAGAGTTTGGGCTGCCGATTTTCGAAGTCTTAGTCCATACTGCTCAGCTTTCAATGGTATCTCAGGAGCACCTATTCGTTTACCCATTTCCTCCATAGCGGAGTACGCAGGTGAGATAACTTCATCGATAGCATTCACAATACTATGAGATTTTAGGTGTTCAGCCTGTAATGTTAGCCCATCTTGAGTAGTGCTCTGCATGAATTTGGGTTTCATCATTTCTGGATCAAGCTCTTCAAGAACAGTTCTAGCTTTGTTTATTATTTGATCGTCAATAGGATCATCGAAAGCAGTAACCAGATTCATGTGACTTTGGGAAATTGGAGATTGCTGGAGATACAATTTAGCTTTCTCCAAGTTATCCACGATAGTGCTACGTCCTTCGAAATTAGTTATGCCAATTTTTCCTGTTCCTGTAGTAGCCAGATCGTATCCGCGCGAAGCAGCAAGAGACTTGATGTTCGTCCAAGAAGAATCCTGATCGGCCATGAACTTACGTGCTTCTTTCAGAGATGCAAACTCGGTAGTGAAGCCGACATCATCGACAGCTACAGCGTAACGATTAGTAAATTTACCGTGAGTAGACAGCTTGACTGTGCTATCTTTGGAGAACTCGATAGTTTTCCATGTGCTTGGAACTCGAGAACCTTTGAATCCGTCCGACAACTTTAGTATGTCGTTAAATGGGCCGGTAGCGACTGTCCTTTGAATATCGACGGTTCCTATCTTGTCCACGAAGTACATCTGCGGGCCCATTCGCTGAGGAAAACGGGGGGACAGGTTGGGTCGTTGAGCAATTATATCCGCAAGACTGTCCCCCGTAGCGAGCAGATGACCTCGAAAGTCGCGAGCTTCGTACTTTGAAAATTGATCCCCAGAATCTTTTGGAACTATCTTGACTCCAGTGTCCTCAAATATAGATGCAATAACTTCAGATTCGTCCATCTTCCCAGTTTTGATAAGAGCAGTATTGACTCCTTCGTTTGCCTGTGCAAGACTAAAGAACTTCTCTGATACGTTTCCACCAGAAGGATCGGTATAGTTTAGGATCCAAGTATCCTTGTCTTTCAGCAAAACTCCATTGTCAAGCTGTTTCGAGACAAGCTTCAGTCCTTCTTCAGAGGCGACATGTTTTGTCGTGAATTCTTGAAGAACATTTCCAAATTGACTAGATTTCGATTTCCCAAAAGCAGTCAAGTAATTTCCAAACATTTCCTGCGTAGTCGGTTCTAGCATAGTGGCCGGCATTAGTATGGTATCGGGAGATTTCTTCAGCATTTCCGGAATGTTCTGAACGTTCTTTCGGAAAGTCTCCTCGGAAAGCCTGCGAGTTTTTAATGAATCAATAGTTTTAGAGTCGAGTGCGGAATCAGATCGTTTGAGAAGATTCTTCATAGACACATTTACATTCATCGGATTCACACGACCGACCTGATCGGTGGACATTGTTATTGCAGTAAGAGCATCGGTAGGCACTTCATTGATATCTATTTTTCCACGAACACGGGATTTTAGCTGTGACGTTTCTTGCCCCTTATACTCAAAAAATTCAGAAGATTCAATTGCAAACTTCCTATTGGCTGAGACATAATTTATGGCCTCGCTTCTGGAGAGCCCATCCTCGATAACGTTTCCTCCGCGAGAAATGGAAAATTTTCCATTAGAAAGTTCAGCGTCGTATCCAGAAGCTTTTGCCCACAAGGGGACAAATTCATCAGAGTCCACTTTAAGAATTTTTTTAGAAGAGATATTCTTGAATCTCGCTGCCGCTTGGAGAAGTTCCTCTTTTCCTTCAGGGTCAAGTCGAGCTAGAACCGATGGATCGATATCGTTGTTTATTATCGATTGTAGAGTTTTCTCAACAAACTCTTTATTTCCACCCTGAACAGCTTCGACAAAAGCTTTCTGCGCTTCCTCACCAGCTAAATCGAGACGTTTCCCAAACAGCACTTTAATTGCTGGCTTAGCTACGATACGTAGAGCGTCCATCCCAAGATTGGCTACGATGTCAAAAGCCATCCCAACACCGAAATTCGTAGCGATATCTTTTACCGAGCTATTCTTGTCTGTGTATTTACCTTGTTGGAGAGTTTCCGGCAGTGTGCGAATAGCATCGACAGCACCAGACACAAGAGACTCTATTCCGAAACTTTGGGCACCCTTCCAAAATAACCTAGTAAGACCTGTTGTTCCAGCAACTCCAGCCTTAGCTGCCGCAAAAGCTCCTTTAGTGAACATTCCGGGAACAGCTGCTGTCCCCCCGGTGGCCATTGACAAAGCCGCGAGTTCGCCTAGACCGAAAGCGCCTCCGGCTATTCGAGCCATAGTGCTTGCTGAAGTTTGCTCCTCAATTGGAAGCTGACGGTACAAATATTCGGCCATTGTCTCACGTGTTTTTCGATTCAACCCAATATCGAGATCCTTGTCTCCCATGAATAGAAACTCAGCCGCATCTTTACCGAGAGCCTGAGCCTTTCCGATGAGCGATTGGGCAACGGTTTCTTTCTGCATCGTGTATGCTTTTATTTCACGGATAGCGTCTTTATCTCCGGAAGCAGCTTTCTCACCGAGCCAGTATGCATACTTGATTTCGTCGTCATTGCTGTCCCCACGATTTATGCGTTCGATTACTTTACCAGCACCGAGAGCTCCGAGGATCATGCCCGGCAGACCGGCAAAAGAACCAGCTAATGCTCCAGCTATAGCCGTGGGGACAGCATTGACTGGAGTAGTTCGTGCTTGCTCAAACCGCTGGCGATCTGCATCAGTCAGTTGCACCAATTCTTTTCCGGGAATTACTGGTTTGAATTTCTGAGCGCCACGTGCGGCTATAGCACGGATATCGTCGTCGGAGTACAGGTCTCGAAATCCAGCCATCTTTTTGAGATCTTTCTCAAGAGCCCATGTATAGAGTTGTTCCTGCTCTTCACGAGATTTACTCTGGAATGTGGAATTGTTCAGCATTGATTCGAGTGGCATTTGTATTCCTTATTAGTATCCCGCATCCTTTAGAATAGCATCGAGCTCGGATTGTGTCTTGACTTGTGGAGGTTTTCCGATGACGTTCGTCCCATAGGCTTCACCACTACCGGAACCTTTCTCGACACCTTGCAGAAGTTCCAAAAAGTTTCTCTTGCGTAATAACTGAATATCGATTTTCTGTCCGAATACCATATCAGTAAGAAGATTCAGAGTCTTAGCCATTTCTGGGTATGTCCCCATGACTTGAGCTCGAGTCTTTTTTTCAGCAGTCATTATGCGAGACATATTCTCCTCTTCGCGAGATAATGCTTGCATTGTTTTATCCATTATTTCTGCCATCGTTTTATACTCGGCACTTCCAGCCTCAGCTTTAGTGCGTAGAAAAGCCGCATTCACTTGAGCTCGAGTAACGTAAGCAGACAACTCTCTATCTGCCATTTTGTCAAGTCCAGCAGCTCCAAGGTCGGTAAACGAAGCTTTGTCGTACCATGCTTTGTACTTTGAAAGCATTTTTCGAGCTTCTGCATCTGGCATATTGTCAAGTTTTTCGGACAAGCTAGAAAAATCTCTCGAAGAAATAGCTAATTTTCTCTGATCCTCAGCGGATATTGAAACTCCCTGAGTTATTTTATCTGTGATAGTAGATAAACTATCTCGGACAATACCTAATTTGTCAGCGAAATGCTGATCTGATTTTTGGTAAGATGGCTTTGCTAACTGAGATTTGGTTTTTTCCATGACCTTCTGTTCTATCTGTGGAATTTCTGTAGCAAGTTTTTCGGTTTCGAGAGGAACTTTACCTTTAGGAAGATCGGTTCGAGAAAGAGAGCTTTCGAGGTTAGGTATACCAACGCTCACAGGGCTCTTTGGAATTCCCATCAGAGATTGATTTTCCTGACCGGGGCCTATTCGGGGGGACAGCGTTGAACCACCGTCGATAGCTTGGGTGGAGGAACCTGGAAGAGTTCTTCCACCAACACCATATTGAGCAGAAGTTGGGTTAGCTGGACGAGGTGGAGTTGGAGGTACGTACTGCTTAGTTGCTGGATCGTAGAGTTCAGGGTACATTTGCATTGCTTCGGCTCTAATCTGGTCAGTAGTTTTAGAAGGATCTTTCTCCCAGATCATTCTTATCCTGCGATCTTGAAATTCTGGAGTGTTCAGTCCGGCTTTGGCCTCGAGCTCCGGATAAGTTGCTAAAGGCTGTTCACCTCGGATAGCTGCAAATTGTTCTTGTCTGTCGGTTCCAACTTGGGCCAGTGATGGGGGTGAAGTGATAGGAGCTAATCCAGGACTCTTGTAATTGTTTGTGTATCTCTTAATTTCAGGATCTACTGAAGCTAATTCAGGAGTTGACCTATCAGCGGGAGCTTCCGGAGTTTTAGCAGTTTCAGCAGTTTCAGGAGGTGCTTCTTGCTTGGAAGCGCCATCGGACAACAGAAGAACATGCCTATACACTGAGTCCATCTGCGAGGCGAGCGAGGGATTATTTGCATAATACTTGCTCGCGGTTACATAAGCTCCGTTCATGGCATCACGGGGGGACAGTTTGGTTCCAGCTGCGCGTGACATGGCTTGCTGAACTCCGAGCATTCCGGAAGTTCCAGCTTGTGAACCAAGGAAATCTTCGACATTCCCTGAAGCTATTGCTTGTTTCATCAGCTGGTCGAACATAGCAGTTCCCTGTTCGAGAGCTTGCTGGCGGTTCTGACGTTCTCCAGCGAGCATCGACTCCACGGACTGAGACATCTGTGCTGAACCTTCGCGGAATGACCTTCCAGCATCAAATCCTACTCCACCACCAGTTGTTATGGGCATAAGAATCTCCTTACGTTAATTTTCATTGTTTGTCCCCGCCGGTTTTCACTGTTCCGGTTGTCTAGTGATTACTGGAACTCGGTGCTTGATACGTGGAAGGCATCCCCATTGCAAGTGAGGCGATTGACGTTCCCATGCCTACACCCCCAGTGATATAATCCCACCAATCACGATCTTTCTGATACTGTGGTTGCCAGTACTCGGGCATATTAAGTTGAGCTAAATTACCGAGTAATCCCGCTTGCTGACTTCCGAACAAGTTGGCTAAATTACCATAACCGGAACCCACGGCTCCAAGAGCATTGAGCTGGTTGCCAAGCATTCCGGCACCAGATTCGGCTAGACCGGCTTGACCGAGAATACCTTGTATCAACTGCTGACGCTGCATATCGTAAGAGTTCTGGAACTGTTGCATCCCACCGAGAGTCATTGCCTGATTAAGATTGCCTAAGTAACCAGCTCTTGTCTGAGCTAACTGATTTTCAGCTGCTAACATTGGATTTACCGCTGCTTCGGTTATCGCTCCGACACCGGCTCCTGAACCGAGTATACCAGCTTCGGCCAACTGGCTTGCCGTGTTATTCATACCTTGATTTGCGGTTCGCTGTGCTAAAGAACGAGCCGTGTCTCCCGCCCCAGAGAGGGCATTTTCTGTCATCGCCTCAGCCATGCGCTGAAACTCGGGCTGTCTATTCTGAAACAGATTGAACCCAGCATTGGGATCGTACCCACGGGAAGCTTCTGCAAGCTGGCTTGATATCCCCCCGGTGCCGAAAAGTTTCGCGATGTAGTTATTATAATTATCGGACAATCCCTGCATCTGGCCGAAAGCACTCGCGGCTTGGCTCATATAAGGATTGTTCTGGTTTCCACTATTGAGCATAGACTGTATTTGTGCGTTTACATCGTTGAAACCTTGCTGGTTCACCATGCTTACGTCATTAGATGAACCTATCTGGGAAAATCCACCACCCATACTCTACTCCATTTCCTTTGCGGTCAAACTGTACAAATTGGCATCAGTTGGCTGATGCTTCCAAAGGGAACACTTTCGCAAAAGACCCTCGAACGTGAAGCCCACTTTTAAAGCCCACCTGTTCAAACTTCTAGGTGCTTCAACTGGAACCATGACTTCTATCCTTTCAGTGTAGCACAATTTATGTATCTGTCGTAATACTTCCTTGGAAAAATCCGGAGACAAACAGTATTGTTTCCCCCAAATTATAGGATGCAACCTCATAGTCAGCCCAGGCTCCCAATGTGACATGAATACTACTCCGAACGGTATCGAAGCCACAAAGCTACCGTGTTGCTTAATCCACGAGAACAGCTCCCAGTATGATTTTATGGCACATCTTTCGAGCCATATGGGAGAGTTCAGTCGAATAAGCTCGTACAGCTTCACCACATCGTCTGGGGAAACTTTACGGATTTGAACTTGTACTGGATCTACTTGGTTCGTATCCTCGAGCGTTAATCCTGAGAGTGTACTCGTTGATTTCATAAGGCTCCACTATCGATTGACTCGTCAATCTGAATCGCAATGTGCTTCCCGTGATACGGAAATTGAGGGAACCCTCTGACTTACTCGGGGGGACAGAAAGAATCCCAATGCGCTTCCACGAATCTCCGCGATCGTTGGAAGTCTCGAGGAGAAAATCTACATCGGTAGTTCGCCCAAACTCTCGGATGGTGTTCAACTTAATCCTGAATTGGAGCGCGGTCTTGTCCACGTCAGGAGCGTTGAAGTCAAAATCTCCCGTCTCAATCACACAGTTGACAGGGAGCAGCCCGGTGGACAGATCATGACTTGTCCCCCCGGTTGCTAGGAAGTACAAATATCCTTGGTAATCGGCTAAAGTGAACTGCCGAGCAATCAAGTTCGTACCGTACATGGCATACGTGGGGTCAATTCCCACGGTAAACGCAGCATAAGTGAAAGCAGCAGTATTCGGCAAATCTCCGTACTCTGTATCATCTACGAAGTTCACGATGTTAAATGCGCTGACATAGGGCATATCGAATAACGACCACGCTTTAACGCGATAATTGAACAGTGCTCCAATTTGAAAGAAATTCCCTGTCTGGGTTACAAAGCCAAATACTAAACGATTTCTCGGGTTGTCCACACGAACCTGCGTTCGCATTATGGTTCCATTTCTTGAAGCCAGCGCTACTGTGTCACGCATAACAGGCGAACCTATTGGCTCGAGTCCCCCCTGAGGAGTAACATAGTATATATCGTCTAGACCCACAAATATCTGTCCATCGAGAAATGGTGTAACAGCTCGCATTCCAACGGCAGATATTCCTCCTGTGTCAAGCTTCGTGAAAGCATAAGGAAGTCCGACTAAATTAGTCTGTCTACCGAAGTAAACTCCATCATTAAAGTAACAGAATATCAAAGAACCTAGGCTGACGAGTTTTAGTGCTTGACCAGGTGTACCTGTCAAGTCTTGATAAGAAATGGCATTCACTTCTTGGAGATCGAGAACGTCTGTCCATATCAGTCTATTTGTGTACACATAGATATCTTTACCAACACAACCGAAATAGAAGCGTCCCCCAAAATGGGTCACAGTTCGTGCACTTGTGTAGGTAGCAGCGTCAAGCTGATCGTGCAATGTGAACTCTGACAGAAATCCTCCGTCGTAGTAGAATATCCCGTAAGCAGAGCCGTCAACTAGTACCATAGCTGCTTTATCTGAACGAGCAAACGAAGTAAAATCAACAACAAAATTATCTTCTGGTTTGAACATCCTGAGAATATTGAACGATGCTGAGCCAGCTATAGTGAGCCCGGTTGGAATAGTAATCGTCGTCGTACCCACATTGGATATCAAATGTCTTGTCGGGGGGACAGCAGTGTCAGCTGCAAGAACTACGTAGTCCCCGACTCGTACTTTGTCTGTAGTGAAATTATTCCCAGTTATTCCCAGTATACCTGTTCCGGAGACATAAGAATTAACAGTGTAATCGCGTACCCAATAAACAGGATCGTACGTGTCCGATGGGTCAATATTAGCATGCTCAACACGATACATACCCTTGTTTGTGATTGCAACGGTATACTGATAATTTGATGTTCCCATGAATGACTCGATAGCGTCTACATGCTCATTAGCAGCATCCCAAAATGGGACTGGATTTCGAATCATGTTCACGAATGGATCTATTCTTCGAGGGCCATTTTCACTTATATCGTAACCTAACACGCGAACGAATGAGCCGTCCGGAAGCGCAAGTGAACTAATATTTGAGTTCATTCCTTTTGTCAAAGGCCGAACTGGGAATGTTACTGGTGCTTGACTTCCGAACATATCACTCATTGAGCTAAACTCCTAACTAGTTCAAGGAAGAGGAGACTTAATGTTGTTCCCACGAGAATCGTTGTTCCCACTTTGTACCACTTTATTTGACTTTCTAGCTTCTTGGATAAGCTTTCCGAGTTTATCAAATCCAGCGTCAAGTTCTGCTTTTGTGTTATCAGATTGTTGTTTTCTTTCAGTGTTTTCTGTTCGCTCTCGTACAGCGTCTGCACTCGGATCTTCTGAGCTTCGATCTCGGCTTCGATCTGGTCTAGGAGTGACACCGGAATTGTCACCATATCTTCGGCCATCAATGAGCTTGGAGATACGAATGTAAATCCAAGCAACAAAAGAAGCACCACCAAGTGTAGCCAGCAAGCCAAGCACGAGTTTGATCTTTTCTTCCACATCAGTCTACCTTTTTGATGATCTTGAGAACTTCGATGTACTTTCCCCATTCCCTGCCGATAACGAACAGCCCGCCGAATACGATCATTAGCCAGAACGACCATTCAGTAGGTGATTTGAGATATGCTATAAAAGCACACCCAGTCAAAATTCCCTTAACCGAAATGAGTTTCATAATGAGATTTCCTATGCGGGAGAATAAAATACCAAAAGATTTCTTCATGCTACGCTCCTTCTTCTTCATACCAGAATAGCGTCAAGCCAAGGGCTTTCGCTGAACCGGCTAGATTTTTAACCCTGAATAGGTAATTTGTGCTTCGAGCGAGAACCCATTCATTTTCGATTGACGCGCTTCCACCAGCACCGGAACCGGGGCCACCGCCACCAAACAATTCGGGGTCTCGTATGGAAGTTCCTCCTGTTGGAGTGACTCCGGTCTTGACAGTTACACTTGAAGTACTCGGTGTTCCGTTGCGATTTTTGTCCTTTGGTGTCGCACCTGTCCCCCCGGTAGAAGTACCACCTTCGACAATGTCGAATGAGGCTACTCCACCTTCAGACCAAGGGCGCATATGCTTCATGTGAACATATTTAGCGGAACCGGTAACAATCTCAATAAGTATTGTCCCGTCATCGGCTACAGCTTCGGTACCAAAGCACAATTCGAATCCTTCGTGATCGTGAATATTGGCATGATCGGAGGATATGTTACGAACAGCTCCTGTGACACGCTCCCTGTCTCCGAAAAAGTTCTGTGTTTTCATTGTAGTTCCTTTCTAAAGTGTTACTCGAAGTAACCATCAACAGAGATTATGCCACGAATTTCCTGTGTAGCCGTTGCGGTTCCCAGGATAACTTTCACAAAGAACGATAGGTATTCTCCACCATGAACCACAATCGCAGCATCGCGACTCACGTCAATAGGAGTTGCTTGCTGCCCAACAAGAGCTCCAACTAGCCAGCTTTGAACACCAAGAGGAATCACACGGCGAACTTTAACTCCAACAGCATCTTCAGTTCCGGCAAGAGTATCAGCTGTTGAACCCACGGCCATTCCCCAGAGTAGTGTTGTTGGAGTGGTTGCTACGGCAACTATCTGATTGAATGAATCAATTCGGACACCGCGAACAATAAGTGTTGAACCCACAGGAACAAGGTATTTCATTATATGGAAGTCGGTGTCAGCACCGGCGGGAGCACCGAAACGGAATTGACCGCCTAAGCCCGTAAACGAACCCGTAGTGTTCACGAGAGAACCTGCGGCTATTGCCGTGACAGCAGCAGAGTTTGCCCAGTTTGCTGTCTGACCCGCAGCAGCTCCGGAAGGAACCTGATAAGAACCCCCACCCATACCAGTACGTACAGTCGGCCAAAGACGATTTAAGTCCACGCCACCGTTGGATATCTGAATCGCAGATACCTGAAGCTTGATCGCTGTTGAGGGGATAACAGCACCGTTGTATGTTCGAGCAGCCCACTGGCATTGTGAAAGTCCCATCGGGCCAAACTGTGCAACAGGAATATCTATCTTCCCAAGCAGCAAAGATTCGTGCCAGAAGTATACGGTATCTTGGCACATTTCGATGACGAAATCATGGACATCGCCAGAATTAGGGGCAGTTCCCAGATTAACGTAAGATTCAGTGCTATTGTTACAGATAACTCCACGGAACTCACCAGCAGTTATTCTGAAGAAAACACCGTCCGTTATTGCTGCAATAGCTGTCGCTGCATTAAACAGACCCCATTCGGCAGTCCAGTTGGCTACTGGAGGTAGTGACCATGATAGTGCAGTCTCTGCATACAGAGCGTTAGCCTTGTACCATTGGAATGTTCTGCACGTGCGGATCATGGAACCCGAGTTTATCGTGTTCAAACCGGAAGAGTTCAATTCGTACCGATTGGAACCTACAACGACAGTCTGGGATGCCGATAACCGAGTTGTCATTATCGAAGTGTTAAGTGCTGTTCCTATCGGGTAGTCATTGAACAGCAGATTGTCCATCTCGGTACGCATTCGATAATCATCGGATGCTTCAAATTCTTTTATGATTCGATCCCCATTGGGAAGAACACCCTTCTCTGAAGCTATGGCGGAAAATCCAGATTTTGCTGAATCTAGAGTTAGGGCAACCTTTGCCTCATGGTCTGTGTTTATCCCAAGTCCATTGAGAGCACCACTATTATCATCAAGTCCAATACCAGCCATACAGTCCTCCTTATGAACCGCTTATAATCACACGCACCGAGTAAGTTCCGAATGCTCCGTTGGGGGCAACCCCGATCAAAGTAAATCCGATGCTCGTACTGCGTGAGCTCTCTCGGACATTCATCGCCAATATTGCCACCTCGTCAAGATCCGAAGTAAAGAAAGGTTCTATTATCTTTGTTCCTGTCATTGTCACATCAGGGATCGTAACATAGGCAATTGTATTTCCCCGACCAAAATCTAAAACAGCATTGAACGTAGCCATTTCGATACCACCTCCAGAAGTTCCGAAATTGATATCGGTTTTATT
>Ga0315277_10001932_pt1 | contig 29291 bp, 23 predicted proteins | sample YL17G05_15_MG_FD_203695 | JGI IMG/M metagenome (GOLD analysis project Ga0315277, IMG submission 203695) | Sediment microbial communities from Yellowstone Lake, YNP, Wyoming, USA - YL17G05_15 | ecosystem: Environmental > Aquatic > Freshwater > Lake > Sediment | place: USA: Wyoming | collected... | reverse complement strand
AAAGCGTCCCGCGCTCGCGCTGGACGCGCAATCCTCGGCATCTGCCGGTTCCACTTCTCAAATCTGGAAAATTCTCTAAATCCAAATAGTTAGTTTGATTCCTCTGGAAATTTTGGGGGAAGTCCTGAAAAGATTAGGTTTCAATAATTGAGGAAACTTTTTAGCTGGTTTTTACTATCAAAAGATCAGGACTGGTGATATAATTGGTGTAATTTAATAGATAATTATGGGAGACCTGAAAAGGAGGAGCAGAATGAAAGGAAAAAGACTCGGTTGGTTTTTCCTGATCAGCCTGGCTGGCTTGGTCCTTGCTTTTTCCGCCTGCCGGAGAAAAGTCTCTCCGGAACAATGGGTCAGAGAAGTCAAGGAGAAGAAGGTTTTGACCGCGCATACGGCCGGGATTCAGAGCCTGGCAATCAGTCCGAGAGGGGACCTGATGGCCAGCTCGGATCTGGACGGGAAAATGATCATCTGGGATCTGAAGACTTTTGAGCGGAAGAAGCTGGTTTCCTTTCACGATTCTCAATTTATGGCGCTGGCCTTTTCCCCGCAGGGCAAGTACCTGGCTGGAGCGACCCGGGACAAAGCGCTTGCCATCTATGACACTGCCACGCTGGAAGTAAAAACCACGGCGTTTGATTTCCCGGATATGATTCTGGCCCTGGCCTGGACCGGGGATGATACTCTTGCCGGCGGATTATGTGAAACTTTTGACCCGCGCGGCTGGTGCACTGGAAGCCAGATTATTATCTGGAAGCTGGGCGCCACTTTTGAAGAAGTGAGGAAATTCAGCGCGCATCAGGAATATATCAATGCTTTGGCCAGCAGCGGTGATGGGAAGTATCTGGCTTCGGGAGGAAGCGATCGGATGATTCTGGTCTGGGATCCCCGGAGCGGCTCCCAGGTCAAGTTTCTATCCGGGCATGAGGGGCGAATCAATGTTCTGGCTTTTTCCGGAAAAGAGCCGAATTTATTGGTTTCCGCCAGCCTGGACGGATCGGTCCGGCTCTGGAATGTCCTGGAAGATAAAATGACTAATATGCTTTTCGGCCAGCAGGGAGAAGTTTACGGGATGGCTCTCAGTCCGGACGGGAATCTGATTGTATCCGGCGGACGGGATCCCAAAATAATAATCTGGAGCCGCGGGACCGGAGATAAAATGAAGGAGCTGACCAACCTGAGCGGACAGATCAGCGCGCTCGGTTTTACGCCCGGGGGAAGAGAGCTGGTGGCTGGAATTGATGACGGCAAGATCGTTATTTTCGGGCCGTAGTGGTTTGAGCGGTTCACGGTGAACGGTTAACGGTTCACGGAATTTACCGTGCACCGTGGACCGTGAACCGTTTACCGCGCTTTGGGCGCCGTTTACCGCTTTCTCAAGGAGGGAACCGGGATGAAAGCAAAAAAACTGGCGGCGATCGGTTTCGGAATAATTTTGCTGAGCTCTTTCAGTTGCAAGAAAAAAGAGCCGAAGCTGACTCAAGGAGCCGGCGTTTCCGGAAGCAAGAATGAGCCGGGCTGGGTGGCCAGATGCGCCGGAGCGTTTCCGGACGCGGGCAAGCGGGCTTTTTATGGATGCGGGGCCGTGAGCGGGATTGAGAACGAGGCGCTCCGGCTCCAGACCGCGGACGCGCGCGCGAGAGGCGATCTGGAGAAAGCGATTGAGGCCTATGTTGCCGGCTTCTTCAAGGATTTTATGAAAAGCCCCGCGGTGAGCGGAAAAAAGGACATGACCGTGCTGGAAGAAAGTCAATTGGTGGAGACGCTCAGCAGGGAGATCACGGAGATCACGCTTTATGGAGTGCAGATCACAGACCGCTGGACCGGCCCTGATCAAACCCTCTATTCCCTGGCCAGGGTCAGCTTTGACATTCTGGCGCAGGCGATGAGCAAGCAGATAGCGGAGCGGTCCGGGGAATTCAAGATGGAGGCGAACGAGGCAATGGAGGAACTGGATCGCCAGCTTGAGAAACGGCGGGAGAGCGGGCTTTATCGCGACTGAAGTCGCTCGCAGAGGAGTGTCTGCCCGTACCGTTTCTCGTAAGGGCAGGCACAAGGCCTGCCGCTACTTGCCTTCGCTCAGGGCACATTAACCGGGAGGGAATACCAGCCGGTGTTGTCTCCCAGCTCGCCAAAAGAATTATATCCCCAGCAATGAAGGCTATTATCCGATTTGAGGGCGCAGTTATGTCCCCATCCTGCGGCAAGTTTAGTCCAGGTGCTTGCCAGGGTGCTCTCCCGGGTGGGCGAGGATCGGTCGGTGCGGGTTCCATCCCCGACGGCTCCCACCGAGTTAGATCCCCAACACCAGAGCGTATTATCGGTTTTAATTGCGCAGGTATGATTATCTCCGGCGCTCAGACCGGTCAAGTACCAGAGATAGGATTGCGCCTCCTGAACCGGGGCGAATTGGTCGGTATTGGTTCCATCCCCAAGCTGGCCGAAAGCATTGCTCCCCCAGCAATAGAGAGTATTGTCAGTCTTGACCGCGCAGGTATGATTGTATCCAGCGGAAACACTTGACCAGTTCATATCCGTCCCCACCTGAGTCGGCTTCTTGGCGTTGGTGAAGGTTCCAATCCCGAGATAGCCTGAGTTATTTTGCCCCCAGCAGAAGAGCGCGCCGCTGGTTTTAACGGCGCAGGTATGGTATGCGCCGGCATCCACGAATGCCCAGTCAATAGCTTTTCCCACTTTGGTCGGGACATTCTTGTTCTCAGTGGTTCCGATCCCAAGCTGTCCATATTTGTTGTATCCCCAGCACCAGAGGGTTCCATCCGCCCGGGTGGCGCAGGTGTGCTCCCTGCCAACGGTCAGGATCTGCCAGGTGTAATTGGTACCGGCGCGAACCGGAACCGTCTTGGTCTTATTGTTTCCAATCCCGAGCTGACCATATTTATTTTTCCCCCAGCACCAGATGGAATTGTCGGTCTTCTTGGCGCAGGCGTGAGCGCCGCCCACCGCAATCTCTCCCCAGTCAATATCGGTTCCGACCTGGACCGGGGCTTTGCGGTTTTCCTTGGTCCCGTCTCCCAGTTGCCCGTAATCGTTTTTTCCCCAGCAGAAAATAGTATTGTCGCTTTTAATGGCGCAGGCGGAATAGAGTCCGCCCGCGATCTTGAGCCAGCTATCAGCGCCAATCTGCACCGGCGAAACTTTCTCCCCGAAAATAGAGTTTCCGATCTGACCGTATTCATTGTTTCCCCAGCAGTAAAGCAAACCGGTATCAATCAAGCCGCAGGTATGCTTGTCTCCCACCTGGACCTGGGTCCAGATCAGCGCTGTAAGGGACAATGCCGAGCCCGGCAGGCTTTGCGCTTTTCCATTTCCCAGCTGTCCGTAGGAATTATCTCCCCAGCAGGCAAGCTCACCGCTCAAGTTGATTGCGCACTGATGCCATTCCAGCACATCAACCCTTGTCCAGTTTTTTTTCGTGCCGATCTGAAACGGACTTAACTGCTTCTTGTTCGTTCCTCCCACCAGAAAAGCTTTCCAATTATTCCCCCAGCAATAGAGCTTGCCCCCCATAATCCCGCAGGACTTGCCGCTATCCGCTCCTCCCACAGAAATATCCGTCCAGGTCTTGGCTTTTCCCACCCGGGCCGGAGTGGTCTTTTTCTTGATCGTCTTGCTTCCGATCCCAAGTTCGCCGTCCTGATTAGAGCCCCAGCAGAAGAGCGAGCCGTCGGTCTTGATCCCGCAGGTATGATTGTAAGAATTGGAAATTTTGATCCAGAGACTGGTTCCGATTTGGGTCGGATTTAAATTTTGGTAGCCGGTGGTTCCGTTTCCAAACTGACCATAGGTATTTTCCCCCCAACAATAAAGCGAGCCGCCGGTCTTCAAGGCGCAAGTGGTGTTGCCGCCTACGGAAACATAAGCCCAGTCCGCGGCATTGGTGGATTCCTGAGTCGGATTGAGCTTGTAAGTCATAGTTCCGTCTCCAACCTGGCCATTATAATTATCCCCCCAGCACCAGAGCGTGCCGGTGGTTCGGACCGCGCAGGTATGGTTTAATCCCGCTGAAACCTGGAACCAGTCCGTGCCATTGGCGCTTTCCCGCTTTGGAGAATTTCGGTTAATAGTGGTTCCATCCCCGAGCTGGCCCAGAAAATTAGCCCCCCAGCAATAAAGCGTGTTATCGGTTTTGATCCCGCAGTTGTACCCAGTTCCCGCGGCAATCTGGCTCCAGATAGATAAACCAAAAGAGTTCTGGAATTCCGTTTCCGGAGCCGAAGCCTGCTCTTTAAAATCGTCGCCGGTCTCTCCGCAGGCGCCTAAAATCATCAGGCTCAAAACCAATCCGGCAAGAAATAGCTTTTTCATTTTCCTTCCCTCCTCCGCAATCTTGAGTCCGCTCTGAAAACTTTTCCCAAATGATTCTTCGGAATCCGCTCAAGTTTTTATCAGCGAATCATTACGCAACGGTCAACCAGCAAGATTCAGGGGCTGGTGCTGATGATAGGCTGAGGAGTTTCATACCAGGCGGTTCCGTCCCCCAATTGGCCGCTATGATTGCCCCCCCAGCAGAAAAAGGCGCCGTTGGTCTTTCGGCCGCAAGTATGGCCCGTATCCGCGGCCACCATTGCCCAGTCGGCGCCGGTTCCGACCTGGAACGGAGAAAAGTGGGATCCAAAGTCCCCGACCCCCAGCTCTCCATCGTAATTATATCCCCAGCAATACAACTTACCGTTGTCTTTGATCGCGCAGGTATAATAATTTCCGGCCCGGACCAGGTTCCAATCGGCATCGGTTCCAGCCTGGACCGGGGAATTATGATTATCCTGGGTCCCGTTCCCGAGCCCGCCGTAAGAGCCCGCTCCCCAGCACCAGAGAGTGCCCGTGGTCTTGATCGCGCAGGTGTGATAAACGCCCCCGCTTACGGATTCCCAATTGGTTTCCGCGCCGATCTGGGTCGGATTTTTCCGGAGCGTCGTGGAGCCATCCCCCAACTGACCGTAATCATTGCTTCCCCAGCATAAGATTATACCCACGGTCTTGACTCCGCAGGAATGATATGCGCCGGCGCTGACATTGCTCCAGAGCCCTCCGGTGGATTCCTGGGTCGGGGAGTTCCGATGAGTGGAAGTGCCGTCCCCCAACTGGCCGTAACCATTATATCCCCAGCAGAGGACCCGGTCATCGGACCGGAGGGCGCAGTTATGCAACTCCCCTGCGTCAAAGCTCTTCCAGGTCGTGCTCCCGTAAACTTCGCGGGGAGTGGTTCCAATATTATTGTCCCCGGTGCCGAGTTGGCCATAAGTATTGGAACCCCAGCAAAACAGGTGATTATCTGTTTTTTTGCCGCAGCCATGGACATTTCCAACATCCACGCTTTGCCAGGTATTGCCGCTGGGTCCGGCGATGAAGGTCTTGGAGACCGGCTGGCTGCCATTCCCATACCGGTAACCGGTGCCGCTCCCGGCGCAATACATAGAGCCGGATTTGATTCCGCAAGAGATATTGTTATACCCGCCGAATCCCGCCCAGGAGGTATCGGCATCTATGGGCTGGGGCGCGTTCTTGTCTCCGAAAATTCCGATGCCGAGGTTGCCATATTGGTTGGAACCCCAGCAATACATAGAAGCATCGGTTTTGACCCCGCAGGCAAAATCCCGGCCGGCATTGATTAAAGCCCAGTTGGTATCGCCATTGACCAGGGTCGGAACCGTAATCTTATTGCTCCGAGTGCCGTTTCCGATCTCGGCCTTGGTATTCTGTCCCCAGCACCAGGCTGTGCCGTCTTTCTTTTTGGCGCAGGAAAAATGCTCGCCCAAATCCAGTTGCGCCCAGGTCTTGTCCGCGCCGATTTTAACCGGGCGAGTTTTGGGATCGGTGGTATCACCGCCCGCTTGTCCAGAGAAGTTGGCTCCCCAGCAGAAGAGCGAGCCGTCGGTTTTCTTGGCGCAGGTATGGACATTGCCCAGGGCGAAGCTTGCCCAGTTCGTGGCTTTATTGACCTTTTTGGGAAGATGACTATCCGCGGTTGAGCCGTTTCCAAGTTGGCCATACGCATTATTGCCCCAGCACCAGAGGGTTGAGTCGGATTTTTTCGCGCAGGTATGTTGATAGCCCACGGCAATGGCTTTCCAGCTGGATTTTTTAGCGATCCGAGCCGGTCCGAACCGGTTGTCGGTCTTGCCATTTCCAACCTGGCCAGAATCATTGGCTCCCCAGCAGTAAATCGCGCTGTTGCTTTTTCTCGCGCAGGTTGTATCCATATTGGCCGAGACCGATACCCAGTTTTGGGCGGTGCCCACTTGGGTCGGGACCTTGTAGGAGGTAAATTGGGGAAATCCGGACTGGCCTCCGGAGTTTATTCCCCAGCACCAGAGCGTGCCATTGGTCTTGATCGCGCAGGTGTGGTTTATGCCGGCTGCGACCATTTTCCAGTCGGCGTCAGCTCCCACCCGGGTCGGCAGGCTCTTGGAGTTGTCCCGGCCGTTGTTGCCCAGACCAAGCTGACCGCTTGAGTTATTGCCCCAGCACCAGAGCGAATTGTCGGTCTGGATCGCGCAGATATGCCAGTACCCCGCGGAAACACTCTTCCAGACATAGAGCGGCAAGCCGTTATAGGATCGGCTCAAATCCTGGGCGGAAGCCGCGGATTCGGCGCTGCTCAACTCCTCAGAAAGCTCACAGCTTACCTGGGCAAAAACCAGAAAACACGCCGCTAACCCCGGAACCATCCAGCGATATCTTTTCATTCTCTTCTCCTCCTCTTTTATTGTGGTGCAGGCTTCCAGCCTGCTAAGCTCTTGAAAATGCAGGCAAGATGCCTGCGCCACAATTCGTTTTATCGGATCTTGCCTTTTGAACTGCCGGAGCCGAATAACCAATGCCTTTGGAAGGAAAGATAGCATATCCCGGGACTTAAAACAAAGCCTTAAGTTTGGTCTTGAGAATGAATAGATTGAATATTTCCTCAGATCATCCGGCTGATGTGGTCGGCGACAAAAGCCGAAAGGGCCATAATGGTCACCTGGGGATTGACTCCGGGGGCGTTCGGGAAGATAGAGGCGTCGGCGATGAAGAGGTTTTTGAGGTCGTGGCATTGTCCGAAGGAATTGACCACGCCCTTGCCCGGGACCTCGCTCATCCGGCAGGTTGACATCGGGTGATTGCCGATCGGGTTGAAGTCAGTCGGCCCGAGATCCGCTTTTGCGATCAGGCTGGTTTCTTTGGGGCTGTGCAGTTCGGAGGGGATCTTATGGATTCCGGGCGTGACCATTTTTGCCCCGGCCGCGAACAGCAAATCCGCGGTGGCCTTCATTGACTTTTGCATCAGCATCGCGTCCGAGCGGCTCATATTATATTTGATGGCCGGGCTCCAGCCGTTTTTCGGAGCGGTCACTCTCCCGGTGGATTTTGCCCGGATCATCGCGCCAAAGCCGGCGATGTGCGCGAGTTTCGCCATCAGATTCTTGTGCTTGATCCCGAAGCCGGGCAGGCGGATCCCGATCACCTCCGGGGCCGCCCAGAAGACTTCCACCATAAACCCCTGTTTCCGGAAATGGTCGCAGCAATATCCCTGATTGACTCCGTCCCAGGCGCACACTTTCTCCTCAAAAAATCCCGTCATCCCGGTTGCGGTATGGTTGCAGAGGTTTCTGCCCACCAGGCCGGAGGAATTGGCGAGATGATTTTTCTGCAAAAGCACGGGCGTGCCCATGGTGCCGCAAGAAAGGATCACCGCCTTTGCCCGAACCTCCAGGGTTTTTTCCGTCGGCTTCAAATTCGCCGGATCAATAAAAGTTCCGGAAACGCCGATGGCTTTTCCCTTCTCCACCAGAATCTTTTCCACCCGGCAGTCGGTATAAAGCTCCCCGCCCAAATCCGCAAATGCCGGGACATAATTCCGGTCCATTGACATCTTCGCCCCTTCCACACACCCGGACATACAAGTGCCGCATCCCTTACATCCTTTGGAATTCCGGTAAATCCGCTCTCCGCTCCAGCCCAGAACTTCGCACCCTTTGCGCATCAGCTGATTGTTCCTCCCCAGCACTTCTTCCGGCTCCGGGCTGATGTTGATGAACTTTTCTATCTCGTCAAAAAGCGGCCTGAGCGCCCCCGGCGAAAGCCCTTGAATTTTTTCCTGATCCACCCACTCATCCAGCACATCGTCCGGAAGTCGGAAGCAGATCGCGGAATTGATCAGGGTGGTCCCGCCCACGCACCGCGCCTGCATGGTCGGAATGATCATCCTCCCGGTCATCGCCCGCATCCCCTTGTCCCGGTAAAGCATCCGCATCGCGGCCCAGGAATCGGTGGTGAACTGCTCCGGCTTCACATAACTGCCCTCTTCAATCAACGCCACTGCCTTGCCGGCTCTTTGCAAACGATGCGCCGCGACCGCGCCGCCCGCGCCCGACCCGACCACCACCGCGTCAACTTCAATTTTGATATTGCGAGACATATCTTTAAACTCGTGGATCATTCCGTTCCTCGCATTTCAGCTTGAACCCGATTGCCGACAGAACTTTCGGATCATTGTAAAAGCCCATTCCAATAATGGTCTTGAGCAAAACCACCGCCATCCTCCGATAATAAATCCGGCTGTCCTGCCAGTCTTGCAGATAGCGGATTTTATTTCGCGCCGACAGGTTCACGAAGCGGGAGAAGCGGAAAATGAACAGGAAGGGCAGGAGGTCAAAAGCAACCAGCAACGCCTTGATCCCGAACCGGGCGCCCTGGTCCAGGTCGCGCAGATATTCGGCCAGGAACCGGAACGATTGGGTTTCCTGGACCGAGATCGGCAAATCCCCTCCCGGCGGAATGATCGTCTCGGACAGCTCCTCAATGATCCTCCCCACATATTTCCCCACCGCCGGCTTGCCGGAATCCAAAACCAGGTCGCCGGCGGCTTGCCAAATCTTGGCCATTCGGTTCACTCCCCTATTTTTTTCTCAAGAGTTTTTGAAGCGAGATCAGAGCCGGGGTCTTTCTTTTCAAGAGCTCCTTGATCAGTTTCTGGTAATTTTCCAGCCGGGTGTTGATCAGCTCATGGAGTTTGTTTTCCCCGGCTGGCAGGCTGAAATCCGCGGGGTTGATTCCGCTGGATTTGGCGAGATTTAGAATCCAGCCTTCGAGCTTCGGGCAAAGCAGGATCACGGTATTGGAATTGTGGTCCTGCAGGAGGCGCAGGCTCCAGGCCGGGAAATTCTTGACGGCTGTCCGGGGCAATTTCTCGAAATAAGGCTCTTGGTGCGAAAGCGGGTCCTCGTCGAGCAGGGCTTTGCAGCCGCGGGACTTTTCCAAAAGCTTGCAGATTTCGGATTTGTTGGCGCCGTGCTTGAGTTCGCGCCAGCCAAAGCCGGTAAGGGTCCTGACCAGCTTCTCGTCCGGCTTGCACTCGAAATAGATCATCGCCTATCTTCCAGCCAGGGCGTCGAGATTGAAAAAAGCGCTCGCGCCCAAATCCAGGATTTCGGAGATTTCATTCCTGGCCAGCGCCTTGACCTCGGTCCGGTAATTCTTCATCCCGGTCAAGAAAACGGCCAGCTCGGTCGCGGGCGTCTTTTCGATCAGTGAGATCAGGAAATACGGGTTATGGGTGGTAATGAAGTATTGGTTCTGGCGTTGGTCCAGGCCGATCCGTTCGGCCAGGAACTTGGTGTAATAAGGGAATGAGTTGGATTCCGGCTCCTCGAACAGCAGCACCGCTCCGCGGTTCGAGACCATGGCCGCGTAATAAAATATGATCCGCTGCAGGGTGTCGGAAAGACTCAGATAGGGATAGGAAATGGTGATGTCCTCGGTCTGCTTCATCACCTCGAGGGTGTTTTCGGTTTGCCGGATATTAAGCTGGATCTGAAAATCCTTGAGCAAATCCGAAATGAAATTGCGGAGTTCCTTGTTCGTGATAATCACGGCCGGAAGGTTGGGCCCATCCGGTGATAACAGCCTTCCTGGTACTGAACTGACAAATGATTCCCGCGCCGCAAATTTGTAAAAATTCACATCAAGAGACGGCATTGAAAGGATGTCATCGCTTCTGAAAATGTTGCCGTTCCCCGCAAAGCCCACCCCGGATTCGACACCAGCGAATTTTTTCCCCAATTGAACTTTCAAAGAATAAGAGGAGTTATTCGAATCAATCGTGCAATGGATTTGGTCCAGCACTATCTCGACTTTCGAACTTACATTTTGATCAAAAAACAGCTCATAGGCATTTTGAAATCTGATCAAACTCTTGAAGTTCTGAGCCTTCTCAAGAGAGAAAATACTCAGCAGCCCAATTCCTTCCAGGATATTGGACTTGCCGCTGTTGGGCGGGCCGATGAAGATATTGACCCGTCTGGGATTGAGCTTCAAATTTTTTATAGATTTGAAATTCTTTATCTCAACCTTTTTGACCATTGGATTCCCCTGCGGCTTTTGGCCGTCTAGCAAAGATTATCGCTATTTGGCCCGATAGTCAAAAGATGGCCGCGGAGATAGGGTCGGCTATTGCATTCACTTCTCCGGCTCCAGGGTCAGGACGGATTCGGCCTGGGCCTGGATTTTTTCCGGATCCATCACCGCGGTCATATACTGGCTGTTATAAAACAGGGTATGCTGGTCGCGGTAATGGGGGGACAGCCACTGGCCGGACTCGGAGCCGTCAATCACCAGAAGCGCTTGATCCGGGTCTCCCATATCCATAATATGGCGCATCACCGGCCCGCCCAGGACCATATATTTTTTGCCGGCGAAGTTCATCGCGCTCGCGTTCCGGACGGTGTTGTTTCCGCCCGGATGCGGAAAGGGCCCGATGCTAAGGTCGGAGAGCGGTCCGAATCCCATCGGGTGATACCACTTGAGGGTATGAATCTTTCCCCATTGCCATTGCTCCAGATCCTTGCCCAAAGTTTTGGTGAGCCAATCCAGGGCGTCGCTGAGCGATCCGACCAGGACATCGTTGACATCCTCCACCCGGTCCGGGGTTTTCTTATTATCAAAATATTCCGACTCGCCCTTGATCACCCACATCTGCACGGCCTGCTCGGAGGGGCCTTTGATCCATTTTTGGTAATCCTCCCGGTCAAAATCGTCCTCCAGCGTCCGGTCGGTGAGATGGGACATTGTGTCATAGAAGATGGAGGCGCCGACGCTGTCAATGGTTGCCTCGCGGTTCCATTCCTTGAGGATTCTCCCGGCGTTGAGCAATTTTTTGTCCGTGACTTTTTTCCGGTCCAGCGCGGCCAGGATCAGGGGGACGAAGACATCGGCCTGCTTGACATAAACATCGTTCTGGATTTTTCTCATATCATCCATCGTGATCGGCGCGTATTTCTGAATCAGTTCCTCAATCCGCCAGGCCCTCCAGCCGTCCGAGTAATTGGTTCCGAACACATAGGGATACCATTCCGCGTCCACCACCTCGTTATTGGCCGTGGCCATATATCCGCGCGCCGGATCAATCGCGTTCGGCGTTTCCATCAAGGGAATGAACCCGATCCAGTCATAGTCGCCGTTCTCGCCCGGGACCGGCATCACCCCAATTCCTTTTTTCCGGATCGGCACCAGGCCGCCGGGAAGATAGGCGATATGCCCGTCCGCGTCCGCGGCCAGCCAGTTCATATTGATCAGCTCGTTGTTCTCCATCCCCTTGATGAAATCAGCAATGCCCTGCCCTTTATTAAGATAGTTAAACATAATCGCGACATTGATGGTCTTGATCTTGCTCAGATCCAACTGGTCCAGCTTTTTCGCGAAAGCGTCCACCGTGACCGCGTTGGCAAAGGTGTCAAACACATTGATGTCGCGCGAGAAATCCCAGCCGGTCCAGCGCAGGGCCAAAGGCGGGGTGTCTTCGGGAAGGTCTCCGGCGATGTCATTGATGATCGGGCCGTGGACGGTATGCCGGATTTCTATTTCCTTTTCCTTGAACCTTTTGTCCGGGCCGAGTTGGATGATGCCCGGCCGGATCTTGATGATTTCTTTCCGGACCGCGAAGTCCTTCCATTCTCCCTTATACAAATATTTTCCCGGATGCTCAGGGTCGGTCTTTTCCACGAACAGGTCCTGCACATCCGCGCTGGTCACGGTCGCGGCCCAGGACAGCTTTCGGGTATGGCCCATCACGATGAAGGGCTGGCCGGGAAAGACCACGCCGTAAGCGTCAAAGCCGGCGCCTTTGATGTGAAGCGCATAGCAAAGCGAGGGCTCAATATGAATCAGGTGCGGATCGTTCGCGAGCATCGCGGTTTTGGTCGCGGTCAGTTTGGGGCCGACCACCCAGTTGTTGCTGGCCTCCTGGCTCGGGAACAGCGAAAGCGCCCGGATGCTTTTTTCCGCCCAGGCCAGCTTCAAGGCCGCGTCCGCGCTCAAGCCGGTCAAAGACGGGTCCGGCCTTCCGCCCGGGGGCAGGGGCCTGGGATTGGGCAATCGGTTCTTGAGCATCTCTTTGGGGACAATGGTCGGGCCGAGCGATTCGTGGAGCGGAGCCAGTTTCCAGGCAACCTCCTCTCCGTATTTCTTGATCAACGCGTAGCGGGTGAGTTCCTTGTCCAGGTTGGCGCAGAGCACCGACCCGTAAAAGCGCGAGAGCGCGATGATGTCCGCGGGACGGAACGGCTCCGGCTCAAAATAAAGCACCTGGAACTCAATCGGAAGATGCCCCTGGTTCTGCCGGATAAAGGCGTTGATCCCGTCGCAAAAGGCCTGGAGCTGGGCCAGAATCTCCGGGTTGGTCCTGGCCAGAAGAAGCTCGCCCACATTCCCCAGATAGTTCATCCCCATAATCCGCTCCCGCTTATCCATCTCCAGGGTGGACAGCGGCATCCCTTCAAGCGAAGGGCCGGGCATGCCCACATTCCCGAAAATCTCGCACAACCTCCCCAGCGCGATCGCCCGGAAAAAAACCATCTGCCAGAGCCGATCCTGGGCCTGCACATATCCGTCCGCGAAAAATAAATCGTGCTCATCCTCCGTGAAGATATGCGGAACTCCCCACTGGTCGCGGAAGACCTTGACCTCGCCCTTCAAGCCCGGAACCTTCAAGGTCCCGCTCACCTGGGGCAAGGTCGGATTCTTTTCATAGTCCGGCATAGACCGGAGCGCACAGCCGGCTGAGATAGTGATGCCGGCGAAAAGTAAAGTCAGGCCGATCCAGCTTATCTTGATTTTCATTTGTCCTCCTTTTTTGCCGACTTAGACTGATCTTTTTATAGCAATTGCCCCCGCCCGAGTCAACCGCTTTGACCGGCCTGGATAATTCTGCTAACAGTAATTGAGTCAGGAGGAGGGAGAAATGGCGGTTTGGACTTATACCATAGTCAGCGTCCTGGTGGTGAGTGTTATCTCTTTGATCGGGATTTTTACGCTCACGCTGAAAAAGGGTTTTCTCCAGAAGATTTTGCTCTATATGGTCAGTTTTGCCGTGGGGGGACTGCTCGGAGACGCCTTTATTCATCTGATGCCCGCGGCGTTTGATAAATTCCGGCATCATCTCGCCGCCTCGCTCTTGATCGTGGCCGGGATGATGCTTTTTTTTGTGCTGGAGAAATTCGTCCGCTGGCGCCACTGTCATCTGCCCACTTCGGAAAATCATCCGCATCCGGTGGTTTTTATGAATCTCATCGGCGATGCGGTTCATAATTTTTTTGACGGAGTGGTGATCGGCGCCAGTTATGCGATCAGCCTTCCCCTGGGCCTTACCACCACTTTAGCCGTGGTTCTCCACGAAATCCCGAGCGAAATCGGCGACTTCGGAATCCTGGTTTATGGCGGGTTGACAATAAAAAAGGCTTTGCTCTTCAATTTCCTGACCGCCCTCACCGCTTTCGCCGGCGCCATCGCCTCCCTCCTCATCGGGCCCCACCTGCAAGGATATTCCGAAGCAATGTTGCCGATCACGGCCGGCGGTTTTTTATATATTGCCGGCTCCGACCTGGTGCCGGAACTGCAACAGGGCTGCGAGGTCAAGGCTTCCGAATCGTTGATCCAGTTATGCTTCATCCTGCTCGGAATCGGCCTGATGGCCCTGATGATCCTGCTGGAATAAAATCCATTGATTAAATCGGGGTTCTTGCCCGGAGCATCGGGTTCGGGGATAATTTCATTTCTTCCCGGGCCGTTCAGCGGCAGGAATGACTGCGCGCTATTTTATTTGGTTTTTTTCAATTCTTCCAGATATTCCTGCTCGGAAATAATCTTCTTCCTGACCATCAGCCGGAGCAGGGCGAGGAGCTCCCGGCTCGGTTTGGCTTTTTCCAGGCCCGACTCCGCGGGCGGCTTCGGCGCGGGCTGGACTTTGGTTTCAGCCGGGGCTTTTGACTGCGCTTCAAAGTCAATCATTCTTTCGCCCGGAACAAACCGCTCGTTGGAGCCGGGGCCGGCTGCTTTCGGGTCCCATCCGGCCAGGTCCAGATCCGGCTTGTAATGATACGAGCCTTTGCCCTCCCGTTGATACCAGTATTCGCGGATAATGTCCCGGAGCACCGCCTCCAGGGCAATCACCGGCTCCACCCGGTATCCGATCCGGAACCCGATCTCATCCATAATTTCCACATTGGTCGGATCCTGCATTGCCAGCACCAGAATGTTGCCGTGCGCCGTGCGTTTGGTCGCAACCGGGAACACAATATACTTTTCCTGAAGTTCCTTGGACACCAAGTGAATCACCGCCTCGGCTATCGTGCTTTTGCTGAAGTCAATGGCCGGAATTTTCAGCTGATGAGACAGGGCGCTCAGATAGGTCTTCTCATTGATGTGCCTCCGCTCCAGGAGGATGTTTCCGAGCCGGCCCCCGTATTTCTTCTGATCCTCCAGCGCCTCTTTCAGCTGTTGCGAATTGATCGCGCCCGCGGCCAGAAGGATTTCACCAAGTTTTTTCCTTTCCGCCATCCTTAAGCTCCAAGCCTCTTCAATCTTCCTGCTTCAGGCTTAACTTCCCCGCCTTTTCCTGACTACCCTACCGCTTAATACCATTCTCCCGCATTTTCACCCAAGCGTCAACGGCCAGCCTCCGCACACAAACAATATTACACCAACGACTCCTGACCGCTTGCCGATTCTTTTCGCCGAAAGATGTCCAAAGTCATTCCCTGAAGTGACGGTCCCTGTTTTTTGTTCCCCGATTTTCCCGCTTAATTATCCTTTTCAGCCAGCGTTTTTGCTTTAACTGTCCGCCGTTTCCCTCTTATCAATAAATAGGTGGCTGTCCCCTATTTTTATCCTCTGTTGATGCGCCTCTAAATAGGGGACAGCCACCTATTTTCCGGACCGGCGATCCGCGCCCTGAAACTCGGGACCGTCCCGGATTTCAGCGGTTCACAATTTTTACGCTGTTCCCGCGGAATCGCGGGATCCTAAACAGTTGAGGGCGGAATGCCTGCGCTAAAAACCGGATTGGTTCGCCCGGCCCTGAATCTGATTCTTTTAAAATCCAGGGCCTGTGATAAAATCAAGGAAAAATTAGGATGCAGAGACAGGAGATCAAAATCAGGCTTCGGCGGATGGTTGATGACAGCTATCCGATCATCATCGGCAAGGGGGTTCTTGCGGAGTTGGCGATCCGGCTCAAAAGAAATCCTTTGGCGGATCGGTATGCGCTGATCTCGGACTCGGTGGTGGCGCGGCTTTATGGCGGGAATCTCAAACGCCGGCTTCAGGATCAAGGGCTCAAAGTTGATCTTTTCAGTTTTCGGGCCGGGGAAAGAAATAAAAACCAGAAGGTCTGGCAGGGACTGACCGAGCGGATGCTCAGGCTCGGGCTGGGAAGGGACAGCGGGGTGATTGCGCTGGGCGGGGGCGTGGCCGGGGACCTGGCGGGATTTGTCGCGGCGACTTATTTGCGGGGAATTCCCTTGATCCAGGTTCCGACTTCGCTTCTGGCAATGGTGGATGCGAGCATCGGCGGCAAGGTTGCGATTGATCTGCCGGCGGGAAAGAATTTGCTCGGCGCGTTCTGGCAGCCGAAAGCGGTATATGTTGACCTGGCCTGCCTGAGGACCCTGCCGGGAAAGCATTTGCTCAATGGAACCGCGGAGGTGGTCAAGTCCGGACTGATCGCAGACCCGGCGCTGTTCCGGCTGATGGAGAGCCGGGGAGAAAAACTCCTGAAGCGGGATGGGAAAATTCTGCTGGAAACGATCCAGCGGTCGCTTCGGGTCAAGGCGGGCATCGTGGAGCAGGATGAGCGGGAGACTTTGGGCTTGAGAAAGATTTTAAATTATGGCCATACCCTCGGGCACGCGTTAGAGGCTTTGAGCGGGTTTCAGCTTCTGCACGGGTTCGCGGTCGCGCTGGGAATGAGATGCGCGGGAAGAATCTCGGTGGAAATGGGATTCCTGAAAAAGAGCGATGCTCAAAGACAAAACCGGCTTCTCTCCCGGCTCGGCTTTCCGGCGCAGATTCCGGACCGGCTGGCCAAAAAATTGAAAACCAGAACCGGCCGGAAAGAATTTTTTGGATACCTTTCCAAAGATAAAAAGGTGAAGGCGGGCCGGATGGAGATGGTTTTGCTGGAGGGGATCGGGAAGGTGAAGGAGCAGAAGGGAAGCTGGACGGTTCCGGTTGAGGAGGAACTGATTGCGCTGGCGCTTGAGGAAATAATGAGATGATTCCTTACAAGGATGATAATCCCACGGAGCGGACTCCGATCATCACCATCGCTCTGATTGTCATCAATGTCGCGGTTTTTATCTTTCTCCGGATTCAGCCGGGAATGACTTACGAGCGGGCGGTTTTTGAATTCGGGATGATCCCGTATGAATTCTGGCATCAGGTGAATTTACCCTTTTCCTCCTATCTGGACTATCTCCGGCAGATGGGCGTGGGCATCAGCCCGGGCTCAAATTCACTTTCCCTCCACCCGATCCCGCCCTATTTGACGCTCCTGACTTCAATGTTTATGCACGGCGGTTTTATGCACCTGGCCGGCAATATGCTTTTTCTCTGGGTTTTCGGGAACAATATTGAGGACTATCTGGGCCGGATCAAATTCCTGCTGGTTTATCTTTTCTGGGGACTGGTGGCGGGATTTGCGCATCTGCTCGCCAATCCCGGCTCCACCATACCAACCGTGGGCGCGAGCGGGGCGATCAGCGGAGTTCTCGGCGCATACCTGATCCTGTTTCCCTGGGCGCGGGTCTATGTTTTGGTCCCGCTTTTCTTTTACTTCTTCACCACCACGCTTCCGGCCTGGGTGATGCTGATCTTCTGGTTCATCTTCCAGGTCATCTCCACCATTCCGGCCGGGTCAGCCCAAGGCGGGGGCGTGGCCTATTGGGCGCATATCGGCGGATTTGCCGCGGGAGCGGTCCTGATGATTTTTATGAAGAAGAAGCCGCGGCCGAGAGGCGCCGCGTTCCGGGCCCGGGCGTATCGGGGCTTTGGCCGATGATTGACCTCCATATCCACAGCGCGATCAGTCACGATGGAACCGCCGGCATCCGGGAGGTTTGCCGGAAAGCGCAGGAACTGAGCCTTGGCGAAATCGGCTTTACCGAGCATCTGGACCTTCATCCTTCGGACCCGCATTTCGGCTTGCATAATTACGAGCAGTATCAGGAGGAAATTGAAAGGGCAAGAAAGGAATTTCCGAAGCTCGGGATCCGGATGGGCGTGGAAGTGACTTATTTGCCTGGGATCCGAAAAGAGATTCAGGAATATCTTGAGCATAAGGAATATGATTATGTGCTGGGCGCGGTTCATCTGGTGGAGGATGGCAGAACGACCATTAGCGAGGAAGAGGGTTGCCGGGATTTTTTTGCGAGGAAGGATTCGGGGGAGTGCTATCAGGAATATTTTGAGCTGGCGCTGGAGACGGTGAGAAGCGGGCTGTTTGACGCGATCGCGCACCTGGATTTGATCAACCGGTACGGCTTGAGTTATTGCCCGGAAGGCTGGGAATGGACCGCGTATTACGGTCTGGTCCGGAGGATCTATGAAGGAATGATCAAGCGGGGAATGGCGCTGGAGATCAACACCTCGGGCCTGCGCCAGGGTCCGAACCGGCCCTATCCGGATCAGGACTTGCTTGAGTTCTATCGCGAGTTGCAGGGAGAAATGATCACCATCGGCTCGGACGCGCACCAGCTGGAAAACCTGGGCTTCGGAGTGGAACCGACTTTGAATTTGGTCCGGCATCTGGGTTTTTCTCAAGTGGTGAGTTTTGAAAGGAGGAATGTGATATGGCTGGAAATCAAAAGGTGAATCAAGCCCGCGCATTCGCGGTCGGTTTTTTGCTGATCCTGTCCGCAAGCTTGCTCAGCTATCATATGTGGCCGGATGAGACCGTTGAATTAAAGCTCAAGCAGGATGACACTCTGGCGGCCAGATACGCGCCGGTGATCGTTCAGGGGGAGGGGATCAAGCCCGAGCCGTCTCATATTTATTACCGGATGGCGGAAGACGATACCCGGATTCTGATCGCCTATCATATCACCTGGCCTTATGAGAAAGACGAGCGCCGGAAGGGGCTGGAAGCGATCTGGAACAAAATGTTTTATACCGGCGGGCTCAAGCTCCAGCAGGTGATCTTCGGGCCCGAGGATAATGAGGTGATTGAAATCACCGTGTCCAAAGAAACCGGAGCCATCCTCCGCCTCCGCTACGAGTCCGGGGGCCACCAGGGCGAGGAAAGATCCGGAGAAGAGGTCTCCAAAATAGACCGGCCTTATTTTGAAGTCACCACCTGGAATCATATGTTTGAGCTGACCAGCTATGAGCCGGCGCAGGGGAAAGGGATTTATCATCTCCCGCCGGAATATTTTACGGATGAACTCTGGAACTATTACCGGATGACCAAGAAACATCAGCACCTGCTTTCCCAGGATCGCGCTCATTTGAGCTGGGAAAGACGGAAATAGATTTATAACAAAATTCCGGCCCTGCCCGGTCAGAGGGGGAGGGAATTTAATTTGGATCGGGAACATTTGCGCGCGGTCCAACGGAAACGGGATCTGAAATAATAAAGGAGACTTTTGGCAGATCAATTCTCAGCCCGGAAAGATTTCTTCTGGATCGCTTACGGCGACCAAATGCGGATTTATGCCTGTATCGCGGTGGTGATCCTGCATAGCGCGGCCTGGGTGTTATTTTTCCAGGAAAAAACCGTGGCCGAGACCTGGTCGCTTAATAATCTCCTGAGCGCGGCCTGCCGGTGGTGCGTGCCGGTTTTTATTATGTTGAGCGGCGCCATCTTTTTAAGCCGGCCCCTTCCCGAGTCCGCCTCGGCTTTCCTGAAAAAGCGAGTCCTGCGGGTCGGGATTCCCTTGCTCTTCTGGACCGCGGTCTATTTTGCTTACAGCCATTTCGGGAAAGATATTAAATTCACCCTGACCGGCGCTCTCCATTTGTTCTTGCTGGGCCGGCCCTATTATCATCTATACTTCCTGTTCGTGATGATCGGGCTGTACCTGATCACCCCGGCGCTGAAATTTTTTATGCCCGCATCCCCGGCCCGGCCCCGGGCCGATCAGATCATCGTCATTCTGATCCTGACCTCCGCGGTGGCGATGATGAATAAATATTTTGCAATCAAAAGCGCGAACGCTTTTACTTTTTTCATTCCTTTTCTCGGCTATTACCTGGCCGGGGCCTGGCTTCAGGAGATGAAACTCAAGCCCAAAGCCCTGGCCCTGACCTGGCTGGTTTTTATCATTACGGTTATGCTCACGATGCTGGAACCCCGGATTCTGCCGAGAATTCCCGGGATCAGGCAGCCCTGGGCTTTTGATCAACTGTTCGTGTATTGCAATCCCGCGGTGATCCTGATGTCTATTTGCGCTTTTCTGATCCTCAGCAACCGGCCGATCACGACCGAACCGACCGGAATAGGCGTTTCCACACGCGGCCGAATTCTCCGGACCGTTGCCCAAACCACTTTCGGAATCTATCTGATTCATCCGCTGATCCTGGAAATCAGCAGCACCTTTTATTATCTCGCTTTCCCGGGCGCCCTGCCTCCAGCCCTGGAAACCCCGGCGCTGGCTTTGTTCACCCTTCTGGTCAGCTTCTCCCTCATCCTCCCGATGCTCAAAGCGCCCTATCTAAAAAGCCTGATCAGCTAATTGGGTTATTCGGCGGCCTGGAATTCCAGTTGGGAGGAAGAGAAATAGAATCCGAACTGGTTGATGCTGGCGGCGTTGGCGGCCATCCGCTCCAGCGAGAGGTTGAGTTTGGCCGGGGCCGGAACCTGATACTCAATCCTGCTCTCTTCCGGCGTCATCGGCTCGCGGGTGACGGTTTTCGGCTTGCCGAAATTTAAGCAGGAATAAAATAAAATGCCGGAAGCCAGCGTTGAAATCCCGATCTCAAATTTCGCATTTTTCATCATAGCCTCCTGGGGATTATTGCTCAATTTAGAAATATCTTACCGCGGAAAGCTGGGACCGGATCCAGTTTAATTCTTGCTCGGCCTGGCTGATCTTCTCGGGATTGACCCGGTAATGATCCTGCTCCAGATTGAGCCAGCCCTCAGCCCGCATCCATTTCAGGGCATTTTGAAAATTGAGCTGGCTGATGGATTCCAGCCGGTCAATCTCCCGGAGCTGGTATAACTGCGCCCCGATTTTTTTCGCCCGCTCCAGGAAATTCTGCTCGGTGATCCGGGCGGTGCGGAGGGAGAGCAAAGTCCGGAGCGCAATCAGGTAGGACTCCAGGAAATTGGCGATCAATCCGGCGAAATTCTTGAGCACCTCCTGGTCCATTCCAGCTTCGGACTCAAAGTAATCCAGGCTGGCGTCGATTTCCTCGTCCTGGCCCGGGGGGAAGACAAAATCAAACCGGAGCATTTTTTTCATTCGGGTGAATTCCGGGATCAGCTTTTCCCGGTCGTTGCCGCGGGTAATCGCGGGGTTGAGCCGGAGCAGCGCCACGATTCCTGCGGAGAGGAAAAAATGAATCAGGTTATTTTTATAAAATTCCAGACTCAATCTTTTATCCTCGGGCAGGGAAATGATTCTCCGGTCAATCATTTCATCGTAGTTAATTTCAATCAGCTTATGCGCCTGATAAAAAATCAAGGCCTCTTCCTGCCAGTCCCGGATACTCTCAAAGGTTTTGGAAAGCCGGGCATTTTTCCTCAAGACCCATTGATAAAAACAGCGCCAGGCGATAAACAATTCCTCGTCCTTCCGCGCGGGCCGGGCGCTGCTCAGAAGCGCGCAGGCCACCAGCCCTCCGGGCGTGACCAAAGTCAGCCGGTTGATCTCGTTCACCAGATTGCTCCCCAACTCCTGGTATCCGGTCTCTTCTTCGTCCCCATGCCCGGCTGAAACTTGTTCCAGATAATTCCTGAAACTGAGAGGCTTGCCGAAATTCAGATAAATCTTCCCGTATTGCTCCCGGATCAATCGCCAGCTCCGGAGCAAAGAAAACAGCGCCGAACCTTTCTCCTTCTCCCCCTTGATCTCCTGGAGATACTCTCCCTGCTCAATCACCTGGTCATATCCGATATAAACCGGGACAAAATAAAGATCGGGCAGGCCGAGTTGCTGGAAGGCGTTGACCAGGTATTTGACAATCCCCAGTCTGGGCAGGAGCAATCTCCCGGTGCGGGAGCGGCCTCCTTCAATGAAGAACTCAATCGGGTATCCCTCCCGGAGCAGGATTTTCAGATAAGTGCTGAAGACCGAGGCGTAAACCTTGTTGTCCTTGAATTTCCGGCGCATAAAAAAGGCGCCGCCGCCTCGGAAGACCGGGCCGATCGGGAAGAAATTCATATTGATCCCGGCCACGATGTGAGGCGGGAAGAAGCGTTTTTGATAAAGCACATAACCCAGGACCAGATAATCAATGTGGCTTTTGTGGCTGGGCACATAGACGATCTGGAAGCGCTTGGCGATTTCGCGGATTTTTTCAAAGCTGTTCTCGTCCACCTCAATTCCGGCGAATAAATTCCGGAACCCGATGGTGAGAACTAAAATCAGGAAATCCACGGCGCGCTGATTATAATTGGCGGCCATTTCCTCCAGGTAGCCCGCGGCCTCGCGCTTGATTTCCATCAGCCGGCGCCCCCCCTCTCCCGCGATTTCTTCCAGATGCCGGTTGAAATTTTGATCCTGAAGCACCTCTTCCATCAGCATACTCCGGGGCTTGAAGCGCGGCCCGATGATCACCTTTTTCTCCCGCTCCAGATGCCCGCTCAGATGCTCCCTTAACCGATGCGCCAGTATTTGCCGGGTCAAGCCCTGCTGATCTTTCCGAGCCAGAAATTCCCGCAAGTTCACCGGATCCGCGGTCTCCAGAATCGCCTCCTCGGTCAAGGTCAGGGTCAGGTAATTATAGAGCTTGCGCAAACCCCCGGGCTGATCCTGAGACCCGAAAATAATATCCAGCAGGCCGCGCTCGGTCCGCTCCGGCGCCCGGCGGAAAACGATCACCAGGGGCACAATTAAAATATCCTCCCCGCTTTCCTCCTGCCAGCGCAGTAAATTGTAAAACGGGTCCTGTTCCGGATGAAGGTAGCGGGTGGTCAGCCGGGGCGGATTGATCAAATAGGTGAGCATTCCTTGGCCTTGCCGGAAGCGCGCTTCGGTTTCCCGCCAAAACTGTTCCAGATATTTTTCCCAGAAATTACGCCTTGCCACCAGCCGGGCGAAAAAGGTTCGGATCAGATCCGGGATGGAAAAGAAAAGCCAGATGGGAACTTCCAGCGAGATGGTTGGAGCCGGAAGTTGATATTCCGAGAGGAGGTGATGAAGGAAAATAAAATCCAGCCGGCTTCGGTGCTTGATCGCCCAGACCAGTTTTCCTTTTCCCTTCAGCTCCTGGAGCTTGACCAGAGCCGGCTCGGGAATCTGCGCCCAGTGAAACCTTCTCGCCAGAAGCCGGAGCGAAAGCGAGCTCCGGCTCGGCTCCAGAAAATAAGCGTAATAATTGATTTTGCCCTTGAGGATCCAGCGATAGATGAATTTTAATCTTCGCGGCTCTGATGCCGTTTTATCCATCAAAAAAAGTTTAGCAGAAAAACGGTAAATGCCAATTTTGTCAGCTCCCGATCTAGCTGCTATAATGATAACTCCCATGCGGATTGCGATTTTCACGAATAATTATTTGCCCCGGGTGAGCGGGGTGGCGGTGGCGGTGAGTTTTCAGGAAAGCGCCCTGCGCCGGCTCGGGCATCAGGCGATGGTGATTGCGCCGGATTACGGGTTGTCGGAGGAATTAGAGGAGCCGGAGGTGCATCGGGTAACCTCCTTCAGCTTTCCCAATATCCGGTTTGCGATTCCGCTGGAATTCATTGACCGGGGCGTGATTGAAGAAAAAATAACTAATTTCAATCCGGATTTGATCCATACTCATCACCCGTTCCTGCTCGGGAAAGCGGCCCTGGATCTGGCGGATCAGCTGGATGTTCCCCTGGTCTATACTTTTCACACGCTTTACGAATTTTTCACCCATTATTTCCTGATGGACACCGAGCAGGTGCGGAAGCAGGTTCGGGATTATGTGGTTAATTTCAGCAATTGCTGTGATCTGGTGATCGCGCCCACCGAGCCGATCCGGGAGCATCTGGTCCAAATCGGGGTCAATACCAAAACCACCGGCGTTCCCACCGGGATTGACTTCCGCCGATTTGATCATATCTCTGAGCAGCGGCTGGGGAAGCGGAAGAGGAAGCTCAAGCTGGGAAGGTTTGACCGGATATTATTTTACGCCGGGAGGCTCTCGCGGGAGAAGAATTTGTCCCTGGTTTTCCAGGCGCTCAAAATCCTGACCGACCAGGGGATGGCTCTGGCGCTGGTGCTCGCGGGGGAAGGCCCGGCGAAAAGGCCCTGGCAGAGGGAAATCGAGAAGCTGGGCCTGGAAGACCGGGTGATCTGGGCGGGATTCCTTTCCCAGCGGGAATTGCCCGAGCTGTATCTTCTCTCCGACCTGTTCGTCTTTCCCTCTGCCTCGGACACGCAGGGGATCGTGCTTTACGAGGCGAGAGCGGCCGGGCTGCCGGTGGTGGCGGTGCACAGTATGGCGGCCCGGGCCTTGATCCGGGACGGCGAGGGCGGAAGGTTTGCCCGGGACGATCCTGCGGATTTTGCGGAAAAGATCAAGGAGGTGCTGGATCATCCGGAGCGGTTCCAGGCGCCTTTTGAGCGGCATCTGTATTCCAGCGAATCCCTGGGCAAGCGCTACCAGGAGCTTTACCGCGAGGCCGTCAAGCGGGGAAGGTCTCGCAAGAGAGAACAGCTCGGCACCATCTTCTTCCCCTTCTTCAATCCGACTTGAGGAAAACGAGTCAAGGCAAATTGAATCTTGAAAAAATCCCTTTCCCGCTTTAATTACAGTTCAGACCGAAAATTGATAACTCCAATTGGAAGCTCAGCTGGTTATCTGTCCCGATAAATCAGCATCTTTTATTCCCAATTTTTCAAAAACGAATTCTTTAACCTTCCTGGCAATTTTAAACCCCTCCCGGGCTTCCTCCAGGGTGGGCAGGTAAAAATCATCCGGGTACCTGATTTCAACCGCATATTCTGAAAGTTTTTCCGCAACTTCATCAATCCATCCAAAGTCCGCGTCCTGCTCAGTGCATAATTTGACCAGATATTCCAGATTATGAGTCCTTTTGAAATCTATATTTTTGGAAACCAGATACGCCTTCAGGGTTTTTTCCACAAATTGCTCACAGTGGAAACATAAAGTATCAGTGATGATTTCTTCCGCAGGAGAGTTTAAAAGTTTTTCCGAAGTCTTGTAGTCGTTGATAGCCTTGCTCAGCCAATTTTTCACTTCCGGCCCGATCATATCACCAAGCCCTCTTCCATCACCCTTTTAACCACGCTCCCGATCAAATTCTTCCGCGCCTCCACCTCCGCTTCCGTTCTCACGATGACATCACAGTCCCAATGAAATTCCGCCAGTCTTTTCCTTATCCGGTGCGCGATTTTTTGCTTTTCCTCGCGCGATAATTCTTGTTTTAACACGATCAAGAAATCCCAATCGCTCTGAGCCGTGAAATCCCCTCTGGCCCGGGAGCCGAAAAGAATTATCTTTTCAGCCGAGAGCCCCATTTCCTTGAGCACCCCTAAAATCTCGCTTTTGAGCCCTGCTATCTTTTCCTTCGCCGTTTCCACCTTGGTCCTCCCAAAAAATAACCGCGCCGGTTATTCACCGTGTTACTCAAATAAACCATCATCTATCTTTTCCCGCCTCTGCGCTCTTGGCGCCTTGCCGGCGAAAAAGTTTTCCAAACAGCCTTGATGGTCTTTCTCATTCTCCTCCCGCCTCTTACCCGCCGCCTTCGCCAAGCCCGGAAAATTTCCCTCTCCTGATCTTATCCTAACCTCCTCGGCAAATTCTGTCAATTACCCAAAATCCGCGATGGGTTTTTGGAGAGGAGCATAAGAGGGGCAAGGAGGCGGTTAAAATTGATCAGGGCGCGGACTCGGAGACAGAGAAAGCCTCTCCGGGGCGGCATCTGTATTCCAGCGAATCCCTGGGCAGGCGCTACCAGGACCTTTACCGCGAGGCCGTCAAGCGGGGAAGGTCTCGCAAGAGAAAACAGCTCGGCACCATCTTCTTCCCCTTCTTCAATCCGACTTGATTTTATTCTTCCATTTCCAGATCAGGTTCAGCGCCTCCAGCGGAGAGAGGGTTTCCAGCTCCAGCTTCAAGAGTTCCTGCTCCAGTTCGGCCATTGCGGAATTTTCCGCGCCGGAAAACAAGATCATCTGATCCTTGCGATCCTGATTCTTGTCCTTCTTGCTCTTGCTCCAGACCGGTTTTCCGCTTTTGTCATATTCCGCCAACTCCAGGTTGGCGAGAATCTCGCGCGCCCTTTCAATCACCGGGTCCGGGATCCCGGCCAGTTTGGACACCTGAATCCCGTAGCTCCGGCTGGTTCCTCCCTTGACCAGCTTGCGCAAAAAAATAATCTGGTCCTGCCATTCCTTGACCGCAATGTGATAGTTCTTGACCCGGGCCTTGGTCCCTTCCAGATCCACCAGCTCGTGATAGTGAGTCGCAAACAAGGTCTTGGCCTGATGATCCTCCTGATCGTGAAGATATTCCACCACCGCCCAGGCGATGCTCAATCCGTCATAAGTGCTGGTGCCTCTCCCGATTTCGTCCAGAAGCACCAGAGAGCGCCGGGTGGCATAGCGGAGGATTTGCGCGGTCTCTATCATCTCCACCATAAAGGTGCTGAGCCCCCGGACCAGAACATCGCTTGCGCCCACTCTCGTGAAAATCCGGTCCACTACCCCGATCCGGGCGCTCTCGGCCGGAACAAAAGAACCGATCTGCGCCAATAGCACGATCAAAGCGGTCTGGCGGAGCACCGTGCTCTTGCCCGCCATATTCGGCCCGGTGATGATCAATATCTGATGATCCGTGGAGTCAAGATAAATATCGTTCGGGATGAATTGCTCGCCCGGTCTCAGCGCCTCTATCACCGGATGCCTTCCCGCCTTGATCTCTATCGCCTCCCCTTCATCCACCACCGGCCGGTTGTATCCCCGCCGCGCGGCCAACTCAGCCAGGCTCAAAATCGCGTCCAGGCTCCCGATCTCTCTCGCGTTTTTTTTGATCCCCTCGGCCTGTCTCGCCACCTCTTCCCGCACCTGGCAGAACAGCTCATAGCTCAACTGCACCAGCCGGTCCTCGGCAGTCAAAATCTTCGCCTCCAGCTCCTTCAGCTCCGGCGTGATGAACCGCTCCGCATTGACCAGGGTCTGCCGACGCTGGAAATAATCCGGCACCAGATGCAGATGCGGCCGGGTGACTTCTATGTAATACCCGAACACCTGGTTATACCCGACTTTCAAAACGCCGATCCCGGTCTTTTGCTTTTCCTCCGTCTCAATCCGCGCCAGATATGCCCGGGCATCGCGCTGAAGCGCAACCAGCTCGTCCAGCTCCGGATGAAATCCAACCTTGATCAGCCTGCCCTCGTGAAGCACCGAAGGAGCGTCATTGGCAATCGCCCGCTCCAGAAGATCAACCAGGCTCAGCATCGGATCCAGCCCGGAATTGATCTCCTGAATCAAGGCCGGACCCAGGCCGGAAACCAATTCCTTGATCGCGGGAATCACCTTCAAGCTCTCGCGGATCCCGATCAGGTCGCGCGCATTCGCGCTCTGCATAGACACCCGGGAGGACAGCCGTTCCAGATCCGAAATCCGCGCCAGCAGATTCCGGAGGTCCAGCCTCGTGATATGCGTGTCCTTCAAGAGCTCAACCGCCTCCAGCCGATGGTTGATTTTAGGAATCTCCAACAGCGGATAGTTCAGCCAGTCCAGCACCGTCCGACTGCCCATCGTGTTAATGCAGAGATTGATCAGGTTGAAGAGCGAACCCAGCTCCTTGCCCTCCCGCAAAGTCTTCATCAGCTCCAGGTTCCGCTTGGTCGCCTCGTCCAGAATCATATACTCCTGGAACTGGTAATAGCGCAGGTCCGTGATATGGCTGAGCGGAGCCAAAAGCCGCGCCGGCTCCCCTCCCCCGACCTCCACCGCGGGCGCATCCTCGCAGACCTGAGTCCGCTCCAGATACCCGAGCATTACCCCGCTCGCCTTGACCGCCTCTTCTTTGGAATCCAGCCCGAACCCGGATAAACTCTCCACCTCAAAATGACGGCACAATCTCTGATGGTTCCGCTCGTAATCAAATTCCGCATCCTCCAGCTTGTTGAGCAAAGGAGCTTCTCCGAGCTGGTTCAAATAATCGTCCCACCCAAGCTTGAACTCCGGCTCCAGCAAAAGCTTTTCCAGGAGAATCAGTTCCCGCGGCTCAATCCTTCCCAACTCGTCAAAAAGCGAGTCCAGCTTATCCAGCTCCGTGCATTTGAACTCTCCGGTGGAAAAATCCAGCTGGGCCAGTCCGAATTTTCCCTGAAAATCCGCGGATACCGAAGCCAGAAACGAATGCAGATTTTTACCCAGACTCTCCGGATCCAGAACCGTGCCCGGCGTGATCACCCGGGTCACCGCCCTCCGCACTATGCCTTTGGCCAGCTTCGGGTCTTCAACCTGCTCGCAAATCGCAACCTTAAAGCCCCGGTTCACCAGCCGGGCGATATAGCCGTCCGCAGAATGATAAGGCACTCCGCAAAGCGGAACCTCCTCGCCCCGGTGCCGGCCTCGGGTGGTCAGCGCGATCTCCAGGGCCTTGCTTGCGGTCTTGGCGTCTTCAAAAAACATTTCATAGAAATCCCCCATCCGGAAGAAAAGAATACAGTCCGGATACTCGGCCTTGACCCGCAAATACTGCTCTATCGCCGGCGTGATCCTGCTCATCGCAAATTAACATACCAAAAGCGTCCGGTTTTTTCCAGTGGAGCACAGCAAACATCGCGAAGCGCGCTAAACCGTGCACGGTGAAGGCTAAACCATCCACCAGAAAAGAGGAACCCTCGTTCGCTCTGCTGAAAAAGCTACGGCGGACAAGCAAGAGTGTCCGCGCCACCAAAAAAATCGGAATTCACCTTCTAATTTAGGCTTTTTTTTCATAATTCATAACTCATAATTCATAATTGGAACTACTACCCGCTATCTAATGCCTAATTCCCCTGGCACCGACCACTTGCCCCTACCCACTGCTCAGATTTGACACCCTCCTTGAATTCCGCCATAATTTGAACCAGCAGTTAATTTATAAAGCAGTAAATTTGAAAACCCCTGAAATGGGGGAGGAGAGATGGAATGGAAAGGGGAGGGTTAAACACAATGATCACGACGAACACAACGAAACTCGCAGTTGAGGTTCCCGAATTCGGGAATTTCACCAACCACTATCCAATGTCCACTGACCACTATTTTGGAGGAGGAGGTTGAATTTTATGCAGGCTCTCAGCGCAAAAATTGCGGGATATGTCAAATGTCAAGGTTTGACCCCATGATTATCCGGCGGAAACTGAAGCCCAGTTTTTTGCCGAGGTGATTTTCTTGGGAGCAAAAACGGCCTGGAAATTTCCGTCTCCGATCTGGCCGCAAGCCAGAGGGGTCAGATCGTCACATTAAACTTAATTCAGATATTGATAATGAATGACTGATAAAATCGCAGACAAAAATGTCTGCGGACCGAATCGCGCCTGAAGGCGCTCGCACATTCAAAGCGTGAAGGATGAATTCTGAATTCTGAGTTATGAATTATGGAAAAAACGCTGAAATTATAAAATGGATGCCGACCTTTTTTTCGCCTTTTCTGAGCTGAAAATAAAAAAAGCGTTTACTGATCTTAAACAAATCGCCAATTTTTCCAAGTCCTTGAAATTTAAGCACAAAAAATTTTCTGTTTAACCTTACTTAAAAAAAGTTCCCGAACCAATTTTTTCAGGTTTGCTTTTAAGATCAATGCGTTGATTGAGCTAATTATAGGTTTTTTTTGGGGACGATTTTCGTACTTATAGGGGGACCTCG
>Ga0315277_10001931_pt1 | contig 29293 bp, 25 predicted proteins | sample YL17G05_15_MG_FD_203695 | JGI IMG/M metagenome (GOLD analysis project Ga0315277, IMG submission 203695) | Sediment microbial communities from Yellowstone Lake, YNP, Wyoming, USA - YL17G05_15 | ecosystem: Environmental > Aquatic > Freshwater > Lake > Sediment | place: USA: Wyoming | collected... | reverse complement strand
AAACATGGCACAGGGAGGCCGGCAGGGAGCGGGAATAGTGACTAAGGAAAGACGGAACCCCGCATCAACAAAGCATTATGGCCAAAAGACCGCGGAAGTTGGGTTAGCCGGTCACGTCCTCTTGACGGGCGCATGGTGGGGTAACATTTCAGCGCGTATAGCCTGAAAAAGTTGCAGTTTTGCATTGCAGCCTAACCATGATGCCCGCCAGCTTCCGAGTTGTAGGTATCATGTTAAGAAAAGTAAGCACACCCGTGGCAAACTGCTAAAACGCGGTTTTGCTAGAACCACATCATCGTGGCAACGCAAGGATCCAATCCCTTCAGCCGTTACTCAAAAGGCGGGACTCAATGCCATTACTGCGGAGGCGTTTGCTTTCGTAATTTCTTCGACCAAAACGTCAACCAGAGAGCAATCACTGCCAGCATCCACAAGAATGCCTTGAAGAGGGCTGCTGCCCAGAACCAAACAGTCTGGACGAACGGCCAGCTTGCATCCGGTCCCCAGAGCCAAAGCAACCATGCGGGATGCGCAGACATGAAGACGAGGTACAAGATCCACTGGAGAACGAGAAAGATGACGCCGACCAGTATTGTCCACCATGCCGCAATTGCGGCGGCTCTGACCCGCTTCTCGAAGATATCTTCCATGGTATGTAACTCCTTTCCAAATCGCTGGCGGCGTCTCAGCGTATTGTCGGAATAAGCTGCTTTTGCATTGCAGCCTGCCCTAGCCTTCCCATGATGCCGGCCAGCTTTCGAGTTGTAGGTATCATATTAACTGTGCTCGTCTGCTCCGGGGATCCCATGACGGCGACAACCCCGGATCGTGGATTTGCAGTGCGATTTCGGACCAAGCAGTCCGAGATAGTCTTGCCGATCATGGAGAATCCCTCCACTGGCAATCCGCGCCTTGCAATCTGAAGCACCTGAAGTTGCTGCCATTATAATCGGCTGGTGCGGCCCTGGTTAGCTGAATCCGCAGCACTTATCGGGATATCGAGGGCTCGCAAACGGGTCAGTTGGCAAGAAACGCGCTTATCGGAAACTTACACATTCCCAGACGGCTCTTGCCAACAGCCCTTGCCTGTATAACCAATAGTAATTCGCTTTTCTGGGTGGGGGTAGGACCGCAGCAATAATCATCCGGAATTATCCAAGCAACTGGGTGAGATGGAGGGATTTTCCATCGCTTTGAGACAAACGGTGGAAATTGAGCGGAAAAAGGGGAGGAGAAACCTCCCCCGACGTCGGGGGACGCTTCTCCTCAGAAGCGGGAGCCGGTGCCAGGGCACACTTTGCCCCTTTCAGCTCAGTTCCATCGTGTAATGGCAATCGGCGCGACCTGCGGCCGGCTTCGGGTTCAGTCGATCCCATCGAACAGCCGACCGGCAGCCTCGGCGGTGAGGAAACGCCGCGTCTCCGGTTTATTGCACAGCGTTGCAGCTTGCGCGGTCCATTGGGACAGACCCCCGCGCGCGGATGAATCTCCAGTCCGCCTATTACCTGAGAGTGGCAGAGCTCGCACAGTCGAAATCCATCGCCGCCATTGTGCGGCCAAGCAACCTAAGGTGGCCGGCCGGCGAGAATAGCGAGGATTGAAGATGGATCAGATGCAGCGCCCGACCATGTGGCGGGCATGCCCGGTGTGATGCCTGGCGCTACTTTGTTTTTGTGCCCTTGCCTTCCATGATCGTTTCCCAGGGGCCGCTGTCAACGGAATTTTCGAATTTGAACGTGAAGGAAGTGGGCGACTCTTCCTTAATGATGAAATGGCCTTTGATGTTCTTCCCGCCTATGTTCATCTCGTTCGACCACGTCCAGGTGCCGTTCTCATAGGTGCCCGTGGCGCTTTCGTGACTACCCATGTTGCTGTAAGCGTCGTATGTGTAAACCTTCTTTTGCGGATCGTAGCCCATCACCGACAGAGACTTTTCCTCGCCCATCGGGCCTTTCGCGGCCGCTTTGGCCACGACGAAGAATCCTCCCGACCACCATTCGTCTGTTTCGTCGCCGCTGAACTTGCCCGCCGGACCGAAGGCGCTCTGTTTTGAGTCGCCTTCCAAGTGCCACGTGCCGATGAAATAGCCGAGCCGCTTCTGTTCGAGGCCGGGCTTCATCATCCCTCCCTGGGCGGGCGCGGATGGTTTGCCGGCCTCCTTCTTCGGGCTTGGCTTCGATTGCCGATTAGCGGCTTGACCCAAAACCACGGACGCGCAAATCAGGATTGCCGTCCACACTACAAGTGTGCGCTTCATTGTTACGCCTCCTGAAAGAAGTTGTACCCCGGTATTGCCCCAATCTTCCAGCATTTCCTGGAGCCGTGCAAGTTTTTGATGACCCACTCCGAATCCTCGGCCCAATTGTTCTTCCCATTTTTATTCCCGGTGGTGAGTAGCAGGTTCATGAAAACTCGGTGATGTCGTTTTAAAAAAGCTTCACCACAAAGACACCAAGAGCACACAAAGCGCTCGTACTTCACGGTGAGGACCGCGCCGGCGGAATATGCACTGAACTCCGGCGCATACATCGATTGAAGCGTCGCCGGGCTCGAGCTCCATGAGCGTCCTGAGCGCGAAGGCGTGCGTCTCGATGGTGTCGTTGTACCAGAGCCAGGAGCGGTCTTCCGGCGCCCAGAACGTACCCTCATCCTGGGTAGACCTGGCGGAATTCATCACGCTTGCAAATACGAGCGACGTGTCGCGCGGGCGCTCCATCCGCTTCAGCATCAGGGCAAGCTGGCTCTTGAGGTAAGGTGAGTGCTGCTTCCAGTGCTTGAAGCTGAGCATTGTGTCCCTGGATCTCGACGCAACCAAGGTCAACGAGGCAGGACCTGAAAACCCATTCGGCGGAAGTGGTCATCCGTAGTGAGAGCTTGGCTGATTTTCAGCTCGCGCATCACCACGAAGCTGGTGCAGTCGGTAAAAGAATACTCCTTGTCGCGGTGACGGAAGAACAACCCGCGGGCCTTCTCCGCCCGGGGAACGCCAATCCATTCCCAGCGCAATCGGGAGCTTGCCTCGATCTGCTGCCACCATTTTTCCGCGGCCCGGAGCCCAATTCGTTTCCGGATCAGAGTCAGGGTCTCGTCGACGATGTAATCGGTTGTAACGAGAACAATGCCCTGCTCGAGAGCGGTGTCGCGAGCCGCGCATGACCCTTCGTGTGCCGGGTCGGCGGCATCGGCACAGGCCATCCATCCGGCCGTATCGATGAAAAGCGCCTTCATTCGGGATAGAGTACCTCATCATGGTCTGCAGGGGCGCGTCCGTCACTCGACCGCCCGACGGCGGATGCATGATACAACGAGTCGTCCGCCAGAGCCCCCTCGGCCTCTCCCGCATCATCCACGGGGACTATCTGGAAGGCGGGCCGGCTCCGGTAAATCACGGTGAACTTCGCCCCTTTGCGGACGCGCCGCACGACCTCAGGCAGAGACGCACGCAGCTGTTTGGCGTTGATGTTTATAGTCATGTCACTCCCTCAAGTTCATCTCAAGTTAATCTTTTTAGGAAGATTGGTCAAGAACCTCCCCTGAAATTGCGGATTGGCGATTGCGGATTGTCAAGACAACATTTTCGTTTTTCAATCTGCAATCCGCAATTTCATAATGGGGGTATGCACATGACTGCAGTAACTAGCGATGTTACGACCCCAACCTGGGCTGGAAGGAATCCTTGGCGATTCTTGGCGTCTTTGAGCCTTTGCGGTGGTTTTTCATAACCCCACCACCAAGACGCAAAGGCGCGAAGATTCGCAAAGGCTCATCTGGCTCAGACCGGACCGTTCAGGCAGTGCTTACGGGAGTCAAGTGCATAGCCCAATTTCGAACTCGAAGGACTCAAAGGCCTACTTCACGGTGAGGACCGCGCCGGCGGAATAGGCACTGAACTCCGGCGCATACATCGATTGAAGCCTCGCCGGGGCGACTTTGAAAGTACCGGCCATGTTTGCCCGCAGCCGGTACTTAAAGGCGTATTCGCCCTGCGGGAGCCACTCGAAGAAGAAGTTCGTCCCCGAGTCGCGCACCTCCTCGTACCAACCGATCCCCATGTCCCACTTGAAGCGCGACACGGCGTTCTCAGGCTCGAGTCCCGCCGCGCGCGGGTCGCGCAGGTGAATATACTCGCAGGGGTGCTTCGCCCTTATAGAAAGATGGATCTCCACCTCGTCCCCAGGCTGAAGCGCCGCGCCCTCGGCCAGCGGTTTGAGGACGAATTCGCGTCCGGCGTTCTCTCGTTTGAAGTATGTTCTTGTGATGGAGAGGAAATCTCCGCGTCCCTCCTCGGGAAGCTTCTCCGTGGAAAATTGCCACGTCGCAGAAGCAAAGACGAATCCGGGACTTTCCTTTTCCACTACGACGGTAGCGTAACTCGCGTCGACCTTATCGCCCGGAATTATGGTCTGATTCTTCTTGCCCGTGTATTTGTCGGGCTCGAAAACGTACTGCACAGTCTGGCCGCCTGCGCGCACTGTGGCGTCCTCGCGGGTCGCAAGCGCGCCTTCTGACTTCAGGTAGTGCACAAGCGAATAGATAACCTCAGCCGTAGCGCGCGTGGATTTCCAGTGGTTCAGCTTTTTGTTGAGGAAGAGCCACTGCACCAGGCCGTCTTTCCTGGCGTCGCCGGGCTCGAGCTCCATGAGCGTCCTGAGCACAAAGGCGTGCGTCTCGATGGTGTCGTTGTACCAGAGCCAGGAACGGTCTTCCGGCGCCCAGAACGTACCCTCGTCTTGCGTGGACTTGGCGGAATCCATCACACTGGCGAAGACGAGCGCTGCGTCGCGCGGCCGCCCCATCCGCTTCAGCGTCAGGGCGAGCTGGCCCTTGAGGTAAGGTGAGTGCTGCTTCCAACGCTTGAAGCAGTGATCGAAAATGTCCCTGCGTTCCTGCGCAGTCAGCGCGTTCCCCATCCACGAGGGATCGGGATAGCAAGAAGCAGTGTAGTTGAGAAAGGTGAGGAACTCCCAGCAGCAATCCTCCTTGAGCATCTTCTTCGCATACTCTTCCCGGAAGTGTTGGGCAAGGTAAGCCCAGCCGCGCTGAATCATGTCCTTCGGGACATCCACGCCGAACTCGGAAGCTTTCGCAAATCCATACATGATGTATAGCGTCATGTATGGTGATGGCGGGCCCCCCGGCCACCACGGGAATGCGCCAATCGCGGTCTGCGCCTTGCGCAGCTTGGCGAGTGCAGTTTCCCGTTCGGCATTGGCGATGCGCGGGTCGAGCACGTTCGCCATGCCGAAGCCGGCATCCTTGCCTCCCTTGGCATCTGTCAGCCACGGAGTCTCCTCGAGCGCCATCTTCCGGTTGGGATCGGCCGAATCCCAGGTCTCGAGCCGCGTGTCGCGCTTCGCGAACTCTTCGGCCATTTTTGCTACTGCCGGGTAGTTCTTGTAGAGGCTCGAGAGGATACCCGTGGAGACGAAGCGGTTTAGCGTTTGCTCTGTGCACTCATAGGGATAATTCACGAGATACGGCAAGGCAGACAGGACTGAGTAGAAGAGCTGGGCATCCAGCGTGACCACCATCTGCTCGCTCACTCGCGTGGGATCGTCGAGCTTTTTGAGATCCTCGAAAGTCATCTCGCGCCGATCTTTGTTCTTGAGCGTCACGAAGCGGGACTGGGCGAGATGCATTCTCCCGGGCAAAACTGGCAGTGGACGGAGTTCTCCGTCGCTGATATCTCCCGCGGCGGCCGTGACCTTGAAGGCAGCGAGCCCGACCTTTGCAGGCGCGCTGATCGGGAAAGTTAGATTCGTCCCTTTTCCCGCGGCGACGCTGAAGGGCTGGAGCGCTGCGGCGTCTTGCAGTCCGAAGCTTTTCAACAGGCTTTCGTTCGACTCCGGATCCAAGATGTCTAGAGTGACCTTCCCCGTGAACTCACGCTCCGAGGCGTTGTTGACAACAACCTTGAGTTCGGCTTTGTCCCCCTCGCGCAGGAACCTGGGCAGGTAGGGTCGCACCATCAGATCTTTGACGCTGCGTGCCTCCTTGTGCAGCGAGCCTCCTTTGAGATCGCGCGTCACGGCGTGCACCCACACGTTCCACGCAGTGACGGAGTCGGGCACCGTGAACTCGATAGCGGCCGAGCCGTCGGATCCCGTGAGAAGCTGCGGCCGCCAGAAAGCCGTTTCGGCAAAGTCTGTGCGGAGCGGGACCGGCGCCTCCTGCGTAGCTGCTTCACTGGTCGCTTTTGTTTCCTCCTTTCCCAGCCTGTCCATGGCCATTGGGGCGGCAGGTGCACGTTCAGCCTGAACCATAACCGCTTGAGCAACTCGCCCTATTCCCCCTCCCGTGACATATCCGCCGCGCCGCATTCCCGGTCCACCAATGCCGTAGTTGTCGTAGAACTTGAGATGGTCGCCGGAGAGCGTGGGATAGGCAGGAGGACTAAACAGCTTGTCGATTATGAATTGACGCAGGGCTTGGCCCAGATTGCTTTGAAAGCTGGGAGGGTAACTCTGCCGCGAGTACAGCCTCAGTGGGTCGGGAGGCTGGTGAGGCGCAAAGATGTCGAGACTCCGGTCGTACATGTAGGCGAGCAGTTCCGCCGCACCGGCCTCTACATTTGCGCCCGAGGGGCCCTTCACCGTGACGCGCCAGGTCTCTTTGGCACCCGGACGCAGCTTGTCGCGGAAGGTAGCGAACTCCACTTTAAGTTGCTTGTTGTCCCATGGGACAGAAATGGAGGAGTTGAAGTCCATAAGTTGGTAGTCCCGGAGCGCCAAGAGCCTCACGCCGAAACCTCCGCGATCTTCATCGCGAATAGGAACTTCGATCAGCGTGGCATCCCGTCCTGAAAGCAGCTTTCTCCTCTCCGATAAGCGCCCATCGCGCCAGACTTCGAAAAAGAGAGGCTGATCGCTGAGGCCGGAGAGTGCCAGGAAGCGCGCTTTTCCGCCAACCGGTTCAGAATTTTTCTCTGCGAGAAGGAGTGCAGGAAGAGCAAGGGGAGTTTTTTGCCCTGCTACGATGAATTCCTTTGAAGTCTCGTATGGAGAGCCAAAATCGTCTACGGTGTTGTAATAAACGCGATAGGCCCCGGGCGGCAGGGCTGGGAGGGCCAGTTTCGCTTCGCCCTTCTCGGCATGCACGAGGTTTCCACGTCCACGTTCAACTCCTTCGGGCCAACTGCGTAGCACGGACTCGTAGTTGTACTGCGGGTTCCAGCGCGGACGAAGTGAATCTCCGGAAGTGCGGTACTCATTGCCGGCGCTTTTGTCCTGACGCGGGCCTGTCAGAGGCAAATCAGCGGGAAGCGGAGTGGTCTCCGGTTGCTGTAGCGACACCAGCCGCCACGAGCCTTTGCCGACCCGCGGTGCGCCGTTGAGATCGGTGCGCACGATTTCGAACGCGCTGGGGACCCCCTCCCGGAAAAAGACAGCGTCGGTGTTTATACCGGCCTCAACTGAGACAAAGCCGAGTCGAAATGTCTTCGATGCGGAACGCGTTTCGCCCCCCTCGTCCGTTACGTCGGCTGTTACGCGGTAGCGGTAAGTGATGTCTTTCGATTCTGCGGCATTCCGCTCGTCGGCCTCAGGTGTAAATGCGATCTTAAAAGTGCCGTCTTCTTTGAGTGCCGCGCTGCCAACGGCGACGGTTTGAGTTCCCGGAGAACCGACGTTGCGCCACCCGTACCAGCCCCACCACCAGGGATAGACTGGCTCTCTGGTGGCGCGCCACTTCACAGTACCGGTGGCCACGGGCAACCCAAAGTAATACTTGACCTCGCCCGGCAGGGTGGCCGGCCTGTTCAAACGCAGTGGAGACTCCGAATCTTTGATGGTCACCTCAAAGGTGGGCCGCTTGTATTCTTCCACTTTCACGAGGGCATTGCCATTCAGTGAGCTCTGGATGCGCCAGTTGCCCAGCAGGCGCCCAGTCGGAATCGTGAACTCTCCTGCCGCGCTCCCGAAACCGCTGGTCGTGGCAATGCGCTCATCCACTTTCTGGCCGTTGGGATCGATAAGCGAGACGCTAACCGGCGCTGCGGGGAGTGTGTCGAAGCGCGCCTTGTCGGACCGGCCTTTGTACGCTAGAACCTTCCAGAATATTTTCTGCAGCGGCCGGTAAACACTCCTGTCGGTGTAAACAAGTGAGGCCGTTGTTTCCAGTGATTCTTCGGGGCGACCGAAAAAGAGGTAGTGGGAAACCCATGCGATGTCCGATCCCTTCCGGGCAAACAGAAAGTGAGGGGCGTTCTCACGACCTGCGGCATAAGGGAAGCGCGCGATTCCATCCTCATCGCTGACTCGCTCGTCGACTTTCTGATGATGGTTTTGCCAGTCGTACTTGTAGAGGCTGACTGTTACACCCGCAAGAGTCTGGCCGCTCTCACCCGATAAGGTTCGAACTTCGAGTGTGCCTGTGCTCTCGCGCGAGGAAAGCACGGCGAGATTACCAATAATTGACATCACCGCCGTGATTCGGTTGCCCTCACTTTTCGAAAAGTCCTTTTTGGCCGAAGCCACTACTGTGTAGCAGCCGGCATTTTTCATTGGAAACGTGACGTATGTGCGATGCATCTCGAAATCAGGGGTTGCCGGCAGATTCACGCTCCACTCTGCCGCCGCCGTCTGCGTGCGGAGGATAGCCTCCTGTTCTGCTGAAGAGGGCAGGAGACTGTAATCACGGGCTGTTTGCAGGCGTGTTTCGAGATCCACCGAGTAGGCGCGAAAATAGAGGGAGGGCAGGTTTTTGTGATTGATCTCGATGGACCGCTTCTGGAAGCCGTCGGCGGCCATGGAAGCAATCATGAAGTCCGGCGCCTCGATGGATTTGAGGATAGAGAAGCAGCGCTTTCCTCCCACGGAATCGGGATAGGCTTTCCATCCTTCTTCTGCCATCGCGCGCGCCCGCACGAGCTTGCTCGGTTGATCACTTTCGCGGACGAACTCGGCCTGTTTGGCTTTGCCCATTGCCCACCACGACACATCGCGGTATTCGGGCAGAAGCTTTGCTAAGTCCGCAGCGACCGCAGCCCGGCCGCCAGCTCCAGTAAACGCAGCATGCAGGCGTTCCAGGCGGGCCTCCAGGGCGGCCTCGCGCCGGCGATTCTGTGCGTGCCAACCTTCCAGGTCCCCGAGTATGAAGCAGGCTTTGGTCAAAGGATGAACAGCGGCGTCCAGGAGCGGCACTTCCCTCTGGATGGAAGCAAGAAGAGTTTTCAGATCCAGGCGGTAGATTTCATTAGATTCCTGCGCCGTCCACAGCGAAGTGTCCGCCAGAAGCTCGACATACAAGTAGGAAATTGCATCGCGCAGCGTCGCACGGATCCCTTCGGGGTAGTTGTTGCGGTCCAGGAACTCGCCGAAGCGCGAAACAGGCTCTGTGCCCAGCGCTACGCGCTGCTTCCAGACCTCTTCGTATGCCTTTTGCGCTTCGGCATAAATCTGGTCTTTCGTCCAGGCCTTCAGATCGACAGTGCCCCGGGACTCCACCTTTTCCCGCTGGTTAATCTCCCACGAATAGGACTGGTAATAGATCACAAGTGAGCGGGCGTAGAAAAGGTTCAATGTCGCCCGGTTGAGCAGCCCGTCGGGCCACGGCTGCTCTTTCAGGAATCGCACGGCTGTTTCGTAACCGCGGAGACCGGTGCGCAACTGGACTTCCTTGATAAGTGCGCGCGTCCACTCCCCCCGGTTGCCTGCCTTCTGAGCCGCCAGGCGCAGCTTTTCCGCCGCTCTCGCAGCCTCTTCGAATTTCTGCTCTGAGACCAACCGATCCACCTGCGCCCAGTCGGGTGGCTGTTGCGTTTCGCTATTCACTTGTTTTTCCTCGGTTCTTGCTTTTGTCTGAGTGAGCGACAAAGAGGCAAGCGCAAAGAGGCCGAACCCAATGGCGAGTGCAACCCACCACGTTATTCGGATGCGTCGTATACGGGAAAATTGGTTGGCCATATGTTCCTCCACTCGCGGTTGTGCTCTTGGTTCGACGCCGCGCTGCCGTCACAGGGTTCAGCAGCAATCCTCCCAGCTATCTTAGAACGTCAGGACGTCCGATGACTCCTGTTATTTAATGGACGCAGTCGCCCGGCTTCCTTGCAAGCCTAATCGTCTTCGTAAAACTCGAGGCTGTGTCTTCGTGGAGAGCGCATTGAGGATGGGATCAGGCTCTCTCGAAAGGGCATGCGGGGACAACCGGCAGCGACGGTCTGGAGTCCGCCGCCACACGATGCTTAAGCTCACGGGGATTTTCACGAGAGTTGCTCATGCAGCGGTGCTACACAACTACAGAGTTTCGCAAAATACGGTGACATCTCAGGAATGTAGGGGCACGGCGCGCCGTGCCCCTACCCTGTCCAGGATTGTCACCATATTATACGAGGCTCAGTAATTATGAAACTGCGGATTGCAGATTGAAAAACGAAAATGTTGTCTTGACAATCCGCAATCCGCAATCGCCAATCCGCAATTTCAGGGGAGATACATTAGAGAACCTATTGCTTGTGGTAATTCGGGTACGGAGGCCGCTTGGGCTTCGGAAGCGGGCTCTTCGCAAGTTCCGCCATCACGACCTCAACAGCCTTCTCGAGTTGTGGGTCCTTGCCCTGCCGCACAATTTCCGGATCCTGATCGACCTCGAAGTCTGGAGCTATGCCGATGTTCTCGACCTCCCATTGGCCGGACATCGGGTTGAAAACACCGGAACCAGGAGCGGTCACGAATCCGCCGTCCATCAATTGCGGAGCGAAGGCACGGCCCACCAGGCCGCCCCAGGTACGCTTGCCGATCAACTTCCCCACACCGGCGCGCTTGAAGTACCACGGCATTGCGTCGCCGCCCGAGCCGGCGAATTCGTTGATGATCATCACCTTCGGGCCGAAGATGGCACCCTGCGGCTGCTGCTCGAGTTCGCCGTCGCGCGTGGCGACCATGCTTAGGAGCTTGCGCGACAGCAACTCGATGATGTCCGTGGCCAGCGCGCCGCCGCCATTGAAGCGTTCGTCGATGATGGCGGCTTCCTTGCCGACCTGGGCGTAGAAGTATCGATTGAAGTTCGTATATCCCCCGAGGGAGGTATCGGGCATATAGACATAGGCAACGCGCCCGCCGGTCATCTGGTCCACTTTGCGCCGGTTGTCCTCGATCCAGGCAAGGTGGCGCAGTTGCACTTCGGAGGGCACGGGGAGAACGGTGACTTCGCGTGCTCCACTTCCATCCGGGTTGGGTCCAACTCTAAGGAGGACGCTTTTGCCCGCAGTAGCTTCGAAAAGCGAGTACACGTTATCCGTGGCGCGCAATTCCCGGCCATTTACCGCAAGCAGGTATTCGCCCGCGACGACATTGACGCCCGGCTGTGTCAGCGGTGCGCGCAGGTCGGGATTCCAGTTCTCACCGTTATACACTCGCGCAAAGCAATATCGACCATTCTCGATTTTATAGTCGCAGCCCAGAAGCCCGGTTTGAACGCGCTTAACTTCGGGTTGCTCGCCTCCTCCGACACTCAGGTGGCCAACGGTCATCTCACCGAGCATCTCGGCAAACAGGTAATTCAGATCCCCGCGCGATGCGATGCCAGCCAGATAAGGTTCGTACTTCTTCTCTGTCGCTTTGAGATCGAGGCCGTGGAAGTTGGGATCGTAGAAAAAGTCCCGTTCCAGGCGCCACACCTCGCGATACATCTGCTTCCATTCCTCGCTCGGATTGATGCGCACTTCGAGTGAATCGGTATTCAAAGGTGTCGGCCCACCTGCACCCGGCGCACCTCCGGAAGGCGGAGCCGAGGGTCCTCCTGAGGTGCCCCCGCCGGCGGCCATTGGCCGAAGCGGCGCGATGTACCAGCGCTCCCCTTGCCGGTAGAGCAACTTTTCCCCATTCTGGGCGATTTCGAAAAATCCGATCCCGGAGATGGCAACGTCGGACTTGCGCGCCTTGAGGTCATATCGGTGCACCGTGCTTCCCTGTCCGGGCGGCAGGCCGGGGCCGAAAGCGGGCGACTCGATGGCGAACAGCACTCCGGCTTTGCCGGCCTGAAGGTCGGTGTAGCGGCGCGGCGGCATCGGGAGAGCAAGGATGCGCTGCAGAATGCTGTCGAAGTCGATTTTGACGCTGACATCTTTTTTCGGCGCTTCCGGCTTGGCGCCCACGGATTTGGAGGCATCCGCCTTCGGAACCTCAGGCTTCTTTGCTTCCTCGGGCGGCTTCTCCTCGTCGCTCTCGGGAGCGAGCGGCGACGGCAGCGTCTTGTCCAACACGGCCAGATAGACGCTGCGGGAGCTCGGGCGCGAGAACGAATGGATATCAGGCTGCAAGGAGGCACCGTCGTCGGTTGAGGCGGTGAAGAAAAGGTACTTACCTTCCTTATCGAAGACGGGATGGCGCGCGTCGCTCATGCCGTCGGTGACCTGGGTGGATTTCCCATCGGCTAAGGAATAGATGAAGATCGCACCCATATAATTCGGCAGACGCCGCGCGTAGCTCAGCCACTTGGAATCGGGGGACCAGGAGGGAGCGATAGCGCCGACACCCCAGAACGGATCCTTGTCCACTTTCATGGGCTTCTTATCGTTGACGTCGATGTACCAGAGCGTCAGGTGCGAGTCCATGTAAGCGATCTTTTTGGAATCGGGCGACCAGCGCGGCGAGATATAAAAACCGGGCTTCTCTCCCAAAGAGATCTTTACGGGGTCGCCTGTACCGTTCTGATTCCTGATGTGCAGCATGTATTCGCCGGATTCGTCAGAGAAATACGCTATGGATTTGCCGTCGGGAGACCAGGCCGGGTAGCGTTCCATGGTTGCGGCCGTGTTTGTTATGTTACGCACATCGCCTTTCTCGGCCGGGACGGTGAAGATCTCGCCACGTGCCTCGAATAGGGCGCGAGCAGCACCAGGCGAGAGATGCGCGTTGGTCAAGCGGGAGCCCACACGGACAAAGCGCTCGCGCAACTCGGGAAGGTCGCCGGCCACAGTTGTCAACACGGGTTTGGTTTTGCCCGACTTCAAATCGTACAGGTGTATCGAACCGAACTGCTCATAAACGATCGCGCCGGGCCCGGCGGAGGCCGACTTCAGATCGAGGCCTGTGTTCGGGATCGCCTGCGCTGCCTTTTTGGTCTTCGGGTCATAGGAGAACAACGTCACTGGGCCGTTGCGGTCTGAGAGAAACCAGAGCTTCCCGTCGGCCCACATCGGGCTGTAGTCGTTGGAGTTGGTACGCGGCACCTTTTCGACGTGACTGTTGGACATATTGGCAATCCAGATCGGCGTCGTCATTCCGCCGCGATATCGCTTCCAGGCATAGAAGGCTCGGCCGATGGGGACGTAAGCGAGTTGGGCGCCATCCGACGAGTATGCAGCCTCGAAGCCCATGGGGAGCGGAAGCTCTTCTTCCAGGCCGCCGTCCAGAGAGACGGTGAAGAGCTTCGCGAAACGCGAGAACGAGGTTCGGTTCGACGTGAAAAGTATCCTTTTGCCATCCGGCGTCCACCCAAGCACGTTGTCGGCCGACGGGTGCCAAGTAAGACGCTTCGGAACACCGCCGCCGGCAGGGACGACGAATACATCGACGTTGCCGTCGTACTCGCCGGTAAAGGCGATCTGCGTACCGTCAGGCGAAAACTGAGGATTGGACTCGACGCCCGGACCTGTTGTGAGGCGCTTTGCCTCGCCGCCTTCGCGGGGAACAATCCATAAATCACCGGCGAAGACAAAGACGATCTGCGTCTTGCTGAGGCTGGGGCTGCGAAGGATCAGCGGACCGTTGGAATCTGCCGCGAAGAGCGCGGGCATGAAAAAAGCGAAGATCGCAATGGCAAGACGATACATGGGGGCCCTCCTGGTTGGTTGGCATTCTATTGCTGCTGACTCAAAAAAAGAAGCCGCGAATTTCACGAGTGGCACGAAATAAAATCTGCGCTTTTCCTTTGTGATCTTTGTGTCATCGTACTGTCCTTTAAAAAAACACGATGGCACAAAGATCACGAAAATCCACAAAGCCTAGTGGACGCCGGCGGGCGCCTTGCCGGGCTCGGCCTTTTTCATGAGGAATATCAAGGGCACCATGGCGATAAAGATCATGCCCATTAGCCAGAAGGAATCCGAAAAGGCGAGCATGGTCGCGTGGCGCTGCACCATGCCGTAGAGGAGCCCTTGCGCCTGGTTTGCCGCGCGGACAGGATCAGATCCGCGTAAGATCAGCGTCTGAGCAGTGCCGGTCAGAGCCGCCTGATAGCGCCCGTCGAGCGGAGTCAGGTGCGTGATGAGTATGTTTTGGTGGAATTGAGCGCGGCGCGCCAGCATTGTGGTCACCTGGGCGATGCCAAAGCTCCCCCCGATGTTTCTCGCCAGGTTCATGATGCCGGTGGCATTGTTGATCTTCGCCTTGGGGATGTAATAGAAGGCAGCAGTGCTGATGGGCACAAAAAGAAACGCCAGGCCCATGCTTTGCCAGACCCGTGCCATCATCGCCGTCCTGAAATCGATATCGAGGTTGAAGTGTGCCATATGAAAAAGAGAAAGCGAGACGACTGTCACGCCGAACACGACCAGCCAGCGCGCCTCGAACTTCTGAATTAGTCGCCCCACGATCGGCATCATGAGCACCACCATGAGCCCTCCAGGCGACAGCACCAGTCCGCTCAACAGCGCCGTATAGCCCATAAGCGTCTGGAGATAGATGGGAAACAACACCGTGCTGCCATAGAGCGTAAAGCCCACCATGAATATGGTGAGAGTCGCCAGCCCGAAGTTTCTGTTCTTCAACAAGCGCAGGTCGACCATGGGTTCCTTCTGCAGCAACTCCCAGACTACGGCGCCGATCAGGCCAATTGCGGCAAGAACAACTGTCACAATGATGAAGTTGGACCCAAACCAGTCCTCCTGTTGCCCCTTGTCAAGCGTGACCTGGAGAGAGCCCAGTCCCAGGCAGATAAGTCCCAGGCCGATGTAGTCGATTTTCAAACCCTGCTTCAGGCTCTTGCGAACCAGAAAAGGCGGATCAAATATGAAGATGGACGTGAGCAGGAGCGAAGCAATTCCGACCGGAATGTTAATCAAAAAGATCCAACGCCAGGTGTAATTGTCGGTAATCCACCCGCCCAGCGTGGGTCCGATGATGGGCGCCAGCACCACCCCCATGCCAAACATGGCCATGGCCATGCCCGTCTTGTTGCGCGGGAAACTCTCCACGAGTACGGCTTGGGAAATGGGCTGTAACGCGCCACCGCCCGCGCCTTGCAGAATTCGAAAAAAAATGAGAAGGCCGAGGCTGGGCGCCAGTCCACACATGATAGAGCTGACGGTAAACAGAAACACGCAAACCATGTAGAAGCGTTTCCGGCCGAACAATGTGGAAAACCAGCCGGTCAGAGGTAAGACAACGGCATTCGAAACCAGATAAGACGTCACAACCCAGGTGCTCTCTTCGATGCTGGCTGAAAGATTGCCCGCGATATGCGGCAGGGAGACATTCACAATGGTGGTGTCGAGCACCTCCATAAAGGTAGCCAACAACACCGTCGCGGCAATTACCCACGGGTTGATATCGCGCTTGTCGTTCGCTTCGGCCGGGATGTCCACGGGATGTCTCTGTCTAATGCCTCGAATCCCAAAATATTGTGAGGTGCCGACTCAAGTGAGAATCAGAGCCGCGGCCGCCAGGGAGCAGGAAGACCTCACGAAACTGTCCAGAAATCCCGCTTGCTTCGCGCGCGGCTCTGCAGAACTTCACTTGGTAAATATGGTGGCTACTACATTCATGCCGAGGCGAAGCACGTCGTCCCCCTGAGTCGGGTCAACCACAATCTTTACCGGGATCCTCTGTACCACCTTCACATAGTTTCCTGTGGCGTTCTCCGGGGGCAGGAGGCTGAGCCGGGTGCCCGTCGCCCCTGCAATCGAGTCCACCCTTCCGGTAAGAATCTTTCCATACATGTCGACCTTGATCTCAGCCTTCATTCCCGGCCGAATCTTGGCCAACTGCGTTTCCTTGAAATTCGCCGTCACCCAAACCTTGTGCAGGGGCACGATTATGAGCAAACCCTGACTGGGTTGAACGATCTGTCCGGCCTCCACCATCTTTTTTGTAACCACGCCATCCTCGGGCGCCACGATGGCCGCGTAGCTCAGCTGCAGCTCGGCGGTTTGCAGATTGGCACGAGCCTGGGCGACTGCAGCAGCGGCGGATGCCGCGTCTGCGGCGCTAATATCGGTCTTTCTCAGGTTCGCCTTCGAAGCTTGCAAGGCTGCTTGCGCCTGCTCTACATGGGCCTTGGCTACCAGCAGCGCGACTTTTTTCATTTCTGAATCCTTGATCGCACTAGACAGCTTTTCCTGGGCTGCTTTCAGCTCGCTTGCGGCCACACGCGCAGCCGCTTCATAGGCGTCGAGTTGCTGCATGGAAATCTCGGCCTTAGCCGCAAGCGGTTTCATGCGGGCGAGATCTGCCTGGGCCCGGCCGTTGCCGGCCCTGCGCGCATCAACGGTGGCTTGAGAAGCAGCCAGGTCGGAAGTGGAAGCCAGCTCATAAGCCAGCTTTGCACGTTCGTACTCGGCTTCAGCTGCGGCCAGCTGCGCCTCGGAGCTCGAGGTTCCACTCTGAGTTGTTTCCCGGGTCAGCGGAACGCCAACGATCGCCGCTTGCGACTGAGCCTCCGCCAGGGCGAGCGCAGCTTTCGCTTGGTCCACTTTCGCTTGATAATCCCGTGCGTCGATGCGGACAAGCACTTGCCCGGCACGAACCTGCTGGTTGTCGCTTACCAGCACCTCTGCCACATTTCCATATATCTTCGAAGCCACTGGCACGATGTGTCCGTCGACCTGAGCATCGTCCGTTGTTTCCCGGTCTTGGTAATAGGCCATCCAGGCAAAGGCGGCTATCGCCAAAGCCACCGCAAAAGCAGCAAGGAGCAACCACCAAAGTCTTGGCCGTGAGGAGGAATCCCTGGGCTTCTTTCCTGCAAGCGGCTTTTGATCGTCCGGTTGTCTGTCCTTCAACTCATGATCAGGTTCGACCAATTCGGTTGGCATGCTCCCGCTCCTTCCTCTGCTGCAAAAAGGTTCCATCCGGCCGATCGCGCGCGTCAGTTCGTTGAAAGCACATGTCGGGCCATTTCGGTCGTCTGTATCCTAAGGCTAATGCAGTACTTCCAGCCAGTCGAAACGGGACCCTAGATGTCTGCAATGCGTGAGCCCACCCACTGTGCGAAAAATGGCCCAATGGCGGCGTTATGCCTTCCGGCGTTATGCGATGAAGGACAACACGAAGACACTAGCCAATTTCGGATTGCGGATTGTAGATTGCGCGCTGCCCATTTGATTTATTCAATTCGCGATCCGCAATTGTGAGAGGCAAATCGTCAGACTCACGGCTTATGAGACGAAGGACACAATGGGGTTGGGTGGGAGATTCCAGGGTCGGACTGCCCGGGGCAATGCTCCCTTTGGCCGCCCAAGTACTACGGCCCTGAAAACCGAAGAGTTCAGAAGTCGTGAGGTGGCCGGAAGGGCTGGAGACACCCGCTGTGGTCAACGGCCAGTGCGGCGGCAAGGGACACTGGCCGCGGGAGAAATAAGTAATCTGGTGAGCTACACCGTTATCATAAATACGGAAGTCTCTCAGCCGCAGATTGTCGATGAAGGTTTCCCGACTATCGCGGACAATAGCATCGAGCGGGACCAACTCTACTTTTACCTTGACTTCGAAACCTTCCTTGGGAGCTTGCTGGCGCGGGCGATTCTGAACGGACGTAATCTGCGATGGTTTGGATGCGTATCTTGGCTTCTTTGACAGGCCGAGGCGAAACTCAAGAATGGGGGTATGCACATGACTGCAGTAACTAGCGATGTTGCGACCCCAACCTGGGCTGAAAGGAATCCTTGGCGATTCTTGGCGTCTTTGAGCCTTTGCGGTGGTTTTTTATAACCCCACCGCAAAGGCGCGAAGATTCGCAAAGGCTCATCTGGCTCAGACCGGACCGTTCAGGCAGTGCTTACTGGAGTCAAGTGCATAGCCCAATTCAAGAATTCGAGAGCACTACTGGACACACCGGAATCCCGAGGTGTTGAGGCAGCTCTCGGGATTGGCCCTGTACCGATACGCGGATCGGAGGTACCTCGGATAGTTGTGCCAGGAGCCGCCGCGAAGAGCGCGAACGCCAGCTGATTGCGGATCTTCACGCCCGTCGTCCCCGCGGTAGGGGTATGGCATGTACAGGCTCGATGTCCACTCCCAGACATCGCCGGACATGTCATACAGGTTCCACGGGTTCCTGTGGCGCTCGTCCTTCAAAGCTACGGTTCCTTGCTGATTATTGTTGGCGCGGCCGCCGTTGAAGCTGTCTCCCCACCAGTATGCCGTCTTCGTGCCCGCTCGGCAGGCATACTCCCACTCCGCCTCCGTCGGCAGACGTTTTCCGGCCCATTCGGCGTGCGCGCGCGCGGAGTACCAGTTCACATATATCACCGCATGATTGGCCATTCCCGCCGGAAAATCATTCCCGCTCCAGTCCTTCAGATAATCTGGATGGTAATATTGACGGCCGATTGTCCCCTTCTGCCATTTCGGCTCGGCCAGAACGAACTTCCGATAGGCTTCGTTGGTCACTGGCGTCACGTCCATCCAGAACCCTCGTTCGACGCGCGCTATATGCTGCGCCTCGTCACTATCCCGGCCCGCCTCCGATTTCGGACTCCCCATCAAGAAGCTTCCTGGTGGGATCCAGGCCATCTCACGCCCATCGATCGGCGACCGCCAGATCATTCCTGGAGACGGATTGGAAGGCTGCGTGTTTGTTGTCTCTTCCGGCTGCGGCGTCGCGGGCTGGGGCGTCACTTGCTGCTCGCGCGGGCGATTCGCCAGATATACGATAATCATGATAACAGCAACAGCCGCAACTACCCAGCTGATGGCTCTGCCATAGCCCGGCTTGCGAGCCGGCACTGGCAGAGGCGCTGCAGCCCGTGCCCGCTCTTTAGCCACGCCTTTGGTGCGTTGGTGTTCTTCATCCCTCCCCTCGATATCGATTTTTTGCCTGCGGGCCCTTTCAATGGCTTCTTCCAGGCCAGGATGTCTCGGGCTCAGAGCCAGCGCTTCTACCCAAAGCACAACGGCTTCACCGTACTCTCCTGCATCAAAGGCTTTCGTTCCCTTCTCCTTGAGCGATTCTACGCGCTCCTCTCGCTCGCGCTTTTCTCTTCGGCGCCGCTCGGCGGTCCCATCCAGCTCCTCATGCAACTCTCCCAGACTGGCAAACCGCTTTCCGGGCTGCTTCTCAAGGCAGCGCAGGACAATGCTGTTCAGTGCAGGAGTCACATCGGGAAGCTCTTCGGGTGCCTTGTGCTTGATCTGGTTCGATACCTCTCCCGCATAAAACGGAGGCCGGCCCGACAGCACCTCATAGAGAACTACTCCAAGGGAATAGATGTCGCTCAACTCCGAGCTCTCCCCATCGAGCTGTTCCGGAGACATGTACACCAGCGTGCGGGAGTCTGGCTGCGACGTCAGGCGCGACATGGAATCGCGGCAGATCCACGCGATCCCGAAGTCGGCAATCTTGATCGATCCGTCCTTGCCGAGCAGGATGTTCCCCGGCTTGATATCCCGATGGACCACCATTTTCTCATGCGCGTAGTCCAAGCCCTGGCAGATTTCGATTCCTATCCTGCGCGCTTCTTCCTCCGAAAGCTTTCCCCTTTCACCAAGACGATGCTGTAAGGTCTCTCCGTCCACGTACTCCATGACCAGAAACTTCACCGTCTCTCCATCCTCGAAATTGTGCACCCGCACGATATTGGGATGGGAAAGCAGCATGGAGCGCCTGGCTTCTGTGATCAGCCGCTTGACCAATCCGACATCCCGGCTCAAGATTTCGCTCATGACTTTGATGGCGACCAGAACCTCCAGTTTCCGATCCTCCGCTAGGTATACCCGCCCCATTCCCCCGACCCCGAGTTCCTTCAGGATGCGGTACCGGTTTGTTAGAAGCGTCCCCTCCGTGAGTCCTAGATCCGTTTCAGCCTCATCCGGAGGATCCCTTCGACTCGCAGGTGTGGGGCGCACGCCTGCAGAGGGCAATTCCGCCCGACAGGCACCGCAGAAGCGGTCCTCCCACTCGCAGGGTTCCCCACATTTCGGACAATGACACGTGTCAGTCATGAGTGAGGGCTCCAGGGAAAGATCATGTAGGTCCCGGCCGGCAGCCGGGACCATCGATTCTCAGCATCCAAAAACCAGCCGCGAAGACCACAAAGCGATCCCGCCGATATTGAAAATGGCATTAGCCGGATACAGTCACCCTTCTTCTCGTGCTGTTTTCAACAGACGCTCATCAGAGGCCACGAACTCAGCAGCAGCGCCCAGACGCTAACGCAGCATGAGACCAAACGTCAGCTGTGCCATCTTATAAGGTTTTCTATCGTTGAACACAAGGGGAAGTGCAAGGGGCAAGTGAAGAAATCCAGGGGGGAGGTCTCGACAGACAGCGAATTTCCGGGCGGAAGAGCCCTTCCGGCTGGCAAGGCGCCCGGGACGCATGCGAGTCGGCCCTGAAGATTTCACCTGATCTTGCCCTCGCGAAGAACAACCTCAACTAGGCTCTGCAGCACCTCGAGCCTTGATGTTCTGCAAACGGCGGCTCGCCACCGCGTCGGCGGGAGGCGGGGCGTGAACCACAACGCATGGTGGCTACGAGAGCGAAGTGGATAGCCCTTTGAATCCATTACAGCCCCGCGCCTCCGCACCAAGCCGAAATAACAGTGGTTGCAGGATGTAGCTGCGGGCTGCCCTCCAGGAAATGAAGATGCTACTTCGGCTGCGGTCTGCGGCTCGATCGGTGCTTTGTTTAAATGACAGGTTGACTTGAAGCTTGCCCAGACTGCTTTGAGAAATGCTGTTTGGCAGGCGCCTTTACTTCGGCCCACGGTTCATCGAACAGCGGTCGGGGATTGTGAACCGCGAGGCGAATCACCGAAACCGGGTCCTGCGACAACCAGTAGTTGCGGCTTTCGCCAAAGGTATTGTTGACCTCGGCGAGGATTGTCTGAAGCTCGTGCTTCCCGTCGTAGCAATAAAAAAAGGAGACGGGATTGAAGTTGTAGCCGAGGTAGCGCAGATGGGTCAGCAGGAATATGGGCCCATCCGGCAGAGTGATTCCCGATGCTCTCGCGTCGGCGGCGAGCCGCTCGCGGAGGGGAAGTGATGCGTCACCGAAGTGATCCCTCTCATCAAATGCCGCCCAGTTCCACCGGTTGTAACTCGAAAAGGGAGAAACCCGCATCAATTCCGGGACACGGTCGATGTCCAGAAATGCTATGAACAGAGAATAGGTGAACTGATGTCGCCTGGGATGGTAGCGCCTGTGTGTCAGTGTGCCTGAGTAGATTGCGGATTCCATTGTGTTAGAGATTGATCCCAAGCGACGACGCGACGCGACGCGCGGAATTAAGCCCGTCCTCGTGGAAGCCGTAAAACCAGTAGGCTCCGCAATAATGCGTGCGGTTTTTCCCGCTGATTTCAGCCCAGCGCGCCTGCGCGCGGATCGCGGCGCGCGTATAGAGCGGATGATGATACACCAGCTTGCGCAGAACCTTCGAAGGGTCGATTGAGCCGTCAGCATTAAGCGTGGCGCAATAGCGCTCCTTGACAGCGAGCGACTGCAGCCGGTTCATGTTATACGTCAGCATGGCTGAATTGCGAGCCTTGGGTTCGAGGTGATAGTTCCACGACGCCTGAGCCCAGTGTCGGCGGGGCAGGAGCGAGGCGTCGGCGAGCAGGCGGACGAGGTTCGGATATGTGCGGTCGTTGTGAACTATGAACCCGGTGTCAATGCCCAGCGGGCCCGCGCTGCTCTCAATAGTCACGGTGTGAGTGTGCCCTCCGAGACGTGCTTCCTTCTCAAAAAGAAAGACATCGTGCCTGCGGCTCAGGTAGTAAGCGGCAGCCAGGCCCGATATCCCCGATCCGATGACCGCAATGCGGCTCATGCGGTTTTCTCCATCAAAGGCGAAACCCCGAGGGAATTGCTTGCCTTGGGAAGCGATTCTGCGTCCGTGCGGATTCGTCCGCCGCCTGAGCTCCCATTGCGCGGGGAGATGCGGAAAGGTCGCAAATCGCTCGCCACTCCACAAAGACTCAACAACCGGAGGAGGATATAAGTGATGTCAATCTCCCACCAGCGGTAGCCCTGCCGGCAGCTCGCCATCGAAAAGTGATGGTTGTTGTGCCAGCCCTCTCCGAGCGTGGGTACGCGATCGGTCAGGTTGCGTCCATGAGTGACTCGCGGCTGAAGGAGTCGCTCAAGCGCTCCGGCCAGCTGGCTGCCGGCCAGGCAAGGAAGACTCTGCTCGCGGGATCAGCTTCCGATATCCTTGGACCAGTGCTGAGTGCTGTTGAAAGTTTTGACTACACAGAGGCCAACCAACAGATAGGAAGGCTCGCGGTGCTGCTCCCGGCCAGGGATCTCGTACACCAGGTGGCCCTGCCGTTCATGCAGGCCGTAGGGAACGCCTGGCACGACGGCAATCTGTGCGTGGCCCAGGAGCACATGGCCAGCGCAGTCCTGCGCAACGTTCTGGGTAGTCTGGCATATATGAAATCCACGAGCGACCACTCTTCCAGGATTCCGTTTGCCACCCCGGCCGATGAACTCCACGAATTTGGCATTCTTGCAGCCGCGATTCTGGCGGCTGGGAGCGGCCTGGGAATCATCTACCTCGGCCCGAACCTGCCGTCGGAGGAAATTGTCGTCGCAGCAAAGCGCTGTTCGCCGAAGGCCGTAGTGTTGGGCGTTGCCCGGGATAACCCGACAACACAGGTGTTGCGCGAGGTCAGGTCGGTAGCCAGGAAGCTTCCACCCGCGGTCGAGCTGTGGGTGGGTGGAAGAAACCCGCACAGTTTAATAGGCAATGCGGCCAATGGCAGAGTTATCGCCGTAGAGGATTTTGAGACTCTGGAAAAGCACTTTTATCGGCTTGGCGGGCAATTCTGATGCGCGACTGCGCGAACAAGGGGCGCGCCTGGAGCGGCAACGCCTGTCGCTCCAGAATGGCGGTTGGTGGAGGTCCTGAAAAGGAGGGTTTAGTGAGGCACAGTTTCTTCCACAAGAAGATTGTCGAGCCGGTCGTAGACTTGATGCGTCAGGGTATCACCCCGGAGAAGATCGCAATTAGCATATCACTGGGCATTGCCCTGGGCGTCTTCCCGGTGCTGGGAACCACCACCGTGCTCTACACGCTGGCTGCCGTGGCGCTCGGATTGAACCTCCCCGCAATCCAGCTGGTCAACTACCTAGTCTACCCACTGCAGCTGGCTTTGCTGATTTCATTCATGCAACTTGGCGGATGGCTCTTCGGTTCAGGGCCGGCGGGTTTTTCATTGCCGGAGGTAGTATCGTTGGTGCGCACAGACATACGCCATGCGATTGTGACCCTGTGGAGTTCGACCGTTCACGCGATAGAAGCCTGGCTCTTTTTAGCGCCGCTGCTTATCCTGGTGCTAAATCGAGTCCTTTCCCGGGTGCTGCGAAGGCTCAGCATTTCCATGTCGAACCGACAACCGGCGGCCGGAGATGTGCGATGACGGGCGCGGTCACGATGATGCTCTCCGGCATGCTGGGAACGTGTCTTCTGATGCTGATCTTATGGGTCGTTCACCTGGCCATTCGCAACGCTGGTATTGTCGACGCAGGCTGGGCGGGCGGGCTGGCTCTCCCGGGCATCTATTATGCAATTGCCGGGCACGGTTATCCTCCGCGCTCCGTTCTGATGGCGGCGATGTCCGCGATCTGGGGGATGCGCCTGGCGTATTATCTCCTGGTCACACGTGTGATCGGCCAGCCCGAGGAGGGACGCTACGTCGAGTTGCGCCGGCGCTGGGCAACGAACCTGGCGCTCAAGTTCCTCCTTCTTTTCCAGTTTCAGGCACTTTTGTGTGTTGCGCTGTCCATGCCCTTTCTGACGGCCTCGGTGAACACCAGGCCGGAATTATCCGCCATCGAGTGGATCGGGTTTGGACTGTGGCTTCTGGCTGTGGCGGGAGAGTCACTGGCCGACTTCCAGCTGCAGGCTTTCAAGTCCAACCCGGCAAACCGGGGAAAAACCTGTAACGCCGGCCTTTGGCGCTATTCGAGGCATCCGAACTACTTCTTCGAATGGCTGATTTGGATGGGATTCGCGGTCTTCGCCCTGGCTTCCCCTTTCGGTTACCTGGGGTTGCTATCACCTGCCCTGATTCTTTATTTCCTGCTCAAAGTCACCGGCATACCTGCGACCGAGGCTCAAGCCCTTCGCACGAAGGGGGACGAATACCGGCGCTATCAGCAGACAACCAGCATGTTTTTTCCGTGGTTTCCGCGAGGTGGGAATGCAAGATAACGGGCCCATCGATGCGACTGTCAACACAGGGAACTGGCCACCCCACAGCGGGTCAGAATCACCGTCCCTCAACGCATGGTACGAGCCCTGGCTCGACAGGGATATTCTTCCTGACTGGTTGATTCGCCTGGGAATCCGCCGGTTGGTGGTCGGCCGTTTGCGGGAAGAAGATCTTGGCGATGTCGCGCCGCCGTACGCTCCCGCCGGGGCCTCCCTGATTTCTGCCGCCGTCATCGAGGATCGTGGACTTTCCGGAGATGCGCTGGCAAGCGCGGTAGTTGAGCAGGTCGCAGCCTGGTTTGGACCGCAGGTACGCCGCTGGCGGCAGCTGCGGGCATATCGCATCGAGCATGCGCAACCTGTAGAGATTACGCTCGCATTTAGCGCGCCCAAACGATCGCCGAGGATTCGGGCCAGCCTGTATGTGTGCGTCGACCATCTGGAGATGGCTTCGATCCAGGGAGCGCTGATTTCCGGACGGCGCGCCGCTGAAGCAGTTCTCGAAGATCTCGGATGACTTACGGCCCGGGCTCCAAGGCAGTGCGTCGGAAGAGTATCGGTCGCACCATCAGCGTCAACGCACACGTAGGTGCGATCTTCTCAATTATCAAGAATGGATGCCATGGAAACGGGGGTAATCATGGAAGTGGATGCACTGAAGGCATTTAAGATTTATGTCATTACCATACCCATTTTCTTTTTGATCGACCTTTTTTGGCTGGGGGTCCCGGCTAAAGACTTCTATCAAAGGCACCTGGGGTATCTCTTCCGGCCGAAGGTTAACTGGACTGCGGCGCTTCTATTTTACTTTCTATTCATAGTCGGCATCGTGATTTTCGCGGTCAAACCCGCGCTTGAGACGCATAGTGCCCTGCGCGCGCTCCTGTCTGGGGCATTGTTCGGGCTCATTGCCTATGCGACTTACGACTTGACCAATCTGGCTACTATCCGCGATTGGCCGATAATCGTCACCGTCGTCGACATGATCTGGGGCGCTGCGCTATGCGGCGGCGTGGCATGGGCCAGTTACGTCATGTCCGCCAAAGTTCTGTAACGCACAGCCCCGGCGTGCCGCACGGCTATCGCCGCGTCGGGAAGGCCCGCTGCACAGCCCTGGTTGTGACTGTCCCTTGACTGAACCACTGATGAGGGAACCCTCGCCTTGCCGCTGCGCCCCCTCACACGTGGTTGCGGAGTGCGAGCTCCTTGGGGTGCGGGCTCAGATAGACCTGTCCCGCCAGATAGGGGATATCGAACCTGCGGACATAATGCTTTAGCAGCGTCAACGGCACCACCAAAGGAACTTCTCCTGTCCGATAGTCATGGATGAGGCCGGACAGCTCGTGGCGCGAGTCTTCATCGAGCTGCTTCTTGAGGTAACCAGCCATATGCTGGAGCACGTTCGCATGACGCCCCCGTGTCGCCAGGATGGCCCGCGAATTCATGAACTGCTCGTGATATCTCTTGCGCAGCTCCGCTCGCGGCATATCTTTGGCTCCTGCGACCAGGCGGCCGAGATCCTTAAGGGCTTTGGGTGAGTGCGCCAGAATAACCAGCTTGTGCTCCGTATGGAAGGCAACGAGGCTTTGCACAGTCCACCGGCTGCCCCAGAGTGACTGAAGACGGCGGTAGGCGAAGACGCGCTCGATCCAATTCTCTCGCAGGCGCGGATCGCACAAGCGCCCCTCTTCTTCGATCGGAAGGTAAGGAAAACGGTTTGCCAGGGCCTCGGCAAAAAGACCTCGCCCCGAGCGGGTGGGCATGCCGCTCGGTCCGTAGACACGGATGCGCATCAACCCGCAGCTCGGGGAGTCGCTTTTGAGGATGTAGCCGCCCAAGTCCTCCAGCGCCAGTTTCTCCACACGCTCTCCGGCATATTCGCGCATGGGCCGGGTTAGATCGCGGCCGCTCTTGGGCATGACCATCCGGATTCCATCCCCGGCCTGCTCCAGACGCATGGTCTCTCGCGGAGTGCCCAGTCCCATTTCGACCTCCGGGCAAATGGGTACCCATTCGAAATATGGACCAAGAGTCTGGGTGAGATAGCGGTCATGCTTGTGGCCGCCGTCGAAGCGCACTTTTTCTCCGAGCAGGCAGGCAGAAATGCCGATTCGAATCGGATCACGAGTTGGGTCAGAACTGATGAGAGAATCCTGACTCTTCATGGCTGTGCTCCACTGCCATCCCATTTCGCAGGCCAAAGCAGTATACGCTCGCCCGAGCTGGCTTGGCTAAAGATCCTGGATTGAAGGAATCCGCCGCGATACGGACCAGGTCCGAATCGAGCTTCACCATAAAATGAAAAGAACACAGCAATCGCACAATCGTCCCTCGGCGGTTGCTGTGTTCTTGAAAAGGCTTGCTAACGGGGGCCTACTCGTTAGGAAGAAGGACTGTGTCGATAACGTGAATCACTCCGTTGGCGGTGAGGGGGGACGGATCGGTTTGTCTGCCCGATAGCTGCTTTGGCGATCCGGCGCAGCATTCCGCCAAAGACAAGCTGGTGAACCGGGTAAAGTGAATACCAGTAAGCGAGCCCTCCGAGGCCAACGGGGTCATAAATGGCAGTCTGCCTGATGGTCGATCCGGAGTTGCTTTGTGTCACTTCAAATTCCAGCCACGCCCGCCCGGGCAGTCTCATCTCGGCTGCGAGCCGGAGGCGGCGGTTCGGTTCATAGGCTTCGACCCTCCACCAGTCCACGACATCGCCGACACGCAACCGCTCGGGATCTGGGCGGCGGCGCCTCCGCCCGGGTAGCAGACCCGGTCCGCTGCGCTGCCGGGTTGCCCAATTGCGATGCGCTGGCAATTGACTATCGATTGATTCTGCTCCTGATCGGTGCTTTTTACCGGCATGGGTCACGATATTTCTAAAGTAGCGGTATGCACTTGACTCGCGTTACCACCTGCCCGCGATTCCGACCTTGGTTTGAGAGGAAATTCCCAGGATTCTTTGCGTCTTCGCGCGTTCGCGGTGGTTTAGAATCTCACCGCAAAGACGCAAAGACTCGAAGACCCGCAAAGGCTGATTCCTGCTGCGGCTGGACCGTCCGTGAATTATCCGTCATGGGTGACAATGCCTCACACAGTCGTCACGGGAGTCAAGTGCATAGCCCCATTCTAAAGATTCAATCAGACATGAAAACGTCGGAGGCGTCAGATGATCGGCACCTTACCCCAAACCCGGATGCGCTCATCTGCTGTCATAAGATGCAGGCCGTGGAGGCGGGCAGTAGCCACAATGAGTTGGTCGGCAGGATCGTTATGGAAGTCAGGTCCGAGCCGGACGCTCTCCGCTGCAATGCGTGCCGTCAATGGCAGTACAACAACCAGGGGATGGCTCTCTATCTCCTCGAGCCATCCGCTAAGCGGTTCCCCGATTTCGATGCGACTGTGCGCCGCCAGCATTGCCATCTCCCAGAGCGTGATCGCGCTGATCGCGACGGGCTGGCCCCGGTTCTCCAAATCTCGGCTCACAGCCACCCATCGAGAATTGGCAGAGATCGAAATCTGGAAATTGTAGACCTGACACCGATCTCAGCTGCGTTGCGACTTCAGCCGGCAGATTCCAACGGAATAAAGACCATCGCTGGACCTGAAATACGTATAAAATAACTTTTCATACGTAGGGAGCGTAAAATGAAAACGGAGCCGAAACGTAAGAACTTCTACCTGGATCAGAAGAAGATACTGCGTGCCAAAAGGCTTCTGGGTGCTCGATCCGAAACCGAAGCGATTTCATGTTGTTGAGACAGCTGCGGCGCTTTTCCTTGGTCGTGGTGAATATCTGACGGCTTTCCCGTCCATCAATTCGGCCGCGCGCTCAAAATTGTGCCCAGACTCGAGGGAACCCAACTCCCGAATTGAGTTCTCTCGAATTCCGAGATTGAACAACCTGTCCCCCGATCTGAGAAAAATGTGGATATCTCTTGTTCGCACTGCGAAAGTGACGAATCAACGGTTTACGGTTGTCTTTGTGTTCCTATTGTTGGCCCCTTCGTTGGGGCAGGCGCAGATTATCTCGTTTGGGCTGAGCGCCGGGACGCCGCTAAACCATCTGCTGACGGCCGATAATAGCCAGGTAGCGACAACCGGGTGGTATACATTCGGACCGGCATTGCGAGTTCGTCTGCCACATGGTTTCGGTTTTGATGTCGATTTCCTGTATAAGCGGCTCGACTTTGGCTTTGTGTCAAACCCGGCCCGCACCGTGGTTCATCGTTTAGAGCTGCCGCTGCTGCTCCGATACGTTTTCTCCGGGCTACCCGTCCGTCCATGGGTGCACGCAGGCATGTCATTCAATCGCGTGATCGCGGTGGACGGCGCGAACGTCTGCGCGCGAGGAATTTTCGGCGAGGAGTTTTATTGCACCGGAGGCAAACGAGTGGCCGAACTTCGACACCGGCATACACATGGACCTGTCCTGGGGGCTGGCCTGGACTTTGGGTGGGGAAGAGTTCGCCTGGCCCCTGAACTCCGGGTTACCCGCTGGGTGGATCGGAACTTCGGGACGCGGGAATCATCGCTCCGCTCGAATCTTACACAGGTCGAACTCCTGCTCGGATTCCAATTCTAAACCAAAGCCCTGGGATCAGGCCGCGCAGAATCGCCGACTTTCCGCATCCTATTCTCTTAGAGGAGAATATGCAAAAGGGTTTGTCGCCGTTCGGGGACAATCGCCTCGTTCACTCGTCCCTTCTCGGAGAAAGCAGTGCCCAGCGCGTTATGGGCTCCTGCATCGGCAGGCTGGAGTTCTGATGCCATTCCGTAATGTGAGACGGCTTGGTCCACTTGTCCCTTCCGCAGCAGGACGTTGCCAAGATTTATGTGGGCAATCGCGAAGTCAGGTTGCAGTCCCAGTGCCTTAAGGGCTCGCGCAAGAATTAATTGGCATTTTGGCGCGAGCGCCGGGTGGGCAGATGCGAGGCGCCGCGACGCAGGCGATGTCGGTGTACATCGTCGAGGAGCGGCAACGAAGCA